>ERZ791808.172-NODE-172-length-87157-cov-6.054499_pt1 | contig 87157 bp, 98 predicted proteins | sample MGYA00510305_ERZ791808 | MGnify/ENA primary metagenome ERZ791808 (study PRJEB30046, sample SAMN00792024) | human gut metagenome | study: EMG produced TPA metagenomics assembly of the A metagenome-wide association study of gut microbiota in type 2... | reverse complement strand
CGCGACCTTGCCAAGGTCGAGGTCGCGGGTTCGAGTCCCGTCTCGCGCTCTTTTTCATTTTATGCCGGAACCTTTAATTTCAAAGGATTCCGGCTTCTTTTTTTGTTTTTTACATTCTGTTTCCGGGGTTGAGTAGGGTTGACTTAATTTAAGAAAGTGCCCGTTCCATATCTGCCTCATTCTGAGCTATTTCAATACGGTTAAAGCTGTAATTATGTAAAGTCGTTCGTTCGTCCTCATGCCCGACTTGTTTGCGAATCTCATTAATATTAATACCTGAATCAAGCAAAGCAGAAATATACGTTTTTCTTATTTTGTGAATCCCTTTTTGATTTATATTAATGTGATGGCAATATTTTCGAATGCAGTTACTTATTACAAGCGGGGTAATATGCCGCCCGTTCTGGAAGAATAGAAAATCATCCTGATATAAATGATGTTCTTTATTAAAAGTCATAATGATTTGAAGGATTCGCCTAGCCTCTACGGTAAGATACACATAACGATCGCCAGCAGATGACTTGACGTGTTCAACGGTTGTCCACGAAGCTGGACACCAAGAACCATCTTCCCTTTGACGTTCTACCCTTTGAGCCATCCGTTGAATATGGAGATATTTTCCATCACGGCATATATCAGTAGTCTTTAACGCGGTTAATTCTCCAAGGCGCACGCCTGTTTGAAAGGCTAATGGAATTGCTAACGCTGGACTATGATTGTTTTCATAGAAATCGTTCCATGCTTCTGCTTCAATCAGAGGACGTTCCGAGGTTAAAAAAACCTGTGTAGCGTCTTCCGGCTTCTTAACTTTGCGAAACAGCTTTCCATCAATTTTAAATTCATTGTATGGATTTTTTGAAAGTATTTCGCGGTCAACAGCGTATTCAAGAGTATGGCGGATAATCAAAGCCATGTTGTAATATTGCTTCTTAGTGAAAGAATGCTTCTTGATTTTGGTTAGCGCCCATTCCTTCAAACTAGCCTTTGTAAATTGAAGTATATTTTCATCAATGATTGGATCATCTAAATAGTAGGCGTGCCAATCGTTATCTATCCGCCGGATATAACTAGAGGCAGTAGTTTCTAACGCCTTATATTGTAACCAGAGAGGGTACAGCTGCCGCAATGTACATAGGCTATTTAAACGCTGTGTTTCTGCCTCATGGCGTTGAGCCTCAAGGTAAAAGTCGATGATTTTTCGTTCTAATTTTTCCTGGGTAGAAGCAGAAATAGACCTTCTCCCCTTCGGTTTTGATGGGTCAGGAAGATAGGTAACATATGCTCCGCGTTTATTCTTCCAGATATGATAGAAATTTTCAAGGTGCTGAGTTAAGATTGCTTTCTCTGTTTTTTTCATTTCGATATATTCGGAAAGCTCTCCTGTATCTATATCCATTATATCATAATTTGACAAAAAAGACCAGATAGAAGCATTTTTGTTTGAATCTTTGTTGTTAAAGTTGCACAAAAAAAGTACCATCCTTTCCAGATGATACAGCTTGCGGCATTTTATAATTAACAGGAATAAGTAAGAAATTAAAATGAAAATAGCATATAATATATATTTGTTTAGGAATTTAGTTTAGTGATAAGCAAGTTGTATCTCTTGTTAATCTACTTGATAAGTGATTGGAATACGTAACCCTTTATCAGTCATGATTGCAGGCAACGTATGATTTTTTATTTCTTTGAAAATCTGCAAAATATCAACGCCCCGTACATGAGCAAGTTCTTGAGGCGTAAAGTACAATGTCACAGCATTCATAAATTACTTCCTTTCTTCAAATGGATGTTCTTGGGGAGAACAATCTATAAAATCATTTACCCGGTGGAAATATTCTTCTACCGAATAATCTTTGTATTTCCCAATATCATAATAGTGGCGGATGTTATTGATTCTGGCTAGTAGGGCATCCCATGAATCGGGTTCATCGTGTTGGATATTTGGATATTGGTCTTCTAAAGGTATATTTGAAATGATATAGACTGTCTCATGTAGACAAACGCGGTTGGCATAGCGGCAGTTTAGAGTAAGAGGCTGTCCATCACATAGAGCGAGCAGGAGCGAAAAGGGGAGATGAGAACGATACTCATCTAGGAGCAGTACACGCGTGCGAGCGGTATCATATTTATCCCAGATTCCATTACCCTTATAGTCCACAACAGAATATATTTCGCTGGCATCGTGATTTGCATAAACGTAGGAAGTCTTTCCGGCTCGTGTTTTGCCATAGATATACCATACGGTCATATGGCGATATTCTTTGCCCTGTTCCTCCCAGTAGGCTTGCCGATACTGTTCGATTGCTGGAATACGTAACGCCATCGCTGGGATAGCCCGAATAATTTCGACATTAGAAACGCCGTCCTCAACTAGAGCGATCATCAATTCAATATCGGTTCGTCTGCCCGGTTTTTCTTCATCTTCTGAAGGACATTTTCCACTTTCAAAGAAGGTTTCAATATGGTTTGTAGCCTTCTTTTCGGAATCGAGGTATTTTCCTTCTTTTCGGATATAGTCTCTGTTTTGCTGGCTGCTTGAGTTCAGAACCGTTTCGATATGGGCGTTTCCAAAAGCCTTGCTTATTGTTTTGATTGACTGGGGGTTTTTGAAATAGCAGTACAGGTGGAAATGGTAGGTTCCTTCTTCTCCGGTTTCAAAACAGAAGCAATAATATTCGGTTTTCCAGCGGTTCATCGTTTCTTTTATTTTCTTACTGGTAAATCCTTTTTCGATAGGATTGTTACAAGTTACTTGCATCCTCCGGGTGCGTGTGGACATTTTATACACCTTCTTTGCTGTTTGAATTAACACATGACACATAGGTGCCCTAAAGGGTTAATACTGCCCCTTTAGGGCTGTCAGGGCTTGCTTGCCATGCTTCCGCATGGCAGCGCCCTGACAATCGGTATCTATCGGTTGACTGCTTTCAATAAATCTTTTCGCATAGCTTCTTTGTTACGTGGGAAGGGGACTCTGATTTTAGTTAGATTTGCATCATTCACAGTGAAATATCCAACTCCCGTTTGACAAGCAGAAATTTCATCTTTGTAAGCTGGCATAAGCATATTTACAGTTTCTTTCGAGGGCGCTTGAAGAAGCACTTTGTGAGAGAAACTTTCTCGGGAGCCGCTTCCAAAAAGCTCATTAAGGGGCTTTTGAGCCGATACAATGATATGGATTTTTTTTGCACGGCTCAGATTTAAGAGCCTTGCCATTTTAGAAAGAACTTCTTTCTGCTCTTTAGAAGCAAATGAAATGACCCAGGAAGGATATTCATCAATGTACAGCACCAAAGGGGTTAATGAATTGTAATTGTCATTTGTTTCTAACCTCTTTTCAAAAAGATTGTAAAATTCAAAAAAGCCATCCGTTGTTTTATCGTAACTGTAAAAATGTTTTGCACCGTACAGATAGGAAAAATCTATATTTTTATAGTCCAGAACATATATTTGACACTGAGGAAGATGGAGCGCCGTTTTTGAAAGGATTGATTGCGCTAAGGTCGTCTTACCTGAACCGGATGGACCTGATAGCAAAATCCTAAGTCCATCGCCTCCCATGTCCCATTTTTCCCATTTGATAACACCTGCTTCATAAAACTTTTCATTAACGAAAGGGCAGATTATTGACGAATCATTCATCATAATCGCTGTCTTTTAAGGTCATATCAGCCTTTTCACGGGATAAGAGATCGTTCATAGCTTGCTGGTATGCGAGTTGTTGCACGTATGTTTGGTCAAAATCTAACACGAGAGTTAATGCAACGTATGTAGCCATGTCCTCCACTTTCTCAACAAATAAATGGTCATTTTCTCCCGCCGACATAAACGGAACTAAACCACCGGTTCGGATTTTCTGGTCGAACAATCCTTGTATGACAGAACTAATCAGCTTAGTATCAAGTTGTTCAGAAACGCTCTTTGGAAGCGCATACCTCAAATAAATAATTCCATTTATGACATATGCATCCATTCTCTCGTTTCCCATATCTTCCGGTCGCAACGGACGGTTCAGAGATGTCAAATCTGGAAAATTTGGCATTGTACAAATCTGACTATAGATGAAGTTACCAATTCGCTTATAGCATCCTTTCGCGAAGCGTTGACGCTGCACATCGGACTCAGACTGCTGTTTTTGCATAGCTTTACGTTGTGCTTCCTTGCGCTCGTTATGACGCATGAATAAGAAGCTGCCTCCTGCGGTTGCAGCAGCGATAGAAGGGAAATGCTGATTCACAAACTGGGATATCGCATTGAATAATACGTCCAGCGCTCTCAGAAGCAGAACAAATACGAGAGAGAGTGCTATCATGCCAAACACGATTGCAGCAATTTTCTTGGGGATTCCCTCGGAACGGGCTGTTTCCAGCCCGCCCTGTAAGGATTCCTTGATATGGGTTACGAAATCTTTAAAAGACTTTTTTTCCATCAGAACCTCCTATTTGCTTACTTTGTCATTGCTTTTTCATTGCCAGAAATCGGCTCTACGTAGTCATAGCTGATGCGGATATTTCCATCCCTCAAGATACGTTTCGTTCCCCAGAAACAATATACCTTACTTTTTTCCACAGAGTCATAAACCTCTTTGGTAACTTTTTCTTCTAAAACATCTGCATCGTCATTCTGTGATACCGTTACCCTGTAACTTGTACCGGATTTCCCATCAATTTCGTAGGGAATTGCCTTTTTATTAAGAATTTTGTATATAGATGAGAGTCTTGGAGAAGCCATTTCGTCCACCTTTCTGCGGTAATTAGGTACCGCGCCATATAAATAGAATCTGATTTGTAAATCCTCCTTTTGTGCCTCTAATGCCTAGGATTTTAGAAGCATAAGGCTTTATCTTCTGGGAGGTAGGATTGCCCTAGCCTCCCAGAGATACGTTTAACTTTCCTCCATAGCTGGACAGAAGAGATATGGAATAAAAGCAAGTTCAAGTTCTTCCGAACGCGCTAAGAGCTTTTTGTAGGAATCCAGTGATTCCAACAAAGAAGTTTTCAAGGTTTCTTCTGAGGTGCTTTCTGCGGTTCGTTCAAGCTCTTTAATGATAACACGCATATCATCCTCAACTAAAATGAACAAAGAGCGTACATAGCATGACGTGAGGCGCTCGTCGGTGTTTTTCACAATTTCAAAGGTCTTTTCCAGACGTTCCACATCCTTCAGGAAAGTTGGGTACTTGACCTCAGCGAAAGTGAAGAGGTTCGCCGCATTCATCCACTCGATTGACAACATATATATTTGACCTCCTTTCTAAGTCCGTGAAACTTTGATTGCATCGATGCTTGATTTAATGATAGCTCATAAATCCTGTGAAAAATTTCAATATAAGAAAAGGGCATTTTTTTCTTCCCCTCCATTATTCTGCTATGACAATGAAGGGAAAAGCTGTCTAAAATCTAGTGAAGCGGTGGGTTATCTTCCTTGCCAAATAATAAATATTCAACGGAACATCCATATAAACGGCAACAAATGACTATAAATTCAAGGGGGATTGTGATTCTACCATTTTCATACTTGCATAAAGTAGACTCTGAGGTAATATAGTCCAGCTCTTGTAACTTCATACAAGCCCAGGTAAGAGAATGATTGCCCTTTTTGCGTAAAGCCTTGATACGTGTGGTTACGTCAGTATAATTCCACTTTTCAATATAGTTGTTCATTATAGCTCCTATCCATTGAGTGCGCACGCAATTAAAAATATTTAACAATTAATTGCTATGCCCTCATTGTAGTTAGGAGCAGGGGCGAAATCTATTGTAGTAGAAAAGCTTGATTTTATAAGGATAAGAAATTACAATAAATCTATAATAGTTAATTTGGGGAGGAAAATAATGAGCAATAAATATGCCAAAGAAAAAATTCAAATAATTGCAGAGGAACTAGAAAAAGCTTTAAAAGAAAAAGAATGTAAATATAGTAAAACTGAATTGGATGAGCTTCAAACAGTATGTCAAAAATTATATACATTTTGCGGAAAAGCCTATGGACTAGAATATAAGAGAAGAGTTGAAAAAGAAGAATCCGACAAAAAATACAATGATAATATTAAAAGAGTTGAAAAAAAGATAGAAGAAAATAAGAAAAAAATGAAAAAGCTTTTACCTATAGAGTCAAAAGCGAAACAAGAAGAATATGACAATCTAAAAAGAGAATGTGAAAGGAACGAATTATCGATTGGGATATTGAATACACTGAGAAAGTGCGCAGAAGCATTAACACCTAAAGTATCGGGTGATGTTGAATTTATATTCAAAGATTACATGACAGAAGGTAAAAATAAAGGAAAAGCTTTTAATGGTGCATTAAAAGCACTCGCAATAAAAAATATAACAATAACAAATTGCATTTCAGAGATGATAAAAAGCGGAGAAATTGAATCATGGAAATATTATGACGGCGAACAGGGAGAAACGAATCTTAAGAATGATATAGATAATATGCTTTACAAGTCATCTGAAAAAACGTATAAAAATGAAGATAAAACAAAGTTGTGGAATGCTATGTTAATCGCATTTAAAAGATGTGCAGAAGAAACTGGATTAATACAAATGAATTTGTCCCCGGAACCGGAAGAATTTTTTAAGGAAATTTGTTTGTATTTCTATGCTTTTGAAAGTGCAGAAAAATTACCTCTTACTATCCAAAATGAAATGGATAAAAAACTAGGTAAAAAATAAGAAGTTATTCAAAAAGACTATCAAGTGATGTATTTAAAATATGAGTAATAGCGACGAGTTCACTGGCAGAAATATGAGCTAAATCTTTTTCATATTTTGAATAATTTTGTTTGGTGGTGCTGCATCCAAGAAGCTGCATCTGACGAACCATATAAGCCTGAGTATAGGAATGTTCAAGACGCAGCTTTTTAATATTACTGCCTAATGAAATTGCGTTATCGGATTTTACTTTAGAATCGGTAGCCACGTAGCACCTCCAAATACTTGATTGAATGCATTATAAAATGTTCAATCAAATATTTGGTCGCAATATTGCGACTTTGTGCTTGATTATTACGTGATTTTATGATATAGTAAGAGATGTAAAGCAGTGAATAATTTTTGCATATTACAAACTATAAAATGTAAAGGAGGAATGGAGTGTGAAGAAAAGAACATTAGCATTGGCAGCTTTAACAGCAGCTATGACACTTGGAATGAGCTTAACATCTTTCGCAGCTGAGGAGCCGACCTGGATCGTTCCTAAAGATACACCGCACAATGTACTTAGTCAGACCTATGGAACAGATATGTGGTGGCAGGCTGAAGCAGTTGCTGATTGTAGAGCATGGGCAGAAGCGAATAAGGGAGATATTGTTGGAATCCAGGACGAGATGGCTAGATATACAGCTATCGTAAATAAGGTTTGCGGATTCCTTACCTACGATATTAGTTACAAAGACCCGCACATTGCTTATACAATTAGAGATGGTAAGGGTGTCTGCGGTGATTACACAGCCCTAACATTAGCATTATGTGAAAAGTGTAATATCAAAGCCGAGCTTTCTACTGGCGCTCTTAATGGAGTGGAGCATGATATGTTGAAAGTAACTATTAACGGGGCACAGTATTACAGTGATCCCACCAACTATGACTCCGGTGTTGTAGGAGTTTTAGGAATGACTCCTGGGTATGTCGAGTTTTCTTGTGGTGGTGGGTTAGTCTTAGCTAACGGAAGTACTGGTGCTAATACTAATTTTAAAGAGATTGAGGCATCGATAAATACTCCGGCAGGATATGTTAAAACTGCAGACAGATCTGGTAATGTAGTTTACATGAAGGAGTCAGATGTGAAACAGGCAGAGGATGGAGTTATTTCGTGGCAGCAGCTTATGGCTATGTATGGTCTGTAAATTACAGTGTACGATATTTAGAAAGGAATGTCAAGTAGGGTCATGAGTCTATACAAAAGAATTGCGTCACTCTTCTTGAGTGTATTGTTGTTACTGAGCATACCATTACAAGCTCTTGCAGATACTTTTAACGGAAATCCCCTATAAATGAGGATTTCCGTTTTTGATTAAAAAGATTATTTAGGAAATGGTTTAAAAGCGGAATTTCTTTGATACTTCTTCATCCATAAACTCTGAAAAATCACAAGGAAATGAACAGTTATTAAGTTCATCACATTCAAAAAATTCGACTACTGTTTTATCAATTAAACCATCTTTCATTACTAAAGTAAGATAAAACATAGGAGAAAAAATAATTTTATTCTTTTTATTATAAAACGAACCTATATAAGCCTTTTTCCTGCTGTTTTTAGTGGGTTTACTGCAAAAATATAAAGTTTTATTTGACGCAGTATCCTTAATTTCGATTTCAAAATATTCATCAGTATTAATCATATTTAATATTTTCTGCAACCGTTCTGTATCTTTTTCATTTGCAAAGTTTTTCATTTTAAACCTCCTAAATATAGTATATAAGTTTTTTAAGTTAATTAAGCCGGCAATATTTGAAATCAATTAATTGATTTATAGATATATATTATCATAATCTTAGGGGAATTTATTTCCGATATTGAAAAAAAGCAATTAAGCCAGAAAGGGATAGCAAACCTTTCTGGCTCATTCCATTTTTATGCCTAAAATCCAGCCTATCAAGGGCAAGCGTTGTGCCAAAGGCACCCTTGACAGTCTTCATCGAATGTACTATCTTATATGGGGTTGAGTAAGGGGTTGAATACAGAAGAGCAGTCCTAAAACCTCCTATAAATAATATGTTTTTTAAGTAAAGGTTGGGTTCGAGTCCCGTCTCGCGCTCTTTTTTATTTCTAGGATTTATGCGGGTTCCGAGGTTTTCGGAGCCCGCTTTTAATTTACATAGAATTGCTAAAAGTTTTTACTGAAGGTTTTGTATTATCATTCCGTATATGCTTGCTGGAAGAAATTCAAGAAACAAAGAAAAATGAAGGAAAATGCGTGATTTTTTTAATTTTCACTTGCATGTATACCTTGCCTGTGATATAGTATAAAGGCTGAAAATTCACGCCGGTCGGATTTGCGCAGGACGGTGCTCATTATGAGTCCCCGCGGAAAGCATGAGAAGACGGCGGAAGAAAAACCAAAATTGGAGGAAAGAAACATGAGCGTTATTTCAATGAAGCAGTTACTCGAAGCAGGTGTACATTTTGGACACCAGACCAGAAGATGGAACCCGAAAATGGCTCCGTACATCTACACCGAGAGAAATGGTATCCACATCATCGACCTTCAGAAATCTGTAGGTAAAGTAGATGAGGCTTACAAGGCAGTATCCGATATCGCAGCAGACGGCGGCACAATCCTGTTCGTTGGTACAAAGAAGCAGGCTCAGGACGCTATCAAGACCGAGGCTGAGAGATGTGGTATGTTCTATGTAAATGAGAGATGGTTAGGCGGTATGCTGACAAACTTCAAGACCATCCAGAGCCGTATCGCTAGATTAAAACAGATCGAGGCTATGTCTGAGGACGGAACTTTCGACGTTCTGCCGAAGAAAGAAGTTATCGAGCTGAAAAAAGAGTGGGAGAAGCTGGAGAAGAACCTGGGCGGTATCAAAGATATGAAGAAGATCCCGGATGCTATCTTCGTAGTAGATCCGAAGAAGGAAAGAATCTGCGTACAGGAGGCTCATACTCTGGGTATTCCGCTGATCGGTATCATCGATACCAACTGTGATCCGGAAGAGCTGGATTATGTAATCCCGGGTAACGATGATGCTATCCGTGCCGTAAAACTGATCGTTTCCAGAATGGCAGACGCTGTTATCGAAGCTAAGCAGGGCGAGGCTGAGGCAGCTGCAGCAGAGGGCGAAGCAGAGGCTACAGAGGCTTAATTTAAGCTTACAAAACTTAAGAACTGAAACCAAAAAACCAGGAGCACGCCGCGGATTTCCGCATTAAAGCGTGCTCCAAGCGGGTATACGCAAGTGTACCTGAATTTATATACACGGAGGGATTTAAGATGGCAGTTACAGCCGCAATGGTAAAAGAGTTACGTGAAATGACAGGCGCTGGTATGATGGACTGTAAGAAAGCTCTTGCAGCTACAGATGGCGACATGGACAAAGCTGTTGAGTTCCTGAGAGAAAAAGGACTTGCAGGCGCTACTAAGAAAGCTGGCCGTATTGCAGCAGAGGGTATCGTTATGACTAAGGTTACCGCTGATGAAAAGAAGGCAGTTGTAGTAGAAGTAAACGCAGAGACAGACTTCGTAGCTAAGAACGAGAAGTTCCAGAACTATGTATCTGATGTTGCTGAGCAGGCGCTGAACACAAGCGCAGCAGATATTGACGCATTCCTGGCTGAAAAATGGGCAAAGGATCCGTCCCTGACAGTTGCAGAGGCTCTGTCTTCCCAGATCTCCATCATCGGCGAGAACATGAAGATCCGTCGTTTTGCTCAGTTAGCTGAGGAGAACGGTTTCGTTGCTTCCTACATCCATGCAGGCGGCAAGATCGGCGTTCTGGTAGACGTTGAAACTGACGTTGTAAACGATGCAATCAAAGAGATGGCTAAGAACGTAGCTATGCAGGCCGCAGCTCTGAAACCGCTGTACACCAACGACAGCGAAGTAGATGCAGATTACATCGCAAAAGAGAAAGAGATCCTGACTGTAGCAGCTAAGAACGAGAAGCCGGATGCAAACGACAAGATCATCAACGGTATGGTTATGGGTCGTATTAAGAAAGAGCTCAAAGAGATCTGTCTTCTGGATCAGGTATATGTTAAGGCTGAGGATGGCAAGCAGAGCGTAGCTCAGTATGTAGCTCAGGTTGCTAAAGAGAATGGCGCGAAGATCACTGTTAAGAAGTTCGTTCGTTTCGAGACTGGCGAAGGTATCGAAAAGAAGGAAGAGAACTTTGCAGAGGAAGTTGCAAAGCAGATGGCACAGTAAGCGAACTACTTGTTGTAACTTCATATAACTTATTAGAAAGTGCTGAAACCCAGTATTTATGCAGGGTTTCAGCACTTTTTTGTGTACTGTTTTTTGATACTTTTTTATATAACTTGTTGCAATTTATTATATCTTCTTATGCGAATTGTGTAAAAAAGTGTGTAGTGAGTTGTGTAGAGGTTTTGGGGATTTGTGTAATAACACGAATGGAACGCCTCAGCTGATTGCAGACGCACCTTTGCAGTCTGCGCAGCATTACATTTACCGGTCTCGGGATCCCATTAGCGATTCTTTTGGATGGCATTATGGGACTCACCGGAATCTGGCGGGCGCTTACGCTGACCTTGATCGTGAAAGGATAGGGGATAAAAGTGCACCAGAAAGTCGCACTTGAAAATTTCGCCAGATGCGCTATAATAAGTCTGGCGATGGTTCAGCATGGAAACATTGCAAATTTGATAAAAACAGGGGAGCTCGTTAGCGGGCTGAGAGGAAGTAATCGAACTTCGACCCTTTAACCTGATGCGGATAATGCCGTCGTAGGAAGTCATGAGATGAATTTTTACAGGAGATATCCGCAGGGGTATCTCCTGTTTTTTCATATAACAGGAAAATCCGTTGAAATTTCCTGTTATATAAAAAGCCCTACCGGGCGGGATCGCACTGCGGCGGAAGGGAATCATGTCGCAAGCGACCGCGCTCGGCGCGGGAATGTGCCAGGGCACATTCTTTTAAAATTAAATTCTTTGAAAGGGGGAACGTATTCCGCATGTGTGCGGCGAGCTGAGGGGGAGCGCCCTGGGCTTTGTAGGCAGCGATGGGAAGCCGTGTTCCGGCGTGAGAGGATACCAGAGAGTATCGACCGAATTTCATGCAGAAAACGTAAATTGTTCGTAACTGTTCAAGAATATCAAAGAAACAGAACAGTTGCAAATTTTCAAAGAAGGAGAAGAAAAATGAATAAGACAAACACGAAAAAACTGGCGATTGCGGCTGTATTCTGTGCCGTTGCCGTCGTAGGAAGTTTATTTTCCGTTCCGGTGTTCGGAAGTAAGTGTTCCCCGGTACAGCATATGGTAAATATCCTGTGTGCCGTTCTTCTGGGACCGGGCTATGGACTGGGAGCGGCCTTTGCAGCGGCGCTGATCCGAAATCTGTTAGGACTTGGAAGTCTGATGGCATTTCCGGGCAGTATGTTTGGCGCCCTGATCTGCGGACTGGTTTACAAGAAAACGCAGAGTGTGTTCGCAACTTTGATCGGTGAGGTGCTTGGAACGTCCATTCTGGGCGGATTTGCGGCATATCCGGTGGCGGTTTTCCTGATGGGAAAGAGCGCGGCGGGACTGGCTGTCTATGCCTATGTGGTTCCGTTTTTGATCTCGACCGCGGGAGGCGCGATCATAAGTGCGGTTCTGATTTTAAGTTTAAAGAAAGCCAATATTTTAGCAGGAATGCAGGAAGCACTGAGAGAGGAGAAGCCAGCACATGTTTAAAGAAATATTTGATAATGTAAGAGAAAAATGTCCGTTAATCCATAACATCACGAACTACGTGACTGTCAATGACTGTGCCAACGTGGTACTCGCATGCGGCGCGTCCCCGATCATGGCGGATGATAAGGACGAAGTTTCGGATATCCAGACCATCTGCGGCGGACTGAATATCAATATCGGCACATTAAACAGCCGGACCATCGAATCCATGCTGCTTGCCGGAAAGCGGGCAAATGAGCTGGGTCATCCGGTAGTTTTAGACCCGGTAGGCGCCGGTGCGTCGAAACTCAGAACAGAGACCGCCAATCAGCTTTTAAAGGAAGTCAGGTTTACCGTGATCCGTGGGAACATTTCGGAGATCAAGACACTGGCACTTGGAAATGGAACGACGAAGGGCGTGGATGCCGATCTGGCAGACCGGGTGACGAAGGAAAACCTGGACGAGGCGGCAGCTTTTGCGAAGGCATTTGCTGGAAAGATGAACGCGGTCGTTGCGATCACCGGTGCGATCGACATTGTGGCGGATGCGGAGAAGGCATACTGCATTTACAACGGTCGTCCGGAGATGTCTTCCATCACAGGAACCGGCTGTCAGCTCTCGGCTCTGACGGCGGCCTTTGTGACAGCCAACCAGGAACAGCCGCTTGAGGCAGCTGCTGCGGCAGTCTGCGCGATGGGACTGGCCGGAGAGAAGGCATACGCCCGTTTAAGTGAACTGGACGGCAATGCAACCTACCGGAATTATATCATTGATGCTATTTATTGCATGAACGGAGAAGCGCTGGAGGCCGGAGCAAAATTTGAAGTAAGATAATAGAGCTTTAGTGTCCGTTTTTATAAGAACAGCTGAGAGAAGGAGGAAATGCAGATGAACTGCAGACCGGAAGATATGCTGCTTTACGCGGTGACAGACCGCGCATGGCTGAAGGGGGAAACTCTGGAGAGTCAGGTTGAGAAAGCTTTGAAGGGCGGGGCGACGTTTGTCCAGCTGAGAGAAAAGGAGCTTGACGAGGCGGAGTTTCTGGAGGAGGCAAAGAAGCTTAAAATGCTTTGCAGAAAGTATCAGGTTCCGTTTGTGATCAATGACAACGTGGAGATTGCCCTGGCGGTGGATGCGGACGGCGTCCATGTGGGACAGAGCGATATGGAAGCGGGAAAGGTCCGGGAAAAGCTGGGACCAGATAAGATCATCGGCGTTTCCTGCAAAAATGTAGAACAGGCGCTTCTTGCGAAAAAGCATGGGGCGGATTATCTGGGAGTCGGAGCCATCTATCCGACGGGAACCAAAAAGGACGCCGATGCCGTGACGCCGGGGATGCTTGCCAAGATCTGTCAGGCAGTCGATATTCCGGTTGTTGCGATCGGCGGACTGAATAAAGAACATCTGGAGCTGTTAAAAGGAACAGGTGTGGACGGCATTGCAGTGGTCAGCGCCCTGTTTGCGGCCGATGATATTGAAAAGGCAGCAGAGGAACTGAAGGAAGCTGTAAAAAAGGTTCTGTAAAGTTGAAAACGTTGTCATTTTGTCAAAAAAATGGCATGAAAAAGTTTATAAGAAAAAGCTTGTGAAAAAAGCTTCATTAAAAAATGGTAAGAAACTTTGCAAAAGGTTTTTTATGGCGGCACATTGGGGGCACCACCTTGTGTCGCCTTATAAAAGTTATTGATGCCTGAAAGGAGTTAATTATGAAGACAGCATTAACAATCGCTGGAAGTGATTGCAGCGGAGGCGCCGGTATCCAGGCCGATTTAAAGACGATGATCGCCAATGGAGTATATGGAATGAGTGCGATCACGGCGCTGACGGCCCAGAACACAACCGGCGTCCAGGGGATTTTTGAGGTAACCCCGGAATTTCTGGAACAGCAGATTGACAGCGTATTTACGGATATTCGTCCGGATGCGGTAAAGATCGGCATGGTTTCATCAACCGGACTGATCAAGTCGATTGCGAAGAAGCTTTGTGAGTACCAGGCAGAAAACATTGTTGTGGACCCGGTTATGGTGGCGACGAGCGGAGCAAAGTTAATCGGTGACGACGCCATCGACACATTGAAAGAATCGCTTTTTCCATTAGCGGCGGTTCTGACACCGAACATTCCGGAGGCGGAGGTCTTATCGGGAATGAAAATTAAGTCTGCCGACGATATGATTACGGCAGCAAAATGGATCAGTGAAACGTACCATTGTGAGGTTCTCTGCAAGGGCGGACATCAGTTAAATGATGCCAACGATCTTTTATACCGGGACGGTGGATACCGTTGGTTTAACGGAAAACGCATCCACAATTCCAACACCCATGGGACGGGCTGTACCCTGTCCAGCGCGATTGCATCCAATCTGGCGAAGGGCTATGATCTCGACACCGCGGTGGAACGTGCCAAAGCATATATTTCCGGCGCACTGGGAGCGATGCTGGATCTCGGCAAAGGATCCGGTCCGATGGATCATGGATTTGATTTCCGGGGAAAAGGATTTGCGGAGGAACGCGTATGACAATGACAGAGAGGCTTTTGGAAGCCACAAAGGAGATCTGGGCTGGTTACAATGAAAAACCGTTCGTAAAAGGCATTGCGGACGGCAGTCTGGATCATGATAAATTCAAATATTATATGATACAGGATTATCTGTATCTGATTGATTACACAAAGGTGTTTTCCATCGGGGCGGCAAAATCAACGGATCTCGCATTTATGCGCCTGTTTGCCGGATATACCCACTCGATTCTGGATGGGGAGATGGATATTCACCGTGCTTACATGGAACGTTTGGGGATAACCAGAGAAGAGGCGGAACAGACGCCGGTCGCTCTGGATAACCTTTCTTATACTTCTTATATGCTTCGCATCGCTTATGAGGGGGGCGCGCCGGAGGCAGCAGCAGCGATATTGTCCTGCGCCCTCAGCTATGAATGGATTGCGAAGAAAATCGCAGCAGACAGACCGGATGCCGACAAACATCCATTTTATGGAGAGTGGATCCGGGGATACGCTTCCGAGTCTTACCACAAGGAAAATGAAGTCCTTGTAGAGTGGATGAACCGTCTGGCAGAGGATCTGTCTGAGAAACAAAAGAAACATCTGGTGGATATTTTTGTGGCCTGCTCCCGCTATGAAGCGGCATTCTGGGATATGGCGTGGGAAATGAGGCGGTAAATATGCTTACATTTGACAACGTGCGTTTCCAATATGCGGTAGAGGATTTTTCGATCATTGACCATCTGTCGTTTGAAGTCCAGAATGGGGAGTTTGTGTCCATCATCGGCGCTTCCGGCTGTGGAAAAAGTACGATCTTCCGGCTGGTAAATAAGCTTCTTACCCCGGCTTCCGGTGTGATCCGGGTGGATGGGGAATCGATCGAAACGAAGAAAAATTACTGCGGATATATGCCGCAGCAGGATCTGCTGTTTCCATGGCGCACCGTGCGGGAGAATCTGATGCTTCCGATGGAGATTCAGGGCGGATATTCGAAGGAACAGATGCAGAAAAAAGCGGATGATGCGCTTCGATCGGTTGGACTTGCAGACTGGGGAGATAAGACGCCGAAAGAGCTTTCCGGCGGTATGCGCCAGAGAGCCGCCTTTGCGAGAACGGTTCTGACGGGTTCAGACCTTCTGCTTTTGGATGAGCCGTTTTCAGCCCTGGATTATCTGACAAGACTGTCTATGCGGGAGTGGCTTCTGGAACAGTGGGAGAAGGAGAAAAAGACGGTTCTTTTCATCACGCATGATGTGGAAGAAGCGGTGTTTCTGTCCAGCCGGATTCTCGTGGTGGAACAGTCACCGATCACACATCTGCGCTCCATCGAGGTCCCGGCGGGATATCCGCGATCCCGGGAAGAGCTTCGCAGACCGGAGATTCTGTCCTTAAAGGAAGAACTGATCGGAATGCTTAAGAAGGAGAAGGCGTGATGGAACAGAAAAAAACAAATAAAATGGGAAGCCGGATGAATGCGAATCTTCCAGCCCTGATTCTGGTGGCGGTGCTTCTGTTTACATGGCAGGCAGCGGCTATGGGGATTGATGCGGCCTATATTCTCCCGTCTCCGGTTCAGGTGGTTGTACGGCTGTGGGAACTTCGGGGTCCATTATTTACGGCACATCTGCCGGCGACGATGTCGGTAGTTGCGATTGGACTTTTGATCTCAATTGTGCTGGGCGTGGGACTGGCTGTGCTGATGGATGCCAGTGAGACGGCAAGAAAGGCGCTGTATCCGCTGATCATCGCCTCGCAGACGATCCCGACGACGGCGCTGGCACCGCTGTTTGTCCTCTGGTTTGGCTACACGATCTGGAGCAAGGTGCTGGTAACGGTACTGATTACGTTTTTCCCGATCACGATCACGGTATTTGACGGGTTCCGGTCGGTGAAGACGGAAATGGAAGAACTTTTGTTTACATTTGGCGCGGATAAACGTCAGATCTTTTTGAAATTAAAGATTCCGGCGACGCTTCCGTACTTTTTTTCAGCGATCAAGATGGCGGTACCGCTGTCGATCATCGGAGCGGCGATTGGAGAATGGCTGGGCGCCCAGAGCGGACTCGGATATTTCAGCCGGAGAATGATGACCCAGTTAGATGGAGCCGGTGTATTTGCACCGATTCTGCTCTTATCGGTAGTGGCGATGGCGGCAACGTGGGTTGTCTCGCTGCTTGAAAAGCGGATGATTTTCTGGAGGAATGAGTAGGAAATTGTGATATAGGATGAAATTTTGAAGTATGTGTGCGGATATTGAAAAGTCTGTATTTTTGAAATGTGTGCTGCAGGCCGAAAAAAGTGTATTCACAAAAAGAGCTACTCGTGAAGAAGTCCAGATCGTTGAGATTGGTATGTGAATCCAGCAAGTCATATGCAAAAAAACTGGAAAACATATAAGTGATAGGGAAATATAGACGGAAATTTGTAAAACTGAAAGGATATGAGATGAAAAAACGAATGAAAATGGCTGCCGCAGTGATGGCAGCAGTGATGGGAATGATGACACTTGGCGGATGTGGAACGGCCAGCGAAAAGAGTAAGACAGCTGCTCTGACAGAGAGTCAGGCAGAGGGCACGGATGCGAAACAGGCCTCGGAAGATGGAAAAAGTCAGGATCTTAAAGAGATCAATGTGGTTCTTGACTGGTATCCGAATGCGATCCATACCTTTATTTATACGGCGATCGAGCGCGGTTATTATGCGGAAGAAGGACTGGATGTGAAAGTGCGTTTTCCGGCCAATGCGAACGATGCGTTATCACTGGTAGCGGCTGGAAAGGCGGAGATCGGCATGTACTATCAGCAGGATGTGATCCAGGCGGTTGCCAATCAGGGAACGAAGATCAAATCCATCGGTGCGATCGTGCAGTCCCCGTTAAGTGTCGTTCTTTCTTTAAAGGATAAGAATATCACAGGACCGGAAAATCTGGTTGGAAAAACCGTTGGTTACGGCGGAACAGCACTCAGCGAGGCGGTTGTCAAGAGCATGATGGAATATGTGGGAGCGGATGCATCGGATGTAAACCTGATCGATGTCGGATTTGAACTGATGAGTTCTATGACGACCGGCAATGTGGATGCGACGATCGGATGCCTTGTTAACCATGAGGTTCCGCAGATGGAGGAAGAGGGCTTTGATGTCAACTACTTCATGGCAGCTGGATATGGAATCCCGAATTATTATGAGGAAGTATTCCTTGCCAACAACGAAATGATCCAGCAGGAGCCGGAAGTTCTGGAAGGATTCTTACGCGCATCGAAGAAGGGCTTTGAAGACTTTAAGAACGATCCGAATGGCTGCCTGGCAATCCTGATGAATAATCAGAATGAGGAAAACTTCCCTCTGACCCAGAGCGTGGAGGAGAAGTCCTGTGAGACACTTCTGCCGCTCATGGAGAGCGATGAGGTTCCGTTTTTGACCCAGACCGAAGAGTGCTGGCAGGAAAACATCGACTGGATGAGCGAGAGCGGGCTGATCGATAAGAAAGTGGATGTTTCGGATGTGATGGTAAACCTGCAGGAGTAAGAGCCAGAAGTAGTCAGAGACTGGCTGTTTGCGCAGAGCAAGTAAATTTCCGGAACTGGAAATTCTGGTGTTTAACATATATATGCAAGACAAGAATGGTAACAGAGTTACAGAGTTACTGGGGAAGATGGAGTCTCAGAATGTTGACAGTCTGCCAGCCAGGATATATAATATTTTCGTAACTGTTCAGTACCTTAACAGTCACGCGCAAAAATCCATTAAAGAAAAAACACCAGAATGGAAGGGGAAACAAATAGATGAAGAAAATTATTTTAACCGGCGATCGTCCTACCGGGCGCTTACATGTCGGACATTATGTTGGCTCTCTGAGCGAGAGAGTGAGACTTCAGAACTCCGGCAAGTTCGATGAGATTTATATTATGATTGCCGATGCGCAGGCACTGACGGACAATGCCGATCACCCGGAAAAGGTGCGTAAAAATATTCTGCAGGTTGCCCTGGACTATCTGGCTTGTGGAATTGACCCGGAGAAATCCACCATCTTTATCCAGTCGATGGTGCCGGAGCTGACAGAGCTTACTTTTTACTATATGAACTTGGTTACGGTATCCCGTGTACAGCGAAATCCTACCGTAAAAGCAGAGATTCAGATGCGTAATTTTGAGGCAAGCATCCCGGTTGGATTCTTTACTTATCCGATTAGCCAGGCGGCGGATATCACTGCATTCCGCGCGACGACCGTTCCGGTTGGAGAGGATCAGATGCCGATGTTAGAGCAGTGCAAGGAGATCGTCCATAAATTCAACAGCGTGTACGGCGAGACTCTGACGGAACCGGAGATTCTGCTTCCGTCCAACAAGGCGTGTCTGCGTCTGCCGGGTATCGATGGAAAGGCAAAGATGAGCAAATCGCTTGGAAACTGCATCTACCTCTCTGATTCGGAAGCAGATGTGAAGAAGAAGATCATGTCCATGTTTACAGATCCAAATCACCTGCGTGTCGAGGATCCGGGTAAAGTCGAGGGCAATCCGGTCTTCATCTATCTGGATGCATTCTGCCGTCCGGAGTATTTTGCAGAGTTCCTGCCGGATTACCAGAACCTGGACGAGCTGAAAGCGCATTACCAGAGAGGTGGTCTGGGCGATGTGAAGGTGAAGAAATTCTTAAACAACGTCATGCAGGCTGAACTGGCTCCGATTCGCGCGAGACGCCAGGAATGGGAGAAGAGAATCCCGGATGTATTTGACATCTTGAAAGAGGGAAGCAAGGCAGCAGAGGCGAAGGCTGCTGAGACACTTCGCGATGTGAAGGCTTCGATGCGGATCAATTACTTTGATGATGACAGTCTGATCGATACGATCGAAGACTAAGATAAAAAGTGGAAATTCGGCGTGGCTTTCTGGAATGCCGGGAGTGTGCTGCCGGAAATGAATTGAATTAAGAAATAGAGAAAAGTCTGTCTTTTGGCATGGGAAAGGTGTCGGGGGACAGGCTTTTTTGCGTGATTCCCACTTAAAAACGGTTTACATAGTCCCTAAAATTCGATATAATAGTCCATATTGCGTTATAACGCAAGGCTATATCAAATATGAAATGAAAGAATACTAAGAGGGCTACACATGAGTAAAAACAAACAATGGGCGAGTAAGCTGGGCTTTATTATGGCGACGGCTGGGGCGGCGATTGGATTGGGAAATCTGTGGAAATTTCCATATCTGATGGGAAAGAACGGTGGATTTCCATTTCTGGTTGCGTATCTGTTTTTTATCGTCGTTCTCGGACTGCCGGTTATGATCACGGAAATGTCCCTGGGACGGAAGACGCGGCATGATCCGGTGCAGGCATATGCGGACATTCATCCGCACGCACGGATTGTCGGTATATTCGGCGTACTGGCGGCGTTTATTATTTTGAGTTATTACAGCGTCATCGGCGGCTGGATTTTAAAGTATATTGCCAGCTATGTGACGACGGCGGCAGCGCCGGATTTTAACGCCTTTATCGGCAGCAGCGAGCCGGTGATCTGGCATATTGTATTTATGGCAGCGACTATAGCTGTCTGCTATTTTGGCATCAATGGCATTGAGAAAGCGAGCAAATTGATGATGCCGATGCTTCTGGTTCTGTTATTTGTCATCATTTTCAGAAGCGTGACGCTTCCGGGAGCTTCGAAAGGACTGTTATTTATCTTCCAGCCGGATTTTTCGGCGTTCACGCTTTCTTCTGTCAGCGCGGCACTGGGACAGGTGTTTTATTCCCTGAGTCTCTGTATGGGTATCACGATCACCTACGGAAGCTATCTGAGTGGAAAGGAAAATATTCCAAAAAGCTGTATGATCGTCGGTGGTCTGGACACCGTGATTGCGGTTCTCGCGGGTATCGCGATCTTTCCGGCAGTATTTGCCTTCGGTCTGGAGCCGGGACAGGGACCGGGACTGATTTTCGGCACACTGCCGATGGTATTTGCGAATATTGCGGGGGGAACTTTCTTTGCAATCCTGTTTTTTGCGCTGGTTTTTTTCGCAGCCGTTACGAGTGCGATCGCACTTCTGGAAGTCTGTGCCTCTTTTGCGATTGATTCGCTGGGCTGGGAACGCAAGCATGCGGCGCTTGTGATTGGTACGGCGATCACGCTGCTTGGCATTCCGAGTGCGCTGTCCTTCGGCGTCCTGAGTGATGTCACAATCCTGAATCAGTCGGTCTTTGATTTCGCCGGACTGGTAACGGATAATATTCTGATGCCGCTCGGTGGACTCACGATGTGCTACTATGTAGGCTGGAAATGGAAACCGGAGTATCTGCTTGCGGAGATCGAGGCGGACGGTACGAAATTCCGTCTGGGAAAACTCTGGGTGTTCTGCATCCGATTCCTGACGCCGATTATGGTGGGAATCGTCAGTGTAACTGGATTTTATAATTTGTACTTGGCGATTCGGTAGGAAGAGCGGTTTTGTTGACAAAAACAGGAAATTGCCGTATAATTTGTTAAAGTTCAGACAAGGTCATGGAAATAGGGATAGGATGTGCTTGACGGTGGATCAAGGGCGGAAAAAGACCATTTGTGTGATAATCTGAATGGACAGACAACTTGGGGAAACTTGAATATAAGACAATTAAATTATGGGGATACCGCAGAATGACAAGGATGTGATTAGGCGGTGTCCCTACTTCGACTGTCGGGAATGAATCGGATATGAGGCATTGCCGCAGGCAGAAAAGCTGCGCCGTGTGAGTGAGCACAGAATCACAAGCCGGAAGACGTTGCGGAGAAAGCAGAGAAGGAGGATGAGATATATGGTTCAGAGAAAGAAAACATTAGCCAAGACAGCGGCAAAGAAATCTGTTTCAACGGAAGAGAAAAAGGTTCCGTCTGTTGTGGAGAAAAAAGAGACAGCCGTAGCTGAAGTGGCGAAGAAAGAAACGGCAGTGGCAGCAGTCGCAAAGAAAGAGACAGCGGTAGCGGAAGTGGCAAAGAAGGAAACAGCTGTTGCAGCGGTGGAGAAAAAAGAGACGGCAGTAGCATCCGTTCCGAAAAAGGAAACTGCACTGGCACATGTAGAGAAGAAAGAAACAGCCGTAGCGCCGGTACAGAAGAAGGAGACCGCCCTCGCAGAGAAGAAAGAGATGGCAGCAGCCGCAGAGAAAAAGGAGACAGACGTGACCGTAAAGAAAACAACTGCAAAGAGAACCACAAAGACAACCACAAAGACAACCACTGCAGCAAAGAAGACAGCTGAGAAAAAGGAAGTAAAGACAGTTGCATACGTACAGTACGCAGGTGCTGAGATTTCTATCGAGAAGCTGGAGGCAGAAGCAAAGAAAGCATATGCAGCTCTGGGACATAAAGAGGACGAGATTGAGACTCTGACCCTGTATGTTAAACCGGAAGAGCGTGCCGTTTACTATGTGGTAAATGGAGAAGGTTCCAGCGAGTACAAGATTGTGTACTAAGGTGGTCGTTCGGTGAAGTTTCCGGCTCTGTATGACGGGAAGTTTACATACCATATCTGCTTAAAATGAGGGAGCAGGTATAAAAATTTAAGAATGGTAAAAAGCCAGTTTTTATATCTTTGGTGTATTAAGAGAGATATAGAATTGGCTTTTTTTGTTGATAGGGAGATGTTTAAAAAACGCTTTGCAAGAATTACAACAGGGAATGCGGATGATTCGATGCCAGGCGTAGTGAAGGAAAAAACAGCCAGAACAGTACGCCAGCGGTTAAGGTCAGGCAAATTTCCATGGCACTGTTGATGATTCCCGATAAAATCCAGCTGTCCAGACAGAAAACACAAGAAGTCCAGAGAAGCAGGAGGCAGAGGCGCCCACGGGCAGCAGGAGAATCCAAAGAGTGAGTCAATTTGCTGAAAAAGGCAGTATTGGAGGGGGGTTGGGAATAACGGGCAGGAGCTGGGGACGAAAGATAGAGCTGCAAGCTTAAATAAAACAGATTATAAAGAAATAACAGTGCAGCCGCCAGTGCCAGAAGCGTGTGAAGGATAGCACAGACTGGGAGGTGCTCCGGGGTATAGGGCAGCAGGGCAGCGGCAGTGAGGAGAAGCAGGCAGTATTTTGCCTGGCGGGGGCGGTACAGGGAGAGTTGGGAGTAGAAAAAGCCGCCGCAGAGCAGGCACCAGAGAAAAAATTCCCCGCGTCGGTGCAGTGCGATGCTGATACTGGAAAAATTGGAAGAAAACAGATTGCATCCGCGTGTGAGTGAGAAACTAAAAAATGGGAGGAGAACGAACGTAAATATCCATCGAATCATGAGGATAGTGTGGGAAAATGGGGCGGAAAAGATACTGGAAAGAAGAGGCAGAAATAGTTGACGGAATTGCTGTTTATGTAATAGTATTATTATTTAGGAAAGATGAATTATATGTTTGATTAAGAAGGATAATACAAAACCATGATAAATTTACCAGCAGCATTTACTGAACGAATGAAACAGATGCTCGGCAGGGAGTACGATGCGTTTATCGCCAGTTACGACAAGGAGCGCTCACAGGGACTGCGCGTGAACGGACTGAAAACGGATCCGGCGGAATTTGCTAAGACGGCTCCATTTTCTCTGAATCCGGTTGCGTGGGCGGCGGAGGGATTCGCTTATGGGGCGGAGGATCGTCCGGGGCGTCATCCGTACCACGATGCGGGCGTTTACTATATTCAGGAGCCGAGCGCGATGATTGCGGCTTCGCTTTTAAACCCGCAGCCGGGGGAAATGATTCTGGATCTCTGTGCGGCACCGGGCGGAAAATCGACGCAGGCGGCGGCGAGACTGAGCGGAGAAGGACTTCTGGTGAGCAATGAGATCCATCCGGCGCGTGCAAAGATTCTCTCGCAGAATATCGAGCGCATGGGAATCCGGAATGCGGTTGTGACAAATGAAGATTCCGGGCGGCTGACGAAGTATTTTCCGGCATTTTTTGATGGGATCATCGTGGATGCACCGTGTTCCGGCGAGGGAATGTTCCGCAAGGATGAGACGGCGGTCACGGAATGGAGCCCGGAGAATGTGCGTCGCTGTGCTGGGCGGCAGCAGGAGATTCTTGAAAATGCGGCGATGATGCTGAAACCGGGCGGACGGCTGGTGTACTCCACCTGTACTTTTGCGCCGGAGGAGGACGAGCAGGCGATCGGACGTTTCTTAGAGGCACATCCAGAGTTTGCGCTAGAGGAAACGCCGGACTATCCGGGACTTTCGCACGGCGTTCCAGCCTGGGGGGCGGGTGTGACGGATGGAATCGAGAAAACGGTCCGTATCTGGCCGCACCGGACCGAGGGAGAAGGCCATTATGCGGCACTTCTTCGAAAAACGGGTGAGCCGGAGATCGTGAAGCGTAAATATCCGGCTTCAATGAAGGACAAGAAGCTTCTGGCAGTCTATGAGGATTTCTGCAAAGAGATATTTATTGAGCCGAAGAAATGGACAGCGGACAGTACGATGACGATGTTTGGCGACCAGCTTTACCGGACGCCGGAGGAGATGGTCGATTTTAAGGGGCTGCGGGTGCTTCGCCCGGGGCTTCAGATGGGAGAATTTAAGAAAAACCGTTTTGAGCCGTCCCACGCGCTGGCACTTGCCCTGCATCCATCGGAGGTAAAACAGAACGTGAACCTGTCTGCCGCCGCGCCGGAGACGGCGGCATACCTGCGCGGCGAGACGATCCAGCTTTCTGAGGAAGACGCCGGAAAAGGCTGGTGCCTTGTGAGTGTGGACGGGTATTCGCTCGGATGGGGCAAGAAGAGCGGCGGTACGCTGAAAAACCATTATCCGAAGGGACTGAGAAAGCAGTATTAATGGAAAAAGGAAAAATCCTCCGGCATCGGAGCCGTAAACTCCATTGCTTCCCCTGTGATCGGATGCCGGAATGCCACCGTATAGGAGTGAAGCGCCTGCCGTCCGATGAAGCGGTAATCCGGGTTGTATAGAAAATCCCCTAAAAGTGGGTGCCCGATGGCTTTCATGTGGACCCGGATCTGGTGGGTGCGCCCCGTTTCCAGGCGAAGCCGGACGAGGGAGCAGCCGAGATCGTCCCGGTAATCGAGACACCGGTAATGGGTGACGGCGTGTTCCCCATGATCCATATCGATGCAGCGTTCGATGGTGGAACCATCTTTTCGGGCGATCGGCAGATCGATGGTGCCGGATTCTTCTGGTTTACCGGCAACAATCGCGAGATATTCGCGGCGTATCTCTTTTTTTGCAGTCATGGCGGAGAGAAATGCGCCGCTTATTTTATGTTTGGCGATCAGCAGAAGACCGGTGGTGTCGCGGTCTAAGCGGTTCACGGCACGGAACACGAAATGTTCGCCGCGCGAGGCAAACCGGTACGCGAGGGCGTTTGCCAGAGTATTTTCATGGTGTCCCTGGGATGGGTGGACAGGCATTCCGGTGGCTTTGTTGAGTATTATGAGATCTTCGTCTTCATATACTATATCGATCGGAAGATTGACCGGAAGAATATCTGAAGAAACGGGTTCGTCCGGGAGAAAGAGCGTCAGGGTGTCTCCGATCTGAAGCGGTGTGTTTAGCCAGGACGGTGTTCCGTTCAGGCAGATCTGCTCAGGGTTCTGTTTGAGCTCGATGAGTATGCGGCGGGAATATCCGGCATCGCGGAGGAAGGCGCCGATGGTGTCAGCTTTGTTTTTATTTGTAATAGTGTATGATAATGTCCGTTTCATTTAGGGAACCTCTTTGGGGTGAAAATGGGTTATTTGTTGTCATTCCAATAAGGATAACATAAAAGCAGGATGGGCTGCAATGTCAGAGTGAAATTTGTTCTTGATTACGGCTACATTATTTTGGAACAGGAAGCGCCACATGAGAACGTATGACGAAATTTTGAAGGATTCTCGAAACACTATTGACTTGCCATGAAAAACCTAGTATCATTACTAATAAGTAAGGCTGTTTTTATTCAAATTACTTATAAGTAGAACTAATAAATACAATGCAGAGAAAAGGAGAATGAACGATGGCAAAAGTAGGAATTGTAATGGGAAGCGATTCGGACATGCCGATCATGGCACAGGCAGCAGATTTTCTGGACAAGATGGGGATTGATTATGAAATGACAATCATTTCTGCACACCGTGAGCCAGACATCTTTTTTAACTATGCAAAATCCGCTGAGGAGAAAGGCTTTAAGGTTATCATTGCAGGTGCTGGCAAGGCAGCACATCTGCCGGGTATGTGCGCGGCACTGTTCCCGATGCCGGTAATCGGTATTCCGATGAAAACCTCGGATTTAGGCGGAGTTGATTCTCTGTATTCGATCGTACAGATGCCATCCGGTATTCCGGTTGCAACGGTAGCGATCAACGGCGGCAAGAACGCGGGTATTCTGGCAGCCAAGATTCTGGCAACTTCCGATCCGGAGCTGTTAGCGAAATTAAAGGCATACTCCGAGGAGATGAAGAATGAAGTAGCCGGTAAGGATGAGAAATTACAGAAGCTGGGACATAAAGAGTATCTGGCACAGAAATAAAAACAAAAAATATAAACAAGGACATACGGAGGAAAACCATGGATTACAAGAATTCCGGAGTAGATATTGAGGCTGGTTATAAGTCGGTAGAACTGATGAAAGAGCATGTAAAGAAAACGATGCGTGAGGAAGTGCTGGGAGGTCTGGGCGGCTTTGCCGGTGCATTCTCCCTGGCAAAGATTAAAGAGATGGAAGATCCGGTTCTCTTATCTGGTACGGACGGCTGTGGTACCAAGGTAAAACTGGCGATCATCATGGACAAGCATGACACGATCGGTATCGACGCGGTTGCGATGTGTGTCAACGACATTGCATGTGCAGGTGGCGAGCCGCTGTTTTTCCTGGACTATATTGCCTGCGGCAAGAACTATCCGGAAAAGATCGCGGATATCGTAAAAGGCGTTGCAGAAGGCTGCTTACAGTCGGAGGCAGCTCTGATCGGCGGCGAGACAGCCGAGCATCCGGGACTGATGCCGGAGGAAGATTATGATCTGGCTGGTTTTGCTGTCGGTGTGGTTGATAAAAAAGACATGATTACCGGCGAAAACCTGAAACCGGGTGATGTACTGATCGGTATGGCATCCACCGGCGTTCACAGCAATGGTTTCTCCCTGGTCCGCAAGGTATTTGAGAAGGAACTTAACAAAGAGGGGCTGGAGACCTACTATGAGGAGTTGGGAACCACGCTTGGCGAGGCCCTTCTGGCACCGACCCGTATCTATGTAAAGGCGCTGAAAGCAGTGAAGAATGCAGGCGTGACTGTGAAAGCGTGCAGCCATATCACAGGCGGCGGCTTCTATGAGAATGTTCCGCGTATGCTGAAAGACGGTGTCCGCGCAGTCATCAAGAAAGACAGCTATCAGATTCCGCCAATCTTTGGTATGCTGGCGAAGAAAGGCGATATCGAGGAGCATATGATGTACAATACCTACAACATGGGTATCGGCATGGTTGTAGCAGTCGATGCGGCTGATGCAGAGCGTGCGATGGAGGCAATGAAGTCCGCTGGCGATACACCGTACATCATCGGTTCCATTGAGGCAGGAGAAAAGGGAGTAACATTATGCTAAGAGTCGTTGTAATGGTGTCTGGCGGCGGTACAAATCTGCAGGCAATCCTGGATGCGGTTGATAACGGCAAGATCACGAACGCAGAAGTTGTGGCGGTTATCAGCAACAATGAGGGCGTTTATGCGATTGAGCGCGCGAAAAAACACGGTGTCCCGGCGTTTGTTGTGACTCCGAAGGCGTATGAGACGCGAGATGCATTCGATGAGGCGCTTTTAGAGACCGTCAAGGCGTGTAAGCCGGATCTCATCGTTCTGGCTGGATTTCTTGTGAAGATTCCGGCGGCGATGATCGAGGCATACAGAAATAAAATTATTAATATCCACCCGTCCCTGATTCCGTCCTTCTGTGGCGTCGGCTATTATGGACTGAAGGTGCATGAGGCGGCACTGGCGCGCGGCGTCAAGGTGACGGGCGCGACGGTTCACTATGTGGATGAGGGAACCGATACCGGTCCGATCCTCTTCCAGAAAGCCGTAGAGGTGCAGCCGGATGATACGCCGAAGACGCTGCAGCAGCGCGTGATGGAACAGGCAGAGTGGGTACTGCTTCCGCAGGCGATCGATGCGATTGCAAACGGAAGAATATAAGGAGAAGAACATGAAAGTTTTAATCGTTGGCAGCGGCGGACGTGAGCATGCGATCGCATGGAAAGTGTCTCAGAGTCCGAAGGTAGATAAAATTTATTGTGCACCGGGCAATGCGGGAATCGCAGAGTATGCAGAGTGTGTGCCGATCAGTGCGATGGAATTTGATAAGCTGGCGGCATTTGCGAAAGAGCATGAGGTTGATCTGACCGTGATTGGCATGGACGATCCGCTGGTTGGCGGTATCGTGGATGTGTTCGAGGCACAGGGACTGCGTGTATTTGGACCGAGAAAAAATGCGGCGATTCTGGAAGGATCGAAGGCATTTTCCAAGGATCTGATGAAGAAATACAACATTCCGACCGCAGCCTATGAGACTTTTACCGATCCGCACAAGGCGCTGGAATACTTACAGAGCGCTAAGATGCCGATCGTTTTGAAAGCAGATGGTCTGGCACTTGGAAAAGGTGTTCTGATCTGCAATACTTTAGAGGAAGCAGAGGCAGGCGTCAAGGAGATCATGGAGGACAAGAAGTTTGGTTCTGCCGGCAATCAGATGGTCATCGAGGAGTTCATGACAGGACGCGAGGTTTCTGTCCTTTCCTTCGTCGATGGCGATACGATCCGCATTATGACTTCCTCCCAGGATCACAAGCGGGCGCTGGACGGCGATCAGGGCTTAAATACAGGCGGTATGGGAACCTTCTCGCCAAGCCCGTTCTACACAAAAGAAGTAGACGAATTCTGCAAAAAGTACATCTATCAGCCGTCGGTTGACGCGATGAAGAAGGAAGGACGTACCTTCAAGGGCATCATTTTCTTCGGTCTGATGCTGACCGAAGATGGTCCGAAGGTGCTGGAATACAATGCGCGCTTCGGCGATCCGGAGACACAGGTTGTCCTGCCGCGCATGAAGAACGATATCGTGGAAGTCTTTGAGGCATGTATCGACGGAACCCTGGATCAGATTGAGCTTGAATTTGAGGACAATGCGGCAGTCTGTGTTGTTCTGGCGTCGGATGGTTATCCGGTGAAATATGAAAAGGGCTTCAAGATTCACGGTCTGGAGAAATTCAAAGACACGGACGGTTACTATGTATTCCATGCAGGCACGAAGTTTGATGCAGACGGCGATATCGTGACAAATGGCGGTCGAGTGCTGGGCGTTACTGCAAAGGGCAAAGACCTGAAAGAGGCGCGCGCCAACGCATACAAGGCGACCGAGTGGATCGATTTCGCTAACAAATATATGCGCCATGATATCGGGCATGCGATTGATGAGGCGTAGGGGAAGCGGTAGGTAGTAGATTCCTATTTAGAAAAGAAACGGGGATATCAGATTTGAACGTCTGATATCCCTGTTTTTGTCTGGATGTTGGAAAAAAATGCTTTTGAAAAACATATTAAAAACATTCAAGCGTGCTATAATAGAAAGAAAAGATGAACTGTTTTCATGCAATTAAAAGGAGGACAATGCAATGGCTAACAAATATGCAGGAACCCAGACGGAAAAGAACCTGAGGGAGGCTTTTTCTGGTGAATCACAGGCAAGAAATAAATATACCTATTTTGCATCCAAGGCAAAAAAAGAGGGATTTGAGCAGATTTCCGCCCTTTTTTTAAAGACCGCAGACAATGAGAAAGAACACGCAAAGATGTGGTTTAAGGAATTAGACGGTCTGGGAAATACCGCAGAGAATCTGGCATCTGCTGCAGACGGCGAGAACTATGAGTGGACAGATATGTATGATGGATTTGCCAAGACGGCTGAGGAAGAAGGATTCCCGGAACTGGCAGCGAAATTCCGTATGGTAGCGGAGATTGAAAAGCACCATGAAGAGCGCTACCGTGCCCTGCTTCACAATGTGGAAGCACAGGAAGTATTTAAGAAGAGCGAAGTGAAGGTATGGGAATGCCGCAACTGCGGTCATATCGTAGTAGGCGAGAAAGCACCGGAAGTCTGTCCGGTATGCGCACATCCGCAGGCTTATTTCGAGGTTCATGCGGAGAATTACTAAATCTGGGGACTCAATCGTGGAAGCAGATGCCTTTTGTGGGAATGTGAGACGCAAGAGGTAGTTCTGGATTTGGTATGTGATTGAGTATCAGTAATGTGAGTTAGAGTGGATATGCCATGGACGGCGAGGATCTGATGGATTTGCTGGTCAGTCAGCTGGGGGCACTTTCGGAAACGACGAGACGCCAGCTGGGGGGCTGCCGATTCCTTATTGTGTATAAAAAAGGAAGATGCATCATATAAAAGATACGAAAATTAAGCAGGCTGTTTTGGATCAGTTCATATGAGATCGTCTTTTTTATCATTCGCACCAGATGTTTCGAAGGAACAATGCCAGGCAGAGCATTGGATCGATATAGAAAATGTGTTAGAATCAGTAAAAATGACGCCGGAAGAAATTGAAAATTTGAATGCACGGATTTTACGGACATATGGAACGGAAATGCATGATTTGAAAAATGAAGCCTTTGCCAAAGAAGAGAGAGTTGTTTATGATAAATGGTGTGGAAATTTCTTATCATTTGGGATACAGGGGATAAATTGGACTGTGCATGATGCTCAAAATTCCGTGGATAAAAATGTTCATATCAAATATGGAATCGCGACTTCACAGGGGTTGATCAAACAGTTTCCGATGGAGACTTTTTTAGCTGATGAGGAGGATCTATCCGATCCGGAGTGGGATGAGGCAGCACTTTGTCTCTGTATGGTCGGGGAACCGCTTTTGATTTTGGGTTCGGTGCAGGAGGAGAGTTATCTGTATGTCCGGAATGAATGCAGCGAGGGCTGGATATCGGCAGAGTCGGTGGCAGTCTGTCGGAACCGGGCGGAATGGCTGATGGCGGCATTTCCGATCCATCCGTTAGTAGTGACAGGGGATATGGTCTGGCTGGAAGCAAGTGCAGTCTATCCGGGAACCAGTGCGTACCGGCTTCGGATGGGGACGGTGTTGGAATTGTGCGTGGAAGAAGGAATTCCAGAGATAAAAGAAACAATAGAAACAAACAGAATAAAAGGGACAGGAGCGGTAATAGAGACAACAGAAGCACAGGCAGAACAGAGTGTACAGAACAGACTGTCTTGGAATAATTACATCGTCTGGCTTCCATGCCGCGCCCCGGATGGCAGTTTCTTCCGGCAAAAAGGATTGATTCCGATGAGCCGGGACGTATCGGTGGGATATTTGAGCTTGACAAATGAGGAGATTATTAAACAGGCGTTCAAGTGTCTGGGAGACCGCTACGGCTGGGGCGGAATGTTGGAGAGTCGGGATTGTTCTTCCTATATCCGGGAAGTGTACCGCTGTTTTGGATGGATCCTGCCTCGCAATACGACCGGTCAGCTGCAGATGCCAGTTCGAAAAATAGAGCTGGCGGGGCGGCGCTGCTCAGAAAAAAAGCAGATTTTAAGAGCATTAGAACCAGGCACACTTCTATATTTTCCGGGACATGTGATGATGTATCTGGGATATGAGAATGGCAATTTTTATGTCATAAACGATGTGAGCAGGCTGGTAAAAGAAGGAGAAACGATGCCGGTGCGTGTAAGATCGGTGATTGTCAACACGCTGGCAGTCAGGCGTCCCAATCTGCGGACCTGGATGGAGGAGCTGACGCTTGCTTTGATTCCTTGGGAAACATGAAGCGTACAGCAGATAGAAAAAGGGAGAAAAAGAGAGATGAAGATAATTGTATGTGTGGATAATCAGAACGGCATGATGTTCAATCACAGACGGCAGAGCCAGGACCGCGTGCTTAGAAAGCGTATTCTGGAGCTGACAGGTGGGAAAAAACTGTGGATGAATGCATACAGCCAGAAACAGTTTTTACAGGTGAATGGAAATATGCCGAAAGAACAGGAACAATCCGGGCAACTGGGGCAATCCGGGCAGATTCAGGCAGATGAAGCGTTTTTGGAAAAGGCGGGGCCGGGAGAGTACTGTTTTGTCGAGGACAAGGATGTTGTTCCGTATGAGAGCCGGATCGAAGAAGTGATTCTTTGTCATTGGAACCGGGATTATCCGGCAGATATGTATTTTAAGATGGATCTGGGCAGCTGGAAGCTGGCAGAAACGCAGGAATATGCGGGTTCCTCGCATGAGAAAATCACAGAAGAGCGGTATGTGCGCAGGTAAAAAATATACATAAAAAGTAAGTACAATATAAAAGAGTAAGAAAAACATAAAAAACAAGTCAAATATAAAAAAGAGCCGGTTCTGCACCTGAAAATCAGGCGCCAGAACGCACAAATCTACATGGCTCTGAAAGGGATAGGCTTAAACGGAAAGGCAGAAATTCATATGAGAAAATTGAAAATGTGGCTTCTGGGGCTGGCTGCAGCGGCGATGCTGTCTGTTTCAGCGTGCGCGCAGGAGATTCCAGAGGGAAGTCTGAATGGAAACGGAAGTGTCAGCGCGGAGGAAAATCAGGCGGAAAGTGCGGACGGAGATTCGCAGGTGGTGTCATCGTCAGAAAATGGTGGAAACCGTGTATCTTCTGCTTCAGGAACGTCATTTAATCTGGCGGATGTACCGGCATATTCCGGTCAGCCGTATGTGGCGGTCAATGGAAATGTGCCGTATTTTACCGATGCGGACCTGACGGATGTATCATTTGAGAGTTACAGTGATCTGGACAGCCTGGGGCGCTGTGGCGTGGCATATGCTTCGGTTTCGCAGGATACGATGCCGACGGAGAAGCGCGGCTCGATCGGGGAAGTCAAGCCGACGGGCTGGCATACGGCGAAGTATGACAATGTGGATGGAAAGTATCTCTATAACCGCTGTCATCTGATCGGCTACCAGCTTACGGCGGAGAATGCCAATGTCAAAAATCTGATTACCGGAACCCGCTATCTGAACGTACAGGGAATGCTGCCATTTGAAAATTTGACAGCCGATTACGTGAAAGAAACCGGAAACCATGTTATGTACCGCGTGACACCAGTTTTTGAGGGCGGTAATCTGGTTGCCTCCGGCGTCCTGATGGAGGCGGAATCCGTCGAGGATCAGGGCGAGGGAGTGCTGTTCTGCGTGTACGTCTATAATGTCCAGCCGGGTATTGCGATCGATTATGCGACAGGAGAAAGCTGGGCGGACGGTTCTGGAAGTACGGGAAGCACAGCCGGACAGGGAACGGCTGGAAATGGCAGGAGCCAGAATCAATCGGCTGGATCGGGAGCAGCTGGTTCGTCGGGAGGCGGCGCTGGATCCTCTGGAAGCAGCGCGACGGTTCAGACCTACATTCTCAATACCAACTCGAAAAAATTTCATCTTCCAAGCTGCACATCTGTCACCCAGATGAAGGTGGCAAACAGGCAGGAATTTACCGGTACGCGCGATGAAGTGATTGCAGATGGATATGAACCTTGTAAGAACTGCAATCCCTGATAAAACAGGGATGCAAAGTATCTCGTTTCTGGGATTGGTGCTGTCCCAGTATGCGTACTTAAATGCAATCAAATGGACCAATTCGGGAACGGCGACGGTTTTGATTATGAAATAGTATAAGAATAATATTAGAGATTTACTTTTTTAACAATGCTTTGCAAGAATTCTCCTATCCTCTTTAGTGTGGCAGTATCAATAGAGAGAAAAAGGATTGACAATTTCACAAAATATTCACAAATAATTAGCACTCACCTCTTGACAGTGCTAACGGAAAGTGCTATAACATAGCCAGAACGAAGGAAGAGGAACAAAGAGGAAGCAAAAAGAAAGGGTTGAGCGCTTCCGGGAATGTTCCCAGACCGTCCCGGTTCCGAAAATGTTGGTTATAAACATAATGAACAGCTAGTAAGCTGAAAAAAAGGAGAGATGACTTATGTTAATGCCGAGTATTTTTGGAGAAAATTTGTTTGATGATTTCTTTAATGATTTTCCGTTTTATGATGATAAAGCCGGACAGAAGATAGAGAAAAAGCTGTATGGACGCCATGGACAGAACCTGATGAAGACCGATATCAAGGAAATGGAAGATGGCTATGAGCTGGAGATGGATCTGCCGGGATTTAAGAAAGAAGAGATTTCGATTTCCCTGGAAGATGGTAATCTGACGATTCAGGCTGCGAAGGGACTGGATGAGGACGAGAAGGAGAAAAAGTCCGGTCGTTACATCCGCAGAGAGCGTTACGCAGGTTCCTGTGCGAGAAGCTTCTATGTCGGTGATGATATAACAGAGGAAGATATCAAGGCGGAATTTAAGCATGGTATTTTGAAGATTTTTGTTCCGAAGAAAGAAGCAAAACCGGAAGTCGAGCAGAAAAAATATATTGCGATTGAAGGATAATGTAGAAGAAGCAGTCAGCCGGATTGATGGATGCAGTTGTCTGGCTGTAACATAGAAAAGAGCGCTGTGGCACTCATGAAGCAGTTTTACCAGAAATGGAAAGCCGGTTTGTGAGTGTTGCGGCGCTCTTTTTCACTATTTTATCTCTGATTAGTAGTTAATAGCTGTGATACCGATAGATCCCTCTTTGTCCAGACCAAAGGTAACTGCCGGTTTACCGGATGGATCGCCTACGATGAAACCTGCCTTGGTCAGTTCGTTGGAAGAAACATCGGCTGTCTTGACTGCCTCAATCAGCGCGTCGGTAAATACCTTGTCTGCGTCGAGAGCCATAAATTCAGTTCTGTTATTTACGACAATCCCGTCATCGATGCCGATGTAGGACGGATAGACAAGCAGCTCGGCTAAATCGTTCATATTTTTATTGGCGATGATGCTTTGAAGGGATCTGGCAAAACCACGGTAAAGTTCTGTGATTTCTTTTTCACTCAGAGTCTCGTCTTCTGCATGATCTGCATCCGTTGTCTGGGCGGTTTCTTTTTCTCTGGCAGTAGTTGTTTCGCTGGCATCGCTGCTTTCTGCTGATGTATCGTTTTCCTGTGTGGATTCAGCGGCAGTTGTTTCAGACGGCTGGCTGGAGCAGGCGGTCATGCTGGCGGCTGCGATGAGAGTGGAAACCATCAAAGTATAAATTGATTTTCTCATAATTTCCTCCATTTGCAATCAATGGACTCCCGGAAGCTTTCTGTGCTTAATGTTGTGAGATGATTTGCAGGAAAGACTCCGAGAGTACCTATCAATAAGGTATGGACAGTAGGTGTCCTCTGCCTGTATGTTTTGCTGATATGATTATCATATCATAAGGCGATGGGAATGTATATGAGGTTTAATGTAATGCGTTTAAATCCGCCTTTTTAAGCCTTTTATTTTTTATAGAAACAATTCCCACCAACCACCTGATAGCTGGAGTAGCTGTCGTAGTTTGCTGATTTGGTCGAGGTAAAATAAAGGTAGTCGCCTATCTGATTCTCCCCGGCGAGCGCTGCCTTTGCCGCCTTGGTGGCAGTAGAGGACGGTCCTCTATCGAGATATTTGTCAAGCAGGCCGGAGGTCGCGCCTGGGAACTGTCCGTCCGCGTAGATAACGCTGGAGATGGATTTGCCCCATTTGCCAGATTTGACGCGGTTGACGATCAGACTTCCGACTGCCAGATAGCTTTCATAGGATCCGCCGTTGGCTTCCATCGTGAGGCAGGCGGAGAGCAGATAAACGTCGCTCTCGGAGGCGGAGATCACGTAGGCTGATTTTGCGGCTGGTGCAGCCGTGCTCTTTTTCGAAGAGCTTCCAGAATTTCCAGATTTTCCCGAAGTCTGGGAGGAACCTTTAGCTGCGTTTGCTTCTGCCTGCGATTTCGCGGCTGCAATCTGGGCTTCTTCGGCGGCTCTGGATGCCTGCTCAGCTTCTTCAGCAGCCTGTCGTGCCGCCTCCAGCGCTGCCATCTCAGCCTCAATGCTGATTGCGCGTCCTGGCTTGACGCTGATTGTGACATAATCAGAAGAAACGTAACCGGAGGTGTCAACGGAAAGCTGGATTTTGACCCATCCAGTTTCCTGACTCAGTACAGGATAGTAGTCTTCCGCGGCAGCCAGACCGACGATGGCAGAATCCGTGCTGGCTTCCTCACGTACATGGAGTGTCTGTGTGCTGACGGTAGCGATATAGAGACCGAGCTCTTTGGCGAGCGGCTTGATATCATCGCCAAATACAAGATAATCGTCCTTGAGCCATCCCTCCAGCCCACCGGAGCGGATTTTTGTCCAGCCATTTTTGCGTTTTAAAATGGTACCGCCGCCTCCGCGGAAGCAGGTGCCGAGTACCTTGGCATCTGTATCTGGTTTTTCTCTCAGGTTCAGCGCATCATCCACATTGGCGACCGCGAGATTTTCATACGGATCGACCGGCTTTTCTTCTTTGATTTTGGCTTTCGCCGTACTTTTAGCATCGGTGCCGGTCTGATGACTGTTTTTTAAGGTGCTGGAAGAAGCGATGGAAGGATCAGAGCCGGCGTTGTTCTTCTTATCAGAAGGTTTAGAGAGGCATAGAAATGCCAGCAGAGCCGCCCCGGCCACAATAAAAAGGATCAGGAAATAGATCGCCATCATTGTTTTATCCATTTTTTTGCGCCTGGAAGAAGCAGGTTTCAAAGGGGAATCGTTCATATCGTATATCCTTTCTGATATAAAAACATCTTGGAAATATTACAAAGATATTACAAAATTCTTCATTTACTATAGCAAATGGGGAAATCCTTGTCAACAAAGGCGGATTTTACGATTAGAAGAGGAGATGAAGCTGAGTAAAAAAGATGTTTTTGGAAACACTATTCCATCAGTGACAGCAATCGTTTCGCCGGAATTCACACGAAACAATCAATCAAAAACAATCATAAAAAATCAAAATTGTGCAATATAACCCAAAAAGAGGCAGCATGTTTGTGAATAAGTTTGATTGATTTTGAATGAAAATGATTTTATAATACAGTCAGAATCAATCAAGATAAGAAAGGAATGAAGGCTTATGATTTATACGGTAACCTTTAATCCATCGTTAGATTATATTGTGTCAGTGAGCGATTTTAAGCTCGGACTGACCAACCGGACGGATTCGGAGCTTTTGCTTCCGGGCGGAAAGGGAATCAATGTTTCGACGGTCCTTCAAAACCTTGGAATTGCCAATACGGCGTTTGGCTTTACTGCCGGGTTTGTCGGCGAGGAGGTTCGGAAGGAAGTGGAGCAGCTGGGCGTGAAAGCCGAGTTTATTTCCCTGGATGAGGGAGTCTCCCGCATCAACCTGAAGCTGAAATCCATCGACGGGACTGAGATCAACGGTCGGGGACCGAAGATTCCGCGGGAAGCGGTGGATGCGCTGATGACCCAGCTTGACCGACTGGGGGCGGATGATACGTTGGTGCTGGCTGGAAGTATTCCAGCGTCGATGCCGGATGATATTTATCAGAAGATTATGGAGCGCCTGGATGGCAGGGACGTCCGGATTGTTGTGGACGCGACCAAGGATCTGCTGCTCAATGTGCTGGGACACCATCCATTTTTAATCAAACCGAACAATCATGAACTGGGAGACATTTTCGGCGTGAAGCTCTCGGAGCGGGAGGAAGTTGTTCCGTATGCGAAGAAGCTGCAGGAAAAAGGTGCGGTCAACGTGCTGGTTTCGATGGCAGGCAAGGGCGCGGTTCTTCTGGCGGAGGATGGAAGCGTCTATGCGGCGGAAGCGCCGAAGGGAACCTTGAAAAATGGTGTCGGAGCCGGAGATTCGATGGTAGCCGGTTTCCTGGCCGGATACGGGGAGAGCGGAGATTATGAACACGCCTTCCGCATGGGACTGGCAGCTGGAAGCGCGAGCGCCTTTTCGGAGCAGCTGGCGACGAAGGATGAGATAAAGAAAGTGTATGAGAACTGTAAAATCACAAAAATCGGATGAGGTTGTATGCAGACATTTTTGAAGCTGGCAGAATGTACTGCCGGATATGCAATGCATACCTGACATTCGGGCATAAATAGGGAGGCAACAGATATGAAGATTACTGATTTACTGGATCCGAGAAGTATATCGCTGGATGCGGCACCCACCAGCAAATCGGAGACACTGGACAAGGCGGTAGAGCTGATGGCGGCGAGCGGAAAGCTGTCGGATGTCGAGGCATTCCGCAAGCAGGTTTATGCGAGAGAAGAAGAGAGCACGACCGGTATCGGCGAGGGGATTGCAATTCCTCATGGAAAATGTGATGCGGTCAAAAAGCCGGGGCTGGCGGCGATGGTCATCAAAAATGGCGTGGATTTCGACTCTCTGGACGGCGAACCGGTCACTCTGCTGTTTCTGATTGCAGCGCCAAATACAAAAGATAACGTACATCTGGATGTGTTGAGCAAGCTTTCCGTTCTCATGATGGACGAGAATTTCTCAGATTCCCTGCGAAATGCCTCTTCGGTGGAAGACTTTCTTTCCATTATTGATAAGGCAGATGCAGAACAGGCAGGCATCGATGAGAGACTGGCGGCTGATTCCGGCGAAGAAGCGGCAGATACAAATGGAGAGAATGTCGCACAGGCAGGTGGTCAGGAGATTCAGGCGCAAAAAGCGGGTGCAGAGACGGAACAGACAGCCGGACCGAAGATCTTAGCGGTTACTTCCTGTCCGACCGGTATCGCGCACACCTACATGGCTGCCGAAGGCCTGGAAAAAGCGGCACGCGCGAGGGGATGGAAGATCAAAGTTGAGACGCGCGGTTCAGCCGGAGCAAAAAATGTGCTGACGGCACAGGAGATCGAGGCGGCGGACTGCATCATCGTGGCAGCGGACGCACAGGTGCCGATGGATCGGTTTGACGGAAAACGAGTGATCGAATGTCAGGTTTCGGACGGTATCAGCAAGGCACCGGAGCTTTTGGAGCGCGCGGCGTCCGGGGAGGTACCGGTTTACCACGCAGCATCATCTGGAAGCAGCAGCCCGGCAAAGGCAGCCTCTGGCGGCAAATCGGGCAGTGTCGGACACCAGATTTACACGCAGCTGATGAATGGTGTCTCCCACATGCTTCCGTTTGTAGTCGGCGGCGGCATCCTGATTGCGATTGCGTTTCTGATTGATGGTTTTAGTGTGGATATGAATGCACTCCCGCTCGACCAGCGTGTAAACTTTGGTACGATTACCCCGCTGGCGGCATGGTTTAAAAATGTCGGCGGTGTGGCATTTGGCTTTATGCTCCCGATTCTGGCTGGTTTCATCGCGATGGCGATCGGAGACCGCCCGGCGCTGGCAGTCGGTTTTGTCGGCGGCATGATTGCTTCTCAGGGAAAATCAGGTTTCCTTGGTGCCCTGGCGGCAGGTTTTATTGCCGGATATCTGATTCTGGCGCTTCGGAAAGCGTGCGAGAATCTTCCAGAGGCACTGGAAAAGATTGCTCCGGTCCTGATTTACCCGGTTGTGGGCGTCCTGCTCATCGGACTGGTTATGAGCTTCGTCGTAGAGCCGGTCATGGGCGCGATCAATATGGCGTTAAACAATGGTCTGAGCAGCATGGGTGGTTCGAGTAAGCTGATTCTTGGTTTTGTGCTGGCGGCGATGATGGCGATCGACATGGGCGGTCCATTCAACAAGGCGGCATATGTATTTGGTACGGCGGCAATCGCCTCCGGCAACTACGATGTGATGGCAGCTGTTATGATTGGCGGTATGACACCGCCGTGTGCGATTGCGCTGGCAACAATGCTGTTTAAGAAGAAATTTACAAAGGAAGAGCGCGAGGCAGGACCGACCAACTTCATCATGGGTCTGGCATTCATCACGGAGGGCGCGATTCCATTTGCAGCGTCTGATCCGGTACACGTGCTTCCAGCCTGCATCGTCGGTTCGGGTGTTGCGGGAGCGATGAGCATGTTATTTAACTGTACGCTGATGGCGCCGCATGGCGGAATCTTCGTATTCCCAGTCATGGGAAATCCGCTGTTCTACCTGCTGGCACTGGTGGTTGGCACGGCGATCTCGACGGTACTCTTAGGAGTTCTCAAGAAGAATGTAGAAGAATAGATAAATAATTTTTTTTGACGGAATGTGAATCTTTATTAGAAATTTTTTGGTCAAATCAATCAAAATAGGTTATAATGAGAAGGAGAACATCATCATGAAAGAGTTTAAATATACCATTACAGACCCGGAAGGAATCCACGCACGCCCGGCAGGTGAACTGGTAAAGGCGGCAAAACAGTTTACGAGTACGATCAAGCTGGCGAAAGATGGAAAGAGCGGCGACTGCAAAAAGATTTTCGGTATCATGGGACTGGCGGTAAAGAACGGACAGGAAGTAACCCTGACTTTTGAGGGCGAGGACGAAGAAGCAGCTTATGAGGCAGTCAGCCAGTTTATGAAGGAAAATATGTAGTTTAACAAAGATGCCGCGATGTAAGGGATTATTACATGGCGGCATTTTTCGATAATGGATCAATGGAAAGGGGAATGATCATGCAGACGTATCGTGGAAAAAGTGTATTTGGCGGTGTCGCAGTTGGAAAAATATGTGTGTATCAGAAAGGCGAGCAGACCGTAAAACGGACGAAAATAGAGAATACAGAGCAGGAAAAAGCGCGGTTTAATGCGGCAGTTCAGGAGTCCATCCGCCAGCTCGGCGAGTTGTATGAAAAGGCGGTAAAAGAAGTTGGCGAGGCGAATGCGGCGATTTTTGAGATTCATCAGATCATGCTGGAGGACGAGGACTATCTGGACGCAGTTCAGAATATCATCGATACGCAGAAGGTCAATGCCGAGTATGCGGTTGCGGTGACCGGTGACAATTTCGCCCAGATGTTTGCGGCGATGGAGGACGAATATATGCGCGGGCGCGCGGCGGATGTCAAAGATATTTCGGAGCGGATTGTGCGCGTTCTGTCCGGAGGCGCAGGTCAGGGCATCCATACGGACGAGCCGGTGATTATTCTGGCAGATGATTTAGCACCGTCAGAGACGGTACAGCTTGAAAAGGACAAGGTGCTATCCTTTGTGACGGTACACGGTTCCGTCAATTCCCACACGGCGATCCTGGCGCGTACGATGAGCATTCCGGCGCTGATCGGAACGGACGTGGCGCTCGATGAGACGGTAGATGGGAAATTTGCGGTTGTGGATGGTACTAACGGAGTCCTGTATGTGGAACCGGATGAGGAGACATTGGAAACAATGCGCCGCCGGCAGCGGGAGGAACAGGAGAAGAAAGAACTGCTGCAAACACTGAAAGGGCGCGAAACAGTCACTATGGATGGCAAGAAGATCCGCCTGTATGCGAACATTGGCAACAGCAAGGATCTGGCGTCGGTCATTCAGAACGATGCGGCGGGCATCGGACTGTTCCGCAGCGAATTTTTGTATCTGGAAAAAGAAACATTTCCGACGGAGGAGGAGCAGTTCCAGGTATATAAACAGGTAGCGGAAACGATGGCGGGCAAACCGGTCATTATCCGCACGCTGGACATCGGCGCGGACAAGCAGTGCGATTATTTTGAACTGAAAAAAGAGGAAAATCCGGCGATGGGCTGCCGGGCGATCCGTATCTGCCTGACAAGACCGGAGATTTTCAAGACACAGCTTCGCGCGCTGTTTCGGGCAAGTGCCTATGGCAATCTCCAGATCATGTATCCGATGATCACAAGTGTCTGGGAGGTCGAGGCGATTGCGAAGATTGTCGAGGAGGTCAAGACGGAGCTGACCGCACAGAATCTCCAGTTTGGCGACCCGAAGCAGGGCATTATGATTGAAACCCCGGCGGCAGTCATGGTAAGCCGGGATCTGGCGAAAAAAGTGGACTTTTTCAGCATCGGAACGAACGACCTGACCCAGTATACGCTGGCAGTTGACCGTCAGAACCCGGAGCTGGATGCATTTTACGATCCGCACCATCCGGCGGTGCTGGCGATGATCCGCATGGTTGTCGAAAATGCGCACGCTGAGGGCATCTGGGCAGGTATCTGCGGCGAATTGGGTGCGGATCTGAGTTTGACAAAAGAATTCCTGAAAATGGGTGTGGATGAGCTTTCCGTATCGCCGGGGCGTGTGCTGCCGATTCGGAAGGTCATTGTCGAAAGCAGCTGCAGTTGATAAGAATATTAAGACAGAGAGAAGTGAAAAATTGAGCTAAAAAAGTTCAACCACAGCAGAAGATGAAAGGAAAAGAGTCATGCTGACAGAAAAAAGATACGAACTGATTTTGGAACTTCTGGATAAAAAGAGGAGTGTGACAGTTCCTGAGATTAAAGATGTGCTGGGAGTTTCGGAATCGACGATCCGGCGGGATCTGAATGCGCTTGACAAGGCGGGGCGCCTGACTAAGGTGTTTGGCGGCGCGGTGTCCTCAGACGGGACATTTACGGGAACCGAACCGTCAGTGGCACAGAAGATGGAATTGCAGCAGGAGGAGAAAAGGAGAATCGCCCAGTTTGCGGCGGGACTTATCCAGCCGGATGATTTTGTCTATCTGGACGCGGGCACGACGACCGGGTATATCTTAGACTATCTTCCGGCGCGCAGCGCCACGTTTGTGACGAATGCGGTATCACATGCCAAACGTCTGGCAGCCGCCGGAAACCGCGTAATTCTGATTGGTGGTGAGTTAAAGGGCACGACGGAGGCGGTCATTGGAAGTCAGGCGATCCTGACGATCCAGGGCTATCATTTTACAAAGGGATTTTTTGGAACCAACGGCGTCAGCAAGCGCCACGGTTTCACGACGCCGGATCCGAATGAGGCATTAGTCAAGCAAGAGGCGATGCGCCAGACAGAGCGCTGCTATGTGCTGGCGGACAGCCAGAAATTCGGCATGGTAAGTTCGGTGACGTTCGGGGTGTTTGAAGAAGCGACGATCCTCACGGAGACAGAGCCGCCGGAAGGATTTAGCGGCAGCAAGAATATCCGGGTGGCAAAGTAGAATAGTGAGCAGTAACAATCGTGTTTTTCTAATGAAATCCTAACATATATACGATTTGACAAACTATTAGAATATTGCTATATTATGATGAAAGGGTCAAAAAGTTTTTTGACACTCTGATACCAAATTCAAAAATCTTCCTGCAAGCAAGCTTGCATCGGATTTCTGAACTTTTGGCACTGGTATCGCAAATCAATAGGGCGGCAAACGGGCAGGATTATGTATGACGATCGGGAGGAACGATGGATCCGAACCGATCGCAGTCAGCATGGATCCTGAATCGTTATGCCGCCCTTGTTAGTGTTTACAGTTATGTAAAAGGAGAACTTTCTAAAAGGAGAATTTACCATGCAGCAATTTCACGGCAGTGACGAATACATCGCTTCGGATGAACTGATCCGCAGCGTTAACATTGCGGCGGCGCTCAAAAAGCCGCTCTTAATCAAGGGAGAACCGGGCACTGGAAAGACGATGCTCGCGGAGGCGATTGCCAGATCCCTCGATATGGAACTTTTGATCTGGAATATTAAATCGACGACCCGCGCACAAGACGGTCTTTACGTGTACGATACGGTACAGCGTCTTTACGACAGCCAGTTTGGTGCGGACGGCGTTGATGATATTGCCAGATATATCCGCCTCGGAAAGATGGGAGAGGCATTTGAGAAGGAAAAGCAGACGGTTCTTTTGATCGATGAGATCGATAAAGCGGATCTGGAATTCCCGAACGACCTGCTCTGGGAACTTGACAAGATGGAATTTTACATTCCGGAGACGGGAAAGACTGTCAAAGCGAAGCACTGTCCGATTGTGATTATTACCTCCAATGCGGAGAAGGAGCTGCCGGATGCGTTCCTGCGCCGCTGTATCTTCCATTATATTGCATTCCCGGAGCAGCCGATGATGGAGAAGATCATCAAGGCACATTACCCGGATCTCGACCAGAAGCTGATCGACGGCGTGCTGGACGCCTTCTACCGGGTGCGCGATCTGCGCGGCCTGCAGAAGAAGCCGAGTACCTCCGAGGTGTTGGACTGGATTCAGGCGCTTGTGATCGGCGGCGTGCCGTTGGAGAAGCTGGAAAAGGAGATCCCGTTTGCGGGGGTACTTTTAAAAAAGACAGAGGATTTAAAGCTGGTGGAGAATAACCGATATGTTTACTGATTTTCTGTATCTACTCCGTTCTTACGGGATGAAGACGAGCCTCAATGAGTGGAACAGCCTGATGGATGCGCTGGAAATGAACCTGAACGACGCGAGCCTGACGGAGTTTTACTATATGGCGAGGGCGGTTCTGGTCAAAAAAGAGTCCGAATATGACAAATTTGACCAGGCATTTCTGGCATATTTTAAAAATGTGCAGACGTTTGAGGAACTTCCGAAGGAGGTCTTAGACTGGCTTGCCAAGGCGCACGCGCAGACGCCGTATGATAAGGATGAGGTCGATGCGCGGTTTGCGGGACTTGATCTGGACGATATCCGTAAAATGATGGCGGAACGACTGAAAGAGCAGCATGAGCAGCACCACGGCGGCAATAAGTGGATTGGAACCGGCGGTACGTCGGCATTTGGACATTCCGGTTACAGCCCGAAGGGCATCCGCGTGGGCGGACCGGGCAAAAACCGGAGCGCGCTGCAGGTGGCGGAACAGCGGAATTACCGCGATTTCCGCGACGATGCGGTCATCCAGATCCGGCAGTTCCAGGTGGCACTCAAAAAGCTGCGTCTTTTATCCTGCCGTGAGGATGGACCGAAAACGGAGCTCAATGTGGAGAAAACGATCGAGAAGACCTGCGACGAAGGCGGACGTCTGGAGCTCGTCATGGAGCGCCCGAGAAAGAACCAGACGAAGCTTCTGCTTCTGATGGACAGCGGCGGGTCGATGTGGGCATATGCGGATCTGTGCAACCGGCTGTTCCAGGCGGTCAATCAGTCGTCCCATTTTAAGGATTTGAAGATTTATTATTTCCACAATTGTTTCTACGATCAGCTATTTACGACGCCGTCCTGCTCCTGGAGGGATAAGATCTCGACCGAGTGGGTCTTTCACAACCTGAAACCGGAATACAAGGTAATTCTGGTTGGGGATGCGTCGATGGCGCCGTCGGAACTTCTGTACCGCGGCGGCAGTCTCGACTATTTCCACAGCAACGAGCGGACGGGCATTTACTGGCTGCAGGAGATGCACCGGCGTTTTCCGTCAGCGATCTGGCTGAACCCGATGCGGGAAAATAACTGGGCATATGCCTACGGTGCGTACACGATCAGTCTGATCCGCGAGGAGATTCCGATGTTTCCGCTGACGGCGGCAGGACTTGAGGCTGGAATTAAGGAATTGAAAAAATAAATATGGAAAAAGGGGCGGTTCCCGATATTGACAACAAAGTAAATTTGTGCTATTATTCATCATAAACTCTTTGCACTGCATATCAAACTACAGTACAAACTGAGCAGACCGTGAATATCATGGGGTCGGGTCGCAGAAGCGACAGTGGAAGTTAGTTTCATCCACGGGACAGTAGTTACTCATACTGGTTCGTGGGTGTTTTTTTATACTTTTTTATGGGTTTGCAGCACCCACCTATCGTTAGTGCCATGAGATATTTTTGGGAGGTAACGAATATGAAACAGAATGATTTTCAGAAGGTGGCAAATCAAGTGTCTTTTGTAACGATAGTAGTGAACATCCTTTTGGCGTTTATGAAGCTGTTAGCCGGCGTGTTCGCACATTCGAATGCGATGATCAGTGACAGTATCCATTCGGCGTCCGATGTGTTCAGCACGATGATCGTGGTGATTGGAATTAAGCTGTCGTCCAAACAGCCGGACAAGGAGCACCCGTATGGACATGAGCGGATGGAGTGTGTGGCTGCGATTGTCCTCTCGATGGTTCTCTTTATGACAGGTCTGGGGATTGGCGTGGAGGCGCTTACGGACGTGCTCAAGGGAGAATACAGTCACCTGCAGGTACCGGGGATGCTGGCGCTGGCAGCGGCTGTTATATCCATTGTCAGTAAAGAAGCGATGTACTGGTACACCCGATATTATGCGAAAAAGATTGATTCCAGCGCACTGATGGCAGATGCATGGCATCACCGTTCCGATGCGTTTTCCTCGATCGGTGCGCTGGTCGGAATCGTGGGCGCGAGAATGGGATTTCCGGTCATGGATCCGATCGCGAGCCTGGTTATTTTCGTCTTTATCGTGAAAGCGGCGTATGAGATTTTTAAAGATGCGATGGATAAAATGGTCGATCATTCCTGTGATGAGAAGACCGAAGAACAGCTGCGCGCCTGCGTTCTTCAGAATCCAGATGTGGCGCGGATTGACCTGCTTCAGACGCGGATCTTTGGCAATAAAATTTATGCGGACATTGAGATTGAGGTAGATGGTTCCATGCCGCTGCGGGAGGCGCACAAGATTGCCGAGTTGGTGCATAACAGCATTGAAAAGACATTTCCGAAGGTAAAACACATTATGGTGCATGTCAATCCGGAAATTGACCGGAAATAGAAAGAAGGACTGCCGCAGACTGGCATATTTCCTTTTAAGCAGACCAAGATAACAATAAAAATCTTGTTTACTTAGAAGAGGGCATGCCAGATGCGGCGGTCCTTTTGGCGCTTTTGGGAACATGAAAATTTTAAACATTTTTAAGGACGTCCTGAAAGTTATACTTCCCATTTGCAATGAATACCATCATACTGCAAAATGGAAAAACTGCAATCATGAATATGGAAAAAATGAAAGAAAAAAAGGAACCGTTAAGAAATTCTTACGAATTGGATCTTTTGACGATCTTTTTTAGAATCGGTCTGGACTTTTTTTCCGACTCTGCTATAATAAGGATTCAGAATCCATATATACAGGCCGCAGCCAGATGGCGCGGCAGAGAGGTTTGTGAAAAAATGAAAAATAAAAGTATGAGTATACTTAAAATGACTGGTGCAGCAGCTGCACTGGTGCTGATGTTTGCACAGCCAGTACTGGCAGATGGCAGTTTTGCAAATGGAACAAGTGTAAATGGCGTCGCAGTCGGCGGAATGAGCAACGAGGAAGCGAAGGCAAAGCTGGAGCAGAATTACGGTTCTTATAAATTAACGATCAAAGAACGCGGAGGCAAGACAGAAGAGATCACCGCAGCGGAGATCGGCTATAAAGTAGTGATTACAAATGAGCTGCAGGCAGCGATTGACCAGCAGGCAGCAGGGGCAGCTGGAGCAGGAGCGCTGACGATCGCGATGCCGCTTTCCTGCGATCAGACGATGCTTGCAAACCGCATTGCTTCCTTAAATTGTATGTCAGATAGTGCAGCACCGACGGTAGATGCCCATATATCCGCCTGGGAAGAAGGAAAAGATTTCACGATTGTTCCGGAAGTAAAGGGAGAATCTGTGGATAAGGCAAAGGTACAGACGGCGATCAATGCAGCGATCGCCTCCGGCATGACAGAGATTGATCTGGAAGCCTTGGGATGTTACACACCGATCCAGGTGACTTCCGGCGATGCATCCTTAAAAGCACTCTGCGCCCAGATGAACCAGGCTAAAAATGCGACCATCACCTTCCATATCGGTGATGCAACCGAGACACTGTCCGGTACTGAATATGTCAGCTGGTATACAGGCGGCGAGAATGGTGTCATTACTGTAGATCGCGATAAGGCAGCTGCCTACATCAAGGCGCTGGCAGCGAAATACGACACAGCTGGAACTACCCGTACCTTCCATACCACTTCCGGAAAAGAGGTTGCCTTGACAGGCCCTTATGGATGGAAGATTGACCAGACTGCAGAGACAGACAACCTGGTTCTGATGGCGCAGACAGGCATTAATCAGGAACGTGAAGTCCAGTTCTCCCAGCAGGCAGCCAGCCATTCAGGCGCAGACTGGGGCAATACCTACGCAGAAGTTGATTTCGGCGCCCAGCATGTATATATGTATGAAAACGGCGCCCTGACCTGGGATGCTCCGTGCGTAACCGGAAACGTGTCCAAAAACTACACAACCCCGGAAGGTATTTACAGCCTGACCTACAAGCAGGCCGACCGCGTTCTGCGCGGCGCCAAACGGGCAGACGGCACATATGAATATGAAAGTCACGTAGACTATTGGATGCCATTCAACGGCGGCATCGGTTTCCATGACGCAAGCTGGAGAAGTAAATTCGGCGGAACCATCTACCAGTATTCCGGCAGCCACGGCTGCATCAATCTGCCGGTTGATAAAGCAAAACTTCTCTACGAGAAAGTATACAAGGGAATGCCAGTTCTCTGCCATAACTAAACGTCTATTCTAATTGCTCATTCAGCAATTAGAAGAAGGACTAGCAGTGACGGCATTACTTTATTAGATAATAAGATAAGACAGTAGATGTCAGCTAAAATCATAAACACAATACTGTCATAAAAAAAGATCCTACGTCGTCATCCAGCCGCATTCATGCGCTGGATGACACCAGGATCTTAAATTTTACCAAGTTATCATCCAATAAACAGGAGAAAAAGCCGCCCGAGCAAAAATGGAATTTTCGGGACTGTGGATTTACTTGGCAGATTCGGATTTGATGTTGAAAGAAACCGCAACAAACTTGCTTTGTGAGGATTTCTTTCTGTTTTTAATGAAACCGAAGATGCCTAGAAAATCCCAGTCCTCGAAACCTGATCATTTTTGCCCGGGCGGCTTTTTCTCCGTCCCTCTCACGAAAATCAAACTAATTATCTATTTTCCTTCCCCAATAATCAATTCTTCCCCATACGGCAAAGTCTTGATCCAGTCACAGAATGTATGCCACTCCGCCAGCTTATGATCCTTTCTGGCATAATAAATATTAATCAGTGTCTCATAATTAAACGAACAAGTCCGCATCTGATTATAACTGCTCGGCAGCAGCTGGATCATATCATACCAGTCATCCTTATTCTTTGTCTCCAGATAACGCAGGCGGATTTCCTCCAGCTTGGCGACAACTGTTTCCATAAATGCGCGTGTTCCGGCTGTCATGTGGTCGCAGCTGAAATCGTCCATCGAAAACGGTTTGCTGGCGATTTTGTGCATCGTGCTGGTTGAATTGGCGACGGTCGCTACTTTATAAGTATCATATTCTTTCCACCAGTAGAGAGGTGCGGTCACATCGACTGAGACAAATACCTGGCGCAGAAACTTGCGGTGGTCGCTGCCTGCTTTGCGGAGACGTTTCGCAAGGTCGAGATCGTTCGGTCCCAGTTTATATTCGCCATTCTCATCATAAAAGCTGTCCATCCGTCCCCAGCTGTTCATCGGATTGCGGGCACCGCGCATGGCATTTTCCAGATTCATGACGCTGGTACGTTCTAATTTAAGCATAATCAAACTCCTTTTTTCATATAAGTGAATTATTTTCAGGATAAACTCACTTTTGTGAGTTGTTTCGGGCGGGATCAGTATACCACAAAAACCATGTCCCGTAAACAAAGCATAAAAAAACATACAGAATTACAAGAATCGATAGTTACTGTTCCCGGGGGGGCACTTTTGGAAGCAGAAGTGCCGTAAGAAAACGTGGTGGCAGCAGGAATTTACCGTATTTAAATGCGAAGCCACGGCAAATTCCGTTACTGGGCACGTATGCGTGAACAGTAAGATCGATAAAAATTACAATCCAAAACAGAATACAGGAAAAAGCAAAGAGATTATGCGATATGCACAGAAAAATATAATGAAAACATGCATTTTTAAATATGAAATAGTATTGACATAAAATGAAAAATATGCTAATATTTAGCCATAGAAATTCACTGATATGAAAATTGAAAATAAAAAATTAGATTTTACGAAAATGAAGTGAGAAAAAAATTCATATCATAATCACGAATGAGACAAAATGTCAAAAAGGAGAGATGAACAATGAGCAATGGATATTTCAAAGTAGAGATGCCGAAAAATGAGCCGGTAAAAGCATATCTTCCAGGAAGCCCGGAGAGAGCCAGCTTAAAGAAAGAACTGGAGCGCCAGTCCGCACAGGTTGTTCAGGTTCCGATGATCATCGGTGGTAAGGAAGTTTGGACAGAGAGAAAAACCAAAGCAGTTATGCCGCATGACCATGCTCATGTAATCGCAGAAGCAGCTTCCGGCGGTGAGAAAGAGTTAAAGGATGCAATCGCAGCGGCTCTGGCAGCTAGAAAAGCATGGACTGAGATGCCGATGGAACACCGCGTATCTATCTTCTTAAAAGCAGCTGATTTAATCGCTGGTCCGATGAGAGATAAAGTAAATGCAGCTACCATGTTAGGACAGAGCAAGACCGCATATCAGGCTGAGATTGATACCTGCGAGCTGATTGATTTCCTTCGTTTTAACGTATACTACTTACAGCAGATTTATGACAGACAGCCGAACAACACACCGAATGTTTGGAACCGCATCGAGTACCGTCCACTGGAAGGTTTCGTAACCGCGATTTCCCCATTCAACTTCACATCCATCGGTGCTAACCTTCCGACCGCTCCGGCGATCGCAGGTAACGTAGTTCTCTGGAAACCGGCTACCACAGCAGTTCTTTCCAACTACTATGTAATGCAGGCCCTGATGGCTGCAGGGCTTCCGGCAGGTGTTATCAACTTCGTACCGAGCCGTGGTTCTGACATGAGCAAGTACGTATTAAGCGATCCGAACCTGGCAGGATTCCATTTCACAGGTTCTACCGAAGTATTCAGTGGTGTTTACTCCTTAGTAGGCGAGAACATCAAGAAATACAAAACATATCCGCGTCTGGTTGGCGAGACTGGTGGAAAGGACTTCATCTTTGCTCACAATTCCGCAGACGTACCGGGCCTGGTAGCAGCTCTGACAAGAGCATCCTACGAGTATCAGGGACAGAAGTGCTCCGCAGCTTCCCGTGCATTTGTTCCGGCAAGCATCTGGCCGCAGGTTAAAGAGGGTATGCTGGCAGAGATTGAGAAGATTAAAATTGGCGATATAACCGATTTCAGAAACCTGATGGGCGCTGTTATCGATGCATCCGCATTCAAGACCAACAAAGAGTACATCGACTATGCAAAAGCATCCGAGGATGCAGACGTTATCTGCGGCGGATACGATGATTCCAAGGGATATTTCATATATCCGACCCTGATTGAGGCTAAGAAGCCAGATTTCAAGACTATGGTAGAGGAAATTTTTGGACCGGTTATGACCGTATATGTATATCCGGATGACAAACTGGATGAGACTCTGGCAAGCTGCGATACCGCAACGTCCTATGGTCTGTCCGGAGCAATCTTTGCAGATGACCGCGAAGCTATCGTTAAGATGGAAGATGCACTTAAAGGAACAGCCGGAAACTTCTACATCAACGACAAGCCGACCGGTGCAGTTATCGGCCAGCAGCCGTTCGGTGGTGCAAGAGCATCCGGAACCAACGACAAAGCCGGCAGCGAGATCAACATGTATCGCTGGTTAAGCCCGAGAACCATCAAAGAACTCAGAGTACCGTGCCTGGATGTAACATATCCGTACATGGTTGAGGCATAAGCAGTGCAAAGCAGGGCAGTAAGACAGGAACGTTGTGCTTGCACATAAGGAACTGTCTTGCTGGACTGATTTATAGGGCGCAGCCCGTCCAGCGAAGAAAAGCGCAGCTTTTTTGAGCTGGGGCACTGAGCACGCTGAAGCCACTGAGCATGCTGGGGTGCAGCTCTTCCCCATAATTTACTAAATTAAAACCAACCACCCAGAGGATCGGCGCTGATCCGGAATCTGTGTAACGAAACACACGATTTCATATCGGTGCCGATCCTTTTTATAATTTAGAAAATCTGTCCGAGTATCCCAGCCACACCCGCTCAGATATTGTTCCGTTTGTTTGGAATGAAATTGCGGCATTCTGTTATTAAAAATCCCATTATGTTACTGCTCACACATGTGTGCCCAGCAACGGGATTTTGCCGATGCTGCGCATTCCAAATCGGCAAAATCTGCTGCGAGAACTGTATCGTACAGAATTTTCAGTTCAGAAAATTCCTATTTGTGAACAGTTACCCTATTATTCCTTACATTCATCTGATTTGAACCAGTCCTTGTATTTTTCATAAAGATCCAGTAAAATCAAATACGAAATATGGATTTGAGGATTTGTTTTTGTTCAAATTTTCTCGGTTCGATTTTAAATTCAAACAAAAAGGATGAGAAAGCAATGACGGTGATTGATGTATCTGGCTGCGGAAGCGGTGCGGTGTTTTTGATAAAGGGAAAAGCCAATCTCCTGTTCGAGGCGGGGATGGCGTATGCTGCCGATCAGATGGTGGAAAATATAAAAAGAGAACTGGGCGATGCAGAGTTAGACGCGGTTCTTTTATCCCATTCCCATTATGATCATGTAGCGGGGCTTCCGGCGGTGCGGAAAGCATGGCCGGGGGTGAAAACATATGCTTCCGAGCGCGCAAAAGAAATTTTAGTGAAACCGGGCGCTTTGAAGACGATCCGGCGTCTAAGCGGCGAGGCGGCAGAAGCGGCAGGGCTTCCATGGGATTCGGAATATGACGATGCAGATTTACAGATTGATGTATCGCTGGAGGACGGCGAGACGATCGAACTGGGCGACCATACGATCTACGCGTTTGCGACGATCGGCCACACGAAATGTTCCATGTCTTACCTGATTGATGATGAGTTGATGCTGTGCAGTGAGACGGTAGGCGTCATGGGGCATGATGGGAGTTATATGCCGTCGTTTCTGGTAGACTATAAGGCGGCAGAAGAATCGATAGAGTATTCATCGGAATTGGATGCAAAAGAGATTATTTTAAACCACTATGGCTTTGTCAGTGAAGCGGATAAGGCGGCGATCTGGGATGTCCTGATGCAGAAGCTTCGTGACAGCCGTGATGTCATGATTGATATTATGAACCGGTTCCCGGAAGAAGAGGCGGCGCTTCGGGAGATGGAGCGCGTGTTCCATTCTCATGTAGATAAGAAAGAACAGCCAGACGAGGCATTCTATATCAATGCGGCGAGCATGATGAAGACACTCAAAAGACAGTTTCCGGAACGGTTTCCGAGACATTTTCAGCTGATTGCGGCAGTGGATCGGAACTGGGGTATCGGCAATAAAGGGCAGATGCTGACGGTGATCCCGGCGGATCAGAAATTATTCCGGCAGGAAACGATGGGAAAAATCATCGTGATGGGCTATAAAACGTTTCTGACCTTCCCGGCTCAGCGACCGCTGGATGGCAGAATCAACCTGATTTTGACAAAAAAGAAGGCTCTGAGCGTAAAGGGGGCAGAGATCTGCCACAGTGTCGAGGAGGCGCTGGTGCGGATTGACGAGCTGAAACAGGAAAAACATCTGACAGATGTAGATGTCGTCATCATCGGCGGCGAGTCGGTTTACCGGCAGTTCCTTCCGTTCTGCGACACAGCGCAGATCACCTGGATTGATTTTTCCTATGTGGCAGACACACACATGGTTGATCTGGAGAAAGAAGGCTGGGAACTGGTAAGACGAAGCGGCGAGCAGACATTTTTCAATTTATGCTATGAATTCAGGGAATATCGGAAGCTGGAAAAGGAATCGCTCTAAGGTTGTCAAAAATAGGACAAAGTGGTAAAATAATCGAGAATTCTGAAAAGTCAAACAATAAAATGTTCATATAACAGTAAGGAGGAATAGAATGTACCCGATTTTAAAAGCTGAAAAACTGGCAGATAAGATTTATCTGATGGTTGTAGAAGCACCGCGTGTAGCGCGTGCATGTGAGCCGGGCGAATTTGTCATCGTCAAGATGGGCGAAGAGGGCGAGAGAATCCCGCTGACTATCTGTGATTTTGACCGTCAGGCAGGAACGATCACGATCGTATTCCAGACCGTGGGAGCTTCTACCGAGAAGATGAGCACCCTCAAGGCTGGGGATGCATTCCATGATTTCGTAGGACCGCTTGGAAATCCGTCCGAGTTTATCCATGAGGATGTAGAAGAGCTGAAAAAGAAGAAATACCTCTTCGTAGCCGGCGGTGTCGGTGCGGCTCCGGTTTATCCGCAGGTAAAATGGATGCATGAGCACGGCATTGATGTAGATGTTATCGTAGGTTCTAAGACCAAAGATCTGCTGATCCTGACCGAGGAGATGGAGAAGGCAGCCGGAAACCTTTACATCACAACCGATGATGGCAGCTTTGGCATTAAAGGTATGGTTACAGGTGTCATCGAGGATTTAGTTGAAAAACAGGGACGCAAGTACGATGTCTGTGTTGCAATCGGACCGATGATCATGATGAAATTTGTCTGCCTGCTGACGAAAAAACTGGAGATTCCGACGATTGTCAGCCTGAACCCGATCATGGTAGATGGAACCGGTATGTGTGGTGCCTGTCGTGTCACCGTAGGCGACCAGGTCAAATTTGCCTGCGTAGACGGACCGGAGTTTGATGGACATCTTGTTAATTTTGACGAGGCGATGGAACGTCAGAGAATTTATAAGACTCAGGAAGGCAGAGCGATGCTGCGCCTGAAAGAGGGCGATACTCATCACGGCGGATGCGGACAGTGCGGAGGTGACAAATAATGGAAGCAAAGAGAGATATGATGAAAAAGGTGCCGGTCAGAGAGCAGGATCCGAAGGTACGTGCGACTAATTTTAAAGAGGTATGTCTCGGCTATAATATGGAAGAAGCAGTTGCGGAGTCTGAGAGATGTCTGAACTGTAAAAATGCAAAATGTATCGCTGGATGCCCGGTTTCCATCAATATTCCGGCGTTTATCCAGGAAGTAAAAGCGGGAAATATTGAGGAGGCAGCGAAAGTCATCGCACTTTCTTCGGCACTTCCGGCAGTCTGTGGACGTGTCTGCCCACAGGAATCCCAGTGTGAGGGACAGTGTGTGCGCGGTATCAAGGGCGAGGCGGTTTCCATTGGTAAACTTGAGCGCTTCGTGGCAGACTGGTCCCGTGAGCATGGTTTTGTACCGGCAGCGCCGGAGAAGACAAACGGAAAGAAAGTAGCAGTCATCGGTTCCGGTCCTGCAGGTCTGACCTGTGCAGGCGATCTGGCAAAACTGGGCTATGAAGTAACCATTTTCGAGGCACTTCATGAGCCGGGCGGAGTATTGACCTACGGCATTCCGGAGTTCCGTCTTCCGAAGGACGGCGTTGTACAGCCGGAGATCGAGAATGTCCGCAAGCTGGGCGTTAAGATTGAGACAAACGTAGTTATCGGAAAATCTATCACAATCGACGAACTGATGGATGAAGAAGGTTTCCAGGCAGTATTCATCGGTTCTGGCGCCGGACTTCCGAAGTTCATGGGTATTCCGGGTGAAAATGCCAACGGCGTATTTTCTGCGAATGAGTACCTGACCAGAAATAACCTGATGAAGGCATTCCGCGATGATTATGACACACCGATCATGGAATCAAAGAAGGTAGTCGTAGTCGGCGGCGGAAACGTAGCGATGGATGCGGCAAGAACGGCTCTGCGTCTCGGTGCAGAAGTTCATATTGTATATAGAAGAAGTGAGAAAGAGCTTCCGGCACGTGTGGAGGAAGTACATCACGCAAAAGAGGAGGGCATCCATTTTGACCTTCTGACCAACCCGGTTGAGATTCTCGAGGATGAGAACGGATGGGTCAAAGGCATCGTATGCCGCCGTATGGAGCTTGGCGAGCCGGATGAATCTGGAAGAAGACGTCCGGTTGAGGTGGTCGGTTCTGATTTCACGATCGATGCAGATACCGTTATCATGGCGCTGGGTACTTCCCCGAACCCGCTGATTTCCAATACAACCAAAGGTCTGGAGATCAACCGCTGGAGATGTATCGTGGCGGATGAGAGCAATGGAAAGACAACGAAAGAGGGCGTTTACGCCGGAGGCGACGCAGTGACTGGCGCGGCTACGGTTATTCTCGCGATGGAAGCCGGACGAGCAGGTGCAAGAGGCATCGACGAGTATCTTTCTGCAAAATAATGAAATCTCATCATGTAGATTTGCTGAATGAAGCAATCGCCCCGGCACTGACCCGACTGGCTCTTCCGATCATGGCGACTTCTCTGGTTCAGATGCTTTACAATCTGACCGATATGGCGTGGATCGGACGCCTCGGGGCAGGTGCCGTCACAGCGGTGGGATCGGCAGGTATGTATACCTGGTTTTCCCAGGGATTTGCGATTTTGGCGAGAACGGGCGGTCAGGTAAAGACCGCCCATTGTCTTGGTGCGGGAGAAAATGACAGTGCGGCGCAGTATGCGAGAGGTGCGCTGCAGCTGGGGATTTTGTTTGCCGTGCTGTATGGGCTGGTTTCGCTCTTTGGAGCCAGTCGGTTAATTGGATTTTTTAAATTAAACAGCCCGGAGGTGATTGCACAGGCAGAATGGTATGTGCGGATCGCCTGTGGGCTTGTGATCTTTTCTTATCTAAATGCGATCTTGACAGGACTTTTGACGGCGGCGGGAAACAGCCGGACACCGTTTATCGTCAATGTGGCGGGGCTTGTCTTCAATGTTGTGCTGGATCCGGTGCTGATCTTTGGAATCGGACCATTTCCGGAACTGGGAGTCAGCGGAGCAGCGGCTGCGACGGTCACGGCACAGGCGCTCGTAAGCCTCCTGTTTTTCAAGGCAGTCCTGCGGGAAAAGGTGCTGTTTCCGCATCTGCGTCTCTGGGTGCTGTTTCCAGTGAAGGTTTGGAGGGAGATCGTGCGGATCGGTGTGCCGTCGGCGGTTCAGAACCTGATTTACGCAGGAATTTCGATGATTCTGACCCGCCTTATCACCGGATGGGGTGATCTGGCAGTGGCGGCACAGCGTGTTGGCAGTCAGATTGAATCCGTTTCCTGGATGGTCGGAGATGGCTTTTCGGCGGCAGTCAATGCATTCCTCGGACAGAATTATGGGGCGAAGCGGTATGACCGTGTGCGCCGCGGCTATTTCTGTGCGATCGCGATGACGGCGGCGTGGGGACTCTGCACGACATTTTTGCTGATCGGAATGGCGCGTCCGCTGTTCTCGATCTTTTTGCAGGAAGAAGAGGTCATGGCGCTCGGCGTCAATTACCTGCGGATCGTGGGACTGAGCCAGATGTTTATGATGGTGGAACAGACCTCGATCGGTGCGTTTTCCGGTCTGGGGCGGACGCTGTATCCGTCGATCGTCAGCGTGACCTTTACCTCCGCGCGCATCCCAGTGGCGGTGTTGTTGTCCTCTGTGATGGGACTTAGCGGTATCTGGTGGGCGTTAAGTATTTCCAGCATGGTAAAGGGATGTATTCTGTTCGTTAGTTTTGTCGTGTTTTTGTATGTTTTTTTGGAGAGAAAGAAAGATGAGAAAACCGTCTGAAAAGTTACAAAAAACATATGGACGAATTGAGAATTTCGTGAGATAATAGGGACAGGATTGATGTGATAAAATTAACAAAGTACAAAATCCAATCATTTCGAAAGGAGTCTTACAATGATTTATTCACAAGAAGTAGAAAATATGTGTCCAGTAGCCCAGGGCGTAAATCACGGCGCTGCTCCGATCCCGGAGGAAGCAAAGTGGGTTAAGTCCAAAGAAGTAAAGGATATTTCCGGTTTAACACACGGTGTTGGCTGGTGTGCGCCGCAGCAGGGTGCTTGTAAGCTGACCCTGAATGTTAAGGAAGGTATCATTCAGGAAGCTCTGGTAGAGACGATAGGATGTTCTGGTATGACCCATTCTGCAGCGATGGCAGCAGAGATTCTTCCGGGAAGAACCGTACTGGAAGCATTAAATACAGACCTTGTCTGTGATGCAATCAACACCGCCATGCGTGAGCTGTTCCTCCAGATCGCATATGGCAGAACGCAGAGTGCGTTTTCTGAAGAGGGGCTTCCGATTGGTGCCGGCCTTGAAGACCTTGGAAAAGGACTCCGCTCTCAGGTAGGTACGATGTACGGAACTCTGAAAAAAGGTCCGCGTTACCTTGAGATGGCAGAAGGCTATGTGACAGGAATTGCACTGGATGAAGAAGATCAGATCATTGGTTACCAGTTTGTAAACTTAGGTAAGATGACCGACTTCATCAAGAAGGGCGACGATCCGACCACTGCATATGAGAAGGCAAAAGGTCAGTACGGCCGTGTAGACGATGCAGTTAAGATTATCGATCCGAGACAGGAATAATCACAGGGTACATAGTTAAGGAGGAACATCACAATGGCATTATTTGAATCATACGAGAGACGAATTGACAAGATCAATTCCGTATTAAATAGCTATGGCATTGCTTCGATCGAAGAAGCTGAGAAGATCACGAAGGATGCCGGACTGGATGTATACGATCAGGTAAAGAAGATCCAGCCAATCTGTTTTGAAAATGCGTGCTGGGCTTACACGGTAGGCGCGGCAATCGCAATCAAGAAAGGCTGCCGCAGAGCTGCCGATGCGGCGGCAGCGATCGGCGAGGGACTGCAGGCATTCTGTATTCCGGGTTCCGTAGCAGATCAGCGTAAAGTGGGTCTGGGACATGGAAACTTAGGTAAGATGCTTCTGGAAGAAGAGACCGACTGCTTCTGCTTCCTGGCAGGTCATGAGTCCTTTGCAGCCGCAGAGGGTGCGATCGGTATCGCAGAGAAAGCAAACAAAGTTCGTAAAAAACCGCTTCGCGTTATCTTAAACGGTCTTGGCAAAGATGCGGCTCAGATCATTTCCCGTATCAACGGCTTTACATATGTAGAGACAGAGATGGATTATTACACAGGCGAAGTGAAAGAACTGTGGAGAAAATCTTACTCCAAGGGACTTCGTGCGAAAGTAAACTGTTATGGTGCAAATGACGTTACCGAGGGTGTAGCGATCATGTGGAAAGAGGGCGTAGACGTTTCCATCACCGGTAACTCCACCAACCCGACCCGTTTCCAGCATCCGGTAGCAGGTACATATAAGAAGGAATGCGTAGAGAAAGGCAAGAAATACTTCTCCGTAGCATCCGGCGGCGGTACAGGACGTACCCTTCACCCGGATAACATGGCAGCAGGTCCGGCTTCTTACGGTATGACTGATACCATGGGACGTATGCACTCCGATGCACAGTTCGCAGGTTCTTCCTCTGTACCGGCTCATGTAGAGATGATGGGTCTGATCGGTATGGGTAATAACCCGATGGTTGGCGCTACTGTGGCGGTTGCAGTTTCGATTGAGGAAGCAGCTACAGCTGGAAAATTCTAAAAAATATTGATTTTTCAAGGGTTTTAAGGGTGGTTAGATGTGGTAAAAAGCAGTAAAAAGTGATACACTTGTGGATTACTTGTGGATTACTTGCTCACCGTACTTGCTCATTCTAAAAAAGAAAAGGGGGGTCAATTTAGACCTCCTTTTTATTGCATTTTTTCAAGGTCACTTCTGAGCCATTCGACATCTCGGACGGTATATACAGATTCAGTAATATCTTGGATTGAGTGGCCGACCATTTCTTTTAGGGCATATTCATCTACGTTCGCTTTTTTGCAGCGGGTAATAAAAGTTATTCGAGGATCATGAGGGCGGTGTTCTGGGTTGAGGTTAAGCTGCGCCATGACTTTTTTAAATCTATTAGCATATTTGTCATAAGTGAGTTTCCAGGAACCGGCGTGAGTCTGCCCCTTATCATTGAGCAGATATTCGCTTCCGATGGATAAAGCAAATTTATAATTTTTTATCAAGAGATTGCGGACTCTGGTATGAATGGGGACGATTCTCTGTTTCCCGGCCGGAGTTTTCATTCCTGCCTGCATATACCATTCGTCCAGATTGATTTCGTCCAGGCGAAGAGTAGCAAGCTCCTGCGGGCGCCATCCCATATAACATTGCATTAAGATCCAATCAACATATGGAGCTTTTCCAACATTTTCCCAAAGAGCGTTCATTTCGGCATCTGTAAAAATAATGTGAGAACGCTTGGCTTCTTCTTTTTCTTTTACAATCTCTTCCGAAATGTCAAAAGTCCGGGCATAATTCATCGGAACAATTTCATATTCGAGCGCATAGTCCAACATTAGGTTGAACATGGATTTTATGCGGGCTTTTGTGCCGGCGCTGGGAAAAATTTGCTGCCCTTTCTTTTTACCTTTGGTTTCGATCCGGAAGCCATCATCCATGCAACCTTTTATATGGCGGGCACGAAGATCTTTGGCTCGCATATTGTAAACAGAGGAACAATATGCCCATGCGGATCGAACAGTACGTTGGTATGCTTCAGAAGAATTTGGAAAATATTCGTTCGTCCAACGATCGTATAAATCTTTAACAGAAATATCGTCATCCAGATCGTAGGGATTCCGATTATATTCAACCAGGGCCGAGTAGGCATCATTGTATGTTTGAAAATAGGAGCGGGGTTTTAAAGCCTTGAGAATATATTTTCCAAATTCGTTTTTGCCAACGCAGACGCGGACATAATATGAATTCCGAAGACTCCGGTCTTTTACCTGAGTGATGGATCCGAAGCCGTTCGGCAGCCGCATCCGTTTCTTACTTTTTCGGACCTTTTTCTGTATTGCCGATTTATCAAGCGGGTATCCGCAGTGCGGGCAGGCGATAGCCCTATCACTTACCTGCAGATCACATTCTGGACATTTCATCAGTGCCATACGATCATTCTCCTTCCTGTTGCGATGTCGCAACATAAAAATAAGTATAAAAATAACATCCCTTGCCAGGATGCCCGGAGAATGATATAATTCAAGTGTCCAATTTGATTATATCTTCCGGAGCGATCTGGTAAGAGAAAATCTATGTGAAGCCGTTCGATGTTACCAGCATCGGGCGGTTTTGCTATTTAAGTGAACTAAAATTATCAATTATTATTTTCGGTGCTTTGCATATTATCCTCGAACATATCATAAAATACATTCTCTGGAATGACTTCAATATCGTATCCTTCTAATTTGAGTTTTTCAGCTTTCTTTTGCTTATTACTTTTCCCGTCTTTAATCAGAGGACAGTAAGTGTTATTGGCTAAAATTAAAAAATTAGTCTTTTTTGTTACAGAATCGGCATTTATTCCACCGATATCAGCAACAAGTTGCATAGCATCTTTCCGAGCCATTTTTTCCAATGTGCCAGTAAAGACACAAACTTTTCCATAAAGAGGATGCGTAACATCGAAAGAACCCTTTGACGCCTGTATGTCGGTTGCTTTTAGGCCGCGTTTGTGCTTCTTCCAGGAATCGATGAAGCTGTCAAGACTTCCGGAAGACTGAATCATCTCTTCCTGGAGATGTTCGTAGCAGGCGTGAGTGATATAACAATCATTTAAAGAACGATGAGCGCCTGAATAATCAATCTTGTAACGTTCTGCTAGATCCTCCAAACGATGGTGGGCTTCCTCTGGGTGTAGGAATCGTGAAAATCTCATAGTATCAACAAAATCATTATCGAGTTTCTCTGAAAGATAATGCTCGAAGTTGTCATATAGGAAATTAATATCAAAATTAACATTGTGACCAATTAAAATATTTTCACCAATGAAATCTTTGAATTGCTTAAAAACAGGCATTGGATCCGGGGCAGTTGACAGCATTTCATTGGTGATGCCTGTGAGCTTTTCAATAAAATCATCGATATAAGTGCCGTCATCATATGTTTCTTCTGGTTTAATTAAAGAGGTGAAGTTTCCTACCTCTTTTCCATCTACGTATTTCACGGCAGACACTTCAATAATTGAATCAAAATCGGGTGAAAGTCCAGTTGTTTCGATATCTATGATACAGTAGCTGGATGGAACAGAAAAAAGATTTTTTCCTTTTTCTCGGATCCTTTTTTGAGCTTCAGTAATTCCACTAAGAGAAAATGTTAATGTCATATAGGCTCCTTTCTAAAGACATAATCATTCTTTAGTTCTTAATCTTAAATTAATTAATTCCATTGGATATCCCGTACAATCACAGAACTGGCTCTGCGTGTACCCGGAATAAGCCTGCAGCAAATCATCCGATATGAGGAGATGAGCAGCAAATTCGTTTGCTTCCTGTTCGATGCCAGATGTGAGCAGCAAAGTTTTGTTTTTTATGAACGCACAATTTTCTTTTCTATGTAAAAGCGCGTGCCCGAGTTCGTGTGCCGCGACTACTTCGAAGAGCGGACTGTCCGCCGGGATGCTGTCATTAATGAAGATCCAGCGCTTCCGGTTTATAAGTTTGTAGTTTCCGGCAATGTTTCCAAGCGGGAGAATCGCTATGCGAATATTAGCATATTCAGCAATTTTTATAGGATTTCGGCTTCCGGTCATGCGTTCATAATATCGGATCAGCCTGCGGATTTTATGATCAATTGTTTCCAAAAAGTACCACCTACTTTTTATTCTTATTTGGATTGTACTTTACTTTATTTTCTTTCTTTGTTTCCCTAAGCGCGTATTCGAATGCGTTTTGGAGCAGGCTCAGGGAGGCACTGTCAATTTCTGTATCACCATAATACAGAGGTCCATCTTCGCCGTTTCGGATTTTATCCATGATGTTATCAAGGTCTTTCTTTATGTCGCGCTCATCGCGGGCAGTAAGCTCTGGAGTTTGTGCTGGGGAGTCATCTGCTTTTCCACCGGATAAAAGATAAGGAAGCTCAATCTGAAGGTAATTAGCTATTTCAACCGCGCGATTGGAAGGAATGGTTCCTTTTTTTAATTGATTTATATATCCATTTCCATAACCCAATTCTCGTTCTAGTCTGGAAATTGGAATTTTTCGTTCTTTACATATTTTCTTTATCAATTCGACACTGTTCATTACACACCTCTAAAAATTATAGAAAACTCTAAATATGAGCTTGACAAATTAGAAGATACTCTATATAATGAACTCGTGATTTAGAGAAAGCTCTAAATCAAAAAATGAGTTTTAGAGATAATCTTATATAATTATTGGACATCTTTATATTAGATTATTCTCTAAAACTTGTCAATATATTTTATAAAAAAATCTAAAAGACAAGGAGGGGAAGAGGTGCTGTACAATAAGGTTGTAGAATTTTGCAAAAAAGAAGGAATTCCAGTATACGTTTTCGAAAAAGAATGTGGCTTGGGAAATGGAACAATCCGTGGTTGGGAAAATGGAAATCCAAGGTTGGATTCTTTACAAAAAGTGGCTGAACGGATGGGACTTCCTGTGAGTGAGCTGCTGGGATGAAGTAGGCAGATAGAAGGGAGGCGAGTAGGCTGGAGAAAGAAACCGTCGAAATTCTTTTGGACATTAAAAAAGAACTCCAGGAGATTCGGAAATGCCTGGAGTCCTCAAATACACTTTCGATAGAAAAAATCAGTCAGAAAGTTCGAGAACATCTTCAAGAAGCTGCTTTAAGAATGTAGCATTCATTTTAAAACTTTCTAACAAGATTGCACCAGACAAATCTTCAATGGAAATTTTATCATTGCCATCGGTATATTTCTTCAAATCAGAAGCGATGGTACTTGCTGTGCAATCTAAGGTTGTTTTGTAAGCTGTGTTGAAAGCCGTTTGGAATTCTTGCTTAGTCATATTTAGTTTCCTCCTTCCTTTTGTACTCGGCGTGGCAATGCCTGTAAGTACAGTATAAGGTAAGGTAGGATAAAAGGCAATGGGAGTTCCTGTGAGTGAACTGTTGGGGTAAAGCTGGCAGATAGGAGGGAGGCGAGAAAGCTGAAGAAAAGAAAATACAAACTTGAACAGGAAATAGGTAAAAAAATAGCTCATTATATTTGGACGATCCTTTTGAGTATGATAACTGCCATCATAGTGACGACAGTAGTGTTGTTATATACACGGTAAGTAAGGATGTTGCAATAGAAACGCCAATCGGGACAAGGACTGACCAGATGAGCCGAGGTTTTAAATTATCCCAGCAAATTGCATATGGATGCAAGCCTTTATAAGTCAGAGAAAAATTGATTTGATCATCGCAAAGTTCTAGATAGCCGGTTTTGGCTAATTCATCAATGATTGCATCAAATTCACCAGCATGAGCAGAGTAATCATAATATTTTTTACCAGAATCGCCAAAAGAGACTATGCGGTTTTCACCTATTGTATAGGATAGGGCCACGGACTTATTTTCGGAAATTTTTCGAAGATGATTAAGAACGTCTTTACAGGAATGAGTCATAAAAATGAATTCCTTTCTATACATACTCGGTTTCATTGGAAACCTGTAGCTACAGTATAAGATAAGACAGGATAAAAGGCAATGGTAGAGGAGAGTGAGGTTATGGCAGAGACGGCAAAAGATCTTACACGGTCGAAGGAAATAGCAGAGCATGTCTGTCGGATGCTCATGGCAGCAGGTAGTGTGCCGGAGTTTGGCACTGGCGGCGTACCGGTGGCGGTAGCTGCCAGAGTAATGGGAAAGGATCCTACCTGGGTGCAGGCGGGAATCATTTGCGGATGGCTTCCTATCGGAAGAGCGACGCAGGATATGAAACAGGTTACTAGCATGGAGCAGGTGGATCGAGGAAAACGGACCAATTATTATATCAGTCCGAAATTATTTTGGGAAATGACTGGTTATGTGTGGCGGGGAAAAGAAGAGAAAATCGTGTAGCACTTGCCGGAGCTTCTGGCGGTGCATGGAATCAGACAGGGAATATGCCTGCCGAGAATATGAGAAGAAAGCGAGGAAGCGTAATGGAAAGAAAAGAATTGCAGTACATACCTATTCGGAGTCAGAGCCAGCAGAGGGTTAGAGAGCTGGCGGCAAGACTGTATCGGTCGGACGCGCAGCGGTTGTTCTGGTTTCGTGTGGCGGTTGGCTGCGTGACCGTCACGGCGGTGGCAACTGGGGCAATGATGGCGATTGCACAGAGTGCTGCGGTGTTTTAGAAAGTTTCTTTTTGCCATATGGATAATGATTGGCTGGATTGAGAGCACTTTAAAGGGGGGTGACACGATGAAAGTAATAGAGGTTAAAGAGATTCTGGTAGAAGACGATGTTTATGCAGCGTTGGAAAGAGAAGCTAAGGAGCTGAACATTTTAGCAGCGAAGCGTACACCTCCGTTTGAAGCGACAATCGGTCATGTGATTGATATGGCGGTGCGCGCATATGGACAGGGATTAATAGAGGAACAGAAGAAAGCAGACGCACTGGCTTATACAGAATAGGAGAGGCGAAAAATGAGGTATTTTAAAATTTGCCAGCGGTGCGGAGCGCATCTGGATCCGGGCGAGTCATGTGATTGCAGAAGGGAGAGAAACTATGAGCCAGGTGGACAAGGTAGAGATTCTCGCCGCGAGCATCCGAGCGCGCCTTATCTTGCCAGAAGGTCAGGAAGAAAACCTGCGGAGCGCCCTGGAAGAGGGACTGAGTAAAATTGATGAGGTAGAGCGGGTGCAGACCAAGGCGGTATCACCATATCGATACATAGAGGTACAGATGGAGGATAAAGGGTTTGCGTTGTGGGCGGCGGGCGGGTTTGATGGAAGAAACAAGAGAGGATATGCGATTACGGCAGCGGGACCGGATGGGCGCCCGCTGAAGCCCTATCGGCTTATCAGGGAGACGAATGGGCGGCACCTACTCTTACCATTGTATCAGGGATGCTTTATTGCAGAGTCAAAAGCGCTGCCGAGGGGCGGTCCGCTGACAAGTCTGTATCAGGTGATAGGGTTTATCGGACGGGGTGGAAAGCTGTATGCGAAGAGCCAGTGCCTGTGCAGTTCGGGAGATAGCTTTTTTATATCCCGGATGAAAGAGGGAGAGGCAGATCGTTTCTCTGGCTTGATGGAGTCTGCAGCTTATATGGCAAGCAAGGAAAGCAATACATCAACGGAGTATTGGTGGTAGTATGGAACATTTTACAGCGGAGGTGCAGCGGATTCGTCCGGCGGCACCGGGGCAGCAGGTGATTGAACTTGCGGCGGATGAACAACTTATCAGGATGATTCGGAATAGGAATGTCCGTTATGTAGCGATTGGCATAGAGGATGGACGCCGCATCACACCATTGCAGCAGAGGAAAGCGTATGCCACGCTGCGGGACATCGGGGAGTATACCGGATACCCGATGGATGCAATCAAGGGAATCATGAAAGTAGAGCACATGATGCGGACAGGGGACTATGAATATTTTTCCCTGGCGGATTGTTCCGTTACGAAAGCAAGAGAATTTATCAATACATTGTTGGAATATGCCCTGAAAGAGGGGATTATCATGGATGAATCCGGTCTGATGCGGACGGATGACATTGATACCTATCTGATTCAGTGCATCCGGTACCGGCGGTGCTGTATCTGCGGGCGGCCGGCGGACATACATCATGTGGATGCGATCGGCATGGGAAATAACCGGCGGCATTATGATGATTCGCAGAATGAGATAGCGGCTCTTTGCCGGAACCATCACAACCTGGCACACAGTTTGGGATGGCAGCGGTTTATGAGTAGATATAAGGTGTACGGTATTGAAAGATACCGGTGCCGGGAAGGAGGAAGTGATGGCAATATCGTTCGAGACGATTGGGAACGGGGCGCTGGAGGCGCAGTTCAGGCAGGCGCTGGCGCAGGTGGGGCGAAACATTATTGACCCGAATATGGATCCAGAGGCTGTGCGGGGAATTACAATCAAACTTAAATTCAAGCCGAATGAAAGCGGAACAATCGAAACGATCTATGCTTGTGAAGCAAAGTTAGCTGGTCCGAAAAAGTCGAAAACAACGTTTTTGATTGGACAGGATGTGCGGACCGGAAAGATCGAAATGTCAGAGTATGGAAACAACCGTCCGCAAGTGGCTGCGTATGATACAATTCAGACAGCGCCGCGGCAGCAGGCTGAGACAGAGAAAAATTTCGATCCGGAGACAGGAGAAATTTACGAGCCGCAGTCCGGACCGATTGATTTAAGAAAGAAGAAGGGAGAATAGAAAGATGGAAGGATTAAAAGAAGCGATTGACCGCGTAGCAGAGCTGGCGGTACAGGCGGAAAAAACAGAGGTTGTAACGATTGCCGGAAAAACATATGCGAACCGCAATCTGGTACGGTATGACACACCTAAAAAGGCAGCAGCCATTCATACCCATACACTGGTTTCGCTTCTGGAGTACATTGAGAAATGTGCGGGCGAATTTGCTGGTAAGAAAATGACAATTCATGTTGAGAGCCCGGAGAGAGTCCGCTTTATTTCAGAGCTGGATTCAGAGCGTGGAAGAGAATGCCTGTTTGAGGCTGAAGCGGAGATATCGGCGTTTCGTTTTGGAAGCTGGTACGAACAGGAGAATTTCATGATTGCGCTGCAGTCGAATTTTCAGCCGAATGACGATTTAGCGGCGGTTATGATGCTGGCTGGAAACATCGAAAAGAAGAATAAGCAGACGTTTTCGGATGATGGAGTATCCCAGGTGGCAACCATGAGCGTGGGCGTTGCATCGAAAGCGGATGCGATGGTTCCGAACCCGGTGGACTTGACGCCTTTCCGCACATTTATGGAGGTGAAACAGCCATCCAGTAAATTTGTGTTCCGTATCAGCGGAGAAGAGACCCCACAGTTCAAACTTGTGGAAGCAGAAGGTGGAATCTGGAAGTATGAGGCGATCGCCAACATTAAAGATTACCTTCTGGACGGACTGGGTAAAATGCCGGAGGAAATCAGAAAACGTATTGTGGTTATCGGATAACCGAAAGAAAAAGTAACATTCTCCTGTGGAGATAATTTGTTATATATTACCGAATTGTGCCATTGGTTGGCATCTGCCCCGGAGTTTGTCGTACTCCGGGGACTCCTTAAAATATAATTGGCTTTCTCTGACCGTCCGGATGGGTTGTCTTAGCGAGCCGCAAAGTGATGCTTCGGCAGGCGGGGATATCCTTCCTGCTGCGGCATATACGAGGTGGAGAATATGAAGGAAGGTATCAAAGAGGGTATTACCTATTTTCCACTTGATTGTCACTTAGATGAAAAATTTGATTTGATAGAAGCAGAATACGGATTAAAAGCATTTTCGGTAGTCGTCAAGCTCTTCCAGAGAATCTATGGCGGGCATGGTTATTACTGCGAATGGAATGAAGATATAGCGTTACTTTTTGCGAGACAGAAATGCCTTTCATCTAGCGATGCTGGGAACAACTTAATAGCCGATATAGTGGCGGCTTCTATCAGACGGGGTATCTTTTCCAAAGAGCTGTACGAAAAATACGGGGTTTTAACCTCCAGGGGAATCCAGAAACGGTATCTGGATATCGTGTATAAACGTAAGGCTGTAAAAATGGAAAAGGCATACCTTTTATTAAGTGATGCCGAAATCAAGGGAAATGTTGTCTTAATCGACCATTCTGATGACAGAATGATAAAAAATGACGTCAGAATCGAACAAAGTAAAGTAAAGCAAAGTAAAAAGAATACTAACGTATTCTTCGTTGCAAACGGCGAACCGCCTGCAACGTCGCCGAGAAAGCTGATTCCGGAAGATAGTTTCGAAATTCGCTGTGTTAATTGCCTGATTGATGCACTGGTGAAGGATATGCCAGGAGCCAAGGTACCCAAGACGGCAGCAGAACGGCAGAAATGGGCTGTGGAAATTGAAAAGATGAAGCGGATTGATAAACGGAGTGAAGAGGAAATTCAGAAAGCTCTTAACTACGCTGTTACGGATTCATTCTGGAAAACGAATATCCGCAGCACTGGCAAATTTCGGAAACAGTTTGAAACTCTGCTTCTTCAGAGCCGCCAGCGGACTGACAGAAACAGGCAGCAGGCAGCGCCGAAGAACCGGTTCCACAATTTGGAAGAGCATGGATATGACTATGACAAAATGGTGTGGGATATGGCAAATCGGTCTGGATTAGGGTAAAGAGGTACGGAGATGGAAGAATTAAAGAAAACACCGCGAACGGGCATGGAAGCGGCTGGGCAGCAGACGGGACTCTCTCTGGCGGAGGCAGAAAAGCGGATTGTCCAGAGCGCAGCGGGGAGCATGATAGAGATCGGCTATTACTTGAAGCAGATTCGGGATGCGGGGCTGTATGAGGAGAAAGGTTATAAAAACATCTGGGAGTATGCGGAAGCGGAGTTTGGTTTTCATAAATCAACGGCATCCCGTTATATGACCCGGAACGACCGCTTTTCGAAAGGCGGGAACAGTCCGGAGCTGGATGAGAGATACATAGGCTACAGCAAGAGCCAGCTGCAGGAAATGCTTTCCCTGGATGATGAGCAGATGGGGCAGGTAACTCCGGATATGACGGTTGGGGAAATCCGACAGATCCGGAAAGCGGAAGAAGATCCAGATCCGCAGCTTCCCGGTCAGATGGAGATAGGGGATTTTCTGGATCCGGAGGATCTGGCGGAGAATGGGGCTAACATGATGCAGGAAGAAATTCCGGAGGAGATACAGCCGGGAAACGTGGTGCTGCAGGTAAAGGATTTGATTTTGGATAATGGAGAGGATGAGGGGCAGCAGGTGGGTGTTGCGGCGTCGCAACAGAACCTGGTACAGAAAAATACAATGGATCCGAAGCTTCGTGACATTTACCTGAATGAAGCAGCGAGGAAAATAATTGCGAATCATAAAGAGTGGCTCTGCCAAGATTTCGATAACAGAGTTCTAAATGTGACGGAGTCGGAAAAGCAATTTAAGCAGAAATTCAGAAATATATCAACCAGTTATTACTTTCCGGATCCCCAAAAAGAAAGCAAAATAGCTTGGATGGATATGTTTGGCGATTATATCCAGATCTGGAACGGGAATGCTGAATGTCTTGGAGATGTAGAATGGTTTTATCTTTGTGCGGCTGTGCAAAGTATGTGGAATACAATAGCGATCGAAGATATACAGAAGTGCATGGAAAACGGTGATGAAAAACAGCCGTCGGGTAAATGCATTCACCGTCCAGAATTTCTGTGTACATCCTCGGAAGAAAGTAAGAGAACACCGGGGAACGGCACTGATTGCACCCATCATTGCTGTTGGGACTGCTCGGAACGTGGAAAAGGAACCTGCAGGATAGAGTGTTATGCTTCGGCACATCGCCCGGTTACTCAGGGGGCAGAGATATACTGCATTCCGGAAACGGAAGATATTGAAAACGCTGCCGAAAAGCAGCAGGAAAAGAAAGAGAGTCTGGAAGAGCTAGAAACAGCTGCAGGGCAGCAGGAGGAAAAGAAAACGGATCTGGAACTGCTCCAGATTATGTATGAGAAAGAGAAGAGATTGTTGAATAGTTTCCTGGAGATTCCGGAGTTGGATGCGGAAAATGAGCACCTTCGCAGGCAGGAGCTGACGGTAAAAGCGCTGGAGTACATGTTTGGAATGATGAGCCCCACGGAGAATCCGGAAATGACTCAGCCTGAGCTTCCGTTGATGAAAAACAACGATCAGCGAAAGGAGTGGCTGCAGGCATATCGGGACTGGGGTGTCTGGTATACGGATGAGAATATTGGTGCGACGTATTATAAATATGATTTTGAGAATGGCGCCAGACTCATCGTGGAAGAGTATGAAAATATCCTTTCGATTTGCGGAAAAGAGGAAAAATCCATCAGTGAGTATTATCACCTGGTAGGAGGGCCGGAACCGGTCAGAAGCAATGGAGTAGAAAAATGGACGCGCCATGAAAGATATACGAAATATCCGAACAGCGAAACAGAACTAGTGGAGTTTTTGAAAGAGGTGCAGCGGAAATGACAAAGCGGGAGGTAATTGAAGACCTCATTAAAAATACTTCCGGTCCGGTAACAATTAAATATTTGGCGAGGTTAAGCCGGAGCCAGAAAGCTACGGTTAATTGCATTGTGAATGATATGCAGGATGAATTACTTGTGGAATGCATCGGAAAGCTGGATCAGGAAAGATTATATCGTCCGACGGTGCTTCTGACCCGTCCGCCGTCTTGCAAATCCTGCCGGGAAGGAATATGGCCGGTAGAGATTGATGAGGTAAGGCAAAAGATAAAATATGGCAGCCTGGTGGTTATAAGAGATAGGGATGGTGTATTAAATGTGGAAAAGGTGGATAAGACATATCCCTATCATTGCCATATGCAGAGCGGACACAGTTATACATGGGGCGAGATGGTGCAGTTTGATAGATTAGGGAGAATACAGAAACAAAGGGGGAGTAAATATTGCATTCGGTAATTCGATACCCGGGCAGTAAGGCGCGGCTGGCGGACTGGATCATCGGTCACTTCCCGGAGCACCGCAGCTACTTGGAGCCGTTTTTGGGTTCTGGAGCTGTTCTGTTTCAAAAGCCCAGAAGCTCTATCGAGACGGTAAACGATCTGGATGGTGAGGTCATCAACCTGTTCACTTGCATACGAAGAGATCCGGAACGCCTGGCATGGGAAATCTATAACACACCGTATGCAAGGGAGACATATGAGGCAGCAGATGAGCCAGTAGACGCCTATAGTAGGGCGATAAAACTCTGCATCCGGGCAAATCAAGGTTATGGTTTTAGGATGGCGGGATCGGCGCCAGGTTGGAAAAGGGATGTGTACGGGCGAGAAAAGGCGTATACGGCGCGGGATTGGTGCCGCCTGCCGGATGCCGTCATGCAGGCGGCGGAGCGGTTGCGGGGAGTGCAGATAGAGTGCATGGATGCGGTCACGCTGATCGAACAGTACAACCATGCGAATGTGCTGATTTACTGCGATCCTCCGTATGTCCTCGGCAGCAGGACAGGAAAGCAGTATAAACATGAGATGAGCGACAAAGATCATGAGCGCTTGCTGCAGGTGCTTCTGCGGCATACGGGACCGGTGTTGATAAGTGGCTATGACAATGAGATATATCGAGACATGCTTCGGGGCTGGCATCTCGAAACGCAAATGGAATACTGCAGGGCGAACAAGCGCCGGACAGAATGCCTCTGGATGAATTTTGAGCCAGAGGGACAAATTGAAATGTGTTTAAGCGATAAGAAATAATTAGGGGAGTAAGATGATGAAAAGATTAACCGAATTGGATGAGAATGGGAATATCCGGGTAAAAGCGTTTAATATTGAGAATGTTAAATCAGGAAACTGGAAGGTTATGATTAATGGGATGTATGAATTGCAAAAGAGATTATATGCCTACGAAGAAACGGGGCTTTCTCCAGAGCAAATTAAAAAATTGAATGGGTTTGAACGTTCACAGCTTGTTACGATTCTTAAAGAGCTGGCAGCAGAACGAGCTAAATATCATTGGATTCTGCCAGAAATGAAGTTGCCGGAAAGCGGAGATTCGGTGCTCGTTACGGTGTCAGGGCATTTTGGTGGAATGATTTTTCAAGATGCTTTGGGATTGGCTGTATATGATCCAGTTGTTGGATGGATTGTAGATGGATATCCGGAATGGGAAGAGCCAGAGGTAAAAGCATGGATGCATCTGCCGGAGGCATATGGAAGTGACGTGGAACAGAGTGGTATTTTTGAGGCGGAGGGAGTGGATGCCACTAAGGAAGCGGTATATCCGGAGTGGAAAAGAAAATTGATGCAGACGTTCCTTGGCAGCAGGAGAGGATGAATGAAAAATGAAGCAGCCGTATGAACAGGGAAAAAGGATGAATTTATTGCATGGCCTTTATGATGAGCAAATGGGGCAGCAGGTGCCGGGAGTTTATTCCTATGCAGAAATAGGCAGAATGATAGGACGTTCCATTTCGGCGGTCAAGCTGGCGGACGATGAGGAACGGCTGATTGCCGGACGTTATCGGATACTTCCGGATCCCATACTGGAAGAGTGGGACAAGGCGAGATTCCGGATCTTGTACATGACGGGGAGAATAGATATTGTGGAGTATGAAATGGTCGGGCGTATCGTATCGAGAGATAAAGATACAGGAAAGGAGTACAGGTAAGGGTGAGCAATATATCAAAAGGAGTAAAGGATACTATGTGGCACTTCCTTATGCAGGGGACACATACCTTTACAAACGAGGATATAGAAGAGTTGACGGAAGCAGTAAACAGACTTATCAAAATGACAACACAGAAAACGGCAGGGCAAAGACGAAACACAACACACATAAATTGGGAAACTTTGGATATGGAATTTATGAGAATTGTGTGCTATGCAACAGCACTAGTATTATCGGGGAGATTGGAAGAGTTAAGAAAATTTGAGGGAGGTGGTACCATTGGACAAACGGATATTGGAGCAGTACATAGATGCCTGCGCTCAGATCAAGGAGACAGAAGCAGAGTTGGAAAAGATTAGGAGAGCAAAAAAGCGGCAGGAGCAGGATGCTGTCAAAGGCTCATCACATGATTTTCCATATACGATGCAGACGTATCGGATTGAGGGACTTGCGTATGCATCAATGCAAGAGCCAGGTGCAGAGGATCGTCTGGAAGAAGTGTTAAAAGAGCGCCTGCGGAATGCGGCGCGGATAAAACAGGATGTGGAAGTGTGGATCAATACGATTCCGGTGCGGATGCAGCGTATTATCCGGTACCGGATTTTCGAGGGAATGACATGGGAGCAGGTAGCTATACGCATGGGGCGCGGGGCGACTGGAGATAGTGTAAGAGTCGAATATGTAAGATTTATGAATGTTAGTTAAAAGTTTGTTCGTTTTGTTCGCAATGTTCGTTTTCAAAGTGTTATAGTGTATCATGAAGCTAAAGGCTTATAGCTGACAGCTTCAACGGACACGCTTGCAAGAGCGTTGAATACTCCTCCGTATATACTTTAATCCTCGCTGGACAGTGACCCCGGCGGGGAACCCCCTGGGGCATAGCTCAGTCGGTTAGAGCAGCTGGCTTATATCCAGCGTGTCGAGGGTTCGAGTCCTTCCGTCCCGATTTGGCGGTTGTTTGGCGGAGCAACACGCCGCTCCACTTGCGTTGTGATTCATAATAATATCCTTTCGAGAATGGCACCTGTCGCGAGATGGGTGCTATTCTATTGCAAAAACACAATATTTCTTTGCATAAATATATTGACATATGGTAGACCCTATGATATAATATATAATGTAAGGAGGTAAAATACAGATGAGAGGCAAAAGCCGAAAAAGAAAAAAGTCCGATAGCAAGATAAAAGCTTGGCTGGCTGAACTGCTAAAGGACTTGATTGCAGGAAGCATCCTGCTGATGATTCAAAAGCTACTTGAGTAGCGGGGAGGGGCGTAAGCCCTTCCTTTAAGACAATAATAACACACTCATCTGTATAAGACAAGAATGAAAGAATTGGTTAGGAGTTCATTGTCTATTTTAGCGGCGTTCTTCTTCGCAAGAGCCGGGTATCTTGCAATCAAAATGCTGGTCTATTTATGGAGGGGACATTATGCCAAAAGGTAATCCAAGCGCCCAGACGATCGCGTCTGAGAAGTACCAGAAGAAAGCCGGTTATATGGCAAAAAGTTTTAAGTTGAAACGTGATATCGTGGAACAGTTTGAGGAAGCCTGCCGGGCAGCAGGAGTCAGCCAGGCGGCGCAGATTACAAAGATGATGAACGAATTCATCGAAGAACAGAAACAGAATAGTTAAGACATGAGGGCATCCGGAAAGCGGGTGCTCTTTTCCTATGCCGAGAGGTGATGTGATGATATATAAAAGATGAAGTACGTGCTAGATGAATGTGATAAGTACAATCTGGATATACAATGCTTGTGCTTTGACCCGGCGAATGCATCAAAGATCATGATGGATCTGTCCGATCAAGGTCATACAGTTGAGGAAGTCTACCAGAGCCACAAATCGCTAAATGAAGCAACACAGGGATTCAGGGAGCAGGTATATGCCGGAAATGTGGCATATACACATAACCCGCTTCTGAACTACTCGATGTCAAATGCAGTAACCAGAACAAGCAACGGATTGATAAAGATTGATAAGGATGCCAATACGAAGCGAATTGACCCGGTCGATGCAACATTGGCTGCCTTCAAATTGGCTTTATATCATGATTTTGAGATAGAGAACATGAATGATTATGTGACGCGTTTTTTAGAGGAGATTGGATAGATGGGATTTTTTAGTGCAATCAAACGGATGATGAGAAATGAGATTGCCGCAGATGTCTCCCAGAATAATGGATTTGATAAGCTTGTAGAGTGGTGGGGGATTGATCAGGCTAAACCGAAAGCAATCAACGAGACGACCTACTTTACATGCTTAAAGGTCCTGTCTGAGACGATGGGAAAAATGCCGCTTAAATTTTACCAGGAAGATGAGAGCGGAGGACGAGTTCGGGCACCGACTAACAATGCGGCTGACATGCTGATGTACCGGCCGAATCCGATCATGTCTCCGGCAATCTTTTGGTCAACGCTGGAGGCAAACTGCGAACATTACGGCAATGCTTACGTATGGATTCAGACAACGTATGTAAAAAAAGGGCGGTTTGGCGGTGATATTGTAGTAAAAGGGTTCTGGCCGATGCAGTCAGAATGTGTAGACGTTCTGATGGATGATGCCGGAATATTTGGTTCAAAGGGTCAGTTGTATTATCACTATACAGACCCTAAGACTGGGCAGGACTATGTATATCGTCAGGACAGTGTTCTACATTTTAAAACCTGGCTAACCTGGGATGGAATCATGGGAAAATCGGTACAGGACATTCTGAAGACTACGGTCGGAAGTGCCGGCTATTCTCAGTCCTACTTAAACGAGCTGTACAAAAGCGGCATGACTGCATCTAGCACACTGCAGTACACAGGAGAACTTGATGATAAGCTCCGGGCAAAGCTGCAGAAAAAATATAACGACCTGCTTACAGGAGTCAAAAATGCGGGAAAAGTGGTGGCAATTCCGGTTGGATTTACACTGCAGCCTTTGACTTATAAGCTGACTGATGCTCAGTATTACGAGATGCGCAAATACACAGCACTCCAGATTGCTGCGGCATTTGGTGTCAAACCGAATCAGATCAATGATTATGAGAAATCCAGCTATGCGAACTCAGAAACGCAGCAGTTGGCTTTTTTAGTTGATACAATGCTGTTTCGGCTCACGATGTATGAGCAGGAGATTAACTACAAATGTTTGACGCATAAAGAGCGGTCGGAAGGATTTTTGTTCAAATTCAACGAAAAGGTCCTCTTGAGAGCAAATGCTGAATCACAGATGCAGGTGATTACTTCAGCTATACAGAATGGCGTTTACACGCCAAACGAAGGCAGACATTATCTGGATCTTCCGTCAAAGGAGGGCGGAGATGTATTGATTGTAAATGGCAACTATGTTCCGCTGACTTCTGTTGGCGCTGCATATGGAGTAAGCGGGGAAGGAGGTAAAGATTAATGGTTTTAAAAATCAATGGCGATATCGTTGGGAATGATGCTAAAGAGATGTATAAGTGGTTTAAGTTGGAATGTACAACCCCTGGAGATGTCCAGAAAGCATTTGCGGCTCTACCAAAGGGTGATCGGCTGCAGGTAAAGATCAATTCTGGCGGCGGTAATGTAATGGCCGGACAGGAAATATATGCCATGCTTCGGAACCGAGCGGATGTTGATATTGAAGTGGAGTCAATGGCAGCGTCCGCTGCATCTGTGATTGCGATGGCAGGCCACAGCACTATATCACCGATTGGTATGCTGATGATCCATTGCGTATCTGCCAGCTGGGTATCCGGAAATCATCAGGACATGGAAAAGATGGCGGAAGTGCTGCGGACGCATGACGAAGCGCTCGCAAGTGCGTATGTGCTTAAAACAGGACGGTCAAAAGAAGAAATTTTACAGCTGATGAACAAGGAAACTTGGCTGACGGCTGAAAGGGCGGTTGAGCTGGGATTTGTGGATGAGATTTCGGATGAGGCTCCGGTGTTTACCAATGCATTAGGCATGACGGCAGTAACGCCGGAAATGGTTGAGGAATTCCGGGCAGCAAAGGCGAAAGAGAAAGCGCTGGGAGAAGAAAAAGAAAAACTGTTAAAAGACCTTGATTTATACGGGGTGTGAAAGGAGATAAAGTATGAATGAGAAATTATTGGAACTGTTAAACCAGATCAACGCACAGAAACAGAAAGTAGTAGACCTGGCAAATGCCGGAAAGCTGGAGGAAGCAAAGACGGTCAAGGAAGAGCTCCAGAAGATGCAGAACAAATTTGACCTGTTAAAAGATGTTCTGGATCAGGAACCGACAGCGGATCCGACCAATCAGCGCGCAGATCCGTCTGGAATGCATCTGGTAAATATCAATAAGAATCATGCAGTTCATGAGTTCGCAGATGCGGCGCGTCATTATTTTAAAAATGTGAAAGCGAATACGGAAGGAACGAATGCGGATGGCGGCTACACAGTTCCGGATGATATCAAAACAGAGATCGACCGTTATAAAGAAGCAAGATTTTCAATGGAGTCTCTGGTAGATACGGAGTCTGTATCTACAGATAGCGGCCGCCGCACTTACCAGTCGAGAGCAGATCACACTGGATTTGCTCAGGTTGCTGAGGGCGGAAAGATTGCGAACGTTGCAGGACCGACCTTTGAGGTAATCGATTACACAATCAAGAAATATGCAGGCTGGATGCCGGTAACCAGTGAATTGCTGGCAGATTCGGATGCCAATATTACAAATACGCTGATCCAGTGGCTGGGCGAAGAGGATATTGCCACAAGAAACCGTCTGATTCTGGAAGTCCTGCAGAGTGATGGGCTGAGATTCGGCAGATAAGAGGGAAAGAGCAACTTGAATATTACAAAAATGTTAATGAGCTAGTGTATAAAATTACACTTCGGTATACGGATGTGACGGAAAAAGATGTTGTGGTGTACAAAGGACGGCAGTTCCAGGTTAATTATCCCAACAATCTCATGGAAGACAACCGTTATATAGAACTCATGTGCACAGAATCAAAAGATCATGCAGTAAAGGAGGCGGAAGGTGGCTGATGTAAGTTATGCGGACGTTATCCGTACTGTAAATGATATTTTGAAAGTGAACTATCCGGAAATTACAAGATACGGCAATGATACCGTGGATAAAGCGGTACCGCCGTATTTTTTTGTTGAGTGTATTCCGGCGGGGGTAAACCGGCAGACGAAAAATATGATGAATAAGTCCTGCAGCGTCATGATTACGTATGTGCAGAGAATCTCCAACCAGGTGGATAACCTTTTCAAAGCGGAAAAAATAGGGGAAAAGCTGGGGATGAATCTCTGCGTGAATGACAGACAGCTGCAGGTACATCGATATGCGCACGAATATATCGGGGAAAAGAACAATATTTTGCAGATTTCGTTTGCACTGGACTGGTGGGAAAGCACACAGAAGCCTCCAGAAGAGGAAATAATGGAACATTTACATGCCGAGCTTACGGCGAAAGGAGAATAAATGGCTAAGTTATTATCACCAAGTATTTCGATCACGTTCGTAGAAAAGGCAGCGAGCATGATTGAGCGGAGATCAAGAGGAATTGTTGCGCTGGTGCTCAGAGATGCCAGCATCAAAGGAGAGCCGGAAGTTTATACCATCCGGGATGTGACGGGAATTCCGGCGGGATGGTCAGAGGCAAATAAGCAGTACGTCAAGGACTGCTTGAAGGGGTACAGCACTGCGCCGCTGAAAGTGATTGTTTACGTGATGCCGGCAACGGAAGAGGCAGAGCAGCTGTATACGGATATGCTGAGTTATCTGGAGACAGAAACCTTCCAGTGGCTTGCGATTCCGACGGTTGAGACGGACGGAAAAACCAATGACATTGTTTCGTGGGTTAAAACGCAGCGCGAGAACGATAACATGATCAAGGCGGTTCTGCCGAATGCGGACGCGGCGGATTGCGAAGGAATCATTAACTGGGTCTCCACGCTTTCGTATGAGGAAACTGTAAGCAGCGATGGCAATAATACGACGGTAACTGTTAAAAAATACACACCGGAGCAGGGAACACCGAGAATTGCAGGTATTTTGGCGGGAACTGATATCACAATCTCGGCAACTTACGCACCGATGAAGGATTTCAGTGATACATCGCGTCTGAATAAGAGCGAAAGGGATACTGCCGTAGGTGCAGGAAAATTAATCGCTTTATGGGATGGTGAGAAAGTGAAACTGGATCGGGCGGTTACGTCGTTTGTGACTACGACAGGGAATAAAGGGGACTCTTTCAAGAAAATTAAGCTGGTTGAAGATATGGATATGATTAAGACGGATATCCAGTCCACGATCCAGGATGATTATATTGGCAAATATGCAAACAGCTACGATAATAAGTGTCTTCTGATTACGGCGATCAATGGATATTTCAAGACACTTGTAAGCGAGGGCGTGATTGAATCAGGTACGGCAGAGGTTGACATTGAATCCCAGCGAACCTATCTGGAAAGCTTGGGAAAAGCGGTCACGGTAAATGGATTCACCAAGAAGCCGGACGAACTGTCGGATGACGAGGTTAAGGTGGCCAATACCGGTTCTCATGTATTTTTAAAGGCTACGGTAGTGCTTACTGATGCCATCGAGGATGTGAACCTGACAATCAATGTGTAAAAGAGTTGCGGTATCGCAACGGAAAGGAGCAGTATGAAAGAATTTGAATCAAACCGCACAATCAACGGCAGTTATGGAGAGGTGTGGCTGGATGATGACTATCTTGGAGAGATTGAATCCGGAAAAGCAGAGGTTGATATTACATACACGGATATCCAGATGGCGCGCCGTATTATCAACGGCAAGAAAATGACAAAAGCAGAGGGAAAAGGTTCTATCAAGCTGCATCATGTCCGCAGTAACATCGCGAAAAAAATGTCTGATGCAGTAAAGAGTGGAAAAACTGCCAGCTGCAAAATTATCATGCGTCTGGCCGATCCGGATGCCCTGGGCGAGGAGCGGGTGGTCTTATATGGATGCAAATTCAGCAAGGCCACACTGATGGACTGGGAAGGTGGAAAAGTAACGGAAGAATCCTATGATTTCTCTTTTGAGGACTGGGATTTCTTAGATTCGATTATCGCATAGGAGGATACAGAACAATGGCAATTTTATCAATTGAAACACTTATGAAACTCGACCGGAAACTTGTGGAAGAGGTACCGACCAAGGAAGTACGCGCAAAGCATTTATCCAAGCTCATGGGACAGGATGTCAGTGTAAAAATTAAAGCATTGTCCGGCGAAACTTATGTAGGTCTGCTTGCAACGGCAACCAACAAGAAAGGCAATGTGGATCCGGCGAAAACCTATAAGGCACAGACGCTGATTGTTGTGGAGGCGATGCAGGAGCCGTCTTTAAAGGATAAGGAGCTGCAGAGCCATTTCGGCGCCGTATCACCGGCAGATCTGGCACGGATCCTGTTTCCGGGTGGAGAAATGACCTCTGTATTTGGAGAGGTGGCGGAGCTTTCCGGATATGGAGATGATGAAGAAACGGATGAAGAGGTAAAAAACTCGTAGATACCGACGTTGATTTCAAGCTGATGTTTTATCTTTTTTGTAATCACGACTGGGCACCGTCGGTATATTTTGATGCACACGAGTCAGATAAAAGAGTGATCCGCGCCTTTGCAAAAATGGAAGCCGAACTCGTTAAAGAGCTTCGGAAGAAGATAAATGGAGGAAAGTGATGATAAGGCTTGAATTTGATGGCACGGATGAGTTGATAGCAGATATGCAGAAACTGGTATCTGATTATCCAAAAGAGGCTTCGGATGCGCTGTTTGAAGTGGCAGAAAATTTTAACGAAGATGTTAATGCAAAGATGCCGGGCAGTTACGGAAATAAAATAAGAAAATGGAAAATTGCAGGAGCCAAGGAAGGGATCAGCTCGTTTGTAACGAGCACCAACCGGGCTCCTCATTTTCATTTGGTTGAGAATGGACATGCAAAATACGATTTTCACGGGCATTATACAGGCGGATTTGTTCCGGGACGGCATTATGCAGAGCGGACGCGTCAGGAGTACCAAGAGAAATATCCGGAGCTTATATCCGGGAAAATTGAAGAGATGTTGAAGAAACACAATCTTTGAAAGGGGGCAGGGATAAGTGGCCAAAAAAGATGTAGATGTACGGTTTAATTTGATAGACAATTTTACGGCGTCTTTTAATAAAACGATCGGAACCCTGACTGCCGGCACGAAAAAAGCACAGAATGCTTGGAAAAGCGTGTCAAAATTTGGAGACAGCATTACCGGCATGGGAACTAAAATGTCTGCCGTTGTAACTGCCCCTCTCGTAGGCCTGGGCGTGGCATCGGCGTCAGAATTTGGCAACGTGGACAAGTCCTTAAGACTGGTCCAGCAGACGATGGGTTCGACCGATGCACAGGCAAAAACGCTGGAAAGTGCGATCAAGTCAGCGGCGTCCAATTCGGTATTCGGAATGCAGGATGCCGCGGATGCGGCGCTTAACTTCGCCCGCCAAGGTTTCGATGCGGCGACGGCGGTCGATATGATCGCACCGGCAATGGATCTGGCAGCCGGAACAGCCACAGACCTGGCTACGGTTACCGGCGGCGTCGGTAACGCATTGAAGATGTTTTCGGATCAAGGACTGAAAGCAAATGATGCAGCGGACATGCTGGCGAAAGCGCAGGCACAGGCCAATACCACGGTGCAGGATTTATTTGATTCGATGTCGGTTGCCGGTCCAATGTTGGATTCGGTTGGATGGAGTTTTAAGGATTTGGCTGTTATTACGGATGTATTTGGTGATGCAAGTATATCTGGTTCGGAAGGTGCGACGGCAGTTAAAACAGGCTTGGCAAGATTGGCAGCACCGGCAAAAGAAGGCGCCGATGCTATGAAAAAACTGGGACTCAGCTTTTTCGATGCCAACGGAAAAATGGATGATATGCAGACCATGCAGAAGAAACTACATGATTCTTTTGCTGGGTTAAGCGATAAAGAACAGATGGCGGCAGCGTCGGCTATATTTGGTAAAAACCAGATGGGAAAATGGATGACGCTGATCAACCAGTCTCCGGATACGTTTGCGAAATATGCGGCTGGACTGGATGGAGCTGCTGGTTCGGCAAATAACATGGCGAGCGCATTACTGTCGGGTCCCGGCGGCGCGGTTGAAAAATTGAAATCATCGTTTGATGTGTTTAAGTACACAGTCGGTGATACGGTGGCGAATGCGGTAACACCGTTTGTTGAGAAAATAACAGCGCTGCTTGATAAGTTTAACAATATGGATGAGGCGCAGCAGAAGCAGATTGTTAAATGGGCGGCGATGGCGGCGGCAGTTGGACCGGGACTGATGATGTTTGGAAAAGTCGTGTCTACGGTCGGAAAGGTTGGAGTGAGCCTAAATAAAGTTGTCGGAATCGCTTCCAAGGCGGCAGGTGGTTTTAAAGCCTTACGTACAGGAGCAGGATTGGTGCAGGCTGGAATTGCAGCATTAACTTCTCCGGTCGCGTTGGTTTTGGCGGCGATCGCGGCGCTGATTGTCGTGATTATCTCCATCAAAACGCATTTTGATGTGTTTAAGGCGGCTTTGAATTCAACGTCTCCTACGTTTCAGCGTTTAAAAACTAATATTCAGAAATTAATGGCCACGATTCAGCCACTTATTAGCAAAGTGCAGGAAGTTGCGCCGGTATTCATGAATGTCTTTGGCTCTGTGATTGCAGGTGCGTGTGGTACAGCACTTTCCATTTTGGGAGCACTATTAGCTGGAGTAACTACGATAGTAACTGGAATTATAGAAACAATTCAGGGCATTATCATGTTTGTGACAGGACCTTTTACAGGCGATTGGTCAGCCGGATGGAAAGGTGTGCAACAGATATTTAGCGGAATATGGGATGTCATAAAAGGAATAATAGAATCAACAATAGGAATACTTGGCAGTCTGGCAGATAGCGTTAAAGGGTTACTTGGATTGGGCGGAGAAAAAAGTTCGGCATCCGGCAAGGTGCCCGGAAGGGCGGTCGGTGATCGCTCCTGGCGTGGCGGCTTGGTACAGGTCCATGAACGAGGCGGCGAGATTCTGGATCTCCCACGTGGCACAAGGATCTATCCTCATGACGTATCGATGCAGATGGCAAAGGCATCTGCGGGGCAGTCGATCAGCATTCCAAAACTTGCCGATACCATTGTGGTTAGAAAAGATGAAGATATTGACCGCATAGCGGATACTTTGCTTAAAAAAATCAAAGTAGCATCCGGAAATATGGGGGGTGTGAGCATTGCTACAAATATGGCTTAAGGGCGGCGGAAGTCGAATACGGATTCCGGTAGTGCCCGCCGAGTATACCGTAACATCGGAGCAAGATAACACATCCGTTACCGTGTGCAATCTTGGTGAGGTTACGCTGCGGGGCAAGCGGAAGCTGCAGCAGATCAGCTTTTCCAGTTTTTTTCCGAGACATTATGACTCTGGCTATTGTGATGTGCGTTCGAAAAGTCCAATCACTATGGTAAAAAGAGTTGAAAAAATGAAACGCGCCGGGAGTGTGAAACTGATTATTACCGGGATCCTGTCTATGAAAGTGACCATCGAATCGTTCGAATGGGGCGAGAATGATGGAACTGGGGATATCAGCTATACGCTTAGTATGAAGGAATATCGGACGGTCAGCATCCCGGCATCAGTGTTGGTGAAAGAGCAGCCAGCACAGCCAGCGGCGGCCGGGGGTGACGGGGGAACATCTGGAAGGGATCAGCCGGAGACAACTGGAACACAAAGCTACACAGTCAAATCTGGTGACAGCCTGAGTGCTATTGCCAGAAAACTGACCGGATCAACCAACTGGCAGGCGATTTATGAGCAAAACAAAGCTGTGATCGGCAGTAATCCAAATATGATTAAGCCGGGGCAGGTACTGACGATACCGGGGGCAAAGATATGATTTTACAGTTGATTAAAATGCAAGAAAATATGCAGTATGATATCTCGAAAGCAGTGGATTCTGTCACGTGGTCTGGCAGTGTTTTGAATGCTGGCCGCTCTGTAGAATTTGCGTTGTTAAACGATCCATATGACCCGGGTCTTAAAATTCCCGCCGTTTGCACAGGCGATTATATTGCATTGTCTGATGGCGATGAATTGTTTTACGGACAGATTTTTAACGTTGAGCGGTCAACTGCGATCGGTACGATCACCTATACAGCTTATGATATCATGAAAAATCTTCTGGAGTCCAATGGACGTTACAATTTTAAAAATCTAACTCCGGAAGCGATTGCAGAGCAGGTACTTGCGGACATAGAGGTACCGTATAATCATCTGGAGCCAACTGGGATCAACATCAAGTCGATGATTTGTGACTCGTCGCCGTATTATGACATCATCCTGGGGGCTTATACACAGGCCTACCGCATGACGGGCAAGCGATACCTGCCGATGATTTGGCAGAGGGAGTTTGGCGTGTGGCCAGCTGTCTATACGGTAGGCAATTTTACTTTGTCTGATGAGTCTAATATCACAGCGGCCTCACTGTCAGAGAGCATGGATGGAATAAAAAATGTCATAAAAATTTATGACGACAAAGGCAACCAGGTCGGGGAGGTGTCGAACGATCCGAGCACGTATGTGTATGGAATTTTTGCAGATGTATACGAGCAGGAAAAGGGTGTGGATCCGACAACGGCAGCAAATAATATGCTCAAAGTAGATCCGGAACAAAAGATTACGATCTCGGCAGTCGGAGATCTTAACTGCCTGTCCGGGTACTCGGTCATAGTTAAGGATGCAGCCACAGGGCTGTCCGGGAAGTACTGGATCACCAGTGATAAGCACACGTGGCAAAACAATGTCCATACGATGGAATTAGAGCTGTCTTTTGAGCAGCTCATGGACGAGAAAGACATAGAAACAGGAGAGGAGGAGAAGGATGGCTGATACTTATGCGGAATTTGTGCAGATGATGAGAGAGCAAGGCGCGGCCAACAATGGACCATCGATTGAGTTGGCGGTCATGACGGGACCAAAGAGCTGTAAGATTGGCACGCTGCAGTTATCAGGCGAGGATCTATATATTCCGGACCGTCTCATGTCTCCAGCGTGTACGGGGGTCAAAGTGCCGGCTTTAAATAAGGATGCCAGTTCCTACTCCTCGTCGCTCAAAGCAGGAGACACCGTGGCAGTTTGCCGCTTGTCACAGACAGCATATCTCATTTTGCAGAGGGTGGTGAGTGGAGCATGAGCATATTACCAACATTTATGCAGACACAGATTGAGACGCAGACTCATACCTCTAGCGTAATCGAGGTACCTAAAGAGTACGGTCTTGATTTTGAGTCAGGACAGCTTACCGGAGAGATAGTCGAGGGCATCGAGGCGATAAAGGTGTGGATTTGGCTCTGCCTGCACACACAGCGCTTCCGGTACCCACTGTACTCATGGGATTATGGAGCAGACCTGGAGCAGTATATCGGCCAGACAGTAACTGAAGAGTTTCTAAATGCTGATTGCGAGGATGAGATAAGAGAGGCGCTGCTTGTGAATCCTTATATCGAGGATATTGAGGACTTTAAAGTATCCTTTGATAATGGATGCTTATACATCTCGTTTAAGGCTGTAACAAAATTTGGAGAAACGGGGGTGGAATACAATGTATGAGGATAAGACTTACAGCTCACTCTTGCAGGATGCGCTGAGCGACGTGGGCGGCGGAGTCCAGACGGGCGAGGGATACCTGGTGTATAATGCGTTGTCGGCTCTGGCTTATGAGCTTGAGAAACTGTATATCCAGATGGATTACATCACGAGACAGGGTCATGCGGACACTGCGGATCTCGAGGAACTAATAGAGATTGCAAAAGACCGCGGAATTTATCAGAAAAAAGCATCCAATGCTTATGTGTCTGTAAAGGGTAATGTTCCGATCCCTATCGGCACGAGATTCTCACTTAAGTCCTTTAACTACAGGATTGTCGAGGCTATCAATGACAATGTCTACACATACAAGGCGATGTGTGAGGAGGCTGGATCCGGACCGAACAACCTGACCGGCGAGATGATAGCAATCAACCATGTAGATGGACTGGAAAAAGCAGAAATCACGGAAGTGCTCGTAAACGGCGAAGAGGATGAGACAAGAGATGCGCTCTATGAGCGGTACCTTTTGAGCTTTGCAGCGGAGGCGTTTGGTGGGAATATTGTCCAGTACAAGCAGCGTATCTATATGATTGCTGGAGTAGGTGGCTGTAAAGTGCAACCAGTTTGGAATGGGCCTAGCACGGTCAAAGTTGTAGTCATTAGCTCTGAATTTGGGGCATGCTCTGAATATCTTGTAAGTCAAATCCAGAAGGAAGCTTGCCCGGTACCTAGAATGGGATACGGTTTTGCACCGATCGATCACGATACGACGATTGAATCCGTTGAGGCCGTAAAGGTTGATGTGATAACCAAGATCTCCTACATGAGCGGCTACAGCTGGAGCAGTTTAAAGGATGCTGTGACGGCCAAGATATCTGAATATCTTAAATCTCTTGCATCTGAGTGGGCTGATGGCGATATATCGACTAAAACGACGGTATACATCGCCAAACTCCAGGCTGCCGTGCTGGATGTGCCAGGGGTTGTAGACATTACAGAGACGCAGCTTAACGGAGCGGCCACAAACTTGATTCTTGACTGGAATCAGATCCCGGTAGTAGGTGAGGTGAGCACAGCATGATGATAGATACAATTAAATATTATCCGCCGCACATCCGGAACATCGAAGAATTTAAGCGGATTGCAGAAGTTTATGACCAAAAGCTGCAGCTTGTCTGGGAGCACCTCGATAAAATGCGAAGCAACCGAAGATTTGATCAGATGGATGAGGCAGAATGCGAATACTGGGAAAAGATACTCAGGATTAAGTTGACTGGCGAGGAGACGCTGGATGACCGACGGCGAAATGTAAAAGGGATTTGGGTATCCGGACTTCCGTATACGGAGAGAAAATTTGCAGAAGTTTTGGATGCAATGGTTGGTCCAGAGTATTATTTGATGGATATCAACAAGAAGGCCAAGACGCTAAGGGTAGATCTGATGCTCGATGCAATCATGAAGAGCGATTACATCTATAACCTCATGCGGGCGATGGCGCCGGCTGACATGATTGTGATTGTGTCGATTGTCTTTAATCGGAACAGAGCATTTAAGAAATTCACAAATGCTGAGCTTAAGACTTACACAAATAAGCAGCTTAAGACATCGACAATCTTTAAGCAGGAATTTAATACCAATAAACACCTGGGAGAGTACACCAACAGAGAGTTATCATCATACATGGAAGTTGCACTCATGACCCAGAGAGTAGGAGGATGACATGGCAACGAAAACGTCTAAATATGAGTTGCAGAAAAAAGAAGATAATGACTTTTACAACATCGAAGATCTCAATGCTAACTGGGATAAGGTGGAGAATGCACTGACCGAGTTTGATGACTCCGGAACTGCAGAGGGGATCACGAGCTTTACAGACATGCTCGCTAAGCTTGTCACCGGCAATAAGCTTGCGGTCACTCTTCGCAATCTCAAGGCCGGGCTGCAGTTTGTATTGCACACTGGATCAATCGTCAATAACTGCGTGACGGACAACGCCAAGCTGCCACTGTCGGCGGCGCAGGGAAAGGCGCTGCAGGATGCGATTACTAAGTTAAATGGTGACTCGCATAGTTTGCTCAAAATAAAAAGCACAAGCGGAACTATAAAT
>ERZ791808.168-NODE-168-length-88568-cov-48.006790_pt1 | contig 88568 bp, 74 predicted proteins | sample MGYA00510305_ERZ791808 | MGnify/ENA primary metagenome ERZ791808 (study PRJEB30046, sample SAMN00792024) | human gut metagenome | study: EMG produced TPA metagenomics assembly of the A metagenome-wide association study of gut microbiota in type 2... | reverse complement strand
GGAGTGGGAATGAAAGTTAAGAACAAGCCTTGACACAGTTTAAATTACACCCCCTCGGTGAATGCGAAAGTAGGAGGTAAATGCCTCTTATGAGTAACATTTACCTCCTACCCGATTAGCTCATCGTCAAACTCTCGGATGTCTTCGTCAGTCAATACTCCGTCATAGTATAGGTAACATACGGTGATGTAATATCTACCTCCTGACATCCCATCGTATCGGCGAGCGATATGCTTGTCGAATTGGTATACCTTATCATATAGTTTGAGGTATGCATCGTGTGCATCCTCTGCTGATGCGTTCTTGTTCATGAAATCTTTGGTAGATTGCATGAACTTGGCGCACTCTCGCTGCAAGCCCAAATTAATAAGCTTGCGAGCTGTTTTCTTCTGAGACTTCGTTAATTCTATCATGTTCTAAACGTTTCTTTTCCTTTTTAGCTTTTTTTCTTTTGGACATACATTCCTTGCAGATGTGCAGTTTGTATCCTTTACCACTGAACGACTCGTTGGATTTATACTCTCCACACATCTTGCAATAATGTCCTTGATGCTTATGTTTCTTTTTACACATGACTTATTTTGCAAACAACTTTCCTATGAGATTCAAGAGATTAGAGACAGTCTCTTTGCTCTCCACAGGTATCTTGATGGAGGTTTCGCCTGTCTGCTCGTCTTTCTCAACAATGGAATCAACCAGATGGGCAGTGGCTTCTGGCGACTTTAAGGTTTCGGCTAAGCCTGAGAGGAAAGATATTCCTTGGGCAACCAAATCCTTAGGATGACTTGAGCGATTAGTAACGGATTCTCTGTTCGAAGATGAATTCGTTTGTTGCTGGATGGAAACCTCTTCTTTATTCTCATCAGATTTATGTTCGTCGCAAGCCTTGTCTGTTTCCAAATCCTTAGGATTGATAGTTGCAAAGCTTTCCTCGGCCTTTGGCTTTTCTGTCTGACCTTTGGAATCTTTAACGTTATCAGCATCCTTGACTTTCTTGACCTTCTCTGTTTCTTCGTCCTCTTCCACTATACCGCTCACGGTTTCCATCATCTTGCTGAACTTATCATCTGTGATGAATACAGAATCTTCGCCATCATCAAGGACACCCTCAAACATAGAGGTCTTGAAACGTAATTTACCGAGCATCTCCTCCTCAATGGAATCAGGTGTTACAAGATTGATAACCTGGATGTTGTTCTGCTGCCCAAGACGATAGATGCGACCAATACGCTGTTCGAGAACGGCAGGATTCCAAGGCAAGTCGATATTGATGATAGTTGCGGCAGATTGCAGGTTCAAGCCTGTGCTGCCGGCATCGGTAGAGAGGAAAACCCGGCTCGATGGTTCGTTCATGAAATTATCTACTAGGTTCTTACGCTTTTCGGATGGTACGCCACCATGCAGATATTCAAAGCCTATTTCTTTTTTCTCCAGTTCCTTGGCGATGAGGCGGGTCATGCGTTCCCATTGACTGAATACCACAACCTTTTCACCTTCCTCGCTGATAATGTCGCTGATGATGTTCACGCATTCTTCCACTTTGGTGTCGTATCTCGTCTTTTGATCGAGGATATAACTGCTGTCACATACCATGCGCATCTGCGAGAGGAAGAGCAGAAGACGCTTGCGGTCTTTATCGGACAGAAAATGCATCTTGCGCCATTTCAGAACAAGGATACGTACTTGGTTCTGCCACTCCTGATGCATCTCCATCTGCTCGTTGGTCATCGGAATGAAAAGGTTCTTGTCAGAACGCTCAGGCATTTGGAGTTTCACATCCTTCTTTCGACGACGAATGAGAATATCACTCAGCTTCTTGCCTATGTCGTTTAAGTTCTTATAACCTAGTACTTTTCCCGTTTCATCTGTAATGATATGCTTGTCTTTGAAGAGGTAGTAAGGGGCGAGGCGGAAATTATCAACAAACTCTACGATAGAGTAGAGCTCATCGAGCTTGTTCTCCAAAGGCGTTCCTGATAGAATCACGGAATAGTCTGATTCTATCTTTCTTGCCGCACGGGAAATCTGCGTGTTCCAGTTCTTCAGGCGCTGCACCTCGTCCATGATGAGCATATCGGTTTGCAAACAGCCGAGTATCTTGATGTCATTGGCGGCACTATTATAGGAAATAATCTTGTAAGGTTCCGGGCGGTTGTACGCTTCCTTTCTCTTGAGATGACTTCCCTCTATGACGAAGACTTCGGCATCAGTAAACTTCTTGATTTCACTTCGCCATTGATATTTGAGCGAGGTAGGGCAGAGGATGAGTACAGAGCCAATAAGACCTTCCTTGCGTAGCAGTTCGGCAGTACCTATAGCTTGGATTGTCTTTCCGAGACCCATCTCGTCGGCAATGATAGCCTTTCCTGCCTTTGCAGCAAAGCGGATGCCCTCTTTCTGGTAAGGATAGAGGTTTACTTTCAGAAGATTGTTGAGTTTCTCGTCATCGTATGTCTTCACAATCTTCATTCTTTTCGCTTTTTCGCGAATATCGATGATAAAGTCAATGACATCTTTATAGCATCTGAATGTATCGCTGATTTGGCGAGCTTGTTTCAAGAAAGAGCCAATGCGGGCATAGGCTGATTTCTTCAAGACATGGTTCTTGTCAAAGTAATCTTTGGCTAACTGTTCGTATGCCTCCTTGTTGTCTGAGCCGATACGAATCTTTACGCATCGCTCATCCCGATAGGAGAGATAGACAGAAGTATAAGGTGGCAATTCCCGATGTACATGTACGCCCCTCTTTCCGCCAAACCATTTCTTGACGGCTTCGATATGTTTGCAAGTGCCGAGTCTCGAAGTCTTGAAATCCATGCAGGAACAATAATTCCATTCGCTGTTGGCTCCACGATACACCACCTTGTACTCGTTGTTCTTTTCAGGGTTGCGAACGATATACTCTCCAGGGCAAAGGGCGTCATCAACACAACTGATATCGAAGTGCTCGATATCGGTCACCTGCTTGCGCAGTTTGATTTGCCATTCTTCCAAAGTCATGTTTTCGGGTTTCACGATATGCGAAACCTTGTTTTTCTTCTTTTTCCTGTTGGTCTTCTTGGTGCTGTTGCCGTCTTGACCAGCTACCTGCTTATTGTTCTTTGCCATTGTTGTGTTGCTTTATTTAAAACGTTTAAATATATTTGAGGCAAAGTTACACATTATAAATGAAAGATACAAGGAAATCGTGGAAAATTAACTAAAAATTATAGGTGAGGGAAAATAGATGTTAGAAAAAACAAGTAAAACGTTGAAACGCTTGCGGATGCAGAAAGATATAGGGGAGAACGTTGAGGTATATACGGAAAGTCATCGAAAGATATAGAGGTAGTACCTGGAAGATATAATAGAAGTCTTTGAGACATATAATGGAAGTTGCTGGAAGATATAGGAGTAATTGCCGGAAGAGTTAATGCCTACGACCGCACAACAGCTGTTGTGCGCTTGCACATCAGGTGATGTGCGCTTGCATAACAGCCGTTGTGCATGTGTTTTTCAGCTGTTGTGCGATAAAAAGAGATCATCTTCCCAATGTCGGGAAAATGATCTCTTATATCTTTTCTCTGTACTTTATCCTTTCCACAACCCGTGAAGATTGCAGTATTCGCGAGCCGTAACATCCTTGGCTTCAGCATTTGTCATGAAGATGGCCTCTGGCTTTTCGCCCGGCTTCAACTCGTGACGAAGCACGTCGGTAGGGGTGAGCAATTCTATCCATTGGATATAATGCTCTGGTAGCATCGGATGCTCCACACTTCCTACTGTTACGCGATAGCCGCCCTCGATAGGTTCTATCACAGGCACGTGCTTCTCTTTGGCGCCATCGCTGGTGTTTTCCTTCATCAGCTTCATCGGCTCGCCACAGCAACTGAGCACGGCTCCTGGGTTTACAACTTCTACAACATTGCCACAAATCTGGCAGCGGTAGATTTCTCTAACTTTTGTCATAATGGTTCCTCCTATTATTTTATGAATGTGTTGCCTGAATATCAGGCATTTCATTCAGATGATTCCTTTGTGAGGATTTCCTTCGGGTGATTCCTTCAAAAGAGCCTTATTCCTCTACAGGGCTGAAATCTTCCTTGCCTACTCCGCAAAGAGGGCAAACCCAATCATCTGGGATATCCTCGAATGCTGTACCTGGAGCGATGCCGCCCTCTGGATCACCTACTTCTGGATCATAAATCCAACCACACACGTCGCAAACATATTTCTTCATAATGTTCCTTTCTTTTTTTATTTGATTGATTACTGTTATCTATTCACTTTAAATCAGACAGGTGCGTTTGCATATCTTTCTGATTTACGATGCAAATATACACTTTATTTCTGTAAGAACCAAATAAATATGAAAATATTATAATTTTATTATCCTTTTTAATCTAAATAAACAAAGATTTCTAGATGTACTTGTGAATAAAGGAGTTATTTGTCTTTTTAGTGGTGTTTTGATAGAAGATTTGATTGTTTCATGTGAAACATCTCGAAAAAGAAAAGCTCGCAAGATGATTGTTTGGTATCTTGCGAGCTTCTTTGTATTTAAGTTGCCTTGCGGTTTCTGCAGCCGCCTTCTGGTTTTTCTAATGTGCTTCTAGCCAGTTGTTTCCCCATCCGGCATCAGCAACCAGAGGCACACTGAGCTGGTAGGCGTTCTGCATCTCTTCTACCACAATCTTCTCTACCTTTTCCTTCTCTTCCGGATATACGGAGAAATTGAGTTCGTCATGCACCTGGATAATCATCTTGCTCCTGATGCCTTCTGCTCTGAATCGGTTGAAGATGCGGATCATAGCCACTTTGATGATGTCTGCCTCTGAGCCCTGGATAGGGGCATTGATGGCATTGCGCTCGGCAAATCCTCTTACAGTACCATTCTTGCTGTTGATGTCTGGCAGGTAGCGACGGCGGTGAAAGAGGGTTTCGGCATAGCCTTTCTCTCTTGCCATTTCCTTTGCCTTCTCCATGTAAGCCTGAACACCAGGAAAGGTGCGGAAGTAGTCTTCTATGATCTGCTTTGCCTCTCGGTTTTCGATGTTCATGCGTTGGGCAAGACCGAAGGTCGTGATGCCGTAGATGATGCCGAAGTTGGCAGTTTTTGCCTTCTTGCGCTGTGCATCTGTTACTTCTTTGATGTCTTCGTGCCAAATCTTGGCAGCTGTAGCTGCATGAATATCAGAGCCTTCACGGAATGCTTCTACCATGTTTGGATCCTGGCTCAGGTGTGCCATGATGCGAAGTTCTATCTGTGAATAGTCGGCAGAGAAGAACAGGCAGCCTGGTTCTGGGATGAAGCATCTGCGTATCTCCTTGCCATCGTCATCGCGTACAGGAATATTCTGCAGGTTTGGATCACTTGAAGAAAGACGTCCTGTGGCTGTGATGGCTTGGTTGAAAGAGGCATGAATGTGACCGGTGCGAGAGTTGATAAGCTTTGGAAGGGCATCTATATAGGTTCCCAAAAGTTTCTTTAAACCTCTGTAGTTCAGTATCTCATCGATGATTGGACTCTTGCTGCGCAGCTGCTGAAGAACTTCTTCGCTTGTTACGTACTGGCCCGTCTTCGTCTTCTTAGGCTTCTCCACAATCTTCATCTTTCCGAAGAGTATTTCTCCAACCTGGCGTGGGGAAGCGATATTGAACGATTCGCCTGCCAACTCATAGATATGATGTTCTATCTCATTGAGGCGGTTGGTGAGTTTCTCGGATGTTTCCTTCAGGGTATCGGTGTCGATGCATACTCCCGTCATCTCCATGTGGGCTAAAACAGGTACAAGCGGCATTTCTACATTCCAGAACAGATCTTCACAATCTATCTCTTTGAGTTTTGGTTCGAGCACATTTTTCAATCTCAAGGTGATGTCGGCATCTTCGGCAGCATATTCGTAAATGTCTGATGGGGCGAGATCGCGCATCGACTTCTGGTTCTTTCCCTTCGGACCAATCAGTTCTTCGATGTGGATGGTCTGATAGTTGAGGAATACTTCTGCCAAGTAATCCATGTTGTGGTAAAGTTCTGGCTGGATGAGATAGTGGGCGAGCATCGTATCGAACATCTTGCCCTGAATCTCTATGCCGTAGTTCATCAACACCTCGATATCGTATTTGATGTTCTGCCCCACTTTCAAGATTTCCGGGTTCTCGTAGAGAGGTTTGAAGATGTTTACGATTTTTAAGGCTTCTTCACGATTTGCCGGAATTGCTACGTAGAAAGCCTCTTTTTCCTTCACGGCAAAGCTCAAACCCACCAATTCTGCATCAATGGCAGCGGTAGATGTGGTCTCTGTGTCTAGACTGATAATATTGAATGTCAATAAATAGTCATAAAGTCTCTTTGCATCTACTTCTGTATCAATGAGTTTATATGAATGAGAGGTCGTTTTAATGGTCTCAAAACTCGCGTTTTTTGGCTCTCCCTTACTATCTGCCAGCTGTACGCCAAATAAATCGAGTTCTCCTGTAGGCTTTGTTTGCACCTTTTTAGGTTTGTTAAGAACTCGATTAGCAAACGACTTAAACTCTAACTCGGTGAAGATTTCATCCAATTTTGTATTGTCTGGCTCTACCCGTTTCAAATCTTCCATCTTGATCTCTACCGGAACATCGGTTCGTATGGTTGCCAGGAACTTTGACATCCTGATATCTTCTACAGCACCCTCCACTTTTTCGCGGAGCTTGCCTTTCACTTGAGAAGAGTTCTCGATAAGACCTTCTACACTACCGAACTCGTTGATAAGTTTGATGGCTGTCTTTTCTCCCACGCCCGGACAGCCTGGGAAGTTATCAGCTGAGTCGCCCATCAGAGCAAGGAGGTCGATAACCTGGAGAGGGGAAGTGATGCTGTATTTCTCTTCAATTTCCTGTACGCCCAACTTTTCGTATCCACCGCCATGACGAGGACGGAACATGAAAACATTGTTACGAACCAGTTGTGCGTAATCCTTATCGGGTGTGAGCATGTAGGTTTCCATCCCCTTTTCACCTGCCTTCAAGGCAACTGTTCCAATGATATCATCCGCCTCGAAACCATCTACCTGAAGGATAGGGATATGATATGCCTCCAGGATATTTTTGATGATAGGCACAGAGAGTTTGATGTCTTCCGGTGTCTCTTCTCGTTGAGCTTTATATGCAGGGAAAGCCTCATGACGGAAGGTCTTGCCATGGTCGAAAGCCACCGCGATATGGGTAGGTTTCTCCTTGGTAAGTATCTCGTTGAGGGTATTGCAGAACCCCATTACACACGAAGTATTGAGTCCCTTCGAATTGATTCGAGGGGCTTTCATAAAGGCGTAATACGACCTATAAATGAGCGCATACGCGTCTAAAAGGAACAATTTATCCATAATATTCATTTTTGTGGTGTAAAATTACTAAAAAAATGCGATATTTCAAGAAGAATTGATTAATTTTGTAACAAATTTCAGAAATTAGGTAGATTTACTCACATATAATGGACTATTTATCACTTATCAAGCTGCCTATAGAGGCAGAATTAGCAGATTTTATAGATTTGTTCAACAAGTCTCTCATGCATAGCGATGGCCTTCTTTCCCAGGTGCTCGACCATATCCGTCAGCGCGCTGGAAAACGTATGCGCCCTATACTCATCTTGTTGATGGCACGTAATTTTGGAAAGGTTTCCAGTGTTACCCAGCATTCTGCGGTAGGTCTGGAGCTTCTTCATACCGCTTCGCTGGTACATGATGATGTGGTTGATGAGAGTGAGGAGCGCCGCGGACAGGCTAGCGTGAATGCTACTTATAATAATAAGGTGGCTGTGCTTGTGGGCGATTTCATTCTTTCCACCGCCTTGCTTCATGTATCTTATTCGCATTCAGAGGAAATCGTGCGTTATCTTGCTGAGTTGGGACGTATCCTGTCTAATGGTGAGATTCTTCAGCTCAACAGTATCAGTAATGAAGAGATATCGGAAGATATTTATTATCAGGTGATTAAGCAGAAAACGGCTGCTCTCTTTGAGGCTTGCGCCGGTATCGGAGCAATGTCTGCCAATGCTTCAGAACTGCAGGTTGAAGAGGCGAAACGTTTCGGACAGAACTTGGGCATCATCTTCCAGATCCGTGATGATATCTTTGATTATTATGATTCCAAGGAGATAGGTAAACCTACTGGTAATGATATGGTTGAAGGAAAACTGACTTTGCCTGTAATATATGCTTTGAAGTCTACCGGTGATGAGGAGATGATGAAGCTTGCCAGAAAGGTAAAGGCTCATACTGTAACGGCTGATGAAATAGCTCAGTTAGTGGCATTTACAAAGGCAAACGGAGGTATTGAATATGCGGATAAGCGCATGTGGGATTTCCATGCCGAAGCCATGAATTTCCTCGATACTTATGTGGAGGATAAGGATATTTACAATGCCTTGAAGGCTTACCTGGATTTTGTGATTGAAAGAAAAGCTTAATATAAAAAGGGTTGGTTCTCAGAGAGAATCAACCCTTTGTTTTTTTTGTATTCTATTGAAAATCAGGTACTTTTCTTTAGATTTTTCTTTTAAACAATACTCTAGAATTCTCTTTAGAAGTATCTTAAATGGTACTTTAAAACTATCTTTCTAAGTATGTTTAATGGTATTTTGAAATTATCTTTAGAAGTACTTGATTTCCTTGCCAAGAATTTCGCTCAAGAGGAGGTTAGTCAGGCGTGATGTGCCGAGGCGCAACCACTGGTTGGTCAGCCATTTCTCGCCCAAAACTTCCTTCACGATGGTGTAGTAAACTACGGCATCATGAACGGTATTGATACCACCTGCAGGCTTGAAACCAATCTGAATGCCAGTCTTTTCGTAATATGCCTTGATAGCCTGGCACATAACGTATGCTGCCTCAGGGGTAGCTGAGACCTTCTCCTTGCCTGTTGAGGTTTTGATATAGTCAGAACCTGAGTACATTGCGAGGATAGAAGCCTTCATGATGTTGCTGCAATTCTTCAGATTGCCTGTCTCCAGAATGCACTTCATCTTATGCTCTCCGCATGTCTCCTTGAGTTCCTGAATATCATCGCAGAGACCCTCGTAATCTTCGCTGAAGAACTTGCCAACAGGCATTACGATATCCACCTCTGTAGCTCCATCCTTGATAGCCATAGCGGTTTCTGCAATCTTTACCTCGATAAAGGTCTGAGAGGATGGGAAATTACCGCTTACTACAGCAATTTCTACGCCGTCAACCTCCAGACTCTGGCTGATAAGGCCGGCAAAGTTAGGGTAGGTACATACGGTTGCTACGTGAGGAAGCTGAGGATAATCCTTGGCAAACTGGTTCACCTTTTCAATCATCTTCAGGATGCTTTCTTCTGTATCTTCTGTATGGAGAGAAGTCAACTCGATGCTACCGAAGAGGAACTTCTTGACCTCCATGGTCTCGTTCTCTGCTACCTTCTCATCGAGAATCTTCTTTACTGCAGCAGCTACTTCCTCATCGTTAAGGTCGCAGTTGTACTGCTTTAAAACTGATAAATACTTGTCGTCAGACTCTTTATACTGTCCCTGCTGTGCAAGAACCTGTTCTTTAATACTGCTCATACTTAATGTTATTTATATAATTATTAAAGTTAAGTTTTTATATGAATAGCAATTTTAATTCTTGTTATCTTGTTTTTTATCTTCCTGATGCTCAGATAGTTTTGGGTTGTTTTTATGTCTTTCAGAATCCCTTCTGGTCTTCTTGTCAAAACTCTTCTGGAGTTCTTCTGTCAAGTCAACCCCTGTCTGATTTGCCAGGCAGATAAGCACCCATAGAACATCGGCCATCTCTTCGCCCAAGTTAGGTTTCTCGCCTTTCTTGAAACTCTGGTCACCGTATGTTCGGGCAATGACGCGTGCCAGTTCGCCCACTTCTTCCGTGAGGCAAGCCATATTGGTCAGTTCGCTGAAATAGCGTACGCCATATTCTTTAATCCACTGATCTACAGCTTCTTGTGCTTCTTTTATTGTCATCTTCCTAATTCTTTTTGGGGGAAAGATGCCTTTCTTTCAGAGTAGGGCATTATTCCTTGTTGTGAGTATCCATCATGATGGTTACCGGTCCATCGTTCAGTAAATCTACCTTCATATCGGCACCAAATTCGCCTGTTCCTACTGGCTTTCCGAGTGCATCGGATAGCTTTTTGCAGAACTCCTCATAGAGTGGAACGCTGATTTCGTGCTTGGCTGCTCTGAGCCAGCTTGGGCGGTTTCCTTTCTTGTAGCTGGCGAATAGGGTGAACTGGCTGATTACCAGAATCTCACCATTTATATCCATGATGGAGCGGTTCATAACATGGTTTTCGTCGTCGAAAACACGGAGTCCGATTACCTTTCTGACCAGCCAGTCTACGTCTTCTGAAGTGTCGCTTTCCTCTATTCCCAGAAGTATCAGATAGCCTTGTCTGATGGTAGATTTAACCTCTCCTTCTATGGTAACTGAGGCGTGAGAGACACGCTGTATTACGATTCTCATATTACTATTTTGAACTTTGAATGATGAACATAGAACTTTATGAATAGCATTAATGGAATGCTTTGTTCTGTTTAATCCCTGTTATTGTTTATATATTATATATAGTATAGTTTGAACTGCAAATATACAACTTTTATTTCATATTCTCGCCTTTTTCTTCGAAATATTTTGAAAGAATTTCTGCCTTATGAGGGCCTAATACCTCTGAAAGTTGTTCCAAGGATGCTTCTTTCATCTTTTTCACGCTCTTAAACTTGCTCAGCAGGGCTTCTTTAGCCTTCGGACCGATGCCTTTGATATCGTCTAATTCTGAGTGAAGAGCATGTTTGCTGCGCTTGTCGCGATGGAAGGTGATAGCGTATCTGTGCACCTCATCCTGTATCTGTGTCAGCACCTTGAACAGCTCACTATCGGGTGGTAGGGCGATGGTTTGAGGAGGGAATCCGAAGAGGAGTTCGTTGGTTCTGTGCCGGTCGTCCTTGGCAAGACCTGCGATAGGAATATCCAGGTGTAATTCGTCAACAATAACCTCTCTTACTACGTCCATTTGACCCTTTCCGCCATCGGTAATAATGAGGTCTGGAAGTGCAGTTTCTTCCTCTATCATGCGACTGTACCGGCGTCTTACCACTTCTTGCATGGATGCGTAATCATCCGGTCCTTCCACCGTCTTGATGTTGTATTTCCTATAGTCTTTTCTGGATGGTTTCATACCTTTATATACGATGCAACCTGCCACGGCATCAGTACCGGATATGTTGGAATTATCGAAACATTCTATCTGATAAGGCAGCTTTGGAAGCTTCAGTTTGGCTTGTAATTCCTTCATCAATCGGGTCTGTTTCTGCTCCGGATTGAGCTTTTCTGCCTGCTTCAGACGGTCGAATCTATACTGCTTGCAGTTCATTTCCGACAGCTCCAGAAGGTGCTTTTTGTCACCTCTCTGGGGTACGAAGAATGTTGCATCTTTCAGCTTCCATTCCATTTCGAAGGGCACGATTATCTCCTTCGATGTGGAGTGGAAACGCTCTCTGATTTCTGGAATGGCAGTAATCAGAAGTTCCTCGTCGCTCTCCTCCAGTTTACGTTTATATTCGTAGGTGAAGCTCTGGTTGATGGTGCCGTTTTTTACGTGAATATAGTTGATGAAGGCGTTTTTGATGGCATCATCATTTACGATGGTGAAGACATCTACATCCGTAATAGTATGGCTTACCACCTCGCTTTTTGCCTCAAATTCATCCAGTAATTGGTACTTTTTCTTATATTCTTCGGCTATTTCAAAGCGAAGAAGTTCGGCATTCTTCATCATCAAATCGTAGAGATATTTGCTTACTTCCCGCGTGTTTCCCTTCAGAATTTCACGTGCCTGGCGCATGTTTTCCTGATATTCCTCATAGCTCTGCTTGTTGATGCAGGGTGCTCCGCAGTTGTGGATATGATACTCCAGACACGGCTTGTATCTGCCTTCTGCAACGCCTTCTCTGGTGATAGGCATTCTGCAGGTGCGGGGCTTATAAAGCTTCTTGATGACCTCTAAAACGGCATACATGCTGCCGATATGAGGGTAAGGACCGAAGAAGGTTCCCACTTTTTTATTGATATGACGAGTCTTGAAAATGCGTGGAAAATATTCGTTTGTTACGCATATAGAAGGGTATGTCTTGCCGTCTTTCAGCAGGACATTGTATCTTGGATTATACTTTTTGATCAGGCTGTTTTCGAGCAAAAGTGCGTCTTCTTCAGTGTTTACGACCGTATAAGATATGTCGTGAATCTTAGAAACAAGTACCTTTGTCTTGTATCTGTCTACCTCTTTATGGAAGTAGGAAGATACTCTTCTCTTCAGATTTTTCGCCTTTCCCACATATATAATCGTATGATTTTCGTCGTAATATTGGTAGCTTCCTGGCTTCTCCGGCATACTTAAAACGATGTTTTTAAGCCTTGCCAAGCGCTCCTCATTCTCTTGTTTCGTCATATTTTCACTTGTTTTTAAAGGGAAAACGAGCGTTACTGTTTCACGTGAAACGGCAACGCTCTAGTGTCTTTTACTGCTTCCTTGCTACTTCCTTGCTGCATTCTCGCAGTATTTCTTGCAGTCTTTTTGCAGCTTATAACTGTAATAAAGTAGTTACTTCAACGTCTGGATCAAAGGAATTTCTGCCTTCGAAATTCTCGTTTACGAGTTCGATGATGAAGTTGGCATATACCTTTTTCGGATGGAATTTCTTTACCAGATCGCATGCTGCTTTCATGGTTCCACCGGTGGCAAGGAGGTCATCGTGGAGGAGTACGATGTCGTCCTCATTGATGGCATCTTCGTGGATTTCGATAGTATCGATGCCATATTCCTTAGCATAACTTTCCTGTACTGTTTTGCATGGAAGTTTGCCCGGTTTGCGGCATAAAACTACGCCGGCTCCGAGACGAATAGCAAGGGCAGAAGACATTACGAAACCGCGTGATTCGATGCCTACAATCTTGGTGATTCCTTTGTCTTTGTAGAGTTCATACATCTCATCGCTGATCTCTTTTAAAGATGCAGGATTCTTGAAAAGGGTTGAAACGTCGCGGAAGTTCACACCCTTGATTGGCCAATCTGGAATGCAACGCAGATTGTCTAATAATAGCTGATTGTTCATTACTTTTTATGCTTTAAATTGATACTTATTTTATTCTTTTTTCTTGCTTCTTTTAATGGGCTTTTTGCCCGTTTGTTTTTGCGTTTTGCTTGATTTTATCCGCTTTTGTTTCACGAATTGCTGAAGTTTTACTTTAACCGCAAAACACTTGATGCAACCTTTCTTAAGCGGTTGAGCATCAAATGTTTTGCTGATAGTCTGTTTCACGTGAAACATTGGAAGTTCCCTCGTTTTTCGCTGTGAAATGGCTTATCTTCCGAGTAATACAAGCATCACATTGATATCGCTTGGTGATACGCCCGGAATTCGGCTTGCCTGTGCCAAGGTTTCCGGGTCGATACGCTCGAGCTTCTGGCGTCCTTCTGTGGAGATTTCGTGGAGCTCGGAATAGTTGAAACGGCCCTTGATTTTGATGTCCTCCAAACGGTGCATCTTATCGGCGATGAGACGCTCTCGTTCGATGTAACCTTTGTACTTCATCTTGATTTCTGCAGCTTCCGTTATCTCTTCCTTTCGGTTGGCTGGTGTTTCCAGTGCAGCCTTCAGGTCCGGAATAATCTCCGAAAGATTCGTGAGATTCAGGTGCGGACGAGCGATGAGGTCGATGAGCTTGCAGCCGGCGCGAAGTGGAGTAGTGCCGAGCGCCTCCAGTTTTGGATTTATCTCATCCTTCTTGATAGGATAGTTGGTGCAGAATTCGATGATTCTTCCGGTGGCTTCTTTTTTCTCTATCCACCAGTCGTAACGGTCGCGCTTGGCAATTCCGAGTTCGTATGCTTTTTCGGTGAGTCGGGCATCGGCATCGTCCTGACGGAGCAGAATGCGGTATTCGGCTCTGGAGGTAAACATACGGTATGGTTCGTCCACTCCCTTTGTGGTGAGATCATCGATGAGTACGCCGATATAACTTTCATCGCGGTTCATCTCGAATGTCTTGTCTCCGACACAATGCAGGGCTGCGTTGATTCCGGCCACGGTTCCCTGACCTCCTGCTTCTTCATAACCGGTGGTTCCGTTCACCTGTCCGGCAAAGAAGAGACCTTTGATGATTTTCGACTCCAGTGAATGTTTGAGTTGGGTAGGGTCGAAGTAATCGTATTCGATGGCGTATCCCGGTCTGTAAATCTTGGCATCTCTCAAAGCAGGAATCTCGTGAAGTGCATTCAGCTGGATATCCATCGGCATGCTCGAAGAAAAACCGTTCAGATACATCTCGTTCGTATCTTCGCCTTCCGGTTCCAGGAAGAGCGGATGCTGATCCTTGTCGGGGAAGGTAACGAGCTTGGTTTCGATACTCGGACAGTAACGTGGACCGGTGCTCTGAATCTGACCATTATATAAAGGTGAGTCAGCGAGACCGCTTTTTAAAGTTTCGTGTACCTTCTTGTTGGTGTAGCAAGTCCAGCAAGGCAATTGTTTCAGAACCCGATGTTCTCCCATGTAAGAGAACTGGTGGAAATCGCTGTCGCCCGGCTGTTCTTCCATATCTTCGAAATGAACACTTCTCTTGTCAATTCTGACCGGAGTACCGGTTTTCATTCTGGCTGTAGTGATACCCCATCGGGTGATGCTCTCCGTAAAGTTGTGTACGGCAGGTTCGGCGCATCTTCCGCCTTCAACCATCTTTCTTCCTACATGCATCAGTCCGTTGAGGAATGTTCCAGCGGTGATGATGATGCTCTTGGCATAGAATTCGGCTCCCCAGATGGTTTTTACGCCGATGGCTTCTCCGTTAGCTACGAGCAGTTCGTCAGCCTGGTCTTGCCAGATGTCGAGGTTGTCAGTATGGTCGAGGATGGTTCTCCATTCCCAGATAAACTTTCCTCTGTCGCATTGGGCACGGGGGCTCCATACGGCAGGACCCTTGCCGATGTTGAGCATTCGGAACTGGATGGCGGTTTTATCCGTTACGATACCCATCTGTCCGCCCAAAGCATCGATTTCGCGCACAATCTGTCCCTTGGCAATACCTCCGATGGCGGGGTTGCAACTCATCTGACCAATCTTGTTCATATCCATCGTTATCAAACAGGTTTGGGCACCCATGTTTGCAGAGGCTGCTGCAGCCTCGCATCCGGCATGTCCTCCACCGATAACGAGCACGTCATAATTGAATTTCATACTTCGTTTAATCTATATTTTTTCTAATTTTCGGCAAAAGTAAGAAATAAAATCGAAATTTTAGCAAAAATACTTTGATAAATCATTAAAATATAGTAATTTTGCAGCAGACTTGCGAAAATATACCTAGAAATGAGGATTGCAGAATGCCTGAAAATAGGTATAGCAGGGACGAAAAGTGTGGAATATAAATTAGTTTCAAACAGTTAAATAATTAAATTTCAATCATTTATGTGGTTAATCAATTCATCTATTGGTAGAAAGGTAGTGATGTCAGTAACTGGTATCGCTCTTATTCTATTCTTGACATTCCACGGTTGCATGAATGTTGTTGCTCTCTTCTCAGGAGATGCTTACAACATGATTTGCGAGTTGTTGGGTGCTAACTGGTACGCCGTAGTTGCAACTTTGGGTTTGGCAGCTTTGGCAGTTTGTCACATCGTTTACGCTTTCATCCTGACAGCACAGAACCGTCGTGCTCGCGGTAACCAGCGTTACGAGGTAACAGCAAAGCCAGAGAAGGTAGAGTGGGCTAGCCAGAACATGTTGGTGCTCGGTATCATCATCGTTCTCGGTTTGTTGCTACACCTCTTCAATTTCTGGTACAACATGATGTTTGCTGAACTCTTGGGTACAAGCTTCGGCCACTGCCCATCAGATGGCTTCGCATTCATTCAGGACACCTTCGCTAACCCAGTATTCGTAGTTCTCTACCTTATCTGGTTGGTAGCTCTTTGGTTCCACCTCACTCACGGTTTCTGGAGTGCTATTCAGACTCTCGGTTGGAGCGGTAAGACTTGGTTCTGCCGTTGGAAGATGATTGGTATGATTTACTCTACCATCCTGCTTCTCCTCTTCATCGTAGTTGTATTGGCATTCGCTTTCGGTTGCGCTCCATCTTTGTGCTGCGCATAATTCGTGTAATCATTTAAGTATTAAAAAAGATTATGGCAAAAACATTAAATTCTAGAATACCTGAAGGACCAGTTGCTGAGAAATGGACCAACTATAAGGCTCACCAGCGTTTGGTTAACCCAAAGAATAAGTTAAAGCTCGACGTTATCGTTGTAGGTACAGGTTTGGCAGGTGCTTCTGCTGCTGCTTCTCTCGGCGAGATGGGCTTCAATATCTTGAACTTCTGCATCCAGGACTCTCCACGTCGTGCTCACTCTATCGCTGCACAGGGTGGTATCAATGCAGCTAAGAATTATCAGAATGACGGTGACTCTGTTTACCGTCTGTTCTACGATACTGTAAAGGGTGGTGACTACCGTGCTCGTGAGGCTAACGTTTACCGTTTGGCTGAGGTGAGCAACGACATCATCGACCAGTGCGTAGCTCAGGGCGTTCCTTTCGCTCGTGAGTACGGTGGTATGCTGGCTAACCGTTCTTTCGGTGGTGCTCAGGTATCTCGTACATTCTATGCTAAGGGTCAGACAGGTCAGCAGCTTCTCCTCGGTGCTTACTCTTCTTTGAGCCGCATGGTTGAGGCTGGTAAGGTTAAGCTCTTCACCCGTTACGAGATGGAGGATGTAGTTATCGTTGACGGTCACGCTCGTGGTATCATCGCCAAGAATCTGATTACAGGTGAGTTGGAGCGTTTCTCTGCCAACGCCGTAGTTATCGCTACCGGTGGTTATGGTAACGCTTACTTCCTCTCTACAAACGCTATGGGTTGTAACTGTACAGCAGCTATCCAGTGCTACCGCAAGGGTGCTGACTTCGCTAACCCATCTTACGTTCAGATTCACCCTACATGTATCCCTGTTCACGGTACAAACCAGAGTAAGTTGACTTTGATGTCAGAGTCACTCCGTAACGATGGTCGTATCTGGGTACCTAAGAAGATTGAGGATGCCAAGGCATTGCAGGCTGGTACCAAGAAGGGTTCTGATATTCCAGAGGAAGACCGCGACTACTACTTGGAGCGCCGTTACCCAGCATTCGGTAACCTGGTTCCTCGTGACGTGGCTTCTCGTGCAGCTAAGGAGCGTTGCGACAAGGGCTTCGGTGTCAACAACACTGGTCTTGCCGTATTCCTCGACTTCTCTGAGTCTATCAACCGTCTCGGTATCGACGTTATCCTGCAGCGTTATGGTAACCTCTTCGATATGTATGAGGAGATTACCGACGTTAACCCAGGTGAGTTGGCTAACGAGATTAACGGCGTGAAGTACTACAACCCAATGATGATCTTCCCTGCTATCCACTATACAATGGGTGGTATCTGGGTTGACTACGAGTTGATGACCACTATCCCAGGTCTCTTCGCTATTGGTGAGTGTAACTTCTCTGACCACGGTGCTAACCGTCTTGGTGCATCTGCTTTGATGCAGGGTTTGGCTGACGGTTACTTCGTATTGCCATACACCATCCAGAACTACTTGGCCGACCAGGCATTGTGGCCTAAGCTCTCTACCGATCTCCCAGAGTTCGCAGAGGCAGAGGCAGGTGTTCAGAAGGAAATCGACCGCCTGATGGGTATCCAGGGCAAGCGCTCTGTAGATTCTATCCACAAGGAGTTGGGTCACATCCTTTGGGAGCATGTAGGTATGGGTCGTACCAAGGAAGGTCTTGAGGAAGGCTTGAAGAAGATGAAGGCTCTGCGCGAGGAATTCAACAAGAACCTCTTCATCCCTGGCAAGAAGGAAGGCTTGAACGTAGAGTTGGATAAGGCTATCCACTTGCGTGATTTCATCTTGATGGGTGAGTTGATTGCTTACGATGCATTGCACCGCAACGAGAGCTGTGGTGGTCACTTCCGTGAGGAGTACCAGACAGAGGAAGGCGAGGCTAAGCGTGATGATGAGAACTTCTTCTACGTAGGTTGCTGGGAGTATCAGGGCAACGATACAACTGCTCCAGTGCTCAACAAGGAACCTCTCGAGTATGAGGCAATTAAGGTACAGACAAGAAATTACAAGAATTAAAAAGCGAACAAGACAATGGCAAGAAATATAAGTTTCACAGTTAAGTATTGGAAGCAGGACGGCCCTACAGCACAGGGTCACTTCGATACACACGAGATGAAGAACATCCCAGATGATACTTCATTCCTCGAGATGCTCGACATCTTGAACGAGGAGCTCATCGAGTCAGGTCAGGAGCCTTTCGTCTTCGACCACGACTGCCGCGAGGGTATCTGCGGTATGTGCTCTCTCTATATTAATGGTACACCACACGGTAAGACTGAGCGTGGTGCTACAACATGTCAGCTCTACATGCGTCGTTTCAACGATGGCGATGTTATCACCGTTGAGCCTTGGCGTTCTGCTGGTTTCCCTATCATCAAGGACTGTATGGTAGACCGTTCAGCATTCGACAAGATTATCCAGGCAGGTGGTTACACCAGCATTCGTACTGGTCAGGCTCAGGATGCCAACGCTATCCTGATTCCTAAGGAGAATGCAGACGAGGCAATGGATTGCGCTACATGTATCGGTTGCGGTGCTTGTGTTGCTGCATGTAAGAATGGTTCTGCTATGCTCTTCGTCAGCTCAAAGGTTAGCCAGCTGGCACTTCTCCCACAGGGTCGTGTAGAGGCTGCTGCCCGTGCTAAGAAGATGATTGCACGTATGGATGAGCTCGGATTCGGTAACTGTACAAACACTCGTGCTTGCGAGGCTGTTTGTCCTAAGAACGAGTCTATCGCTAACATCGCCCGCTTGAACCGTGAGTTCTTGAAGGCTAAGTTGGCTGACTAATCCATCGTTTCTTTTGAGACACCGGAATTTTCTCTCTGCATCTTTACGGATGCGAGAGAATTTTCCCAACAACTCTTCACTCTTCACCTTTTGGATGTAAGTAGTTGAAGGATAGGAAGTTGGGCGGGTGAAGAGTGGTTTTTTACTCTTCACCCGCCCTTCACCTTTTTAGGCTGTTGATAGCTAAGCGGCTCTGCGTTTATACCTTGCCCAATATCGTAAAGGGTGAAGAGTGGTGAAGAGTGGGTGAAGAGTGCAGAATATCTCTTCACCCGTGTAATGTATTGTGTTTCAGCTCTTTATGTTGGAAAGGTGAAGAGTGAAGAGCTGATTGCGATATTCTTGCCAACCATGCTTCTCTTGAAATAAGAGAAAGGATGTTTGGCAAACTGTTATACAGGAACAGCCGACTAGCCTCTATTGCGCTAGTCGGCTGTTTGCCTTCTGCCAGTATGCTGTTTTTCTTCTGCCAGCCTTCTGTTTTTCCTAGTCAGTTGTTCTATCTCCGATAGTTATGTATTTATTTATGCCTGCTGTTAGCATCATATAGCCAGGAAAAGGGGTAGATTATAGCCGAGAGCATCCTGTTTTCGGTGCATCCCGACATAAATTATCAGATATTCTGAGAAATATTTTGTAATCTCATCAGAATATCGTAAATTTGCGGTTATTAAGAATAAGTAATGTAATGACGAATCACTTAACAGAAATCATGAACCAAGCAACGTTCGATTTTATCCGCCAGCATCAGGACGATGATGTTCGCCAGCTGGCTTTCCTCGGCAGCAAGTATCCCGAGGTAGATATGCCTTTCGCTCTCGACCAGATTCGCGGGCGAAAGATGGCTCGTGTGAAACTGCCCCGTTGGGCAAGCATCGATGGCATCATCTATCCCCCTCATATTTCGATGGAGCAATGTTCGTCAGAGCAAACGGCACTTTATAAGGCTGAACTCGCTGCCCGACTGCTCGGTTTGTCTCCTTCATCATCCGAAAACGGAGAAGAAAAGGAGAAGGAGAGTGAAAACGCCTCAAATCTTCATCTTTCTGAAATTTGCGAATTTGCGGGCAAAGGGACAGTTGATTCAGAATTCGCCAAAAATGAAGCTACTTGCAAAAAGCAACAGATATTAACAGAATCAAAAGAGAATGTTAATGAAATAAAAGGAGAAGCTCATGGAGGAGATTTTTCTGAAGAAATCGGGTTTGTTGACCTGACCGGTGGTTTCGGAGTAGACTTCTCTTACATCGCTTCCCGATTGGGCGTGAAGTCGATGTATGTGGAGCGTCAGACTCATCTCTGTGAAACAGCGAAGGAAAACTTTGGGCGGTTGGGTTTGAAGAATGCCATCGTGAAGAATGGAGACGGAATAGAGGTGCTGCATTCTTTTGCTTCAAAGAAAAAGGCTGCTGCATCAGATTCTTTAGGCATAACTGAAGATCAGTCTCGGTCATTACTTAAGACCAACCTTGGTCTTAAGCTAATCTTCATAGATCCTGCCCGTAGAGACGATGCGGGCAACAAGGTAGTATCCTTGAAGGATTGCACGCCCGATGTCACCGTTTTGCAGGAAGAAATGCTTTCTAAGGCAGATTACGTCATCATCAAACTCTCTCCGATGCTCGATTGGCACCGTGCCATAAGCGAATTAAGCCACGTAAGAGAGGTTCATATCATCTCCGTGAATAATGAGTGCAAGGAACTCCTTTTAGTGCTCTCAGCGCGAAATATGGGCGAAATGGAGGCTTCATCGGCAGATGGAGCAGCTGGAGAAGTAAAACATGCCGGAAATCTCCGTATTTATTGCATCAACGATGCGCAATCCTTCGTCTGCGAAGAGTTGGCTATGGAGTCTTCTTCGGTGAAGATAGCCCCATCCACGCTTGAAGAGATGCAGTATCTTTACGAGCCGAATGCCTCGTTGATGAAAGCCGGCTGTTTCGGTGTTCTTTCCGAGCGCTATGATGCAAAGATGCTTTCCAAGAACAGTCATCTTTTCGTGAGCCAGGCACCTATCGAAGCATTCCCAGGCAGAAGTTTCCGCATCATCGCCGTTTCTTCCTTTAATAAGAAGGAGTTGAAGCGTCATCTCTCAGGCATCACCAAGGCGAACATCGCCACCCGCAACTTCCCCCTTTCCGTAGCAGAATTGCGCAAGCGCCTGAAGTTGAAAGATGGTGGTGAAACTTATATTTTTGCCACCGCACTGAGCGACGAAAGCCATGTGCTGGTAATAACGGAGAAAGCTTGTCCGAAAATTAAAGAATAAGAAAATGAGGTTAATTTAGGTGTTGCATTGATCCAATGCAGGAACTGATGTGAAATGTTTGCGAAATATGAGGGTGCGCCATAGGCTTATGACACACCCTCTTGACGTATTATTTTCTTTTTTCCTTGAAGAACTTCTCGAAGAAGTCCATTTGCTTTTGATTTTGAACAGGACCCAAATGCAGTCCTTCCTTCATAATCATCACCGTTGGTTTACCTTCCTGGTAGGTAGTCCAGAAAGGAAGGCTATTCCCATTTGGATTGCCGGTCTTGGTAAAGTTAATCCAGTAGCGTGACATGATTTGTTCCATGTGCTGCTCCGTCTCGGTCATCTTTCCAGAGCCAAACTTATAGCCATAGATGAATGGCATCTCTGCCACATGGCTGGCTCCTCCCTTGCGGCTTTTCACGATGGTGTTCTCTGAGTCTTGGTCAAAGTAATACATATACACCTTGCCCTTGCCGGTCTTGCTCTGCAGGTTAGCCCAGGCATACGTTCCCCATGCAAAGGAGCCATCACGGAAAATGTCGGATTGGGCGAAGTAGGTTTCTTCCTCTGTCTTGGCAGGATAGAGACTGAGAACCTGGTCTGCCCAACTTCCATATATCTCATGGATTCTTTTCTCATAGTCACTTACACTGACAGGGCGGCTAAACATACTTCCTTCGTCGCTGTTGGTTCCTATGATGATATTTACATCATTGTAGCTTCCCTTTTCATAGAGCTTATACTGATCATCGGTGATGGAGTAGCCATCAACGTTCGGCCAGAAGGACTCAAAGTCGGTATTCTTCACGATGTCCATAGCCGGAACTTTTCTTAGCTGCTTCAAGTTCTTAGCCTTGAGTCTCTTTTGAAGGATAAGTCCACCTGCTTCTGCCGCTTTGTTGGTGAGCATGGCCGTGTTACCATTTCTGCTTTCACCCACAGGCCAGAAGGAACTACCACTTTCGCTGATGGCTCCTCGGAAGAGTCCCTTGGCAAGGGGAGAGGCGCATAGTATACTTACCGAGATACCACCGGCAGATTCTCCTGCAATGGTAATCTTGTCTGGGTCTCCACCGAAGGCAGCGATATTGTCGTGAATCCATTTTAAGGCCATCACCTGGTCAAGGATGCCATAGTTACCAGATATGTTCTTGCCTGATTCCTTACTCAGCTCTGGATGTGCCATGAATCCCAAGGCTCCCAAGCGGTATTCTATGCTGCAATAGATGATGCCTTCCTTGACAAAGCTTTCCTGAGTTCCACTGTAGGAGCCAGAAAGAAAGGCTCCTCCATGAATCATCACAAATACAGGGAGTTTGTCATTCTTACTCTTGGCTGGCGTTTCCACACTGAGGTATAGGCAGTCCTCGCTCATGCCCTGCTCACCACCATTTTGGTTAGGGTCGATGGGCTGTGGTGGACGGTCTCCCCATTTGTCTGCTTTGAATACTCCCTTCCAAGGCTTCTTGCTCACTGGGGCTTTCCATCTGAGGTTGCCCACTGGTGCTTCAGCGTATGGGATTCCCTTGTATAGGGCGAATCCTTCATGTTCCACACCTTCAATTTCTCCTTGCTCCACCGTTGTTCTTAGCAGTTGGGCGTTAGCTGCCGATAGGCAAAAGAGTGTCAGGGCGGCTGTCAGTAGATGTCTTTTTAATCTCATTTCTAGTTATTCCATTAATTTCGCAACACTATTATTAATTAAACATTTTAAGCGCCTGAGCAACAGAAAGTTACTCCGGATTTTGCTATGTCAGAATTTTCACTTATCTTAGTGTTGCGAAAAGAAAACAAGCAAAAACTCTGATATGACATGGCAAAGATACAAATTAAATCTGAGAAACTCACTCCTTTTTGAGGAATATTTTCGGGTCATGGAGCAATTTGACTCCACATTGTCATCTGTAATCGACTCAACCCTCAGAATTTCACTACTCATTTGATGAACCATCTCTCGCTTCATCCGACACTTCGCACTTCTCGCCAGTGTTGGAGAGAATAGATGATCGAGCTTTTTCTTATTGTGATTCCTTGAAGAATGTTAGTTTTCCGCCAGTGCTTAAAACTATCGGGAAGGATATTTGTTTGTTCAAGATGCCTATTGATGGTATCTTAAACAAAAATATCCTTGAAATCGTTTTGTTATCTCAATGGAATTTTGTACTTTTGCGCTATGGTAGTTGAATATTATAATTAAAAAACAAACTATAAAATTATGAACAGATTAAGGACAATCTATCTATCGCTTCTGTTTATCCTGGCGATGAACATGACGAGTGTGTTAAGTGTGATGGCGGAGAACTATCCCTATCGCAGTGATTATCTTTGGCTAACCGTGCCCGATCATGCCGACTGGCTCTACAAGACGGGCGAACAGGCTAAGGTGGAAGTAAGTTTCTATAAGTATGGAATTCCCCGTGACGGCGAGGTGAACTATGAAATAGGCGATGACATGCTGAAGGCAGACAAGAAAGGAAGCTTCAAACTGAAGAACGGGCGCGCCATCCTGAACATCGGTACCCGAAAGACACCGGGCTTCCGCGATTTGAGATTATTCTATAAACTCGATGGCAAGACCTATCAGCATCATATCAAAGTAGGATTCTCGGTAGATAAGATTCAGCCTTATACCCAGGAGCCTAAGGATTTCGATACATTCTGGCAGCAGGCAAAGGACGAACTGAAGAATGTTCCCCTGAGTTACACCAAGGAACTCGCCAAGGAGTTTTGTACCGACAAGATTGATTGCTATCTCGTTAAGCTTCAGATAGACAAGATGGGACATGCGATGTATGGCTATCTCTTCTATCCCAAGAATGCCAAGGCAGGATCTCATCCCGTGGTGCTCTGTCCTCCTGGAGCCGGCATCAAGACCATCAAGGAGCCTATGCGCAATAAATATTACGCCGAGAACGGATTCATCCGCTTCGAGATAGAGATTCATGGCTTGGATCCTCGTCTTTCTGCCTGTACATTCTATGAGATAAGCAAGGCTTTCAATGATGCCAATGGCGGTTATCTCTCCAATGGATTGGAGGATAAGAATCGCTACTATATGAAGCATGTATATCTGGGATTGGTGCGCTGCATCGACCTCTTGACTTCTCTCCCAGAGTGGGATGGCAAGAATGTGGCTGTGCAGGGTGGCAGTCAGGGCGGTGCCTTGGCAATTATTGCTGCGGGTTTGGACAAGCGTGTAACCCTATGTGTTGCCAATCATCCTGCGCTCAGCGATATGGCTGCCTACGCCGAGAAGGGCAGAACGGGCGGTTATCCCCATTTCTGCAAGTATCATCAGATACTCCAGAACAAGGATTGCCTCAATACTATGGCTTATTATGATGTGGTCAACTTTGCCCGCTACGTGAAGGCTCCTACCTATCTTACCTGGGGCTATAACGACAATACCTGTCCGCCAACCACCAGCTATGCCGTATGGAACACGCTGAAGTGTGAGAAGGAGAGTCTCATTACTCCTATCAATGAACACTGGACAAGCGATGATACCAACTATCAGCAGATGGAATGGATCATATCTCATCTGGTGAAGTAACCTTTAGATGTTCTTGAAATGTAATGGTTAAGTTCTTGGAAGATAAGGGAAAAGTCGTTGGAAGATTTTGGAAATGTCTTTGAAAGATACTATCTCGTCAGTCGCACAACAGCTGTTGTGCGCTCGCACATCAGCTGATGTGCACATGCATGCCACGTGTTGTGCAATCGTCCATCAGCTGAAGTGCTGCTATTTTGCATAAAATGTTATGTCTGTGCTCCCAAACACCAACTTTTTTCTATTCCTACTGTAAAATATCCATAAAAACGATACAAGTTATCATTATTTTCATTACCTTTGCATTCAGATACCACTCTCGCTCACGCCGTGTTGAGGCATTCAGGGCCGCCCTTGGGCGATAACTCATGCTGAGGCGGATGGTTTAGTGGGATAAGGTATCACGACATAATATAGAGCGTTTACTTGGCGCTTTGTTCTTGACGAATCGAAACTTCGCAAACTTCGTACACAGTCTTGAGCATAGCAACGGTAGATGCCCTCGGGATGTGATATATTTCGCATCCCTTTACTGGTATGGCTTATTGCGTCTTGCGATGAGTCTTATATCTGTATAGGGAGAAGTGTATACATATCGGCGTGGGCTTCGACGTTGCTCGTTCAACTGTGTGGGCAATGCGAAGGCCTCGATTCGTGGGACGGGTAACAGGTAGAATCCCACGTTTTTTTATTTTGCCGTCAACTAAAGCTTGTTATATCGCCAATTGAGGGGTTCGGTGGCAAAATTGAAAAAGTTATGCCAAGACTATCTTACATATATATGGCTTTGATTTTCTCGGGGGCAACGATTATTGTTGTTTCTGTAGGGTGGATTGGCGCATCTAATTTGTCTTGGAAATGGGAGCACTATATTGGTATGGTAACAGCTATAGCTACTTTTGTCAATGCAGTATTTTTGTATATTACATTGAATCATCAAGATCGTTCTTTTGAGCATGAACGATTTGAGACGACCTTCTTTAATTTGCTAGATCAACGTAGAAAGATAGTTGATGCTTTTAGTATGTCTTCTCCTGAGTGGGACAATATATCTCATGGCAAAGTAAATAAAATATATCAAGGAGAGGCATGTCTCAAGGTTGCTGCTCGAGAAGTTCAGTGGATAAGAGATAATTTGTTTAGACATGATTCTTATTGTGGTATCCTTAATGATGGGACTTTTGAAACGTCAATAGAAATAGAGTTGGAAAGAATTCATGATGAACTAAATGATGATGCTTGTGCAATACAGAAAATGGATGAGGAGTTTAAATGTCGTCTTATCAATCAAACTTATCAGATAACCAATGATTTCTTTAATAAGCAACAGACATGTCGAGGAGATGAGAATAAGGAAATTAAGATAAGTCTTATTCGTTTTACATGGATAAACGGAATGTTCATGGAACATTATTTCCGTCATCTGAAGCAAATCCTTATATTCCTCGCTGAACGTCAACAAGAAGGCTATGTTGATTTCTTATTGTCTCAAATGACAAGATATGAAATGAGAATTGTGTATTATTATTCCCTAACGAACAAGGATTATAAGGAGTTGTTGGATAAATTGGGAATTGTGGAATACATTCTGCATTTGAATAAACTCTAAATATTATTATAAATTTAAAAACTTATAAGTATGAAACAATTATCAATCTTAAGACTTGTTGTAGTCTTTTTGTTGGCATTATGTAGCAGTGCTACATTTGCCTCCGATTTTGTTACCGTTGATGGCTTTAAGTTCCTTGTTGATACAGATAAGGATGAGGCTACATTGTTGGCTAATGACTATTCAGGTGAAGTTGTGGTTCCTGCAAGTGTTACATTTGAGGGTAAGGATTATCCTGTTACATCTTTAGGGACAGAATGTTTTGATAATGTTACAAAAATTACTATTCCAAATTCTGTAACAGCTCTTGGTGATAAATGCTTTTATAGTTCAGATATTGAGACTATTGATATACCCAATTCAGTGACATCGTTAGGTAATAGATGTTTCGAAAATTGTAGCAAATTGACAACAATTAAGATTCCGAACTCAGTAATTAGTTTAGGAGATCAATGCTTTTATAAATGTTATCATTTAAATGAGGTTGTTTTACCTAGTTCTTTGACGGAAATACCAGCTTGGTGTTTTTCTAAATGCCAGGTACATGAAATTAAAATTCCTTCTTCGGTAAAAATAATACGTGGTTATGCTTTTTACCAGTCTGGTGTGTACGAAATTGAAATACCTGAAGGTGTAGAGAGAGTTGGTAGTAAATGTTTTTATGGATGTGATTTTAATTCAATAGCCTTACCTTCAAGTTTGCTTTATATCGAGGATCACGTGTTTAGTTGTTGTAGAGATCTAAAAAATATAACATGTAAAGCTGTGATACCCCCAGATTGTAACATTGATACTGATAAAATGTGGGAAGAGTTTTCGCAACTGGATTGTGTGTTATACGTTCCTCAATCCAGTATGGAAGCCTATAAAAATTCCATAGCATGGAGCGGTTTTGGAATTTACAAAGCCATTGAAGGGGAGAACGCACCTATTATAGCTTGTTCTACTCCAGTAATATCTTACGAGAACGGAAAGTTAAATTTCGAAAGTTCAACATCTGGCGCAGAATACCATTATACCATCAAGGATGGAGATGTGGTTACCGATAAATACAATACTGATGGTAATGTGCAGTTAGCAGGCAAGCTGGACATCTCTGTTTATGCCACGGCAGATGGCTATATGGCATCGGAGAAAGCTGCGGCTACCCTTTATTGGCTCAATGCAGCAGAAGGTGAGACCGATAACATCAATCTAGTGAAGACAAGAGGAGTCATGGTATCAACTGATAATGGTATTACTATCTCTGGATTGAAAGATGGAGAAGTGGTAACATTCTATTCCGTAAGTGGCGTAAATCTTGGTAGCGCAAAGGCTGTCCAGGGCATCGCTCATATAGAGAGGCCACAAGAAAACATTGTAATCGCAAAGATTAATGGACAAGAAATCAAGATAGCCATCAAGTAAAACTTGATAATATCGAAGTATAAGAGGACGAGCCATTCCATATATGGTTCATCCTCTTTTGGCTTTAATGGATTTTCATCCCGATGCAGTGAATTTTTTATCGGGGATGTCGTTGGAACTTCATCCTCGATGCATTTTTTACGGCATCGAGGATGTATTTCTTGCTGAATTTGTGACGAAATGAGCCGCTTACGTGCAAGGCATGATTAGGGGGAGAAAGAGGGCGGCAATCACTAAAAAACTGCAAAAAAAGTAGCAATATTTGGTAATTTGCCAAAATATTGCTACTTTTGCATTTATAATATTGCAAACTAGTTTGAAAATCATGTCATTAATAGAAATTAAAAAGGTCGAAACAAAGAAGGACTTGAAGACGTTCATCGACTTCCATTACGACCTCTACGAAGGCAACGAATATGATGTGCCTAATCTTTTCAGCGACGACATGAATACTCTGAGCAAGGACAAGAACGCAGCGTTCGAGTTCTGCGAGGCAGAGTATTTTCTTGCCTATAAGGACGGCAAGCTGGCAGGTCGCGTCGCTGCCATTATCAATCATAAGGCAAACAATAAATGGGGCAGGAAGTCGGTCCGTTTCGGCTGGATTGATTTCATTGACGACCGCGAGGTTTCCAGGGCTCTTCTCGATGCTGTAGAAAAATACGGTAAGGAGAAGGGTATGGAAGATATTGTAGGTCCGCTGGGTTTTACCGATATGGATCCAGAAGGCATGCTTACCTGGGGCTTTGACCAGCTAGGCACCATGCCTACCATTTATAATTATTCATATTATCCGGAGCACATCGAGGCTCTGGAGGGTTTTACCGTAGATAATAAGTATGTAGAGTATAAACTGATGGTGCCAGATACCATCCCGGAGAAATATTCCAAGATAGCGGCGATGATAGAGAAAAGATACAATCTCCATGCCCGCAAACTTACCCGTAAGGATATTTATCAGGGCGGATACGGACAGAAGATTTTCGACCTCATCAATGATACATACAAGCATCTCTATGGTTATTCCGAACTTTCACAGAAGCAGATAGACCAGTACATCAAGATGTATCTGTCTTTGCTCGACCTGAACTTTGTAACAGCCATAGAAGACTGGACTACCGAGGATCATAAGATGATAGGTATCGGTATTACGATGCCTTCCCTTTCCAGAGCTCTGCAGAAGTGTCATAGGGGCAGGCTGCTTCCTTTTGGCTGGTGGCATCTGCTGCGCGCCATCAAGTTCCATAAAACCAAGATTGTCGACCTTCTGCTCATCGGTATCCAGCCGGAATACCGTGCTAAGGGTGCCAATGCGCTGCTCTTTGCCGACCTGATTCCTATCTATCAGAAGTATGGAATAGAGTGGGGAGAAACACAGGTGGAAATGGAAGATAATGCTGCCGTGCAGGGACAATGGGGCGTCTTGGATCCAGTCCTTCACAAGCGCCGCAACTGCTATATTAAGAGTATCAGGTAAATAGCAATTGTTGTGTTGTCAATTATCTGATAAACAGAATATTGCAACATCATTTGCTATGTTATAGGAAAATAAATAAGAATAACTAAGGAGGAAATCATGTCTGAAGATAAAAACTTAGGTAACAGCGAATTGAATGCCGCTGATGAGCTTACCAATGCCCCTCAGGAGCAGCAGCCGCCGGTAGAATATACCGACGATAACATCCGCCACTTGAGCGATATGGAGCATGTACGCACCCGTCCGGGTATGTACATCGGCCGTCTGGGAGATGGAAATCTGCCGGAAGATGGTATTTATGTGCTTTTGAAGGAGGTGGTAGACAACTCTATCGATGAATTCAAGATGGGCGCAGGTGCCCGTCTGGAAATCGATATCGAGGACAATCTGCGTGTCAGCGTGCGCGACTATGGCCGTGGTATTCCTCAGGGCAAGCTCGTTGAGGCTGTAAGTGTGCTGAATACCGGCGGTAAATACGACAGCAAGGCGTTCAAGAAGAGCGTCGGTCTGAATGGTGTGGGTGTGAAGGCGGTCAATGCCCTCAGTTCCCATTTCGAAGTAAAGTCGTACCGCGACGGTAAGGTGCGCCATCTGAAGTTTGAGAAAGGTATTCTGAAGAGCGACACGACGGAAGATACTGAGGACGAGAACGGTACCTTTATCTTCTTCGAGCCGGATAATACACTCTTCAAGAACTATTCCTTCCACGATGATTTCGTGGAAACGATGCTCCGCAACTATACTTATCTGAACACCGGACTCACCATCATGCACAATGGCCGCCGCATCTTGAGCCGCCATGGTCTGCAGGATTTGCTGAGCGATAATATGACCAATGAAGGCCTCTACGACATCGTCCACATGAAGGGCGAGGATATCGAGATTGCCTTCACCCATACCAACCAGTATGGCGAGGAGTATTATTCCTTCGTCAACGGTCAGCACACCACCCAGGGAGGTACGCATCAGAGTGCCTTCAAGGAGCATATTGCCAAGACTATCAAGGAGTTCTACGGCAAGTATGAGTATGCTGACATCCGAAACGGACTGGTGGCTGCCATTGCCATCAACGTAGAAGAACCGGTCTTCGAGAGTCAGACCAAGATTAAGCTCGGCAGCACCACGATGACTCCGAATGGTGGCGAAACCATTAATAAGTATGTAGGCGATTTCCTGAAGAAGGAAGTAGACAACTATCTCCATATCCACAAGGATGTAGCTGAGGTTCTGGAGAATAAGATTAAGGAGAGCGAACGCGAGCGCAAAGCGATGGCGGGCGTTACCAAACTCGCCCGTGAACGTGCCAAGAAGGCGAATCTCCACAACCGCAAGCTCCGCGACTGCCGCATCCATTTCAGCGACGCCAAGAACGAGCGCAAGGAGGAGAGTTCCATCTTCATCACCGAGGGCGATTCTGCCAGCGGAAGCATCACCAAGAGCCGCGATGTGAATACCCAGGCGGTATTCTCTCTGCGTGGTAAACCGCTCAACAGCTTCGGTCTTACCAAGAAGGTGGTTTATGAGAATGAGGAATTCAATCTGCTTCAGGCGGCTCTCGATATAGAGGACGGCTTGGATTCATTGCGTTACAACAAGGTGATTGTGGCAACCGATGCGGATGTCGACGGAATGCACATCCGCCTGCTCATCATCACCTTCTTCCTTCAGTTCTTCCCAGATCTCATCAAGAAGGGTCATGTCTACGTGCTTCAGACCCCATTGTTCCGAGTGCGTAACAAGCGAACCAAGATCAAGAACAAGCAGGCGGTGGCTGATGCGGATGCGAAACTGGGAAGCAAGGAGAAAAAGAGCGATTTCATCACGCATTACTGTTACAGCGATGAGGAGCGCCAGCAGGCGATTCGCGATTTGGGTCCTGACCCTGAAATCACCCGATTCAAAGGATTGGGAGAGATTTCGCCTGATGAATTCGCCCATTTCATCGGTCCCGACATGCGGTTGGAGCAGGTTACGCTGCATAAAACCGATCAGGTGCAGAAACTGCTGGAATATTATATGGGTAAGAATACGATGGAGCGCCAGAACTTCATCATCGAAAATCTGGTGATAGAAGAGGATATTCCGGAGGAAGACTCTGAGCCGCTGGATTAAATGAAGTGAAGAGTGAAGAACGAAGAGTGAAGAATTCAAGTGCTTTCGGGGGTAACCATTGAAAAAAGCGCTGTTAACTGTTAACCTGTTAACTCTTGAAGGATTTCTCTCTTTCATAAACTTTAAGTTTTAAGAAATGAAGAAATATCTATTCATAGCACTGGTAGCATTCCTGGCAGTAACTTCTGCCAGTGCCCAGTTGCGTATCAAGATGGGCAAGAACAGCCCGATAGAGAAGTTGGGAAGGGCTGAAATCGCCATTACCAACCTCTATGTGGATAGTGTGGATGAGAATAAGCTCGTAGAGGACGCCATCCGTGGTATGCTCGAAAAGCTCGACCCTCATTCTTCTTACGCCACAGCCAAGGAAACCAAGGCGATGAACGAGCCGCTGAACGGCAGTTTTGATGGCATTGGCGTGCAGTTTAACATGGTAGATGATACGCTGCTCGTTATCCAACCGGTTACGAACGGGCCTTCCGAGAAGGTGGGAATCATTGCCGGCGACCGCATTGTGGCTGTAAACGATACTGCCATTTCGGGCGTCAAGATGAGCAAGGAGGAAATCATGAAGCGCCTTCGTGGTCCTAAGGGAACCACGGTGAACCTTACCATCGTGCGCCGTGGCATCAAGGATAAGCTCATCTTTAAGGTAAAGCGCGATAAGATTCCGGTAACTACGATGGATGCGGCTTATATGATTCGTCCGGGCATCGGATACATCCGATTGGGAAGCTTCGGTCTTACCAGTCATAAAGAGGTAACAATAGCGATGGATTCGCTGAAAAAGAAGGGAATGAAGGACCTTATCTTTGACCTTGAGGATAATGGCGGAGGCTATCTTCAGGCTGCGGCTCAGATTGCCAACGAGTTCCTGCAGAAGGGCGATCTCATCGTTTATACCAGTGGTCGTGCAGCGCCTCGCCAGGAATACAAGGCGCAGGCTAACGGCAGATGGCGCAATGGCAAGGTGGTGGTGCTCACCAATGAGTTTACCGCTTCTGCCGCCGAGATTGTTTCCGGAGCCATCCAGGATCAGGACCGTGGCGTAGTGGTTGGTCGCAGAACCTTCGGCAAGGGATTGGTGCAGCGTCCGCTGACCTTCGATGATGGTAGCGAGATTCGTCTCACCATCGCCCATTACTATACGCCTAGCGGCAGATGCATCCAGAAGCCTTATAAGAAAGGTGACAGGTTGGATTATGCGATGGATTTGGACAAGCGTTACAAGCATGGCGAGTTCACCAATCAGGACAGCATCCATCTTTCAGACAGTCTGAAGTATTACACCTTGCGCAAGCATCGTGTAGTTTATGGTGGTGGTGGAATCATGCCAGATTATTTCGTGCCGCTGGATACAACCAAGTACACCAAGATGCACCGTCAGTTGGCAGCCAAGAGTATCGTCATCAACCACAGTCTGAAGTTCATCGATGCGCATCGTAAGGAACTGAAGAGCCAGTATAAGGATTTCGATAAGTTCCTCGCCACCTACGAGGTTCCTTCTTCGCTGATAGATGGTATTATCGCCGAGGGAAAGAAGGATAAGATAGAGCCAAAGGATGAGGCTGAATTAATTCAGACGAAGAAATACCTCGCCCTGCAGCTGAAAGCCCTTGTAGCGCGAGATATCTGGGATATGAGTCAATACTTCCAGGTTTGGAACGAGACCAATGAGATAGTTCAGCGCGCCGTGCAGCTGCTGACTACAGGGAAGTAGATTAAGTGAAGAGTGAAGAACGAAGAGTGAAGAAACTACGTTCGGCGTCCGAAGGGAAAGCCAATTCAAGTGCTTTGCTCATGTAACCATAGAAAAAACGGCTGTTAACTGTTAACCTGTTAACCCCGTGAGGTAATGATATAAGAAAAGGTCGTGAGGTTCAATCAGAAATCTCACGACCTTTTTTCGTATTTATCTTTTTCAGAAGTCATTTACTTCTTCTTCTCATGCAGATGGTCCCATTTCAGATAGATTCCGGCAAGGATGGTGCCCGAAATGCTGTGCCAGGCGCAGCTGATGGCGCAAGGCAATACGGCGAGAGGCTGGGCTGCGAAGAAGTTGCCAGCAAGTACCGTAGCAAGACCGGCGTTCTGCATTCCTACCTCAATACTGATGGTACGCTTCTTGGCAGTATTGAATCCGGCACATTTGCCGGCAAGCCAGCCGAGAAGATAGCCCAGCGTGTTGTGGCAGAAAACCACGGCGAAAGTCCAGAGGAAAAGCGATAAACCGCGAGCAACGAGGTCATCGTGAACTGTAGAAATCACACCGCCTACGATGATTGCCAGACACGTAACGCTGATGCCCGGCATCAGACTCTGGATGGTAGGGAAGCAGTCTTTCTTGCCGTAAATATAGTTGAGGGCGCAGCCGATGGCTACAGGAATAATCGTTACGATGAGGATGTTGATAAACATTCCCACAGCATCTACATGGATAATCTCGCCTGCCGTAATCTTCATCAGCAGCGGAGTCATCACCGGTGCAAGAATGGTAGAGGCGCAGGTCATTCCTACGGAGAAAGCTACGTCGCCATGACACAGATAACTCATGATGTTGCTCGAAACGCCGCCAGGACAGCAACCTACCAGCAGGATTCCGAGTGCCAGGGCTGGGTCAAGATGCCACACATGAACCAGGGTGTAAGCCACGCCAGGCATGATGATAAACTGGGCACAGGCTCCGATGAAGACATCCAGCGGGCGCTGAGCCAGAATCTTGAAGTCGTTGGTGGTCAAGGTCAGACCCATGGTGAGCATGATGATGCCGAGAATGACGGTTTGAGTAGTTCCGCGCACCCAGTCAAAGGTATGTGGGAAGAAGAATGTGAACACTGCAACACCTATCACGAAGATAGATGTGTAATTGGCCAGCAGCTTGCTGAGCCCTTGAAATAACTTAAGCATAATTCTATTTCTTTTAAAATCCTGATATTTCTCTCTAATTTATTTCTTTCCTCGCTTTCAATATCGAGTGCAAAAGTACGTCTTTTCTTTCGGATAAACAAATTATTCTGCAAGAAAATGATAAATTATAACATTTTTGTAGGGTAGCGCTTGCAAATCTGCACGAATCTTTTGGGATTGTGCAAAATCATGGGCAAAATAATTCGGCTTTTCTTCTTTAATTCCGCAACAAATGTGTAACTTTGCACCCATATTATCGATAATAGTCATAGAATGAACGAAGATTTTGATATAAGACAAGAAATGGTTTCGCCTGCCGAAAAGGAATTCGAGAAGGCGCTGCGCCCGCTGAAGTTTTCTGATTTCAGCGGACAGAATGGCGTGGTGGAAAATCTCGAGGTCTTTGTTGAGGCTGCCAAATATCGTGGCGAACCGCTCGACCATACGCTCCTCCACGGTCCGCCGGGATTGGGTAAGACCACGCTGAGCAACATCATCGCCAATGAACTGGGCGTAGGATTCAAGATTACATCGGGTCCTGTGCTCGATAAGCCGGGCGATCTGGCGGGAATCCTTACCTCGCTGGAGCCCAACGATGTGCTCTTTATCGATGAAATCCACCGACTTTCGCCTGTGGTAGAGGAGTATCTCTATTCGGCGATGGAGGATTACCGCATCGATATCATGATAGACAAGGGTCCTTCGGCTCGCAGCATCCAGATAGACTTGAATCCGTTTACCCTCGTGGGAGCAACAACGAGAAGCGGTCTGCTTACAGCTCCTCTGCGTGCCCGTTTCGGAATCAATCTGCATCTGGAATATTACGACCCGGCTACGCTTCAGAAGATTATCAAGCGAAGTGCGATGCTCCTGAAGGTGCCGATTGAGGATGAGGCGGCAGTGGAAATCTCCCGTCGTTCGCGCGGAACTCCTCGTATCGCTAACTCTCTGCTCAGAAGAGTGCGTGATTTCGCCCAGGTAAAGGGCAACGGAACCATCACTTACGATATTGCCCAGATGGCGCTCAAGGCACTCAACATCGACCAGTATGGCTTGGATGAGGTAGACAACAAGATTCTCACCACCATCATCGACAAGTTCCGTGGCGGTCCGGTAGGCGTAAGCACCATTGCCACGGCAATAGGCGAGGATGGCGGCACCGTAGAGGAGGTTTACGAGCCTTTCCTCATCATGGAGGGCTTCATCAAGCGCACGCCGCGAGGCAGAATGGCAACGCCGCTTGCCTACGAGCATCTCGGCAGAAATCCGTATACAAGCAATATTATGCAGGGAGACTTGTTTGAGTGAAGAACGAAGAGTGAAGAAAAACATGAAGATAGGAATATTTACGGGTACATTCGACCCATTTACGATAGGACACCAGAACATTGCCGAGCGTGCCTTGCCGATGTTCGACAAACTCGTGATTGCAGTGGCGGTGAGCAAGCTGAAGCACGCCAGCGAGGAAATCTCGAAGCGTGTGGAGGATATCAAGGCTGTTTTCCCGAAGGAATGTTCGGAACAGGTAGATGCGGAGGATGCATCTAAGGGTTATCGCCTGGAGGTGGTTTCTTACGATGATCTTACCATCGATTTGGCGCACCGTATGGGAGCCAAGTTCCTGGTGCGTGGCGTTCGCTCTGCCAAGGATTTCGAATACGAGCGAGAGCAGGCTGACATCAACAAGCAGTTGGGCGGTGTAGAAACCATCCTGCTGTTTTCCGACCCAAGATACAGCAGCATCAGCTCAACGCTGGTCAGGGAATTGAGGTTCTTCGGAAGAGATGTAGATGAATTTTTACCAAAAATAAAAATAGGAGGAAGAAGCGTATGATAACATACAATGTAGATGGCGTGAAAATGCCAAAGATCAAGAAGCGTGATACGAGTGCCTGGATTCGCAAGGTAGCTGCCTCTCATGGCCGCAAGGTGGGTGAGATTGGCTATATGTTTGTAGATGACGAGAAGATTCTCGAAGTGAACAACGAGTATCTGGGTCATGATTACTATACCGATGTCATCACCTTCGATTACGATGAGGATGATGTGATTAACGGCGACATCGTGATTTCGCTCGATACGGTCCGCACCAATGCCGAGCAGTTTGGCAAGACCTACGATGATGAGCTTCACCGCGTCATCATCCATGGCATCCTGCACCTCTGCGGAATCAACGACAAGGGTCCGGGAGAGCGAGAAATCATGGAGGAGAATGAGAACAAGGCACTCGCCCTGCTCGAAGGTGCTTCGATATTGAAGAAGTAAAGCCTTTCTCTATAATTTGAGGAAGCTAGGTTTCTTCAATTTCAGGTAGAAGTATAGAAAAAACAACTGTTAACTGTTAACCTGTTAACTTTGTTACAGGTTGGCAGTTGACATAATGATAGGAGATAAGATTATGGCAACAGCAATCAAAGCAATACCAACATTGCATGGTAAAGAGGCAAAAGAGTTTTTGCGCCATGCAGAAGAGGCCGAGCGTAACTTTAAGGGATTCAAGAATATCGAGAAACATCCATATTGCGTAATGGCACGTAATATTTTGGAAAAGGCAGGAATGTAATAACTTTAATGTTGAAGGATATGGAAGATAATGAAAATTTCGGAGAAATCATCATCTTTAATGGAGATAATGGTGAAGTAAATGTACAGATAGATGCTGTAAATGAAACAATTTGGCTTACTCAGAAGAGTTTGGCTCAATTGTTTGGGGTTACACCACAAAATATAACTCTTCATTTAAAGGGTATTTATGAAGATGGAGAATTGCAAGAAACTGCAACTTGTAAGGAATGCTTACAAGTTCAAAATGAAGGCTCTAGACAAGTAAAGAGAAAAACAAAATTCTATAATCTCGATGCAATAATTGCAGTTGGCTATAGAGTAAATAGCAAACAAGCTACGAAGTTTCGTATTTGGGCGACAAAAACTTTGCGTGAGTATTTGGTAAAGGGATATTTGCTTGACGATAATCGCTTTAAGAAAGGTCAATCGTTGACTTATTTCAAAGAGCTGATAGATAGAATTCGAGAAATTAGAATCTCAGAAAAATTATTCTATCAACAAATTAAAGATATCTATATGCTTAGTATAGATTATGATAAAAATGATCAGCGTACGTTGGATTTCTTTGCTGCTGTTCAGAACAAGTTGCTTTGGGCGGTAAGTGGCAAGACCGCTGCTGAGTTGATTTATTATCGTTCAAATGCAGAATTTCCAATGATGGGATTAACATCAACAGATAAAAAGGATGTTGTTCGAGTAGCAGATATTGGTATAGGCAAGAATTATCTGACAAAAGAGGAAATTGACAATCTTAAGCTAATTGTTGACCAGTATCTTTCTTTTGCAGAGGCTCAAGCGTTGAATCATATTCCGATGAGAATGGTTGATTGGGAAAACAATCTCAATATCATTTTGACGATGAATCGTAAAAATATTCTTGATACAAAAGGGAAAATTGCGATGAATGTTGCAAAGAAAAAAGCAAGAGAAGAGTATGATAAATATAAAAAGATTCTTCATGATAAAGAGCATTTGGAAAGTTTGAAGCAATTAGATGAAGACTTGAAAAAGTTAAACAATAAAAAGAAACATAAAGATGGAAGTGATACATAAAAAGTCTATCTATCTATTTATGTATTGGCCTCATCAGTGAAACGATAATAATTTAAAGTAAATAATTATGGGTATAATATTAACAATTCTGTGCTTTGGTGTGGCTGCTATCTTGTAATATTACTGGGTGGTATATTAAAGAAATTTAAGCCTTTGAATTTTGGGTTATTCGGTTTGCTATTTGTTGTAGGAGCATTGGTATCTTTGTATATAGGTGATAATGTTCGTATGACAGAAGATTATGATTATACCAAATGGGGAGAAACAACAATGTCTGATTATCTTCTGATATTGGCATTAGTTCTGGGGGTAATAGGATTATTGTTATTTCTTTTTGCATGGATTTCTAGTGAAGCAAGGAATGAGGATAAGCGAGCTGAAAAATTGAAAGAAGAACGAGCAATTAGAGATAAAGAAGAACAAGCTCTTAAAGTGCAGTTGGAAAATCATAAAGCTGATTTAACAAATCAGTATGGAAAAATAACCAAAGAATTCTTTTTGCCAAGTAACAACAATGTTTATTCTATACCAGCAAAAGAAGATTGTATTTTTCTGTTTGGTGAAGCTAGAAAGATATGGATTTGTGGTACCATTTATGATTTTAAAGACATTCTTGGTTGTAGCCTTTCCGATAACTTTTATTTGGAAAAAGGAGAAGTGGAATATAAAACAAAAACATCTACAGGTAGTATGGTTGGACGAGCAGTAGTAGGGGGTATGCTTACAGGTGGCGTAGGTGCCATTGTCGGTGGTGCAACTGCTAGTAAAAAGACAGAGGTTATACCAAAGAGTTGCGATAAAACGATTCATGACTATACAGTTTTAATAAATGTAAATAGTTTGGATGAACCTGTTAGACATATTCCTTGTAAAGAGGATGCTACTCTAGCTAATGATTTGATAGGTTTATTTAATGTAATAGTAAGACAAACATTGAATAATTAAGTGATAAAGCTAGTAATAAAAAGAATAAAGGGAGATTCCAGCAATGATGGCTGGAGTCTCCCTTTACTTATATTATTCTATCGCCTTGATTCTCTCGCGGCATTCTTTCAATATCTCTTTCAGTTCCTCCACGGTAGTGGCTCTCAGCATGGCGATTCTCGTCTGGCGGAAGTCGGGAATGCCTTTGAAGATAGGGGAGGCGGCTAGGTGGCGACGGGTGTGGAGAATGCCTCTGTACTCGTCGATGCGCTCCACGTTGATGCGCAGCTGCTCCTCCAGGAGGTCAATCTTCTCATCCACGGTTAATGGGGCTGCACCCGTATTATCCAGATAATCACGGATTTCCTTGAAAAACCATGGCCTTCCGAAGGTGGCTCTGCCAATCATCACCGCATCTACGCCGTATCTTTCGAAGGCAAGTTTGGCTTCTTCCGGGGTCGTAATATCGCCGTTGCCGATGATAGGAATATGGATGCGGGGATTGTTCTTTACCTCTCCGATGAGGCTCCAGTCGGCTTCTCCGGTGTACATCTGGCTACGGGTTCTGCCGTGGATGGTGAGCGCCTGTATTCCGCAATCCTGCAGCTGCTCGGCAAGCTCGGTGATGATGAGGTTCTCGCAATCCCATCCCAATCGGGTTTTTACGGTTACGGGCACGTTGACCGCTTTTACTACTTCTCTTGTAATGTCGAGCATCAGGGGGATATTGCGGAGCATTCCGGCTCCGGCACCCTTTCCGGCAACCTTCTTCACCGGGCAACCGAAGTTAATATCAATCACATCCGGCTTCGCCTGTTCTACGATTTTGGCAGCTTCCACCATGTCCTCGGTGGTTCTGCCGTAAATCTGAATGCCCACAGGGCGCTCTTCATCGCTTATCGTAAGCTTGCTGACAGTACTCTTGATGCTTCGCACCAAGGCTTCCGCCGATACGAACTCAGTATAAACCATGGCGGCTCCGAATCGCTTGCAGAGCATGCGAAAACCAATATCCGTTACGTCTTCCATCGGAGCGAGGAAGAGGGGCTGAGGCCCAAATTCTATATTACCTATTTTCATGAGTCATGAGTTAAGTGAAGAGTGAAGAACGAAGAGTGAAGAATCCAATAGCTTTGTGGATATATTGTACTCTGTGTTCTTTATTGTTATCATTTTTGCGGCTGCAAAATTACATCAATTTTTTGAAATAAAAGAAGAAAGAGTGGAATAAGCGCAATTTCGCACTTGAATTCTTCACTTTTCACTCTTCACTCTTCACTTCAAAAGATGATACATTCCCCCTGCAAAGGTCTTGATGACTCCCTTCATCTCCAATGTGAAGAGGAGGGAAGTGAGGCGAGAAATGTCGATATTCGTCTTTACGGAGATGAGATTCACTTGCAGGTCGTTGGTCTTGGAGAGGACTTCTACGATGAGTTGCTCCTCGGGCGATAACTCGGGGAAGAGATTGCGCTCGATGCCTTGCTGCTTGGCTCGCATCAGGGTGGCGTCATCCTGCCAGCGCATATCCTTCACGAAATCCTCGGCACTGGTGATGAGCGTGGCACCATTATTCCTTATCAGGTTGTTGCAGCCTTCGCTGTAGTGGTCGCCTATCCTGCCCGGGAAGGTGAATACGTCCCTACCGTAGGATTGCGAAATATCGCAGGTGATGAGGCCGCCGCCGTGAGCTGCGCTCTCTATCAGGATGCAGGCATCCGACATTCCCGCCACGATGCGGTTGCGGCGCACGAAGTTTATCTTATCAGCGTTTGTACGGGTAAGGAATTCGGTGAGCAGTCCGCCCTGTTCTATCATTCTTGCCGCCGTTTCCCGGTGCTGACGGGGATAGAGGTCATCGAGACCGTGAGCCAGCACGCCTATGGTTTCGTAGCCGCAGGCGAGTGCCTGGCGATGAGCCACGATATCCACTCCGTAGGCAAGTCCGCTCATGATGAGCACGTTGGGTGAGAGCTGCTTCAGGTCGGTGATGAAGCGGCGGATGAGGTCTTCGCCGTAAGGTGTGCAGTGGCGGGTTCCTACGATGTTGATGACGCGCTGCTGGTTGAGGTTGGCGTTGCCTTTATAGAAGAGGATGAGAGGTGCGTCATCGCAGTCTTTGAGGCGTTGCGGATAGCGGTCGTCGTTCATCGGAATGGGTTCTATTCCGTAGCGTATGTCGTACTCCAGTTCTTCCTCGGCGCGTTTTCGGGCTTCTTCGCAGTTCTGGATAGCGCTCACGAGTTTATCCGAGGCATCGGGGAGGATGTCTCTGAGGTTGTTCTTATGCTCCAGGATGAGCGTAGCGGAGCCTACCTTTCTGTATAGCTCCAGCATTCCTGCCAGGCTGAAGTAATTGAGCCTTGTGAGGAGAATGGTGTTCAGTATTTCTTGTTGGTCAGCCATAATCTTTCTTTGTTATTTGTTAATGGGAGAGAAGAGGAGGCGATGAGGGGCGGCCCCTTTATCTCTTCAGGTATTCGTAACCTATCCTGCACCTCAGGCATTCCTTCCTGTCACAGTATTCCTTCTTCAGCTGTATGAGCGCCTGGCTATCCCCGGCGTTCTCCACCGGCAGTCCGCATTCCTTCCACATCCTTACTATGTGGTTATTCTCAGCCTTCAGTTCCTCCAGGAAGTCGAAGGCGCGGTCGCAGTATTTCTCCTCGCCCCGGTGCCTTCCATAGGCAAAGAGGATGGGAACCACGGTGTTGATGATGAGCAGATTGAGCGAGAAAGGGGAGAGATGCTTCTCGTTCCGGATGCTCGTGCTGCCGAAGGTATAATGGGTTGCCCAATACTCCGTAACGCTGGTTGAGAGCACCTGCTTCGCCTCCTTCACCGTGCTTGCCTCGAGCAGCTGGCTCAGCCCCGCGCGGCGGTTATAATAAAGATTGGCTAACTGCGAGATGCGGATGTGAGGGAAGTTCTGCGGGCGCAGGCGCAGGAAGCGCCACTGCTTGTAATCCATCGGCTGTAGTGAGAATTTATGCGAGAGATAGAGATATTCGTTCCTCAATTGGGAGAAATACCCGTCGTTCAGCGCGTCTTTCTGATATCTTTCAGGAATGGTGTTCAGTTCCAGCAGTCCGGCTTGCCCCAGGAAGATGGCTTCTATCTGAAAGAGGTCGTCGCGATGATGGTCTACAGCTCTCAGCGGCAGATGGTAAGCCCACTGCTCGAACGCATCGCCGTTGATTCCGAACCCGTAGTTGCGCGCCAGGGTCACGAAGTAGGCGTTTTCCCAATCGCCGTTACATTGCTTTACGCGCGCCTCTATTGCATCGGTTTTCTGCGATAAGCGCTCGGTTTGCAGGGCGCTCATCCAACTGTGCACGGTGAGGCGGGTGAGCGATGGGATAATCTGGTAGCAGGGAGGATACTGGTCAATGCTCAGCAGCTCCTGATAATGCTTCGATACGTTTTCGGGGATGTCGAGCTGCAACTGCACGAGGGGCTCGCCTTTCGAGTTCTTGGCTTCTACATCGATGGTTCCGCAAACGTGCAGGATAACGTTGTCGTAGTGTTCATCCTTATCATGTCCGTGTACATACCAGTCGCTTGCCTTGTCGTGAATCTCCACGTTTCCCACCCATAGGGTTCCGTTGAGCTTGATTTTGGCATTGAAGAAATCGGGCCCTGCATTGCGGTTGTGCAGTCCGGGGTCAATAACTTCCACAGCCTGGTGCCAGGTGGTTGTGAGTGGAGAGAGTGGGAAGAGTTTGTGCTTCCACACATAATGAAGAAGTTGCTCCATGTTGTTTCGGCTTTATAGGGTTTATGGATTTATAGGATTGCCTCTTTCGGATCGCAAGTTCTGATGCTTGTCCTTTTGCAGGAATCGCAAGCTTGATGCTTGTCCTTTGATGGTGCAAGTTTTTTCGCTCGTGTGCGGAAGGGGTATTGAAAAATCAACTGTTAACTGTTAACCTGTTAACTCCAGCTGTTCCGAGAGGGATAGAATGCAGGGTGAACTCCATTGCTGCAAGACAATTGAATTCTTCACTCTTCGTTCTTCACTCTTCACTTAAAAAACTTCTCGAATGCCTTATCGTAGTCTTCGCTGTTGCCCAGCTTTCCGTTGATGAGGCAGACGAGCTCTACGGTTGCCTTGAGGCAGAGCTTCTCGTCGCTGGCACGGAAGATGTCCTGATGGAAAACATATCTCACACCCTGCTTCTCCAGCCACAGACGCGAGAAGAATTCATCATCGCATTGCAGCGGAACCTTGTACTGCAGGTTCATTCTCGCCACCACAGCATCCACGCCCTTGTTGTGCATTTCGGCAAAGCTGAGACCGCATTCCTTCAGAAAGAGATGGCGGGTATGTTCCATGTAGTGCAGATAGTTGGCATTGTTCACGATGCCTTCAATATCGCACTCATAATCTCTTACTTCCATCTTCGTCTCAAATATATATCTGCTCATAATTTTCTCTTTTTTAGTTACTAAATGAGGCAAAAGCCTTAAATCACTGCAAAAATAACCAAAATTTTCTATTTATTATTATAATAACAAGGATTTTTCAAGGTTTTTCGAAGAAAAATGTGTATTTTTGCATAAAAAAAGCTGCACTCGGCAATTTGAAAGCAAGCTTTCATTGCGCTCATTTGCATTTTTTTTGCCGAATAGAACAAAAAGTAAGAACAAATAAAAAATAGATAAAGATGAAAATTGCTTTGATCGGCTACGGAAAGATGGGACACATGATCGAGGAGATCGCCCTGCAGCGTGGCCACGAAATCGTTTGTAAGATTGACGTGAATAACCCTCAAGACATCGATAGCCCGGAGTTCTGCTCTGCCGATGTAGCCATTGAGTTTACCAACCCTACTGCCGCCTACGGCAACTATCTGAAGGCTTTCTCTCACAACGTGAAGGTGGTTTCAGGTTCTACAGGTTGGATGAAAGACCATAAGGAAGACGTGGAGAAACTCTGCGCCGACGGTAAGCAGACCCTCTTCTGGGCCTCTAACTTCAGCATCGGTGTGGCCATTTTCTCTGCCGTAAACCGCTATCTGGCTAAAATCATGAATGGTTTCCCACAGTACTCTGTATGCATGCAGGAAACCCACCACGTGCACAAGCTCGATGCGCCATCAGGTACAGCCATCACTCTTGCCGAGGAAATCATCGACAATATCGATAGAAAGAAGGATTGGAAGCGTGGCGTTACTTACTGGACTGAGGATGGCCATCACGATGAGGGCGATGCAAACATCACCGATGAGGATTTGGTCATCAACTGCGTACGCGATGGCGAGGTTCCGGGAATCCACGCCGTGATGTACGACAGCGATGCTGATATGATTACCATCGAGCACAGCGCCCATTCTCGCAAGGGCTTTGCCCTGGGAGCCGTTCTCGCAGCTGAGTTTACAGCCAACCATTCCGGCTTGCTCACCACATCAGATTTATTTAAGTTCTAAGCAGAAGTTATGATAGATAAAGAGAAACAAAAACTCAATATGAAGGTACAGTGGGCGAAGTTCGCAGTGGTTCTCGCCCTCTATCTCCTCTTTCTGGTTTGGGTAGAAAGCTGGCTGGGACTCATCGTGGTTCCGTTCATCTTCGATGTTTACATCACCAAGAAGATTCACTGGCAGTGGTGGAAGGATGAGGAAGGCCCTGTGCGCTTCATCATGAGCTGGGTAGATGCGCTGGTGTTCGCTCTCGTAGCGGTTTATTTCATCAACCTCTTCTTCTTCCAGAACTACGTCATTCCGTCTTCCTCTCTCGAAAAGAGTCTCCTTACGGGCGATTATCTCTTCGTGAGCAAGGTAAGCTACGGTCCTCGCATTCCTGAAACTCCGCTCACCATGCCGCTCACCCAGCACACCATGCCGCTGGTCAACGTGAAGAGCTACATAGAGTGGCCTCACTGGGATTACCGCCGCGTGAAGGGATTGGGCAACGTGAAGCTCAACGACATCGTGGTGTTCAACTATCCTGCAGGCGATACGCTCGTCAATGAGGAGCGCTATCAGGCGAATGATTACTACCAGATGGTTTACAGCATCGGCGACCAGCTGATGCAGCAGAACGGACAGGAAAAGGATGTGCGCGCGATGAACCCATTGCAGCAGCGCCATTATTTTGAGCAGGTTTATGCTACTGGCCGCAACTACATCAGCAGCATGCCGGGCGAATATGGCGACATCATCAGCCGTCCTACCGACCGCCGCGAGAACTATGTAAAGCGCTGCGTGGGCTTGCCTGGTCAGACCCTGCAGATCAAGAACCGCATCGTTTATCTGAACGGAAAGGCAAACAAGGAGCCTGATAACGTGCAGTATACTTATAAGATGAAGCTCAAGGGCGAGTTCCCAATCGACCTTGCCGATGAACTGGGAATCACCAACGAAGACCTGCTGATGTATAATCAGAGTGGCGTGATTCCACTCACCAAGAAGGCTTATCTGGCGCTGAAGGCGAACAGAAACCTCGTAGATAGCATCTCTATCAATACGGATGCAACCTATGGCGACCTCTATCCGCTCAACGCTTATACCGGCTGGACAAGAGATAATTACGGTCCGGTTTGGATTCCGAAGAAGGGCGAGAGCATCGCTCTTACGCTGAAGAATCTGCCTGTATACGAGCGCTGCATCAAGGTTTACGAGGGCAATGACCTGAAGGTAGACAACGCCGGCCGCATCTTCATCAACGGCAAGCAGGCGAAGAGCTACACTTTCAAGCTCGACTACTACTGGATGATGGGCGACAACCGCCACAACTCAGCCGACAGCCGCTACTGGGGTTTCGTGCCTGAGGACCACATCGTGGGCAAGCCTATCTTCATCTGGTGGAGCCACAGCCCAGATCATCCGGGCTTCTCAGGCATCCGTTGGAACCGCCTCTTCACTTTCGTAGACAATATTAAGTAAGAAAAAAGAAATAAGAATTGAAGACTGCCGTCAAATTCCTAATAGCATTGGTGTTGTCGCTGCTCCTGGCTTGGGCAGTGCGCACCTATGTCTTCACTATCTTCTCGGTGCCTCAGGGCGGGCTTCCGCCCCAGCTGAAGGCAGGCAACCGGGTGATAGTGAACAGGATTGACTGCGAAAATTTCGGGCGTGGCGATGTGGTTGTATTCACCGATACGGTGGTTTACCAGCCCAAGAACCAGCGCCGCAAGCGCGTCTTCGAGTCTCATTTCATAGGCAGGATAGAGAAGCTTCCGGGCGATACGCTGCGCATCGACACCGTGCAGTTCGTCATTCCAACCATCTGCTGCAAGCGCTGCGGCTGCAAGGATTGCCGCTTCTATCTCTTGAAGACGCCAACCGGCCAGCAGCTCGTCCACAAGCACCAGATGATAGGCAAAGCCCATAAGCTGTTCTAGCTCCCCTCGCTCCTCGCTCTCTCGCGCCCTCGCCGCTGCTTAGAGCCCCGCCGGAAGCTTGTCCCCCCGTCTGTCCCCGTTCCGAGCGATTCCATCGCTCGTCCCCCTCTTCATCATTAACCCTTCATAACAAAGCAGAAATTGAAAGCCCTTCTTTCTTCCACATATTTCGGCCCCATCCAGTGGTACCAGAAGCTGAACCGCTACGATGAATGCCTGATAGAGCGCCACGAGAGCTTTATCAAGCAAACCTATCGCAACCGTATGATTATTCCGACCACCAACGGCCCCCTCTCGCTCACCATCCCCACCAATCACGACATCTCCCTGTCGATGAAGGACATCCGTATCTCCGACCACGCCAACTGGCGCCACGTCCACTGGAATGCGCTCCTCTCCGCCTACGGCGAGAGCCCTTTCTTCGAGTATTATCAGGACGACATCCGCCCCTTCTACGAGAAGAAATACGAGTTCCTCTTCGATTTCAACATGGAGACTACAGAGAAGATGATAGAACTCCTCGACATCCGCCCGAAGATAAGCGTCACTGACGAATACGTTTTAAGTGAAGAACGAAGAGTGAAGAGCGAAGAAAGTGAAGAACGAAGAGTGAAGAGTGAAGAATTCAATAGTCCAAAGGCGCAAGCCCAATTCAACATTCAACATTCAACATTCAACACTCAGATAGTTGATTTCCGCGATGCGATTCGCCCCAAGAAACCTCTTCCTGACCCCGAATTCGAGTCGAAGCGCTATTACCAGGTTTACGGGCAGAAATACGGTTTTCAGCCCAATATGAGCATCCTTGACCTCCTTTTTAATGAAGGCAACGAGGCGATATTCTTCCTATAAGAGAAGAGTATCGCCTTGTTGTTTTCCCTCCCGTTAACAAAACTTACTCATAGTTTTCTGCCCCGCAACTCATAGTTTTCCGCTCTAAAAAGCCCTTTTTTCTGCATCGCGATGCATTCCCCGTTCCGTCGCGACGCAACATTTCTTCCCTCGCGATGCATGATCCATCCCCTCGTGAGGCATCATTTATGCCCTCTTTCTGCCATCATTTATGCCTCTCGCCAGCCATCATTTATGCCTCTCTCTAGTCATCATATAAGCCCGTAAAACGGGCTGTAGCAGGGCGTTTGAGCTTTTTTCTGCCAAGGCTCAGCCAGCCATCTTTAACAAGCATCGGGAGAGAGCGCATTTCAGATGAAAGGGGGCGCTCTGAGAGCAAAAGGTTAACAGGTTAACAGTTAACACCCCAAAAATGCATACTTCCATCTACACACTTATATAAAAATAAGTATATATATATTATTATATAATAAGGTACGCGAGGGGGACCATGCAAAAAACGGCTGTTAACTGTTAACCCTGTTAACCCCCCCCCAACAACAAGTTAATAGTTTATAGTTAACAGTTGATAGGGCGTAGCCGTTCGCAAGATTGCTATAAACTATCATCTATAAACTAACCGAAGTTTAAAACACCCTCTTCTCCGTCCCCTCTTTTAGGAAATTTAAACAAGAATGCTTGGTGGTTTCACCGAAAAACCTTACTTTTGTAACCTGACTGCAAACAAACGTAAAAACAATAATAACAACATAAAATGAAGAATCTCACATTCCATATCGTAGGACTCACCCATAATGACGTGAAAGGCCATGAGGTAGAGTATGCTAAAGAAGCAGAGGGAAGAACCATCTGCCTCGTGCCCGATGACGCCAACACCTTCGACATGCTGGCGGTGAAAGCTTATGACAAACAGCAGCTTATAGGCTAAGTTTCAGCCCTGGAAGGCGAGGACGTACGCGCCCTCATCATCGCCCGCAAGGAGCGGAACCTGCGCACCCGGTGCATAGGCTGCAACAGTAAGAATGAGGGCGATAAGGCTGGATTGCAGCTCATGGTGAGGGTGCTCTCTGATGTTTCTGATGAGGAGATGGAGCAGGCGCGCCGCGAAATATATGACGATAAGATTTATGATGACTGGCAATACTCCGGTCCTGTGCTGCCCATCGAACAGCTTACCCGCTTCAGCGACTGCACCATGATGCTCGAAGGCGTCATCAACAGCATCATCCGCCTCAGGAATACGCTCTCTGAAGGTGCTTCGGATAAGAGCTCTTCTGCATCCGATAACTCCTCTTCTGCATCCGATAAAACCTCTTCTGAGGCGGAGAACAGTTCTCTTGATAAAGAAACTGAGACGATGCTGCGCGAGGAACTTTCTGATTGCCTTTCTGAGGCTAGAGAGCGGCTCAGCAGTTTCCTCGAAATCCAGCGCAGCGATTATTCCCGAGAAATGACGCAGGCCAGAAACCGCATCCTTCATAAGCTGGAGCAGATAGACGATGAGGAACTGCAGCGCCTCCGGGCCGTTCTGCTTACCGAGATGGGATTCATCACCAGTTCGGCTTACCGCGAGCGTGCGGCCTATTCTTTCTTCGTAGAAGCCCCGAATGCCATCAAGAAGAAGCAGACGGGCACCTACGATTATAAAGACCAGCTGGACGCCATAGAACAGCAGCTGCACGCCTTCCCTCACAATCTCTACCCAACATTCAAGGCCGACCCTGTAGATTTCCTCCGTCAGGTGTTCTATAAGCGTGTGCCTAGAAAGAAGATGCTCCAGTTGCTCTCGGGCATCGTGCTGATGATTATGAACGGCAGGGTGAACGATGTGAAGCAGTGGGGCAAGCACGGCGATGAGGAGTCGCTGATAGCGATGAAGACTGTGGGGAAGAAACCTGCGATTGGAGAGCATAAGAAGGAACTCATGGCACTAGTGAAAAAGGCAGTCTTGAAGATTGCTGTTTATCAGAAGAGGGGATATTATGGCGTGTTTCTTTCAAAACAGGCCTATTGGTATCCTATTTTCCGCCTGATGGGCGATTGGGAATTACTCCCACCCAATTCTCCTCAATCGTTCTGTACATTCTTGGAAGAGCTATTTGAAGGCAAAAAAATATCCGGTCCGAAAGCTCGTCTCTGCGGTAGGGATGATTTGAGGCAAGCAGGAATCGCTCCCTTTTCCAACCATGAAGCTTTGAAATGGAAAGATCTGGAGCAGGAAGAATTGATTAATACACAAGAGGCAAAATTCAACCGTTATTGTGAGATTGTTGATATTTTTATGAAAATCCTGGGAGAAGAAGCTTTTAAGAAGGGGATTATGTTAGATGATTGGCTAAAAGAATAATGGGCGTTGGCAGCGGATTTGTAATCTGTTGCCAACGCTTTTTTCTTGTAGCCTGTTTCTTTTCTTCTCCCTTGTTTTATACCTCTCTTTATACCTGAATCTAAAAACTTTATCCCTCTTGCCCGATATTTTTATACAGCTTTTACCGGCAGAGGTATAATAATGGAGTTACTTTCTTTTTCCTTATCTTTGCATCGCTTTTCAGAATGGAAGGCGGCAGGTTTCTGCAAAAAGAGCCTGTCTTTTACAACTAAAAAAAATATAGATTTATGACACAAAAATCATTAACCTTTGATGAATGCAAGCAGCTCAGCAGCCGTCTCATCGCAATGAACCCTAACCGCAGAGCGAACATGGGACAGATTTCATCCCATCTCCTCGATTACTACACCGAGCTTATCAAGCAGCCTTGGCTCGCACAGCTCGTTGGTCAGATTCGTGACCTCACCGCCCAGCAGAACCAGATGATGCAGCAGGTGGCTGATGCAGTAAATGCTGCGCAGTTTGAGAACGAGGATGCGCTCGCCTTCGCCATCATCAAGAAGCAGGAGGAGATGAAGGCAGGCGAAACCTACCAGCAGCTAGACCGGAAGGTTTCTGACCTCAAGAAGCAGCTGCCTTTCCGCTCACCTCACTACTTCCACTTCCTCGAAGACCATCGCGCCCAGAAATTCATCGACCCAGAGGCTTTCACCTTCCAGACAACCGTAGACATTGATAATCCTGAGGAGGTTGAGCCAGCGGTGAAGAACGCCCTTCTGCTGAACGGAATTTTTGATGAGCCTACAGAGAAGCTCTTCAGAGAGAAAATCTTCTCAGCCGAAGACATTGAACTCTGGAAGGGAAAGGTGCTCCACATCGAGCGCTCAGCCCGCAACAAGGCCCACATCGACATCCGCATCCCGGTAGGAATGACCATCGCTGAGGCTCAGAGCGCCTTCTGCAAACTCATCCACGCCACCGAAGACCCTAGCTGCGTAACCCCGGAGCGCATCATCTTCATCACCGATGCGGCAAGTCAGATCTATACTGCCGACGACTGGTACAAGCGCCTGGATAAGGAGGCTGTGGCTGAATACCGTGAGGCTTACCGCAAGAGAGGACTGGATATTGACGGACGTCCGCTGGATGTTGATTCAGCCCGCTCAGGAGCCTCTCAGAGTTCAGCAAATGCATCTTCTCAGAGCCAGGCATTTCAGAATGCATCTTCTGCTCCAACCGTAGATTTCGAACCCATCGAGAGCGAGGAGGAGAAGGCGAGACGGGCTGCCAATGCCGTGCAGTATGAGCAGACTTACGACGGCGTTCCTTACGAGGAGATTGTGAAGGCGCTGGTAGAGCTGATGGGCGGCGCTCCTGTCCACGGCAACCGCAACAACTTCATCTATCGTGAAGCCTGCCTGCTGAGATACATCTGTAATAGTGAGGCGGCTTGGATCAAGCAGGTAATAGAAACCTTTGGCGAAGACGAGGCGAAGGCGTTCGCCACCGTAGAGAATGCCTGCAAGGTGGCGCAATCTACCGCGATTCCGGATTTGGTAAAGCAGGCTGTAGAGACTGCCCGCAAGAATCATCTTGCCAAGCAGGCCACCGAGAAGGCGGGAATCTACGCCGATGTTCCACCTCAGATGCCAGCCAAGCTGCCTAAGCTCATCAAGCTGCTCACCAGCAAGGTGCCTGCCGATTTCAAGGCGGCTGTGGCAATGGCGGTCTTCCCTGCGCTTGCCGCTCATCTTAAGGGCGTAACCTTCCGCTATACGGATAATCAGGTGCACGAGGCGGCGATGATGAATCTGCTCATTGCTGCCATGTCGTCAGGCAAATCGCTCGTCAACGGCCCCATCGACTGCATCATCGAAGACCTGGTTCAGATGGATAAGGTGAACCGCCAGAAGGAGCAGGACTGGAAAGACGAGGTGAACACCATGGGCGACAACAAGAAGAAGCCTGTGCGCCCGGAAGACATCTGCATCCGCATCGTTTCGCCCGACCTTACCCGCGCTGCCTACATCCAGCGTCTCGACGATGTGCAGAAGGCTGGCGATGCTTATCTCTACTGCAAGATGGACGAGGTAGACATGCTCAGGAAGTTTAACGACCCTAGCCAGCTGATTCGCCTCTGCTGGGACAATTCAGAGGACGGCCAGGAGCGAGTAGGAACCAAGAGCGTTACAGCCCGCGTAAAGACCCGTTTCAACTGGAATGCTTCAAGCACCATTGCCGTTACGCAGAAGTTCTTCTCGGTTCGTGAGGTGGCTGATGGAGCCGTGAGCCGCCTGTCGCTCGCCACCATCATCCGTCCCGATTTTGCTCCGCGTCCGGAGGTGGGCAGTTATGATGCGCAGTTCAAGTCGCAGCTTTCTCCTTACATCCAGCAGCTGAACGCAGCCAGCGGTTTCAAGGAGTGCCGTAAGGCTCGCCAGCTTATCGAGCGCCTGGAGAATGAGATTATGGAGATGGCTCAGCTGGCTTACAACAAGCCTTACGCCGAGTTTGCCAAGCGTGGTCTGGCGAATGGTTTCCGCCGCGCGATGGTGCTTTATCTGGCGAATGGCGAGAAGTGGGAGAAGGCGATAGAGGATTTCATCGTATGGAGCGTGAAGTATGATCTGTGGTGCAAGATGCGTTTCTTCGGCAATCAGATGCAGGAGGCGATAGATGCAGACAGCCGCTCTGTGTGTCATACTCCCGGTGTGAGCAATCTTCTTCTCTACGTTCATGACACCTTTGACAAGACTGAGATTCAGAACATCTGTCAGGTTCATGGCACCAAGACGAAGCTTGCCATCCTGCTGTGCAACTGGAAGAAGCGTGGCTTCATCATGAAGAACGAGGACGGCACCTTCACCAAGACCGCCCGTTTCATCGCCAAGTATGGGCACTACGGAACGCCAGGAGTGGCTGCGTAGCGGTGACTTGGGGAGTATAGATTAGGCACGGATTACACGGATTACGCGGATTTTAAGTCTCTTATGTCAGAAGCGTATTTATAATCTTGTAGAACATCCGTGTAATCCGTGTAATCCGTGCCTGATTTTGTAATGAGAATGTAAATGTCCTTGACCTTAATCAAGAAAAAAGGGCTTTTTGAAACTTTTCTCCTAAAATGTTTGTGTGCGCACACAAAAAGTTGTACCTTTGCACCAGAAAAAGAAAAAAGGATAAAAGATTATGGTAATGTTCGGGATAATGACAGTAGCAGTAGTAGCATTCGCAGTAGTTGCTTGCGCAGGTATGAACCTCGGAATGAACTGCGGTAAATAAGCTACGAAGCTAAGAGAGCATAGAAATCCTCCTCCGGGAGGTAAGAAATAAAGAGAGTTAAGATTTTGTTAGGTAAAACTACAAGATTGTATATTTAAGATAACAAATTTAAGAAAGGAAAAGATTATGTTAGTATTAGGAATGATTTTCGCAGTAGTTGTTGCATGTGTAGCTGAAGTTGGTGCTATTAGCAACAAGTTGGCTTAATCGGAGATTAGCCATGCGAAGGGCTCCAAAAGAGCCGAGATTAAAAATGGCTGGCAGCAATGCACAGCTGAGTAAAAAACAGTAGGGAGCCAAAAGGGCTTCCGAAATCAGAGAGGAGAGTAAAAACTCCTTTTCATTTGAAATTCATACTGTCCCCTGAGAGTTTTCGTGATAAATTCTGATTGGGGATTTCATATATAGATTGTTAAGAATTCGTTTTAGGTTTTATAGATTTTCATTTTAGGTTTTTAGGTTTAAGTTTTTAGGTTAATTGTTAGTTGTTTTTAAGAAAAAAGCAGTTTTTAATTCATTAAATTACGAAGGCAACAACGAGGGAAGTCGCATGACGCCCCAAGTTGTTGCCTTCTTTATTTTCTTATTACTTGAGCTATTTGTCTGAAAATCAACATTATCTGAAAATCAGCGTGGTGAGCCTGTCTTTATCAAACAATTCTTGAGCCACGGCCTGTATCTGTTCGGCAGTAATCTCATCCACCTGCTCGTAGAGTCGGTCTACATTCTTCTCCCAGCCATAGTGAAGGAAGCTCTTGCCGAAGTCGAGGGCAAAGTTCTCGCGGTTGTCGCAAGCCACGCCTACCTGTCCCTTAATCTGCTTCTTGGCGGCCTTGAGCTGCGCCTCGCTCAGCGGTTTCTGCATGAACTTATCCAGTTCCTTGCGAACCAGTCTGAGGCAGCGCTTCACGTCGTGCTCATCGCAGCCGAAATAAATGCTCCAAATGCCCGTATCGCCATAAGCCACCATCGTGCTCTCTACGGTGTAAACCAGTCCGTTGTGCTCGCGCAGGGCTAGGTTCAGCTTGGCGTTCATTCCCGGTCCGCCCAGCATATTGTTGAGCAGATAGAGCGGCATTCTGCGGCTGTCGTTCACATCGTAGGCGCGGGTTCCAATCATCACATGAGCCTGATGCGTATTCTTCTGCATCACAATCGTCTGCCCGGCAATCTCTTTCCCCACAGATGGATAATTTTCAGGTCCCACAGATTTCACAGATGACACAGATTTTTCTGTAGTAATAGAATTCTCATCCCCTGAAATCTGTGTAATCTGTGAAATCTGTGGGAGCTTTTCCTCAGCAAGCTTGCCCACTGAATTCGCTGCATTTTCAGCAACCTTGCCCGAATCATCATCTGCGAGCGCCTTCCTGATAAGCTTCACCAGCTTCTTGAAGTCAATGTCTCCGTAAGCGAAGAATATCGCATTATTCGGCCGGTAAAGTTTTCTTGTAAAGCGCAGCGCATCTTCTGTCTTGAACGAGCGAACCTGCTCAGCTGTGCCCAGAATATTGTGGCCCAGCGGCGAACCCTTGAAGATGATATTTTCGAATTCATCATAAATCAGTTCGGCAGGAGAATCGTTGTAACTCTCTATCTCATCGCAGATTACCTCTACCTCCTTGTCGATTTCCGCTTGCGGATAAACCGAATGGAAAACGATGTCGGTGAGCAGATCTACGGCTCTTGCGATGTGCTCCTTGAGGATGGCGGAGTAATAAACCGTGCCTTCCTTGTTGGTGTAGGCATTCAGGTCACCTCCCACGCTCTCCAGACAGTTGAGAATGTGCCACGCCTTGCGGCGCTCTGTGCCCTTGAAAGTAACGTGCTCGCAGAAGTGGGCAAGTCCTTCTTCGCCCGGCTCCTCGTTTCGGGTGCCGGCGTTAATCTGGTAACCGCAATACACCACCTTGCTGTCTGAAGGCAGGTGGATGATGCGGAGTCCATTATCGAGTGTATAAGTATTGTATTTCATTTCAAGGTGCAAAGTTACACTGAAAATGTAATTTATCCAAAAAAATAGTCATTTATTTTGCATTATCGCCAAAAAGACTTATCTTTGCCACCAAAAATAAAATATAGACAACAAAAACAATGCGCAAAGTAATAGGAATAGGAGAAACCGTGCTTGACATCATCTTCAAGGGCGGCAAGCCGATAGAGGCAGTACCGGGTGGCTCATCATTCAATGCAGTCATCTCGTTGGGCCGTGCGGGCGTAAATGCTTCGTTTATCAGCGAGGCGGGCAACGACCGCATAGGAGAGTATGTGATTCAGTTTTTGAGAGATAATGGGGTGAATGCTGACAATGTGAGCATCTTCCCGGAATCCAAGTCGCCGCTCTCGCTGGCTTTCCTCGACGAGAACAACAATGCCGACTACATCTTCTATAAAGATCATCCTCACGACCAGCTGGAGTTTGCCACACCAGAAATCAATCCTGGCGACATCGTGCTCTTCGGTTCGTTCTTCGCTCTGAATCCTGTAGTCCGTCCTCAGGTTGCCGGCTTCTTGGAGTATGCGAAGGAGCACGGCGCCATTCTTTATTACGACATCAACTTCCGTGCTTCTCATCAGAACGAAATCATGAAGATTACGCCTAATCTGATAGAGAACCTGGAGATGGCTGATTTCGTACGCGGAAGCCACGAGGACTTTGGAATCCTCTACAAGAAACCGGAGGCGGATAAGGTTTATAATGCCGAAATCAGTTTCTACTGCAAGAAGTTTATCTGCACCCAGGGCGCTGAGCCTGTAGAGGTTCGTGCCGAGAACGGCTTTGCTAAGAGTTATCCTTCGGAGAAGATGAAACCGGTGAGCACTATCGGAGCCGGCGATAATTTCAATGCCGGTTTCGTTTTCGGACTGATTAAGGATGGAATCACCCGCGAGGACATCGACCGCGGATTGTCTGAGGCGCAATGGGACAGTCTCCTTGTTTCGGCTCAAGAATTCTCCACCGAATGCTGCAAGGACATCTACAATTATGTTTCCAAGGAATTCGGAGAAGAAAAGAAGAAGGAATTATAAAAATATAAAAGATATGACAGAAATTACAAACAAAATTTATTACGTAGGTGTAAACGACCGCAACAAGCATCGTTTTGAGGGCCTCTGGCCTTTGCCTAACGGAGTGAGTTACAACTCTTATATCATTGACGATGAGAAGGTAGCGCTGGTTGATACAGTAGAGGTGGATTTCTTCACCCAGTTCCTGGAGAACATCCACGAGGTGATTGGCGACCGCGAAATCGATTACCTTATCATCAACCACATGGAACCTGACCACAGCGGCTCCATCGCCCTCATCAAGAAATATTACCCTAACATCAAGATTGTGGGCAACAAGAAGACGCTGGGAATGCTGGAAGGCTTCTACGGCGTAACTGATGACGTGGTAGAGGTGAAGAATGGCGAAACCCTCTCTCTGGGCAACCACGAGCTGAGCTTCGTTCTCATCCCTATGGTTCACTGGCCAGAGACCATGGTAACCCTCGATGCGAAGAACAAGGTGCTCTTCTCGGGCGATGCGTTCGGCTGCTTCGGTGCGCTGAACGGCGGAATCATCGATACGGAAATCAACTGCGAGACTTTCTGGCTGGAGATGGTCCGCTACTACTCAAACATTGTGGGTAAGTATGGAATCCCTGTTCAGAATGCCTTGAAGAAGTTGGCTGGCGTGGAGCTGGATTACATCTGCTCAACCCATGGTCCGGTTTGGCACGAGCATATTGAGAAGGTAATCGGCATGTATGATAAGATGTCGAAGTATGAGACGGAGCCGGGCCTTGTTATCTGCTACGGCACCATGTACGGTAATACTGAGCGCATGGCTGAAATCATCGCCCGTGCGGCAAGCAAGGCTGGCGTGAAGAACATCGTAATGTACAACATCTCGAAGACTCACCACAGCTACATCCTGCGCGACATCTTCCGCTACAAGGGTCTTATCGTGGGTGCTCCAACCTACAATGCCGGTCTTTATCACGAGATGGAGGTTCTCCTCTCTGAGCTTGCCAATAAGGACGTCAAGAACCACCTCCTTGGCTGGTATGGTTCTCATTGCTGGGCAAGCAAGGCAGTAGCAAAGATTCAGGAGTGGAACGACACCAAGCTCCACTACGAGCCAGTGGGTGAGCCGGTAGATATGAAGCAGGCGATTACTCCAGAGGTAAAGGCGCAGTGCGAGGCTCTGGGTAAGGCTATGGCTGAGAAGCTGCTGGCGGAATAGGCAAAACATCATTCATCATGGATTACAAGAGATTACCATACGGAATATCATCCTTTACCCAGTTGCGCAACCAGAATTGCTATTGGGCAGATAAGAGTATGTTCATACCACAGATAGAGGAGGCGGGAAACTTCCTCTATCTCATCCGTCCCCGACGCTTCGGAAAGAGCATCTTCCTGGGAATGCTTTCTGCCTATTACGATGTGGTGGGAAAGGAGGATTTCCCATCTCTCTTTAAGGATACTTGGATAGAGCAGCATCCCACTTCGTTGCAGAGTCGCTATCAGGTACTGTTTTTTGATTATTCGCTTGCTGCATCGGGCACGGGTTCGCTCGATGATAACTTCAATGCCTACTCCGGTATTGTGCTCGATGAGTTTATTAAGAAATATGCGAAGTATTATGATGAAGATACGGTTGCGAAGGTGAAGAGCTGCCAGGATGCTGCCTCTAAACTCAATACGATAACGATGGCGGCAAAAGCCAGGAAGATTCCTCTTTATCTGATAGTTGATGAATACGACAACTTCACCAATAATGTGTTGAGCGAACAGGGTGAGAAGGTGTATCATGCCTTGACCCATGCGCAGGGTTTCTATCGTGATTACTTCAAACTGTTTAAGGGTACTTTCGAGCGTATTTTGATGATGGGAGTAAGTCCTGTTACGGTGAATGACCTTTCGAGTGGCTATAATATCGCCACGAATATCTCTATGGATCCTACCTTTAATATGATGCTGGGATTCAGCGAATTGGAATTGCGTGAGATGATAGCGTATTATAGTGAGTTGGGATTGATCAAGCTGCCTGCCGATCAAATCGTGGCAGACATGAAGCCATGGTACGATAACTATTGCTTTGCCGAGCAGAGCTTTGGTGTGGATCCTTCGATGTTCAACAACGATATGGTTATCTATTATCTCCGCAGCATCATCCGAACCGGTAAGCCTCCTGTAGAGATGATAGATCCGAATACGATGACTGATACGGGTAAGTTGAAGAAAATCATCTATCTGGATAAGTTGAAGGGCGACAGGCATAGTTTGCTTCGCGAGATTACCAACCAGGGTTATATTTATGCCGAACTTCACGAGAGTTTCCCTGCGCAAGACTTGGTAGATCCGGAGTTGTTCCCGAGTTTGCTCTACTATTATGGTTTGCTGACGATTGTGGGCAGAAAGGGTCGCCGGGTGAAATTGGGGATTCCTAATGAGAACGTGCGCCGCCAATATTATGCTTATCTGATAGAGGAGTATGGGAAGGAAGCTGACATCAAGGCTTCTGTTATTGGTGACTATTATGACGAGATGGCTTTTGAGGGGAATTTTGTGTCGGTTTTCGAGTATATTACCCAAGGTTATCAAAACTGCACCAGTATTCATTCGAGCATTCAGCAGGAGCGTAATATACAGGGCTTTATTGCGGCTTATTTGAATCAGGCCAACTATTATATGGTAGTGCAGGAAATGGAATTGAACGGTGGTTATTGCGACATGGCGTTGATTCCTGACAAGATTCATTATCCGGAGATAGCACACAGCTATCTTCTGGAATTGAAATATCTGAAACCAAGTGCTTCTGATGGAGATGTGGAGGAAGCCTATAAGCAAGCTGCCAAGCAACTTGCCCAATACGCCAAGGATGCCCGTTTGCCGCAGATGATGAATAGAACTCAAATTCATCAAGTGGCAGTTGTGTATCGTGGGAGTGATTTGGCAAGGATAAGGGAAGCCACAGAATAAAGTTTAAGGGCGGAAGAACAACTGGGGTTAACAGAGTTAACAGTTAACAGTTGTTTTTCCGCTCTTTCTTTGTTTAAATACCTTTAAATATTTCGTGTAAATTACGATAAAACTTGGTGAAGTTGTGTAAAAAGCGTATATTTGCGACAGAAAATCGTGTCTTGACACAAAAAAACGTCATAAACTATGTATTTTGAACGTAAAGCATACTTGAAAGAACTCATCTCGGCAGAAGGCAATGGGATGATAAAGATTATCACCGGCATTCGACGTTGTGGTAAATCCTTCCTTCTCTTCAACATCTTCCGCAAGCATTTGCTTGAAAGAGGTGTTGCGGAGAACCATATCATACAAGTAAATCTTGAAGACCGTAGAAACAAGAAACTCCGTGATCCTGATGCTTTGCTGGAGCATATTGATGCTTTGATGAAAGATAAGGATAGGTATTATATTCTCTTGGATGAGGTTCAGATGGTGAAGGAATTTGAGGATGTGCTCAACTCTTATCTCCATGTGGAGAATGCCGAAGTGTATGTTACAGGTTCCAATGCCCGATTTTTATCGAAGGATGTGATAACAGAATTTCGTGGTAGAGGTTGGGAAATCCGAATCCATCCGTTGAGTTTTTCTGAATATTATGAAGTGGTAGGAGGAGAGGAGCGTCAAGCCCTGGAAACCTATTATCTTTATGGTGGATTGCCTGCTGTGGCGCAGATGGAAACTCCGGAAGCGAAACAGAATTATCTTCGTGAGATTTACGAGACGGTTTATCTGAAGGATGTTTTGGAGCGTAATCGGCTGAAGAATTCTGATGGAATGCGCGAGTTGGTGCGCCTTCTGGCTTTTACGATTGGTTCCTGTACGAATGTGCAGAGAATTTCTAATACGTTCAAATCTGTTGGCGGAGTGGAAATCGGTACTAAAACCATTGGCAGGTATTTGGAATACCTGCAGGATTCCTTCATCATCAGCGAGGCTTTGCGTTATGATGTGAAGGGGCGCAAATACATTGGTACTGGTACCAAGTATTATTTCGAGGACATAGGTATTAGAAATGCCGTGGTAGATTTCCGACAGATAGAATTCACCCATATCATGGAAAACGTGGTTTATAACGAGTTGCGGAAGCAGGGTTATACTGTGGATGTGGGGTCAGTGGAGAGCTTCAAGCGGGATGAGAATGGCAAGCTGCAGCGTAGGAATCTTGAGATAGATTTCGTGGTGAACCGTCATGATGAACGCCTCTATATCCAGTCGGCTTATGCCTTGCCTGATAAGGAGAAGGTAGATCAGGAGCAGGCTTCTCTTTTGAATGTAAATGATGGCTTTCGCAAACTGATTATCGTAGGGGATAGGTATCGTTCGGGTTATAATGAAGAAGGCATTCTGATGATGAGTCTCTCCGATTTTCTCTTGGGGAAGAGCTAGATTTTCTTGAAGAAAATGTCAAGGGCGGAAGAACAACTGGGGTTAACAGTTGTTTTTCCGCTTTTTCTCTTTAGTTCAATATTTGCAAACCTTGTTTTTGTTATTGATATTCAGTAAGTTATAAGCGTAAATTAATATAGGAAATGAGAAAATATGAGCATCTTTCTCCTTAAATACACATTTTTGCCAGCTCTTCCAGGTTATCCGCCACTTCAATCACATCCCGCCAATTGCCACGAATCATGCTTTTCTCTGCCATATCGTCCAAAAGGGCGATGGTGGAGTTCCAGAAGCCTTTCAGGTTGTAGAGAATCACCATCTTGTGATGGTAGCCGATGGTGTGGGCGGCGGCGATAGTGAAGATTTCATCCAGGGTGCCGATGCCGCCAGGAAGGGCTACGAAGATGTCGCTCTGGGTAAGCATCAGGTCCTTGCGGTCGCTGAGATTATCACACGGAATCTCGATGTCGAGATCTGGGAAGGTTCTGCCGCCTCGCTCTACAAGCGTAGGAACCACACCGATGGTTCTGCCGCCATTCGCCTTTACTGCCTTGCCGATGCAATCCATCAGACCGGAGTTGCAGCCGCCGAAAACCAGGTCGTGGTCGTTCTCTGCCATCCACTTTCCCATCTCTTCTGTCAACGTGAAGAAGTCGGGGTCGATATTCTTATTTGCTGAACAAAAAACTGCTATTTTCATATTGCTTTATCTTCTATTTGATAATGTTTTATCTGTTGTTTATGAATGTTTTATCCGTTATTTATAAATGTTTTAGGCAAAGGTACGTAAAAAAATCGAGATTATTGGGCTCTTTTTGCGGATAATTTCTTAATTTTGCAAACAATAACTAATCTTATAAACAGGAAGAAAGATTTCTAACAAAACAAGACAACAGAATGAAAAGGATTATCACATATAGTATCATCGCTTTGTTGCAGGCATCGGTGGCGCTTGCACAGACCTCTGTGCCGCTTGCAAAAACCTCTCCGAAGCCGAAGTTTCAGAAGCGAGAGAAGTATGAATGGCAGGGAGAGATTCCTACCTACGTAGAAACGCTGAAGAAGGAACTGACCTATCCGATGGCTTGGGGAAACAGTCCGATCAGGAACTTCAAAAAGTGGAAAAAGACGGCAAGGGCGAAGGTTCTCGAATGCATGATGACGCCTCCGAAGGCGGCTGCAGCGTGGGATATGGAAGTGCTCGGTGAGGAACAGAGAGACGGATATAAGGCGCAGAAAATCGCCTTTAATATCAACGCCTATTCCCGTATTACGGCTTATCTCCTGATTCCGGATGGCAAGGGACCATTCCCAACAGTCAATGCGCTTCATGATCATGGCGCTCATCTCTTTATCGGAAAGGAGAAGATGGTTCGTCCTTTCTTCACTCCGGAAGAAAAAGATTCCCCTACGAAGCAAGCGCTCTGTCAGGAAATCTTGGATGATGCGGATGCGTGGGCAAGGCAGCTTTATGATAATCAGTACGTGGGCGATTACCTGGCGAAGCATGGCTACGTGGTCTTTTCGGCAGATGCGCCGATGTGGGGAGAACGAGGCCGAAAGGAGGGCGTGGATAGAAACAAATACGACCTGATAGCCGGCAACATGATGATGCTGGGTAGAGACCTCTCTGCCTTCATGACTTACGATGATATTTCCAGCACCGAGTTTCTGGCTTCGCTGCCGATGGTAGATGCGAAGCGTATCGGATGCGTGGGGTGTTCGATGGGAGCCTATCGCTCGTGGATGCTCTCGGCTTTATCGGATAGAATCAAGGCGGGTGCTTCCATCTGCTGGATGATTACCACCGATGCTCAGCTTACCCGAAGATTCGGAAGAAAGGAGAATGGCGGCTTTGCGAATTGCATTCCGGGTCTTCGCCAGTATCTCGATTATCCCCACATTGCTTCCCTCGCCTGTCCGAAACCGATGCTTTTCATCAATGGCACAAAAGATAAGCTCTTCCCTGTGCCTGGTGTAAAGGATGCTTTCGCCGAAATGCACAAGGTTTGGAAGAGTCAGGGAGCAGATAATCTGCTGGATACGGAGCTTTGGGAAATCCCTCATTCCTGCGGACTGAAGGCGCAGGAGAAAATGCTGGAGTTTCTGGATAAGAATCTGAAATAGGGGTTAACAGAGTTAACAGTTAACAGCTGTTTTTCTGTACCTTCTTCTCTTAAATATTAAAAGTCTACTACGCTAACGCCATTTTTTAAGGGGTTAGCGTAGTAGACTTTTGTGTTTTTACTGCAACCAAGTTTTAAATCATTACCTTACGGAACATAATTTAGGTTAGCTCAATGATGCAGCAAACTTGCCACTTCTTCTGGCAATATCACCTTGCAAGGCTGAGGACCAGGTAGGGGCTTTTCTCTTAGGAAAAGGAGGTATATTACATTCTTTCCCTGGGCAAATGGGGCGAGAGCCACCTTTCTCTTCAGCTTTTCCAGGAGTCGGTCGGCATAATCAGGGGCTGTCCATTTACATTCTCCTACAAGTATTGTGTTCTTGTCAAAGAGGTCTTCTGCAACAACATCAAATTCAAGTTCCTCGTTGCCGACAGGGGTTTTCTTGCCTTCTTCAAAGATGGGAACCTTGCCCCACCAGCGTGAGGCTTCACCCCATGTGTGACCTTCTATGTCGCTACCACAGACAGCCAACTGGCACAGTCTTTCCCAAACCTCGGCAACATGACCATTGAATCCCTCATTGATGAATTTCTTTGCAATGTTGCCACGTCCCAAGGCAATCATAGACTTGTTTGGTTCGATGAATCTGTAGTAGAAAGCCATGAATGGGTCATCTATCCGATAAAGAATCTTCTTTGTCTTCTGCGGATTTTCGCCAAATGGTACTTCCTTTCTGAGGAAAGCCATTTCTGTCAGAATTTTCATCGGTTTGGCAAGCTCTGCCGTAGTCTTGCCAAGAGCATCAGAAATGCTGGAATACTTCTGCTTTCCACTACCCACCGCAAGCATGATAGATGAATAGGGCGCGATATCTGATACCTCATCCATAAACAGACGGGCAGGCTCGTCATAGAGATTTCCCATTTCGTCTAATATCAGTTCTTGAATGGCTTCGTCCAAAGAGCAGAATCTTTCTCGTTGACTCCAGTACTGAGGCACTCCTCCCCATATAGAGTACTCTTCTACAAGTTCCTTGGCTGAGGTGTTGATGATTTCTTGCCACCAAGGCAACTTGACAGGACGTAGGATGAAAATACGGTCGGCTCTGCCATAAAGAGGTTCTGAACCTTGTAAGAGACCGTGCATCATTCTCTGTGAAGAGCCGCAGATGATGATGTTGCAGCGCAATTCATTTACTCCGGTAATACGCCTATCGAGGATTCGTTGTAGAGTAGAAGGTAATGCTGGATCTTTCTGAACTAGATATGGGAACTCGTCCAAGACAAGTGTTGCGTTTTCCTTGCAACGGTAGTTGAAAGCCATGATGATGTCTTCCCAGGAAGAATACACAGGGCTGTCGAAGCCCGGATATTCCGTGCCTATGGTGCGTGCCAACAGACTTAGCTGGGTAGTTTTCTCGCTCAGGTTGGCTTCAAAGTAAATGTCTCCATCTTTCAACACTCTTCTGATGAGAGTTGATTTTCCAAGTCTCCTTCGTCCGTATATCACAATGAAGCTTGAAGCTTTAGACTCCAAAGCTGTCTGTAAAACAGCTTGTTCCCTGATTCTATCTACGAATTTCATAATTAGTGATTTTAGAATTACTAACTGCGAAATTACTAAAAAATAATGAAGAGATTGTACTTTGTTACATATTTATATGGAAAATTACGTATATTTAATAATTGCTGCAAGCTGATAGCTCTTTAATATTGTTTGAAGACAGCAAAAGAATGTCTGTCAACATTTATAATAAAAAGAGCGGAAGAACAGCTGGGGTTAACAGAGTTAACAGTTAACAGCTGATTTTCCGCTCTTTCTTCTATAAATCTGTAAAAGTCTACTACGCTAACCCCTTAAAAAATGGAGTTAACGTAGTAAACTTTTTGAGTGTGCTGAATGCGTCTTTACCACAACTCCTTAGGAGACAGGTCTTTATCCTTTCTACCCATCAGGTAGTAATCGGCAAGGAACTGGAGGTTTGCCTGCGTAATCTTCAAACCTTCTTCCTTTACATACTGGCTTGTAAAGATGTTTGCGTCAGGAATCAGGTTGTTTTCTATCAGTTTGCAGACAATTTCGTAAGGGAATGGGAGACCATTGCCGCTGATAATGCCAAAGCTATCGGTCTCTGCACGCTCCTGTACATAGTATGGGTTCTCAGGTGATGCGATGCAATGAGCCAGACCGAAACTGATGTTGATGCCTGTGTATGGACTTCCGCTTAAGATGATGCCTTTCTCGTATTTCTGAGGGAATCGGATGTCCTTTGGCAACTCGAATTCAATCTCCTTGAGGAATTCCTTCAGCGTCTTCACATCTTCCAGGAAGATGAACTTGTCTTCGTATCCCTTCGCCTTGAGCAGATTGTAGTCGTGAATCGCCTTCTCATGATCCACCTTTTCATATTGCTCTATAGCCTTCTTTCTGAACTCCTCATCCTCCCAAAGCTTGTGGGTAGGCATGTTCCTGCAAATCTTGCAGAGCCATTCGTAAGAAGTGAGCGCCAGAAGATTGTTTCTGCCGGCGATGGTCATTTCCATCTGCACAGAATAAGCGAGCGGTTCGGTGAGACCCTGAGGCGAGTTTGCCATCTGCTGGAGGGTAAACTGCAGGCGTTTCTGGTTGCCCACGTTGAAATAGCAACCATAATGGAACCACGCCAGGGTGTCGCGACGGTGAATCTCATCCAACTCCTTGTTCTTCTCGATTTCCTCTTCGGTCGTTTCAGCGTTGCCCTCTATCTCAGGCATTTCGCTGAGATAAGTCAGAAGACGCTCGTTTTCCGGAGCCGTTTCATACTCTCTGTCGAGAATGTTGTAGGCAAGTTTGGCAGCCAGTTCCAGGGTTCCGAAGAGGAAAGGAACGGCTTCCTGTACGAAACTGCTCTGCTGGTAATGGTGCCAGAGCAGGAACTTGACATCAGCGATGTTGATTTCCTCAGGGTCGTAAGCCGGGTCATCTTCGTTGAGCGTACTCTTGATGAATTCGCTTTCTTTCTCATAGAAAGGAATGTAGGTGCCGTAGCGCTGCTTGCATTCTTCCGTGAAAGTCTTCCAAATGCCTGTGCCCGAAATCACATCTTCGAAATAACCGGCAATGCTGAGTGCCAGCTGCTTGGCTTCATCCATATTCTTGAAGTTATGGGTGTAGCACGCCTCGTCAAGAGCGTGGTATATTTCGTTGGCGAGTTCTGTATAATACAGATCTGTTTCGTCTGCTTTTTCGTATGGATGCAAAGCAATCCATTCTTGGGTGAAAATAACTTTTTTCATATATTTCAAGTTTTCTTGGTTATCTGTTTGTTGTAACTTTCATGCAAAGGTAATAAAATATTGCAGAAATCTGCAAGAAATTCGCAGTTTTTTCGTATCTTTGCACCCGAATTTAGGCAATCTTAATAAAAGCGTATGATTGCCGCAAGCGTTTCGGAAGGATTTTGCACCCTAATTCATGGCTGGGAGGGTGAATTCGGCCTTCCATTTTGATTATAATGAATTAAGGTTAAAAAGATTTGAAGACATTTGAAGAATTGGGCGTGAGCGAGGAGATTCGCCGTGCCATCGAAGAGCTTGGATTTGAGAATCCAATGCCAGTTCAGGAAGAAGTAATCCCATATTTGCTTGGTAATAAGAACGACGTGATTGCGTTGGCGCAGACCGGTACGGGTAAGACTGCATCTTACGGTATTCCGGTTATCCAGAAAACTGATGCCAGCAGCAAGCAGACACAGGCTATCATCCTCAGTCCTACACGTGAGCTCTGTCTCCAGATAGCAGACGATTTGAACAGTTTTGCCAAGTACATCGACGGTTTGCATATTGCCGCTGTTTATGGCGGTACCGACATAGGAAGCCAGATTCGCACCCTGAAGCATGGTGTGCAGATTATCGTGGCTACCCCTGGCCGTCTGCTCGATTTGATTAATCGTGGCGTGGCTCAGTTGGAGAACGTGAACAACGTGGTGCTTGATGAGGCTGACGAGATGCTGAACATGGGCTTCTCTGAGAGTATCAATGCCATCTTTGAGAACGTTCCGGAAGATAGAAACACCCTGCTCTTCTCGGCTACCATGAGCAAGGACATCGAGAAGATTGCCCTCAACTATCTGCACGACCACAAGGAAATCGTAGTGGGTTCGCGCAACGAGGGTGCTGAGCATGTAAACCACATCTACTATCTGGTAAATGCCAAGGACAAGTATCTCGCCCTGAAGCGTGTGGTGGATTTCTATCCACGCATCTTTGCGATTATCTTCTGCCGAACCAAGCTGGAGACTCAGGATATTGCGGATAAGCTGATTAAGGATGGTTATAATGCAGAGGCGCTGCACGGCGACTTGAGCCAGCAGCAGCGTGACCTCACCATGCAGAAGTTCCGCAACCATACCGTTCAGTTCCTGGTGGCTACTGATGTGGCTGCCCGTGGTCTGGACGTAGATGATCTGACCCACGTTATCAACTACGGATTGCCTGATGATGTGGCAAGTTACACCCACCGAAGTGGTCGTACGGGTCGTGCCGGAAAGAAGGGAACATCCATCTCTATCATCCATACCAGAGAGAAGTTCAAGGTTCGCCAGATTGAGAAGCAGATTGGCAAGGACTTCGTGGACGGCGTATTGCCAACCCCAGAGGAAATCTGCAAGAAGCAGCTTTTCAAGACCATGGACGACATTATGAAGACCGATGTGGACGAGGATCAGATTGAACCATACATGGCAGAAATCAACCGCCAGTTTGAGTACATCGACAAGGAGGACATCATCAAGAAGATGGTAACTATCACCTTCGGTAAGTTCCTCGATTACTACAAGAACGCTCCTGAGATTATCAAGCCAGAAACCGGCAAGGGCTCCCGTGGCGGCGAAGGTCGTGGAAGTCGTGGCGAAGGCCGTGGCAAGGTTTCCAATGGTCGCAGAAAGCATGAGACTGAGGCAGGTTTCAAGAGACTGTTCATCAACCTGGGTAAGGCGGATGGTTTCTATCCGGGCGAAATCATGCAGTATTTGAACAAGCACGTGAAGGGTCGCCAGGAGGTGGGTCACATCGACCTGCTGAGTAAGTTTGCCTACATCGAGGTGCCTGAGGAGGATGCTAAGCGCGTGATGAAGGCATTGAACGGTACTGAGTACAAGGGCAGAACCGTAAGATGTAACGATGCTGATGAGGAAGGTCATGGCAGAGCAGCCCGTGGCGGACGCGATTCTGAGAGTCGTAGCGGCCGTTCTTCTGAAAGAGGAGGTCGTGGCCGCAGAGGTTCTTCTGATGATTCTCGTGATTCTCGTGGAAAGGGAGGACGTGGAAGCCGTGGCGAATCTCGTGGCGGCAGAAAATCACGCAGCCAGGAGGATACAGGCGATTGGCGCCAGTTCTTCCAGAACAACGACAACGTGAAGTTCAAGGGCGAGGAGCCAAACTTCGAGGAAGAAGGCTGGGCTCGTCGCAGACCTAAAAAGAAGTAGTTTAGGCAGCGATTTATAATAAGATGAAAGCCTGCATCAAAGGGATGTTTTGATGCAATATCCATATTTTGCGGTAAAAATACAGCAATTTCTTTGGTAAATTGCGGTGTTTTTACCGCAATTTTTGTATATTTGCAGCCGTAAACATCAAATAAGGCAAGAAATATGGAATTATTGAAGCAACTTTCAGACAATCTTATCAAGCGTACCGATACTCGATACCTACGATATATGTATCATCAGATTCCTTGGTCGAATCGGATGACGGCTCTTGTTGGACCTCGTGGAGTCGGCAAGACAACACTCCTTTTGCAGTATATCAAATTGAATCTTCAGATGAAAGACACACTCTATGTGAGTGCGGAATCTATCTATTTCGCTAATCATACTCTCTTTGAAACTGCAATGAAGTTTAGCCAACTTGGAGGCAAGCATCTTTTTATCGATGAAATACATAAATATAAGGGATGGGCTACAGAACTTAAGATGATATACGATAATCTGCCAACCTTGCAAGTGGTATTTACCGGTTCTTCTGTGCTTGATATTTATAAAGGTACAGCAGATTTAAGTCGACGAGTACTGGTCTTTACGATGCAAGGCTTGTCTTTTCGTGAATACATCGGTATGGAAAAGGGCATAGACATTCCTGTCTCTACATTGGAACAAATCGTAAATAATGAAGTCGTGTTGCCGGAGGAGATAGAGCATCCGTTGGCATTATTTCATGAATATCTGCGCAAGGGTTACTATCCTTTTTCAAAGGATGAGGGCTATAGGATGCGACTGAATCAAGTGGTGAGTATGACTTTGGAGACGGATATTCCACAATATGCCAATTATACGGTGATGGTGTCTAGAAAACTGAAGGAATTGATGCAGGTAATAGCTGATAGTGTACCTTTTAAGCCAAACATGAGTACCATTGCTACAACTATCAAGGTGGATCGCAATAATCTGCCCGATTACTTTGAACTTATGGAGCGTGCTGGCTTGATAGCCCAACTTCATGAGTCCACAGGAGGAGTGCGTGGTTTGGGCAAAGTAGAAAAGGTGTATCTTGATAATACCAACCTCTCCTTTGCACTCTCTTCTTCGATGCCTGATATTGGCAATCAGCGAGAGACTTTCTTTTTTAATCAGATGCGTGTGAATCATGCTGTCTTCAATTCTCCAATCTCTGATTTCCAGATAGAAGACAAGACTTTTGAGATTGGAGGTAAAAAGAAAGGTCAGAAGCAGATTTCTGAGGCTAAAGAGGGATATGTTGTGAAGGATGATATAGAGACAGGCATGGGTAATGTTATTCCACTCTGGGCTTTTGGTATGAACTATTAGACAATTATAAGTTAATGAAGAAAACTATTCTTATCGCTTGTCTGGGACTGGTAAGTCTGGGCTTGCAAGCACAGAGCATTTCGCTCGTTGGTGAATGGAATGTAGAGTTGGGAAAGAGCGGTAGTGCTTTTGCCAAGAGTAAGCGTGCCTCGCAGGGTGAGGTGAAGCACGCCATCCTTCCTGGTACCATCGACACGAACCATCTGGGATTCGCTCCGAAAGATACGATGGAGACTACGCATCTTACGAGACTCTATGCCTATAAAAGAGCTGCTAGATATTCCAGAACCATCAATATCCCGAAGGATTGGAAGAAGAAGCCGGTAGAACTCTTCCTGGAGCGTACCCGACCGACATGGGTGTATGTGGATGGAGAACTGGTGGATTCCTGCAACTTCATCTCTACTCCCCAGCGCTATCTTCTGCCAAAGAAGGTGAAGTCGGGCAAGCATTTCCTGGAAATCGTGGTGGATAATGGAAGAGGTGTGCCTGAGCAGGTTTACGGCTCCAGCCATGCTTATACGGAAGATACGCAGACCAACTGGAATGGAATTATCGGAAGGATAGAACTCCAGCTTGCCTCTTCTACCGATTGCAAATCGACAGAAACACTGGCAGGAGCAATCTCAAGCCGTTCTGTAGCTTCTCCTTCCGCCCTTCAGATGCCTGATTTCGCCAGGGATTTCCATATTGAGGGCGCTCACTTCTACGCCAATGGTCATAGGATATTCCTCCGTGGCAAGCACGATGCGGCTGTATGGCCGCTGACGGGACATGTGGAGATGAGCGTGGAAGGCTGGATGAAGTATCTCGGAACCTGCAAGGAGTATGGAATCAACCATGTGCGCTTTCATTCCTGGTGTCCACCGGAGGCGGCTTTCGTGGCAGCGGACAGTCTGGGAATCTATCTTCAGCCGGAGCTTCCTTTCTGGGGCTCTTTTGATAAGAAGGATGAAAGGCTGATGGCGTTCCTGCATCAAGAAGGCGAGAACATCCTCAGAGAATACGGTCATCATCCATCTTTCAGAATGATGGCACTGGGTAATGAACTCTGGGGCGACATCGACAAGATGAAGGAGTTTGTGGATGATTTCCGCAAGATTGCGCCCGATAAATACTATACCTTCGGAAGTAATTACTATCTCGGTTATCAGGGAATAAAAAAAGGAATGAATTACTTCACCACTTGCCGCATCGGAGGCGAGGGATGGGGCAAATACAATACTCATACCCGTGGTTCTTTCTCGTTTGCCGACGCCTACGATGGAGGAATGATCAATCATTTCCATCCTAATTCTACGATGAACTTTGATGAGGCTTGCGATAAGGCCGGAATCCCAATCATCTCTCACGAAACAGGCCAGTTTCAGACCTATCCTGATTATCGGGAGATGAAGAAATACACTGGAGTGCTTCATCCTTATAACTTTGAAGTGTTCCGCCGCAGGCTGGCTGCTGCCGGAATGCTCTCGCAGGCAGATGATTTCCACAAGGCTTCGGGCTTATGGAGTGTGAAACTCTATAAAGCCGATATAGAGATGGATTTGAGGACCCGGAATATGGCGGGCTTCCAACTGCTCGACATTCAGGATTATCCCGGTCAGGGAAGTGCTTTCGTAGGCATCCTGGATGCGTTTATGGAGAGTAAGGGAATCACTACGCCCGAGGAATGGCGCCAGTGGTGTTCGCCTGTGGTTCCTCTGCTGGAAATGAAGAAGTTCTGCTTCGAGGATGGCGAGAAGATTCAGGCTAAGGTAAAGGTAGCCAATTATGGCGGTTCTTCGCAGAAGGGCAAGAAACTGAAATGGCATCTGGCTGCCGAGAACGGATTGTTCTGTATGGATGATGGAACTTTCAGCACCAAGGATGGTGAAGTGAGAAAGAATGTGGGCGACTTGATGGCTGAGGATGAGGGTGTATTGAACATCTTTTCATACGATGAAGGTTTGGTGGAAGTGGGTGAACTGAATGGTGTTTTCCACGTGCAGAAACCTACCAAGCTGCTTCTTACATTAAACATTGAAGGAACAGAGGCGAGAAACTCCTACGAACTTTGGGTTTATCCGAAGAAGGCGATGGAAAAGAAGGGCGTCATCATTGCCAGAGATTTGAACCAGGAAGTGGTAAAAGTCTTGGAAAATGGTGGAAAGGTGCTTTGGATGCCTACGGCTTCCAGTCATTTCGTAGCTGCCGATGATAAGGCTTTGCAGTCAGATAATTCGGTTTTGCAGTCAGATAACGCTACTCCTTATACGGTGGGCGGACTCTTCCAGACCGATTACTGGAACTATCGTATGTTCAAGACTATCTGCGAGAACAACAAGAAGAAGGTTTCTCCAGGAACTCTGGGCATTCTGACGAATCCGGAACATCCGATATTCAAGGGATTCCCTACGGAAATGCACACCAACTGGCAATGGTTCCCGGTTATCAAGGAATCGCATCCGCTGGTGCTTGACAACTTCGCCAAGGATTATCGCCCGATAGTTCAGGTGATAGATAATATCGAGCGGAATCATAAGTTGGGCTTGGTGATGGAATGGAAGGTGGGAGCCGGAAAGCTTCTCGTCTGCATGAGCGATTTGGAGAAGGCTGTCAAATACCCGGAAGGCAAGGCTTTCTATCAGAGTGTAATTGATTACATGCGCTCTGCCGATTTCAATCCATCTGCAGAAGTAACGGTGGATGAATTGAAGAAAAAACTCGCCGAAAAGCCTCGTCAGATTTCATTGAAGGAGCTGAATAATATCTCGCAGTATTAATTGGAATTCTGTAAGTTGCGAATCTGTAAGATAAAAATAAGCTGAAAATCAGCAAGATAACAAGAATAGAAAGACAAAATAAAACAAGAGCGGAAAGTCAGAAGTTAACAGGTTAACAGTTAACAGCTGATTTTCCGCTCTTTTCATATCATCCTGAGACTAATCTTTATCCCAGGATAAACCTTTATATCATCTCTGTTGATTCAGAGATAGGAATTACTTTGCATTGATCTCCTTCAAGAGGCGGTCTGCGTGACCCCACTTATCCATCAGGTAGAGCACATAGCGAATATCCACACCGATGCAGCGAGCCAGACGCTTGTCGAAGTTGATGTCAGAGCTGAGGCTGTCCCAGTTGCCATCGAAGGCAAGACCAATCAACTCACCCTTACCATTGAACATAGGGCTACCAGAATTACCACCGGTAATATCGTTGTTGGTGAGGAAGCAGAGCTGCATCTTGCCAGTCGTCTTATCCTGATACTTGCCGAAATCCTTCTCAGAGAGAAGCTCGTGCATGATAGGCTCAGCGTAGTAATCGATGACCTTATCGCCCTTCTTCATCTTCTCAACAAGACTCTCGGCTGTGGTATAATAGCCTGATGGCTTGCCACCGAGGTCGAAACCGCCTACCTGACCGTAGCTCAATCGCATGGTGAAGTTGGCGTCGCTGTAGTGAGGCATGTCTTCCTCCATACGGAGCTTGGCAGCACAGAGATACTTCTCCTGCTCGGCGATGCTGTCGTTGATGCTGCCCATCTGAGCAGCGAAATCTGCAAATACATCGTTCAGATCCATACCGAAGATGACGCCTGGATCCTTCTCATATCCCTTCTTGTTGAAATAGAGCTTGGCACCCTTCTTCATGATGAGCGACTTCTCCCAGAGATAATCCACATACTTGGCGTAGTCGCCGCCAAACTCAGCGTCGATGGTCTTGTAGAACTTAGGCAACCATTTTGCATCTACGTGCTCCTTGTAGTTCTTCAAGAGGGTAGCGAGCACTTCCTTATCGAGTGCCATATCCCATTCTGCAGAGTTATTTTCAAACTCATGATACTGCTTCTTCTTGTTCTTCTCTGGACCCTTCACCTCCATATTGGTCTGGAGCTTGATGGCACGGGTAGAGAACTCGATGTTGCTTCTTCTGGTGAAAGATTCAGAGAAGTTGGTCCAGGCATACTTCACGTCTGCGCTCTCCTTGTAGAGCTTGGCGAGCTTGTCGAAATCTACCTTGTGGGCGAGGTCGTTGGCTGCCTTGGCTGTGTCCTGCCAAGCACGGAGACGGGTTTCGTACTCACGCTTCAGATTAACGATGCCGATAGAGTCGATACACTTGTTCATACCGATGGCATTCTTCCAGTAGTTGGAAGAGCTGGCGTACTTGCTGTCGTACTTGATGCGTACTGCCTCGTCGGCACGCATGTGCTTCTGCATTACCTCCTGCTTTACGCCACGAACCTGGGCACGAGGAGCATTCTCTGCATCGCGCATGGTCTGGATTCCGTAGCTTGAAAGATAGCGCTCTGTGCTGCCTGGGTAACCCATGGTCATCGCGTAGTCGCCATCCTTGTAACCCTGGAGAGAAACCTGAGCCCAACGCTTTGGATGATAAGGCACATTATCCTTGTTGTAGGCAGCAGGACCATTGGTCTTAGGGTCGGCATAGATGCGGAATACAGAGAAGTCGCAGGTCTGGCGAGGCCACATCCAGTTGTCTGTATCACCACCAAACTTACCCATAGACTTTGGTACGGTGAAAACCAGACGCAGGTCGGTGAAGTCGCGATAGGTAGTAGCGTACCACTTGTTGCCCTCGTAGAAAGGCTGAACGGTGATATGAAGGGTAGAATCGTTCTTCTTCACCTCCTTAGTCATCTCGTTCTCCAGAGAATCGATGAGTTCATCGCGCTTCTTGTTGTCGAGTTTCTCGTATCCGAGGCTCATCACCTTATCGGTTACATCCTTCTGTTCAACCATAAAGCTGACGAACATATTCTCGTTAGGCAATTCCTCTGCGTAAGATTTAGCAAAGAAACCGTTGAGCATATAGTCGTGCTCCACGGTAGAGTGGCTTCTGATAGCCTCGAAACCGCAATGGTGGTTGGTAAATACCAGACCGTCTGGAGAAACGACTACGCCTGAGCAATAGCCGGAGAAGTTAACCACAGCATTCTTCAAGGCGTTCTCGCCGTTGTAGAGCTGGTCGTAAGTCATACTGAAGCCTTCGCGCTGCATCATCTCATACACAGCGTTAGGCAAGTTGTAAATCGTCCACATTCCCTCGTCAGCGTGAGCGGTGTTGATTCCGCAGAACGCCATGATAGAGGCGATAAGGACCGTTGCTTTTTTCTTCATTTTATTCTTTGTGTTGTTGTTATATGATTTGCAAAGTTACGATTTTTCTGCGAGATAACATCAAGTAGAACAGAAAAAAGCAAAAAATTCCATCAAAGTTTCCTTTTTAGAGTTATTTCTTTCACTTATACTAGAAATATTCGATAAAAACACAATATTTTTCACTTATACATGAAAAAGATTGCAAAAGTAGCGAGTTTTTCTTGTATAAGTGAAAAAATTAGTGCTATCTTTGCGCCATAAAAAAGGTGTTTCTTATTTCTTGATGAGCCATTTCCCTCCCTTGTCTGGTCCTATTCGTTCTATTATGTGATCTTCTTTCAGTTTCTTTATATGTTTAGAGATGGCACTTCGGTTGATTTTCAATCGTTTACTCATCTCATTGGTGGTGACAAATGGGTCGGATGCGATAAGGGAAAGGATAGACTCTTTGGTTTTCTGTCCACCTTTTCTGCCTACCTTTTCTGTTTTCTGTCCACCTTTTCTGTCCACCTTTTGATGAGGCGTGTGGGGTACTTGGGGGGTAGCAAGTCTTGGCTGTACCTTCCATTCATCTGTAGGATCTATATGCAAGTATCTGTTTTTGAGAACCCAACTTTCGCCTAGCAGCAAGTTTCTGAAGAAACGAACAAGGTAGATAGGAGAGTACTCTATATCTTTATTGATATTGCGATAATTGGCACGAACCAGGGCATTGCGGAAATACCAGGAATGCTTGGCAAACATTTCGTTGTTCACTTCATATCCTAACGAACGGAGATATTGAATGGTGAAAATTGCCGTGGTTCGGGTGTTTCCCTCTCTGAAAGCATGGATTTGCCAGATGCCTGAAATGAATTTGGCAATATGCTCAATCTTCTCATCATCCGTCAGACCTTTATATGAGAAGTTCTTCTCCTGTTCAATATCCCAATCCAAGGCTCTTCGCAAGTCTTCCCAATTCAGGTAGTTTACGGAATCTCCTTCGAGCACCCATTCTTTCTTGGAAATATCATACTGTCGGATTTCTCCTGCGTGCTTGAATACCCCCTCGAAAATTCTTCGATGCAGGGAAACATATCCGTTGGTATTGAAGGCAAAGGTCTTGCTGGCGAGAATCTTCGCGATGTTGGCTGAAACCTTATCTGCCTCTTCCTCGTCTTCATCCTTAGGTGTACGGACCGTCTTGCTCTGATAGTAAGAGTCAATCAGTTTTCTGGTTTCATCCAGAGAGATTTCTCCTTCGATGTTTCGTTTAGCCACATCTATGAGATACGCCGATGGTTGCAGCCCATCTACAGCCTGCAATCCGATAGCCGTCTTCCAGTTCTCGGCACTTTCCTTCTGCGAAGGTTCTCCTTGTCGAAGATATTCATCGAAGGATGCGAACTCGTTGATATTATCTTTATTCATAGATGTAATGCTTGATATTTAACTTTGCAAAGTTACGACTATTTCCCGAGATTACCAATGATTTAGGGTAAAATATTAAAGAATTGCCCATTTATAGCTTACTTGTGTACCTTAACATTATGTTTCTTGGAAAAAACTTATTTAAAATGATACGATTTTCAGAAATAATCACTACCTTTGCATTCGAGTTGGAGCGGCATGAAAAGACTTGTCGTGATGAAGGCTCAATTTAATATAGAGCGTTTTGATATTATCCAAGGACTGAAATGTGGAAGTTTCAATACTTGTTTGGATAATGGCAATCCAGCTCACGCATAAGGATTATTGTACCCTTTTCTTTAGGGCATAATATATCTCATAGCGTGGGCTATTGTTTCATTGTCAACAAGTAGGTCCTTCCACAACCTCAGTCCTGGCATATAAGCAATAGTTCCCACGCTTTTCCTATTTATTAACCGTCATCAGAGGGAATGGTTGACAGAAAAAAAATATCTATGGAAGTAGTTTATTGTCTTATTGGGGTTATTTTCGGTGTGCTAAATTTAATCTTGTTTTTCAAGATTTGGGGAATGACTAATGATGTAAAGGAATTAAAATATGCGTTGTTGGAGGAAATTCAAAAAAAATATATACAAGCACCTTCCGCAGATGCAGTTCAAGGAATGAAGTCGGAATTATCTAAACTAGAAGAACAAGATAATTCTAATTTAAGTCCAAAGGAGTCTTTGGCAAACCAGTTTAAGATAGCAATTAAAAAGTATAAAATTCAATGTGCTACTAATGCTATTCCTGAAGATAAAGCTAGAGTCGGTATTCTTTCTATAGTAAAAGCTTACCAGAAACGAGCTTTGGATGAGCAAATTAGTATTGATTTTAATTCTTTGTTAGATTAAGAATTAGCCATACAAAGCTATAAATATTGGTAACTTATATCGAGAAAAATAAAGAGTGAGGCATTGCCTCACTCTTTATTTCTTAGAATAATTCGGAGAGTATTTCTTGTAAGTATTTAATCCATCCGTATCTGATTTGAAGATGATGGTGTCTATGAAATAGTAGTTGCCGTCATCTCCAACCAATACATTATTAGGCACGGCATCGAAGATGTCGTGAATGCCATTGGTGAAATATTCTCCATTGTCTTCTGCGTGAAAACCGATGCGCTCAAACTCTTCCTTGATTTCTTCGGGAGTAGCTTCCCTCGCATTTACAACAAGCTGTTGGCGAAGGACAGCACAAACTTTTCCATCTCGATTCTGTGAGAAACCGATGAAATCGTAGGCGCAATCTGGAAAGTATTGGTTATGGGCAGGAATTCGTTCAAAGAATGGAGTAAGGTTGTCGTCAGAATAACGGAAGTCGTTAAGTTTATAAACGTGTATTCCATCATAGGCCATATAAACCTCGTTCTCTGAACCTCGGTCAGAGAACACACCTAATGATTCCGGATCTTCAATCCAGCAATCATTCTCCTTAGCCCAGTCTTTTAGCCTTGCAATTTGGACTCCCTTGCAAGCCGTTGTTCCCGCAAGCGCTTGAATTGAGCTAAGCACTCCTCCAGCGAAAGCGGATGCTCTCGCCAATAAGCCATTGAAGCCATCTTTTGGGCATTGACTTTCTTGTGATAATCGTTCAGTTGTATCTCCATCCATTTATGTATTATATTGTTAGAATATTACGTTTGCAAAGTTACGACTATTTCTCGAATTTTCCAAGGCTTCGCTTGATTTTCTTCATAATTTGCCTTTTTGCCGACTGCAATCCTGGAGAGAGAACCTCTTGTTCCAGCATATCCAATGCCATTCTTAACTCTTCGAGGAGTTCGGGATAGTACTTCATCTGCTCGTAGGCGAGCTTCATGCAGTAGCAGCGGATGGCGTAGGGTTGGGAACAGGCAGTAATCTTGGCGATGCAGAAATCGATGAAATCGGAACGGAGTGATTCTTCTTCGAAAGGCTGACGGAGAAGAAGATTGAGCATCAGGCGGCGCTTGGTCTCATTCTTCTCTGCGAGAACCCTATTTATCAAGTCATCGTGCTTCTGAAAGAGCCATAGGTTGTTAGCTTCATCGAAATGGGTTAAAGCCCAAAGTGCATTGAACGATACGCGGTCGTTTTCATCGAAGGTGAGCTGGTAAAGTTCTTCCTTCCGGTGGTCGTTCTCCTTGCCTTGTGTCATGATGCATATCTTGTTGATATCGTTCATATTGATCTTGTCCTGTAGTATCTTTCTCATGCTCTTTATTTTTTATGAGGGAATAATCGTTGCAAAGATATACTTTTATGAGGGAATAACGAAAAGGAAGATTACTTTTTTGAGATTTCTTGGAATATTCCTTGTTTTTGAGGTATAAAATGGGAGAAAAAGTCAAGTTGAACAATCGATGGATTCATAGTTGTACGTCTAAAGGTTTATAGTTGTACAACTGAAGGGTGTGTAGTTGTACAACTAAAAGGTGTACAGTCGTACAACTATAGGGGGTATTGTTGTACGATTAAAAGGTGTTGTCACTAGGCTCGGCAGACCTGCTGACTGCAGTGAGCAGACCTGCTGACTAGGCTCAGCAGAGCTGCTGAGCCTAGTGACAACTTTCCAGAAGCAGTCTCCTTGAACTCCATATTCTATCTCTTTGAACCTGATCAGACGTCTTCTTTCACTTGCGCAGTCATATTCTTCAGCTTACGGAGCCGTATCCTTCGGTTAACGGAGCCGTATCCTTCTGCTTGCATAGTCATATCCTTCAAAATACTCAGTCGTCTCGTTTCGTTCACTCAGCCGTTTGCTTTAGCTCTTACAGGGCGCCTTGTTGGCTGCTATTATATCCTGAGTATTGCTCGGGACCAGGAACATTGGGTCCTTTTGTCTATTCTTGAACCGCATGCGAAGGTTCTGTATAATATAAACAAAAGAAGTCCGTGGACTTACACATTGTCCACGGACTTCTTGGAATATAATCTCAATGATTGGAATCTCTTACTTTCTAAAGTATTTTCCCACCACTGGCAGACTCTTTAATGGGAAATCCTTCTTCACGAGATAAGCGGCGAAGATGAGGATGAGTACCGTATTGATGAGGCAGGCAATTCCACTGGAGAAGTATCTGTTAGCCTCGGTCATTCCGGCGAAGAGGATGAGGGCGAGAACCACATAAATCATAATCTCCTTCACCGGATAGTTGATAGGATACTTCTTCTGACCCACAAAGTAGGAGAGAAGCATGGCTGTTCCATAACCTGCGAAACCGGCCCAGGCACAGGCGATGTAACCATAAACTGGTACGAAGATAACGTTGATGGCAATCAATACCGCACAACCGATGCCTGAGAAGTAAGCACCCCAGATGGTCTTGTCGATGAGCTTGTACCAGAAACTGAGGTTGAAATATACTCCCATCATGATTTCGGCAGCCATTACGATAGGCACTACCTTCAAACCATCCCAGTAGTCGCGACCGATGATGTGGCGCAATACATCCAGATAACCTACCACCACCAGGAAGGCGAGCAGGGTGAAGATGACGAAATATTTCATCGCCGAAGCGTAAGTCTGTCGGTTGTCCTTATCCTTCGCCTTGCCGAATACGAATGGCTCGTAAGCATAGCGGAAAGCCTGGGTTATCATCGCCATGATCATCGCAATCTTGCTGGCTGCTCCGTAGATTCCGAGCTGTGCATGCGCATCGCCCTTCTCATAGATGTAAGGGAAGAGAATCTTGTCGGCTGTCTGGTTCAGAATACCGGCAATACCGAGCACGAGGATAGGCCAGCTGTAGCCTAGCATCTTCCTGACGAGCACCTTACATTCGCTCCAGGAGCATTTCTCGCCCATGAATCCTTCCTTCAGTTCCTTGTAGAAACAGAAGGTGATGGAGGCGGTACAAACCAGGTTGATGTAGAAAGCATAACCCACATCGTGACCATCCATGATGACGTAGTAAACCAGGTTGAGCGCAATGTTCAGACCGATGAAGAGCAACTTGAAGGCTGCAAACTTCAATGGGCGCTTCTTGTATCTGAGGTAAGCGAACGGAATGCACTGGAAGGCATCAATAGCCACGGTTACGAACATGGTCCATACGTAAGCCGGATGGTCGGCGTAGCCCATCGCTTCGCTCAAAGGCGTGATGAAGAGGAATACCAGGGCGATGAAGAGTAGGGAAGTGAAGCCCACCATGCTCAATACCGTGTGATAAACCTTTTCAGAATTTTCGCCCTCCTTGTTGACAAAGCGGAAGAAGGTGGTCTCCATTCCGTAGGTCAGGATAACGAGGAGTAACGCCGTATAGGCGTACATGTTGGTGATGACACCATAACCACCACTGGCGGCACTGATCTTAGCCGTATAGAGTGGTACAAGCAGATAGTTGAGAAATCTGCCGATGATACTGCTCAAACCATAGATGGCGGTATCCTTTGCTAAACTTTTGAGGTTTGCCATATGTTTAAAAGTAAAAGGGTAAAAAGGTAAAAAGGTAAAAGAAAGCTTGATTCTCTGCCTTTTCGCTTTTTACTTTTGTTTATTGATTATTTTTTTGTTTCAATTTATTGATGATATTTACGAGAGTTCCTATGATTGTCTTAACATCATTGGATATTGATTCGTATTGTTCTGTTGTTATATAATTGCTTTCTTGAAGTAAATCCAGCCAATATTGAGTTTCACTTGCTTCTTTTAGGGAGATGCTAAGTTTGCTTATATAATCTGGTGTACTTTGAGCATAAGTGCTTTCTGCAATGTTTGCTCCAATGCTTGTACCACATCTGTATATTTGTTTAGACATAACGAATTCATGTTTCTCTTCTTTGAGGAAAACATAAAGTTTGATTATTCGTATGGCAAACTTTTTGCTTAATTCATAAATGACATTATTGCCCATATTTTCATTTTTTAGATGAATATATAATCTAAGTCTTTTTTACCTTTTTACCCTTTTACTTTTTTACCTTTAAAAGAAAAGGTATGCTATAGCGATTGCTGCGATGACTCCAGCCAAATCGGCGAGCAAGCCGCAAGCCACGGCGTGGCGGGTATTCCTGATGCTTACGCTTCCGAAATATACTGCCAATATATAGAAGGTGGTATCGGTGGAACCCTGGAAGATGCAGCTCAATCTGCCCACAAACGAATCAGGACCATAGTTCTTCATCGCCTCCAGCATCATGCCTCGTGCACCACTTCCCGACAGCGGTTTCATGATGGCGGTAGGCAGGGCGCCTACGAAATCGGCGTTCAAGCCGCATTGTTCTACCGACCACGAAATGCCCTGTATCACCATGTCCATCGCTCCCGAAGCACGGAACACGCCGATGCCCACAAGGATAGCTACGAGATAAGGGATAATCTTCACCGCCGTAGTAAAACCTTCCTTCGCTCCCTCGATAAACGCATCATATACATTCACCTTCTTCCAGAAACCAGCCAGGATGAAGCAGAGAATGATGCCCAGGAGAATCATGTTAGAAGCCAAGGTGGTAACCGTGTTCATCGTATCCTTGTCCATCTGTCCGAATCCCCAAATGATGATGCCTACGAAGGCGCACATTCCCAACAGAGTAGCGAGCAATACCGGCTGCAGGATGTTGATGCGCTGCCAGAGCGAAGTGATGATGATTCCGGCAAGCGTAGCCACGAGCGTAGCCATCAGGATAGGGATGAAGACATCCGTAGGCTGGGCTGCACCATAGGAGGCACGGAAGGCAAGGATGGTGGTAGGGATGATGGTGAGTCCTGAGGTGTTCAGAACCAGGAACATAATCATCGGGTTCGTTGCCGTATCCTTCTTCGTGTTGAGTTCCTGCATTTGCTGCATCGCCTTCAATCCTGTAGGTGTCGCAGCATTATCGAGTCCCAGCATATTCGAAGCGATATTCATGAAGATGCTTCCCATCACCGGATGGTTCTTCGGAATGTCAGGGAAGAGACGGGTGAAGACCGGGCTGAGCGCTCTTGCCAACACATTCACTACTCCCGCCTTTTCTCCAATCTTCATGATGCCAAGCCAGAGGGCGAGTACGCCCGTCAGTCCGAGAGAAATCTCGAAGGCATTCTTGGATGAGTCGAAGGTGGAATCTACAATCTTCTGGAAGATAGTCGTATCTCCCATTGCCAATCCGATGAGTGCGAAGATGAACGCAATCACGAAAAATGCTATCCAAATGTAATTTAAAACCATATTCTGTTTATGCTTTCTTAATCGTTGTTATTGCTAGTGGAATTCTTTGCGGATTGCTCTTTCATTTTGAGACAATGACAGTCTGATGCCTCCAGGGTACACGAAGCAAAATCGCAGGCATAGGAACGCTAGTACTTTCTAAGGTTTCTAATTTTGTACCAGCTTGGTACAAAAATTCATTTTGCGAAGAATAGAAGAGATACCACTTGCGTATTTTATAAAGATTTGACCAAGAAAAACCTTCTACATTTGGAAATGCAGAACGCAAGTCCAAACTAAGCTGTTTTATAAAATTAGTGCCCCACTTATATAGCTTTTGCTTGTTACAAATGTCTTCTCCCAAGCTCCAATAAAGCTTGTGCAACTCTTCATTGACTTTGATAGCCGCTTTGAGTTGGGCGATGCGAATACGACCTTTCAAATCGGAGAGCCACTTCACATAGTTGCTATCCGACATAATAGATTCGCTATTCACGAATTGGGGTATGCTATTCTTTTCTGCCATATCGTTTACTCTTCTGTTTTATTTGTTGCTTTTCCAAGCACGGGTGCAAAAGTACAATAAAAATTTCGCATAGCGTGGTTAAATACAGAAAAATCCCTCAGAGAGGGAGAAATTTGATGATTTTTATCCCTCAAAGAGGATTTTTTGCTAAAAACTTTTGTTCTTTCAAACATTATTCGTATATTTGCCGATGATTCTGAGTAAGGATCACGACATAATGGAAAAGGCGCATACTTAGCGCTTTGTTCTTGACGGATTGAAACTTCGCAAACTTCATGCATTGTCAGAACATAGCAACGGTAGGTGCTCTCGGGATGTGTTAATTCACATCCCTTTACTGGTATGGCTTATTGCGTCAAGGCGGTAGGTCTTATATCCGTATAGGGATAAGTGTATACATATCGGCGTGGGCTTCGACGTTGCTCGTTCAACAATGCAGGGCAATGCGAAGGCCTCAATCCGTGGGACGAGTGACAGGTAAGTTCCCACGCTTTTTTATTTTGCCGAAACCGAAATCTTAACCCGCCAAGTCTCGGGAACACCTGGCAAAATGATAATATATCAATGAAACAGAACGATTTTTACTACTTTTGTTAAGCCGAAATCAAGAAATTTCGCTTATGAACCATTATGGACTTGATAGTATCAAATAGAATAACTATCTTTGTCCCCGAAATATAAGAATTTAAAACATGTAACTATGGAACGAGAAATGAAACGATGCCCTTATTGTGGTGAAACAATATTAGCTGTAGCTAAAAAATGTCGTTATTGTGGTGAATGGTTGGACAAACCTTTAACAAAAGAAACAGCACAAGTGAGGCCTCCATTTGCTTCTTCTGTGGATTTGGCGAAGTCGAACATAGAAGACAAGGGAGTTAATAATGTTGATGAAGAGTTGGAAGAGAATATCCCAGGTTGGATAGAGTATTTCTTCTATCAACCCTTCATCAAGCATTATTGTGATTTCAAGTCATCTATAGGGCGTAAGCATTTTTGGATTTGTATGCTTTGGACTGCGCTCTTTACTAATGCTATTTTTGGACTTGCATTTTTATTGGTAGATAAACATGTGACTTTTTTAGATTCGTCCCGTACACTATTACAAATCTCGTTAGTGCTTTTAGTTGTAGAGCTGGCGATAATCATTCCTTCTTTGGCTTTGTATGTAAGACGTTTACGTGATGCAGAACTTTCTTGGAAGTGGGTTCTTAGTCTGTTTATTCCATATATTGGTCCTCTTATTTTGGTTATAAAACTCTGTAAGTCTGGAGATTTGGAATGTGGAACATCAAAAGCGAAGCCTATAGACTATATTGCCATTGTTGTTTGTTCATTATTAATCGTCTTTGGCTATTCACAAGGTTTGCCATATATGTTTGACACAATTAAGATGTGGCAGGAATATCCGTCCAAGATGAGTTCTCCAGACCTAAAGATGGAGGGTGAAGATACATTGTCTGTTGATACAATGGCTGTAAATAATCAGGAGGATATTGCAGAATCAGATGGTCCTGATGAAAGTGTGACAACTACAAATGTTGACTCAAATGATGACGAATATGCTTGGTTATGTATGCGGTATGCAGAACCAGAAGATTTGGAAAATAAAAGCAGCCGTGAATTGCGTATAATGCGTAACTATATCTTTGCTCGTCATGGGTATATTTTCAAGAGTGATGATCTTAGACAATACTTTAGTCAGTATGATTGGTACACACCGATAAGTAGAAATGTTACTAAAGAATTGAGTAAAATAGAACGTGATAACATAAAGCTAATAGAGGCTTATGAAGATTAATGCATGTCCATTTGAAGTAGATATTTAAACTTGAAAATAATGAATATAGTAATATACAATCATTCACGCTATCTGAACATAGCGTTTTGGGGAGTCGTTTTAGGCGAACTGATAAGTCTTGCCCATAACTCTCATTTTACCAAGGGGCTTTTGTGGAAATTCAGTGCTACAATCCCCGAAAATTTGGGAACCTTGATATCTTTTGTATGTGGTGCCATCCTCTGGATGTATTTGCAGCAGGCATGGGCCAACCACAAGGTATTTAAGACGGTATCCATCTCATCGCTCATTGCCATGGAAGGCTTGTTTTGCTTGTTTGGGATTCTTGCAGATAAAAAATTGGACTGGGAGAGTGCGAGTGATGAGGCAACTCTATCGCTTATTCTTGTGCTTTTTCTCTTTTTTGCTTATTTGGCAATCAACCTATATGTTGGTATTGTTTTGATAGTGAAGAGTGAAAGGGCTTTACGTTGGGGTGGTATCTTGGCTATTGTGGAATTATTGTTTGGGATAGTTCTCTTAGTGAGCGGTAATACCAACAATCCCGTACTTTCATTTTTTGATTCTTTATTATTGATACTATTGAACTTTTCCTTGAAAGAAGGATGTTTGGATGAATTGGATGAGGACGAGGTAGAGATTGGAATACTGCAATATGCCCAGATGGCTTATGTCTTGTTTATTCCTTTCCTGCTCATCTGTAGTGTTATGTTTTAAAAACTTTTAAATGCTAAATATTATGGAGCAGAAACAAAGAGAAACCAAGCGTTGTCCTTATTGTGGCGAAGAGATTATGGCCACAGCCAAGAAATGCAGATATTGTGGGGAATGGTTGACAGGGGAGGTTCCACCAACTTCGGTTCCACCTGACTACAACGAGCAACATGTTGACCCGATAGCATCTGATGAATCCAAAAGCCATAGTAGCCCCAATGTCGTAGCATCATTGGTGGTTCTTGCTGTTGCCGCAATCTTGGCTGTTATCATAGCTGTTACCATGCATGCCAGTGGAGGTAGAATGAGTAATGATGGCAATGAGAATTTCGCAGATTCTGTTATGGTAGATACGACTGACACGGATACTGACGAAACATATACGTCTTCCGACGACTATTCGTCGGATGAATCAAGCTCTGATAACTCTTATTCCCAGTCGTATGATGAAACTAATCCCTATTTTGAAACCTACTTGCGTTGCAAGGGCAAGTTTATTAATGGAGGTACACCAATAGAATTGGAATTCTCCATTGACCAAGAAGGTGTTATTAATGGTGGAAGCGTTATTGCCCGTTTGAGTAATCAACGTTTTGATGACTTGTCGGGATGCCTTTCGGGCAACCACTTGGAGATGACCTTTGCCAATGGCAGCTCGTCGGTGTCATTGGATATTGTGAGCGACGGCAAGATGACTGGTACTATCGAAGGCGATGAGGTAACCTTGCATTTCACCACGCAACATTCATAATATTCTAAATTATAAAATTATGACTAAACGAATACGAACCTATGTTTTGCTGCTCATAACGCTATTTACCTTTTGTGGATGTTATGACCCCACTCCCTATCTCGGCACTTGGGTAACCGACATCGAGGAGGAAGATGGCTACGATGGTACCTTGAAACTGATGCTCAAGGAAGACGATAATATGGTGATAGAATTGCAGTTGGAAGGAACAGAGCAGATAGAAGGCTATGACGTCAATGTCACAATGACCATGAAGATGAAAGGTACATGGGATGCCGTAGCAGAAATCATGACGCTCGACATCGACCCTAACAGCTTGATAACAAGGGTGGACGATGTGTCTTCCAGTAACAGCTATGCCAACTTGTTCTTGAATGCTTATCTTGCCAGTGCCTCCAACCGGTTGGCCTTAGAGAAAGAACTGGAACGTGAGTTTAAATACGAAATAGATGACATAAATGGTGACGTTGACATTCTCTCTGTCTCTCCAACCAAGATGGAATGGAAATATGACGATGGAGATATTATTACCTTTCGTAAAAGAATAACAGAATAAAAATATCAAACTATGACAGAAAACGAAACAAAGACTTGCCCCTATTGTGGGGAGACCATCTTGGCCATAGCCAAGAAGTGTAGATATTGTGGCGAATGGCTCGATGAGCCACGGCCAGAAACCAAGAAGACCAAAGAGTGTCCGGTGTGTGGAGAAGAGATAGATGCAGATGCAACAGTTTGCCCAGTATGTCATGAGAATATTGATGATTATGAAAAACGGCAAAAGACTTCTAAATCTATAGTGGAAACAGGGCTAAGAACATCTGGTGACGCGATTACTTTTGAATTGTCTTCAAAGGATGATGAGATAGAAGATATTGAAGAAGATGATGATGAAGAAGAGTCACTTCCCTTATTTGTTAAAATTATTTTTTGTATCATTGCTTTTGTCGCGGCACTTGGCATTAGTGCCATTATCATGCAAGCGTTGTTCTCTGACTCGATAGTTAAACCACATTCGGTAGCACTGGCTACGGCCATTAGTTATGGAGTCTACTCGTTTTTGAGAAAACTGTATTTTACCTTCCGTGGTTAACCCAAACTGAATATTAACTTTTAAAAAATAGAATTATGGAGAAAAAAGAAATGAAGCGTTGCCCTTATTGTGGCGAAATGATTCTTGTAGTAGCAAAGAAGTGTAAGTATTGCGGAGAGTGGCTTGAAAATTCAGAAGCCATCATTGCTGATGACAAAGAAGAAAAGTCAGCTCCTGTAGTTCCTAAATCAAAAAGCAAGCCTGTGGCTGAGCCTGCACCAGAACCTGAAGATGCAACAACCGATGGTGATGATGAGGTTGTTGACACAGGATATGGAGTCTCTGTTTCTAAGAGATTGGCTAAGCGAATAACTTGGGGACTTGTTGCCGTTGCCATTATTGCCTTTGCTTTCTTGGGATATGAAATGCTTAGTGTAGATAGTAGCGAACTCACCATGTCAAAGATGGATGGCAGTTGGAAAGAATTGGCAACGGATGATGTTACTATTATGTACCAATTCAATAAAAATGGGGAGTTTACAGAGATGCGTACAATGGATGATGACGGTACAAAATATGGTAGTATGTGTACTGGGACATGGGAACTGAGCCAGCAAGGAATTCTTGGTCAATGTATAAGTATGAAGTACGATCTAGAGTCGTTAGTTGTAGATGGTCATAATGAAGAAACAGGTGAAGTTTATGATGAAAGCGACCCAACGGTCAACGAAATGAAACAAACCCTTTATGCGAAGTATCAAAAAGAAAATCAGGAAGTTGATAAGTATAAAGGTACGGATAAAGTGTATGGGTTGAACAACCTAACTTTCAGCAACGATACTATAAAACAAAATGGTATTTCTATTATGGTTAAGATAGGCGATATCAATCGTTAAGTAAATGAAAATTATAAAACATATTTTATGAAAAAGATAATTTATGCATTTATGGCGAATTCAACAAGCAAGTTCTGCTTATTGTTCTGGCGTAGAAATACCAGTTGAAATGTTCTCAGGTTGGCTAACTCTAAGATCTTATTTAGCAAAGGTTGTGCAAGCGCAGAACGAGGAAGAAAGAAACTCTTATGATTATGCCGATTAATTTGAGCTTGATGACAAAACGGTAGATGTTTAATATTATAATTGTAGATATATGGTAAATTCAAAAAAACTATCTCCTGAAGACATTCGCAAAGGGCAGGAGAAAATCAAGGAAGAGATTTATGCAAGGGCTAAAGAATTGGGGATTTCAACAGATGACCTTTGGCCGTTGCCAGATGGAGTGTTCAATATCGAAGGCTATTGTCAGTCTTCTCCTCGTATCATGTGGATATTAAAACAGCCGTATGATGATATGAAGGAAGGTAAACCCTATGGCGGTGGTTGGGAAGTTTATGGTGCTTTCAATAATGATGATGCTTTTAAGAATACAACTTGGCAACCCATTATCTATAGTCTCTTTGGCATACGTAATCATAAACTTTATGGTGATAGCGATGTGCCATATATTCGTGATGATAAGTCTATGGTTGATTTGTTGAAGGATATTGCTTATATCAATGTCGATAAAATGCCAGGTTATAGATCTACTTCTGATGAAGAGTTGGCACAGGCTTATGAGCAGTGGAAAGACATTGTTGAAGAACAGATACGTTTGTATGACCCACAAGTGATTTGTTTTGCCAATACAATGTGGCTTTTCAAGAAAGATTGGGGCATAGATGAGCACACTGAGCATGAAGTGGTTCCATTGGGAAATGACAAATGTATGTTTGTCTATAACAAGGATGGCAGATTGTGCCTGGATACCTATCATCCTGCTCAACGAGTGGTGAAAAGGGGAGATTATGTAGATTCCATTATAAAGGTAGTGAACAAGTTTAACGTGAAATAGAGTAGAATCACTTGGTGCATTACTGTTACAACTCAACAATATACTTCTGACCCTTTTTATAATGGGGCGAAGGAGATACAAGAGCAGTACATGCGTATGTACCAGTTCGACTATAAGAAGAGTTGTTGTAGCAAGTTTGATTTTGAGTTTAAGCAATTAGACTGATATTTAGAAAAGAGGGTGTGTCATAAGGCTGGATGAGAGTGTAAACTAAACTGTGTCAAGCTACAATAAAAGTAGTTTAACACAGTTT
>ERZ791808.162-NODE-162-length-90974-cov-5.586401_pt1 | contig 90974 bp, 72 predicted proteins | sample MGYA00510305_ERZ791808 | MGnify/ENA primary metagenome ERZ791808 (study PRJEB30046, sample SAMN00792024) | human gut metagenome | study: EMG produced TPA metagenomics assembly of the A metagenome-wide association study of gut microbiota in type 2... | reverse complement strand
AGCTGTCCCGCAAAATAGCTGCGGAGATCACGAAATATGCCGCAGAGTATCAGGCCGATGTAATTGTGTTTGAGTATCTGGAAATGGAGGGAAAAATATCCGGAAAAAAGAAACAAAAGCTTCATTTATGGAGAAAGCGGGATATTCAGAAGCTGTGTGAACATCAGGCACATCGGAACGGGACTCGTGTGTCCAGAGTCAGTGCCCGGAACACCAGCAGGCTGGCCTGTGACGGAAGCGGAGCGGTAGTAAGAAATCAGGAGAACCATAGCCTATGTACCTTCCGGACAGGAAAACAGTACAACTGCGACCTGTCAGCTGCCTATAATATTGGAGCGAGATATTTTATACGGGAACTTTTAAAACCCTTGCCGGAAACGGAAAGGTCTTCACTGGAGGCAAAAGTCCCTGTAGTGAAGCGTAGAACCTCCTGTGTTTATGCAGATTTAAGAAAGCTTTATGTAGAAGTAAACAACTTAAAAGCAGCATAAACGCAGGCAGATATACAGCGGACTACCTGTAATGTGGAAACCAGCCGTATCCGGTGTGGAAAAAGTGCGTATCCGCACGAATTCTAAGATACTGGCGTATCCGCCGATATTTAGTCTTGCCGTTTAAAACGGCCGAGAAGCACATGACTTTAGCCATGTGAGGTTCACTAATCCACCGTATTGTCCACTGCCCCTTGGTATCCTTCGCCTTAAACAGGCAGTGGTTCCGCTGTATTATTCGATATTTCGCAACGTCCATTCTGAAGATAATTACGCAGTGTTTCTTTATGTTTTTTTGCGTATATCACAGCTTTTTCCAGCTTGCTTCTTTTTACAGGATTGAGTTGTTCCAACCATGCATAAAAGCTTTCCTATACCGGCACTTCTGTTTCCAGACATCTGTCTTTTCGCTCTTCCGGAGTAAGGTCACGGAACAGCTTTTCCAAAAAGAAAAGCTTGTTGCAGTATGCCAGACCAACTTCAGCCGGAATCATGTGGGGGATTTCTTCTTTCTTAGGAAGAAGCGGCTCTTTGATTTCTTCCTCGGAATTTCCGTTACTGGGCACGTATGCGTGAACAGTAACAGTACTCAATTTTGGGGATTGCCTATAAGCAGGAGAAAACGGTATAATTGAGGAAAGCAGTTGGATATAAGGGGGACAAGTGGTGGAGATGAAAAATATTGTGCAGACGGAAAGATGGGCGGTTGTCTGGGATATGGGATGATGCGGATGATCGATGCGGTGCATCGCTGTTTACATAAATAGATAGAGGAAATACGATGGAACTGAATTTAAGCGAACCGGGACAGAGCCGGTATCTGAGAGTATATGAATATTACAAAGAATTGATCGTGTCCGGGCAGATGAAGTCGGGAGCGAAGCTGCCGTCGATCCGCAAATGTTCCCTGCAGCTGCAGCTTTCACGGACGACGGTGGAGACGGCGTATATGCTGCTGGCGGCGGATGGCTATATCATTTCGCGTCCGCAGAGCGGGTTTTATGTAACGGATGCGGTGCTGGCGGCTGCAAACCGGGAGGAAATAGAGCACGGTGTGACGCGTCAGGAGGAACGCCCGGAAATCCGGTATGATTTTGCGTCTTCAAATGTGGATCGGGAGAGCTTCCAGTTTGATTTATGGCGGCGCTATGTCAAGAGCGCCCTGCGCCAGGATGAGCGGCTGCTTTCTTATGGCGAACCGCAGGGAGAGCGGGAATTCCGGGAGGCGCTCTGCGCGTATCTGGGGCGCCACCGCAATGTGATCTGTACGCCGGACAGTATCGTAGTAGGGGCGGGTGTGCAGAGTCTCTTGCATATTTTGTGCCCGATGCTGCGGGAGCGGGACAGCGCATGGTTTTTTAATCCGTCGTTCCGGCAGGGACGCCAGATTTTTGAGGATTATGGGTTTCGGACCGGAGATATAAGAGCGTATTGGGAAAAAAATGAGATGAGGACCGGATCCTTTAAAATGGATTTGTGTGGAACGGAAAAGTCAGATGTATGTGCAAAAGAAATGAAAACAATGCCATTTGAACAGACATCAGAGGCAATGAAATCCACGGGAAAAAGTGTCTGCTATTTAACGCCTTCTCAGATGACAGTCTGGGGAGAGGTCATGCCGGTGGGCGACCGGATGAAGCTTTTAAAGGATGCGGCGCGCGAGGATATGCTGATTATTGAGGACGATTACAACAGTGAGTTCCGCTATTATAACCGCCCGACACCGTCCCTGCAGGGGCTTTCCGGAGGGCGGGGCGTCGTGTATCTGGGGACATTTTCAAGGCTGCTTCTGCCATCGATCCGCATGAGCTACATGGTCCTGCCGCCGGATCTGCTGAAACGGTATCAGGAGCGGGGGCGTTTTTATAACCAGACGGCGTCCAAGGCAGAGCAGATTGCCCTATGCCAGTTTATACGGGACGGACATCTGGAAAGCCAGATCCGAAAGTCCAAGAAATTGTACGCGGCAAAGGCAAAGTGTCTGTGTGATGCGGTGCGGCGCATTTTTGGAGAAAAAGCGCGAACGCATCTGGGCGATGCCGGTTTTCTGGTTCTCATGGAGCTTGACAGCCCGCTTACATCGGCGGAAATTGCCGGGCGTGCGGCACAGGCAGGCGTCGCCGTCCGCCCGGTGGAGTCGGTCGGGAGTCTTTTGGAAAAACAGGAGCATCATTTTCAAGAGGGATATCCGAAGCTCCTGTTGTCCTGTGCCTCGATGGGGGCAGAGCGGTATGAGGAGGCGCTGGAGGTGCTGAAAGAGGTAGTGTATAAGAAAGAAAAATAGAAGATAGATATAGAAGTTAAAATGTCCGCATAAACCACAGCCAGTACCCGGAACCATCCGGGCAGTTGTGGGTATGCGGACATTTTATGCGACATTCTTACCCGTTTTTCTCCTCATGCGGCAGCCGGTTCCGGAGCAGCCGCTTTTTTAATTCACTCCAGTGAAATGGAATTAGCGGGTAAATATAACTTTTTCCGGCGATTGTCCGGTTAAAGACAAGGCAGCCGACGGCAATGAGTGTTCCTGCGATGAAGCCCCAGAGATTGAGGAAAAAGGTCAGAATCAGGAGCAGGACGCGCATGAATTTGAGTGCGTAGCCGAGTTCGAAGCTCGTCATCGAGTAGTTGGCGATCGTGACGAACGCCATATAGAGCATCGTCTCGCTGTTGAACCAGCCGGATTTGACCGAGTATTCTCCAAGCACGATACCGGCGATGACACTGAGCGGTGTCGTCAGCATGCTGGGGGTGTTGACTGCCGCGAGCCGCAGACCATCGATGGCAAATTCCAGGATCAGAAGCTGATAGATCAGCGCCACATGGATCTCGTCGGTGACACGGATAAAAGCGAGCCATTCCGGGATCCAGCCGGGATTCTGCATAAAAAGCAGCCACAGCGGTGTCAGAAATAAGGTCAGGAAAAAGATGACCGTCCGCGACAGGCGCAGATAGGTGCCGGTCAGCGGTGGAAAATAGTAGTCGTCGGCTTCCTCGATGATATCGAAAACAGAGGATGGCAGAATCATTGCGGATGGCGAATTGTCCACCAGAATGATGATATTTCCTTCCAGAATCGAGGCAGCGGAGGTATCCGGACGCTCTGAAAAACGAAATTTTGGGAACGGATTGAACCATTTGTGCGGATAAATACATTCGGCAAGGCTTTCCTGGTTCATCGAGAGGGCATCGACATGCACTTTTTGAATCCGGGTGCGGATGCGGTTTAAAAGTTCGGTGTCCACCCGGTTTTCCATGTAGCAGATGGCGATATCGGTGTGCGAACTTTCCCCAATATTCATGATTTCCATCCGCAGCTTCGGATCGCGGATGCGCCGCCGGATCAGAGCCGTATTGAACACAAGCGTTTCGACAAAACCATCGCGCGAGCCGCGCAATACCTTATCCTTTTCAGGTTCGCTGACTCCGCGGGCGGGATAGGTGCGGCAGTCTATTGTGAGTGCCTGTGCATACCCGTCGATCAGAAGAAAAGGAACACCGGAGAGAAGCTGGATAATCAGCGCGTCCGAATCCGTTTCCAGCCCGATTTCGCCGTAGGCGAGGTAGAGGGCGGCAAAATCGTTTGCATTGTCAGGCATCTGGGCGGTTTCAATGCTGCTCATCGCCTGCAGCACTTTTAAAAGCGTATCGTCCTTGGTAAAACCATCAATACAGTAGAGGCAGGCATCGCGCCCGCCGATCATCAGGTTCCGATCTACGACATCAAAACTGATGTCCGGTCGGAGCTTTTTTTGAAAAAAAGTCCGGTTATTTTCAATGGATGAAGAAATCTGCATCGTGTAAATCTCCTATCAGAGAAGCCAATATCAGTGACCGCGAAGGGACTGGAATGGGACAAAATGTTTACAGATGGAGTATGTGCGAAAAGGATAAAAATATACGAAATGAAGCAAATGGATAAAAATTCTCAAAATATGTTTTTTTAAAATTCATGACAAGCGAGGCAATATCAGGGAAAAAGGCGGAAAAATCGCTGCAAAATGAGACTTAACATGTGCTGAATGGAAAAAGAAATTTGCATGTTAGTTTTAGCAACTAAAAAACCAGTGCTTTATTGAGAATAAAATTCGATTAAAAAATAGATAAAAATTCTCATTTTTAAACAGATTTAAATAATTGACAGATTTTATTGGATTAGTATATACTAACCTCCTCGACCACCTGAGTTAGGGATGCCTAATCCGGTGCGGAGAGTAAGATATTACAAAAGATTATATGGAGGAATATGTATGAAAGGTAAGGGAAGATCCCGGCAGGCAATTCTGGCAGCGGTGACCGTGTTAGCGGCGGCGCAGGCAGGTACTGCTTATGCTTCAACCGGACCGGCATCGGAGTCCGGAGTACAGACCGGCGCCTGGATTCAGGAAGGACAGGACTGGAAATATCAGGGAACGGACGGAACGCTCAAGACTGGATGGGTTAAGACCGAGAATGGCTGGTATTATCTGGATCCGCAGACCGGACGGATGATGACTGGATGGATCACCGTCGATGGACGCCGGTACTATATGAACACAACTGCCGATGGCGTGGAAGGACAGATGCGCCGCGGCTGGTGGAAGGACAATGCAGGAAAATGGTATTTCTTCAGCACTGCATCCGATGGAACGGAAGGTATGACCGTGACCGGATGGCAGTGGATTGATGGAAAATGCTATTATTTTGATAACTTGAGTGCAGAAAACTATGGTCAGATGCACACCGAAGGTCGGACGCCGGACGGCTACAGCGTCAACGAGGATGGACAGTGGGTCAATGAAAACGGAGAGGTCCAGACCCGTGCAGATAGAGGTTACGCGAGCAGCCCGGCAGCAGACGGCAACGGAAGCAGCGTATCAGGAGGCGGTTCAGGGAATTCCGGCAGTTCCGGCGGCAGCCATTCGGGGGGCTCTGGAAGCAACAGTAATTCTGGAAATAACAGTAATTCCGGAAATAACAGTAATTCTGGAAATAACGGTAATTCCGGGAATGACGGAAACCAGAATGGCGGAAATGCCGGAGATAACGGAAACACTGAAAATCCAGACAAGCCGCAGATGGTTTCGCTGGTAGATGAGACGAAGACAAAGCTTACCGAAGTAAATTCCCTGGGCTGGTGGCTTCCGATCGCATTTGATGAGGGATACAATGCAGGCAATACGGTCGTTAAGGTCGATGGAAAAGATGTAACCAATCTTTTAACTCCGATCACAGATGACGGACATATGGCAAAACTGGCGCTTATTGGCACACCGGGCAAAGTAACCGTTAGCAGCAAGGAAGATGCGGCAAAGGAAGAGACGGTGGTTCTGAGTAATGAGAGCCAGGAAGATGCTGTATATGAGGAAAACGACGGCTATCTGCCTGAGAAGATTCTGACGCATGAGCCGGTTGCTTATTGGGACTATTATCTGACCAATTACGATGAAAACGGAAATCCCCGCATTTCTCCGAAAAAGACTACTTATAACTTGAATGAGGAGAAACAGACTCATCCGAGCTATTCACCGGATGCGGTTCTTCCGGAAAATGGAAAAGCAGCCGTTACCATTCTGTTTAACTACAATACAGACGAGGAAAAAGAGTGGTTTGACGGCATCCGCAAACTGGAGCTGGTTGAATACGATGAGCAGAAGAACACAATCAATTCAAGCCTCGTATTTGACAGTGAAAAGAATGTGGCGCACGGACAGGGACGCGTTGGACAGCTGACTATCCAGACAGGACAGAGCAATTTCTATAATAATGGACGTTATTATGTGCGGGTTGTATCGTCGGCAGGCGGTTCCGCGCTCGTCCCGATTCATGTCGTCAATGAGACAGTACCGACGCTGGAGCTTAAGGAAACACCGCAGTCCGGCAAGAATCTCCATTTTGCAGTCAGCGATCTGGTATACGCAATTGAGACACCGATCGAGCGTGTGACACTGGAAGATCCGAGCGGAACAGTAAGCGACCTTAAGATGATCGATGACTGGTATCTCTACAGTCAGGATTTATTTGTTCTGTACAATGATAATACAGACCATCTGCCATACAAGGGCAATTACAAGATCACTGTATATGCAAATGGTTTTCGGTCATTCTCCAAGAGCTTCAAGGTGACAACGGGCGCAGAGCCGGTAAAAGAGAAGGAACAGACCAATGGTCAGAAAATGGCGGCATACGGATTCGACGGTATCAGCACCGCATCGACTGGTTCCAGCGGAAGTGGAAGCTCCAGCGGCAGCAGCTCAGGAAGCTCTGCAATCTCTGCAAACCTGATTTTTGATTCAGATCTGCTTGTAAATGCACATCTCCTTGAACAGACCAAGATGGAAAATGATGCGTCCAAGGCAGTGATGGAGTGGTGGTACAATGCGATTCCGGATGCAGTCTTTGATACTGGAGATGATGATTTCTTCAGATGGACAGACTACGTAAATAAGAGCGAGAATCAGAAATACGAAGAGAACAGAATTCTTCCGTTTGCAGATTACCGTGAAAATGGAGCACTGGATCCGAACCATCCGGCAACGGCAAAAGAGGTTCTCGAAGATGGTCTGCTCGGCGATATCCAGTACAATGGAAACTTCTCCCGTCAGGATGCACCGGCGATTACAGTTGTACAGAACAAAGAGGGCGAGCCGGTAGTCCTGCGGACAGAGGATACAGAGTATATCGAGGCGGTTCAGAGTATCGTTGTCAACGGAAACTGGCAGGCACTCAGCAAGGACAAATATTCCATTGATAAAGAAGCTGGCACCATTACCATAGAGGCGGATGTATTCAAGGCTGGTGAGGAGTACAAGCTGACTGTTGATGCAACGGGATATAAGAGCCAGAGTATTGCATTTACATATAATAAGGTGCTGGAGAGTGATCTGGCGCTGAAGGTTGATTATGCGGATGCTAAAAATGCATTTTCAGCAAAGAAGACAGTAGATGGAAAGAAAACATACTACTTTGCAGATGCTGAATTTACCGTTGAGGGCAGCGAGGGAGATTTCTTGAAGAACCTGAAATCTGTTACTCTGCTTTCCGATGAGGAGGATGCTGTTGAGAGAAATGTTTATCCAAAGGGTGTATCCAGCAGCAATGATGTATATTATGAGGTATCTGAGGATGGAACGCAGCTGATTCTTCACCAGGTTCAGCCGGGAACTTATAAACTGACACTTCGTTCGAATTACTACACAGAGGCCCTGAGATGTAAATTTGTGGTTGAGAAGGAAGAGGAAGAAATCCCAGATGAGCAGGAGATTGAGATTGGTGCTTCGAAAATCAGAAAGGCAAATGGATATGGTGAAAAGGGATATGTAATACAGTTTACCTATTCTGATGGAACTGGTATGAAACCTTCTGATTTTGCCTACAAAAAAGCATTAGAAAAATATGTAAAGAGCATCAATTCAGTAGTGGTAGGAACAACTACGTATTCTCCACAGTCAAGCTGGACATTAGGAGATAAGGAATATGCGTCAGATATTTATGATGATGCACATAACAATTACAAAGATAGCCTGCTTGTTTCTGACAGTGCATTTAATACGGATGGGGATACCACAATTACGATTAATGCAGATGGGGATTATCCAAAAGTAACGATTGTAGTTGATAAAAATGGAAATCTCAAACAGGATGACAAGGAACTTCTTGATGCACCGACGCTGACTGGACCGGAAAAGATTTCCGAGGGAGGTAATTTAACCCTGACTGGAAAAGATAATGCGGATGAGCTTGCGAAATACCTGAAAGCAATCAAGGTGATAACATCAGATGGTGAAGAACTTGAATTTGAAGTTCAGGATAATAAACTGATTATCACAACCAGTGATTTAACCGCAGGACCAGATGGAAGTGCGATTGAGATTGTGATTGAGGCAGAAGGTTATCAGGATCAGACAATTCGGGTTAAAGTGGAAAATTCCGAAACTAAAGAAGTTGAGGTTTCTAGTTTTGTAAAAGAACAATATAGTTATGGAAAAGCGAATTATATTGTAAGTTTTAATGGCGTTAAAGATGTGGAGGCATATCTGGATGCTGTTACCGAAGTTAAAGTAAATGGTAATAAATATGAAAAAGCAAAATATGCAAGCTTTATGGGTGAGGATCAGTATGCATTGAATTCGATTAATTATAATGGTAATGATAGCTTAAAGATTTCATCCAGTAAATTTAGTACAGAAGGAAATACAACTATCGAAATTACGGCAACAGGATATGGAACACTGACTTTTGAAATTGATGAAGATTACAAACTCATCAAAGAAGAGACCACCCTCATCGCCGACGAAGTCCTCCCAAGCGAGATCGTCACCACCCCAACCGAGGGAGTAACCACACCGGAGCAAACACCGGAAGAGCCGAAGACGAATGACGAAAACAAGGCAGATGTACCGGATGGCGATAAGAAGAACGAGACAGACGATGCGAACAAGGCACCGGAAGTAGACGAGGACAAGAAAGAGGATTCGGACGAGTCCAAGGATACTTCGGATGAGAAGAAAGACGAAACTTCAGATAAAGGCGATGCTGACAAGGATGATTCGAAAGATGAATCCGGCGAAACTGGTGACGATTCCAAGAAGAATGAAACGGATGAATCTAAGGACAATGATTCCAAGAAGGATGAGACCGGTGACGTAAAAGATGATACTTCTGATAAGGAAGAATCCGACGGAGGTAAAGGCGATACTTCTGAGAAAGAAGAGTCTGTTTCTGAAGAAGAGTAGTTGTATTTAAAGGAGTAAAAATTGAAACAGAAGTGGTGGATTTTATTAACCCTGCTGCTGTGTGGCTGCGGTGCTTCATCGCAGCCGGATCAAACGGGGGCGGTCCAGAATGACCGTCCTCGTTTATCTGCGTCTATGGAAGAGACGGCAGAAAATGTGGCAGCAGTAGAAAAAAACGAAAATTTAGAGAAAAATCCCTCAAATTCGAACCAGAATCCGGGAGAAGGGCAGAATTGGACAGTGTTTGCGATGGATACTGTGATGCAGTTTGACGCCTACGGCGGAAGTGCAAATTTGCAGGAAAAAGTGAAATGGCGGGTGGAAGAGCTGGAAGGGGAGCTTTCGACAACGCAGGAAAACAGCGATATTTTTCATCTGAACCAGGAGAAAACAGCGGAACTTTCAGCGGATACGCGTTATCTGATGCAGGAGGCGCTGGCGCTGGGAGCGGAAACAGATGGTGCACTTGATATATCAATTTACCCGATTGTGCGGAGTTGGGGATTTACAACGGGAAATTACCGGGTCCCCAGTGAGAACGAGCGGGAAAGCCTGCTTAAATCGGTCGATTATCGTCTGGTTGGTTTAGGAGCAGATATGGCGTCGATCGAGCCGGGAATGATGGTGGATCTAGGCGGCGTCGGAAAGGGATTTACCGGGGATGAGGTGGTAAAGGCTATGAAGGAGGACGGCGTGACAAGCGCGTTGTTCAGTCTTGGAGGTAATATCCAGACGATCGGAACGAAACCGGATGGCGAGAAATGGTATGTCGGTATCAAGGATCCGGAGAGCGACGGTTATCTGGGCGGAGTCGGGGTGCAGGATGAGGCGGTCATTACCTCCGGCGGCTATGAACGCTATTTTACGGACAATGACGGAACGATTTACTGGCATATCATGGATCCGTCCACCGGGACGCCGGCGCATAGCGGGCTGATTTCTGTGACAATCATCGGACCGTGCGGGCTGCGCTGCGATGGGCTTTCGACCGCCCTGTTTGTCATGGGACGGGAAAAGGCAGCGGCACACTGGACGGCACATCAGGACTATGAGGCAGTCCTGGTTGACGAGAGAGGCACGATCTGGCTGACGCCGGGCTTAAAAGACCGATTTATTCCGGTGGATCAGGGGGAGACGCGGGAGATTCGGATATTGTGATTCTGGAACAGAACTAGTATAATGAGCAGAGAAAAGTGCATGCGAGTCAGATTTACAATTTATAACGAAGAGGTCGAAAATACCGTGAATGATAGATTGAAAAAGAAGCTTCTTTGCTTTGAGCGCGCTCTCTCCACATTGGAAGGATACGAGGGCTGGATGATAGGCACAACTACACTTCATCTGGACTGGCAGCCCAAACAGGGGGAGAATGAGTTTTGCCATACCAAATTAACTCCAGAAATCATCAAAAAAGGCCGCTCGGCAATCCGGGTCCGCATAGCGGCAGCGGAGGAGGAAAAGGAACGGGAAAATGAGGAGATGGAAGTGCTGCTGGTAAAACCGCGCCAGAGCGTCCTTGTCCCGGAAAAAGAGAAAATGCCGCTCATGAAAGCAATTACGGAACTGGGCAGTGAGGATGATGATACGCTGGTATTTAGCCGCAGCCAGATGGAAGAATATCTCCGGGAGGCGGCAGATACCAATCCGATCCATCAGGGAGAAGCGGCAGTTCTGCCGGGGTTTCTTGTTATGAATGCCTGTCTGCTTCGTCTGTGGAAGAAGGGCTGGATGAAGGGACAGACCGCTCTGGAAGTACGTTTTCTTGCCCCACTTCGTCCTGATGAGGAGGTATATCTGTCGGATTCGGGGCAGGAGGGAAGAAACGCGGTGTATCTGAGAGCGAAGCAAGAGGGAAAGGAAATTCTTTCGATTACAGAAAAATAGGGATGCCGATGATAAAGTGGGTGCAGAGGAGCTATGGATGTATATGTAAACCATTTATAAAACAAGGTTGACAATTCACTGAAATTCCGATATACTCTTTTCTAGCAAAGATTCTCTGTGTGTGATTCATAGGAAAATGCATTACACGGCTTAGAATTTTATCACTGAGGAGGTATATATAATGAGTTCAGAGACAAGTGCAGTGAACGTACACGGCGCATGGAGCGCGAAGCGGCTTACACTTTTGGCGATGATGCTGGCTCTTATCAGTGTGTCTTCGTATATTGCGATTCCGCTTCCGTTTTCGGATGCAAAGATCACAGCGCAGACGATGATTGTCAACCTGATCGGTCTGCTGATTGCACCACAGGATACCATTTTAGTTATGGCGAGCTGGCTGCTGTTAGGCTTATGCGGCGTGCCGGTATTCAGCGGCGGAAGCGCAGGACCGGGAAAACTGCTTGGACCGAGCGGCGGTTACTATATCGGATTTCTGGTTGTAGCGTTTCTGATTTCCCTGTTTTGCCGGAAATGGAAAAATGTTGCATTCCAGACAGCGTTCCTGATTGTAGTTGGTATTCCGGTGATTTACGCATTCGGTGCAGGCTGGATGAAACACGTGACCGGACAGCCGTGGGGTGCAGTTATCGTGCAGTCGATAATTCCGTTTATTCCGCTGGACATCGTTAAGTGTGTGGCAGCGGTAGCACTTGGAAAGGCGCTGAAGCGGACGGGCTTATTTGGAAATTAGATAGAAAATAAAGATGGGATGTGGTAGTGAACAGAATCAGCCTTTTAGTGCAGAAATGCAGCCAGGAGGCATGAGGAGTCCGTTGCCGCATCCCTTTAATTTTAATTATGAATAGAAGAAAAACAGGAGAAAAGTATGAATCACGTATATATTCTGGGCGGTTTGCGCAGTTACATCGGGGTGAAAGATGGAATGTACCGTCATATCCCGGCGGAAAAGCTAGGGGCAGAGGTGCTGCGGGAGGTGGTTTCGCGATTTGAGCTTCCAACCGATGCGATCGACTATATAATAGGAGGAAATGCGGTCGGGGGAGGCGGCAATATCACGCGTCTGGCGGCACTTTCGGCAGGGTTTCCAGAGCGGATTCCGGCAGTTACTTTGGATCTGCAGTGCGGGTCGGCGCTGGAGGCGATCAGCGCGGCAGCAGCCAAGATTGAGAGCGGGATGGCGGATCTGGTCATTGCCGGGGGAATGGAGAGTTCTTCGGTACAGCCGTACCGCATGATGTCCCCGAACCATCCGGAATATGACGGTGGAAAGGTGTATACGGTTGCACAGTTTGTGCCGGGAAAGCGCGGCGAGCAGGTTATGTTAGAGGGCGCGGAGGAGACTGCGATCCGGGAAAATGTCTCTAAGGAAGAGATGGACACCTGGGTGCTCCGGAGCCATAAGAGGGCGGCGCAGGCGCGCAAAGAGGGAATATTGGAGGATATAACGGTTTCCATCGACGGCAGCAGCCGGGATGAGGGAATCCGTCCGACAATGAGCCAGCGTCTGATCGACCGCCTGCCGTATCTGCTTCCAAATGGCACGAAAATCACGGCGGCAAATGCGTGCCTGATGCACGATGGCGCGGCATTTGTGGTACTTTGTTCGGAACGGTTTTTGCGGGAACAGGGACGGAAAGCAGAATGCCGTTTCCGGTTTGGTACAGCGATCGGGGATGATCCGATGATGAGCCCAAAATCAGCCGTCAGCGCTGCTAAGGCGATACTTGCAAAAACGGGGCATTCTTATCAGGAGATCGATGCTTTTGAGGTCAATGAAGCGTTTGCCGTTATTGATGTTCTATTTGAACGTGCATTTCCGGGGATTGAAGACCGTTATAATATCTGGGGCGGGGCACTTGCCTATGGGCATCCATATGGAGTCTCCGGCGCAATGATTCTGCTGCATCTGATGAAAGCACTGGAACATAAAAATGGGCATTTGGGAATGTGCTGCGTGGCAGCCGCCGGAGGGATCGGAAGCAGTATTCTGGTGGAGAAAGTAATGAAGTAGATGAAGACAGTGTTTGAATGATATAAAAAGTAAATGTGGTAAATTTAAAAGCTCAGATTGGTAAAAAGTTCTATATAAAAATAAGTAAAAGACAGGAATTAATCATGAAAGAAATACAGACACAATGTATAAATACATATCTGGATGCGCTCCGGGCATACCCGCCAGAGTGGGAAGCCCTGATCACGGAGAAAGAGCGCTATACGTTCGGGAAGCTCATCGAGGCGGCAGAACGTGTAAGGAAACATCCGAAAGAGATAGAAGAAAAACAGGGAAAACGTCACATCCACTGGATCCAGGAACCGACGATCGCGCATCAGCTTATTCAGTTTCTGGCATATGGAGACGGAAATACGGTTCCGGTGATTGCACCGTCCGATGTAAAAATTTCCGATGAATTGCGTGACGTGACACCTCCGGAAGGGGCATATATGGGTGTGATGACGTCGGGAACCTCCGGTCGTCAGAAAGTATTGTTCCGCTCCTTTGAAAGCTGGCACGATTTTTTTAAGCTTCAGAATAAGATTTTCAAAATGGGAGAGGGAAGCATTACGTTTATGCAGGGGAGCCTGGCGTTTACGGGCAACCTGAACCTTTATATGGCGCAGCTTGCGTCCGGCGGAAGCGTCGTTGCGGCGGATTCCTTTGATCCGCGCCTCTGGAAGCGGATGATCGAGGCAGAACAGGCGACCAGCGTCTATCTGATTCCGGTCAAGCTGCGGGCGCTGCGGCGTATCTATGAGCGGGAACAGGCGGTCAATTACCGGATTATTTCTTTTGTCAGCGGCTCCCAGAGTATGGGCGGTGCGGAGGCAGTGCAGTTTAAAAAGGCATTTCCCGAAGCGGAGATTACATTGTATTATGGCGCCAGCGAGCTGAACTATATTACCTATATCCGTGGAAGTGAGATGAAAGAAGATACGACGCTGGTTGGCCGTGCATTTCCAGAGGTGGATGTCTGGATTGAAAACGACCATTTTCATGTAAAAACGCGGTATGGAATCCTTGGAATTGGAAATGACGCGGTGATTGGGGATTGCGGTCACACAGATGCAGAGGGACTCTTCTATTTTGATGGGCGGGATGATGATATCTGCAACATAAATGGGAGAAAAGTGTCATCCCTCCGGGTCGAAGAAGCGGTGCGGACATTTCCGGGAGTGGCAGAGACGGCAGTGAAGGCAGTCCATGAGCATGGGCGCGATTATCTGAAAGTGTGGATTGTGTGGGAGAAAGAAGCTGAAAGGGAAGAAATTGCCGGAAGTGACAGCGAAAAAAGTGGTTGTATCAATATGGCGATTCGGGAATTTTTGGCAGAAAGACTGGCAGATTATGAGATTCCACGCGAATTTGTATTTCTAAAGGAGTTTCCAAAGACTGAAAGCGGAAAGATTCGTAAAAAAGAACTGTGAAAAATGCTTTTTCTTGTCAAAAAAGAAAATTGCTTATTGTGCAAAATGACAAAAGTGACGTTGACAAAATTGGAAAAGGGTGGTATATTCCCGTCTTTGACAGTAATGTTTGGAAAAACACCGCAGAAAGGCTTATTCTATATAGCTTTTCCGGCGGTGCTTTTTCGTTTTGTGATAAATTCATAGTCTGTTTCAATCCGGGCCTGTTCTTTTGCCCAAGCCATAACGTCATCTCTTGTAGGATCGTGTTCAACCAGCAATTCTTTTAAGGTGCCAAGTTTTCGAATAGTCCTGGAAGTAGATTTTCCATTGGCATCAATGTAGGATTGCTTTTTATTTAGATATAGTTTATATTGTTATATAAAGAGTTATATCATTCATGTTATTAGGAACAGGGAGAAAGAGAATGTTAAATAGTAGTGCCGCAGTGCCTCTGTATGTCCAATTAAAAGAAAAAATTGAACAAAAAATAAGTAATGGTGAATATAAACCAGGAGAAAAGCTGCAAACGGAAGGTGAAATGGCAAAATCGTTTGGAGTCAGTATCATTACAGTTCGAAAAGCAGTCAGCGAATTGGTGGAAAAAGGACTTGTAGAAAAAAACAAGGAAAAGGAACATTTGTCTGCCAGCGCAAAGTAACTAAGGATATGAAAAAATTGCAGAGTTTTTCGGAAATGTGTGCTCATATGGGAATGAAGGCCGGAGGACGTATGCTTGAAAACAGGCTGGAACCGGCGAGTGAAAAGATAGCCCGGCTTTTGAATGTGGAAAAAGGCAGCCAGGTTATCTATATATCCAGAGTCCGCTATGCGGATGGTATGCCGATGGCGATTGAGCGTAACTATTTTCCACTTAAATATGCATTTCTTCTGGAAGAACGATTTGAGGACAATTCATTGTTTACATTTTTGAAGGAACACTCTCATACAGCAGTGGCAATTTCAGAAAAATGGATTGAACTTTGCAAGGCGACAGCAGCGGAAGCAGAGCTTTTGCAGATGGCGAAAGGAACTTCGATGCTTTTTATCAAAAGTGTGGCATATACGGCTGAGAAGGAACCCATTTATGTAGGGCATCAGGTGTTTAATGGAGAAAAATGCTCATTTTATGTCTGTGAATCTACAATAGAAATAGAGTAAATTAATTGAAAAGAAAAGGCTGATTCAGGTTAGGAAGCAAGAAAAATTTGCGCTAACAGGAGTCAGCCTTTTCTTTTTATCAGGAACATGGAAACGGAGATGATAGAAATTCCATTACTGGGCACGTATGCGTGAACAGTACCTAGAAAAAAGTGATGTAAAAAAATGCAGAAATCACTTGACAAAATACATACATAAGTATAATATGATATCATAACATTATATAATGATATATAATCAATACAAAGGAGATGAAAAAGTGCGGGTCATTGGAATTGGGGACAATGTGTGCGACAAATATGAACATCTCAGGCTTATGTTTCCGGGAGGTCAGGCTGCAAACTTTGCGGTTTATGCAGGGATGCTGGGGGCAGAGTCAGCTTATATGGGAGTGTTCGGACGGGATGAGGTTGCAGAACATGTGATAGCAACACTCGATGAGCTGCAGGTAGAACACAGCCGGTGCCGTCAGTATGAAGGAGAAAATGGTTATGCGAGGGTTACGCTGGTAGACGGAGACCGTGTCTTTCTCGGAAGCAACAAAGGCGGCGTATTAAAAGAAAATCCGTTAAATCTGGACGTGGAAGATCTGGAGTATATTAAAACATTTGATCATGTGCACACGACCAATAATAGCTATTTTGATGAACAGCTTCCTAAATTGGCAGAACAGGGAATCTCTGTATCGTATGATTTTTCGGGTCAGTGGATCGATGAAGAACGAGTAAAAAAGGTTGCTCCGTATATTACGTATGCGTTTCTTTCATGTGGTTCCGTTTCGAGAGAGGATGCGGAAGAAATTTGTAAGAAAATGTTTCGTGCTGGATGCCCAATGGTAATTGCAACAAGAGGAAGCTATGGAGCAGTTCTATTTGATGGAACGCAGTTTTATGAGCAGCCGCCGCATCTGGTTGAAGCAGTAGATACGCTGGGAGCAGGGGATTCATTTGCAACGGCATTTCTGCTTTCGTTTCTGGAGAGCCGGAAAAAGTATGGCATACAGATGAAAGAAAGCATTTATGAAAAAGAGATAAGGAAAGCACTGGAAGCAGGGGCAGAGTTTTCTTCGAAAACCTGTATGGTTCAGGGGGCTTTTGGACATGGAAAGTCATTTTGACAAATAATTGATACAAAAAAAGAAAAGGAGATCAGAAAGATGGAAAAATCAGTAAAAGAAATTGTAGCAGAGATCAAAGAAAAGATGGACAAACTGGGTGGATTAAAGCATGTGTATTTTGTAGCTTGCGGCGGATCTAAGGCAGCTATTTTCCCAGGGCTGTACCTTCTTCAGAGTGAGGCAAAAACTTTTAGCGCTACTACATATACAAGCAATGAGTTTGTTCATGCAACCCCAAAAGAACTGGATGAGCGATGCGTCGCAGTTATTTGTTCATTAAAGGCAACGCCTGAGACCGTGGAGGCAGTAAAAACAGCCAATGCTGCAGGTGCAGTGACAATCGCTATGACAGGAAATATGCAGACAGGTATGGCAAAAGTTGGACAGTATATTGTGACATATTCAAATGGAGATGATCAGGTATATAGTGATTCTAACCAGGCGAACTCCCTTCGGATTGGTTTTGAGCTGTTAAAACAGTTTGAAAACTGGGAGAATTATGACAAGGCGATGGAAGCATACCGTTACATTGATGAAATTATAGAAGAAGGCAAGAAAAATGTTTTGGCGGATGCAAAAGCCTGGGCAGAAAAATATAAAGATGAACCTGTATTTTACGTGCTGGCATCTGGCTCAAACTATGGAGTTGCATATTCCATGTGCTGCTGTCATTTCATGGAGATGCAGTGGAAGCATGCTGTGTGCCTGCACACGGGTGAGTACTTCCATGGTCCATTTGAAACAACGGATAAGAAGCTTCCGATGATCCTTCTGATGAGTGAGGGAAGAACCCGCGCATTGGATGAACGCTGCTTAAAATTCCTGCGTACTTATGCGGAAAATTATATTGTAATTGATTTTGAAAAATTAAATGGCGGTAAAATCGATAAGAGCGTCGTAGAATTCTTTAATCCGGTTGTTATGATTCCGATTGAGAGATACTATGTTTCCCAGATGGCGGAAGTGCGTGGCCATTCTATGGATGAAAGACGTTATATGTGGAAAGTGGAATACTAAAGATCCTCCAATTAAATATTTTCTTAGACAGACAGCGAGGCCTGACCGTATGGAGCAGACCTCGCTGTTTTGTCTATACGGGTAAGTTAATTTAGAGTGAGCATAGTGTAAGTAAAAAATCAGAACGTTTGGCATCAAAGAATTGCTGAAAAAGATAACAGACAAGTGAAAAAAATTGTGAAAATTGATATGGATGTGTGTGATGAAAAAAGAAAACGTAATAAAAATATGATAGGGAGAGAGGCTGACCCCCTAAAAAAAATATGTAAAATGACAAATTAGCATTGACAATATAATGATATATGATGTATTATAATGACATGACATGAAGTAATTCGCTTGAAACCTGCAGGAACAAGAAGAATTTGAAAAGAAGGTAGGAGGAAATGTCATGAAAGCAGATGTGTTTGAGTATGAAGGGGAAGGTATTCAGTGTGTATATGACAATAAAAAATGGGTCGTATGTATTAAAAACTGGAAGCCTAATAATGATATTGAGAAGATTCAGTATCTGGAAGTGCATCACGCAACCGATGAGCAGTTTATTCTGGTTCAGGGAAAAGCAGTTCTTTTGACAGCGTCCCGCGAGAATGATGCATTTAAGATTGATGTAATTCCGATGGAGCCAAATAAAGTTTACAATGTTTTGCAGGGAACATGGTTTAATACGATCACACAGAAGGATACAAAGCTGATATATGTGCAGGATGCGGGGACGACAACAGAAAACAGCGAATACTGTGATATGACAGAAGTGGAATTGAGTATGGTTAGGGAAAAAGCAAAAATAGCATTGCAGTAGCATCATAAAAAAGAAATGAGGAGGACAAAAGATGGAGTTTAATGCGTATTCCATGTTGGTGGATTTCATGTGGGCAGGTATTTTCCTGTTTGTGGCGAAAATGCTGAGGGAAAAAATCAAGATTCTGCAGAGCCTGTTTGTTCCGGTCAGTCTGCTGGCTGGATTTATCGGGCTTGCGTTAGGACAGAATGGTTTTGGAATTATCAGTTTTTCTTCACAGTTTGGTTCTTATGCAGGTCTGCTGATTATTGCAGTATTTGTATCAATTGGGCTGAGGGGCTTTAATTTTTCAGCTGGTGGCTGGAAAACAAATTTTGATCGGATTGGCAGCTACTACTGCTTCCGCAATATTGGCTGGGCGTTTCAGTATGCAATGCCGATTATTTTTGCAATGGTAGTCCTGAAAATGTTTGCTCCTGATTTAAATCCGGCATTTGGAATGTTGATTCCTGCAGGCTTTCAGGGAGGTCATGGTACAGCAGCAGCACTTGGCGCGACACTCGGCACACTTGGATGGGAAGATGCAACGGATCTGGCGATGACAAGTGCAACGGTGGGTATTTTAACCGGTATTTTTGGTGGAATTATTTTGATCAAACTTGGAACAAAAAGAAACTATACCAAGTTTGTAAAAGATTTCAGCCAGCTTCCTGACGATATGCGCACGGGACTCATTGAAGAAGGAAAACGCCCGGTATTAGGCGAAGAAACCGTTTCACCGATGGCAATTGATCCGCTGGCATGGCATCTTCTTCTGATTCTGATTCCAACCGGTATTGGATATCTTTTAACAAATGTAATTCAGGGAGCAACCGGACTTGGCGTTCCGAGCTTCTCTGTCGGCTTCCTGGTAGCAATTGTATTTCATTTTGTATTAAAAGGAATAAAAGCCGATAAATATGTAGATAACCGCATCATTTCCCGTATGGGAAGCTGTGCAACTGATTTCCTTGTATTTTTCGGTGTGGCATCAATTAAGATTCCGGTTGTTATTGAGTACGCAGTTCCGTTTGGCCTGCTGATGTTATTTGGAATTGTCTGGGTTGTATTCCACTTTACAGTGATTGCGCCGAGACTCTTAAAACAGGAGTGGTTTGAGAGAGGCATCTATGTATATGGTTACTCGACCGGTGTAACAGCAATCGGCATGGCGCTTTTAAGAATTGTAGATCCGGAGAACAAGAGCTGTACACTGGATGATGCAGCAATTGTAACACCGATTGAGTCAATTATTGAAATTTTTGCATTAGCGGCAGTTCCGGTTGCCTGTGTTCAGGGAAACTGGATTGCAGCTGTAACACCAATTTTGATTTACCTGGCAGCGCTTTGCATTGTCCCGGTTGTATTCAAATGGTGGCATAAACATCCAGGTAAAGTATGGGATGAAAGTGAGTCTTAGGGAAAGACAAAAAATGTAAATATAATCTGTAAATAAGCGGGCACTGTGAAATCTGATAGAGCGAAGTTTTTTGCAGTGCCTTTGTGTATAGAGAGGAGGAACAACTGGATGATAAAGATAAGGCGGGAACAGATTGCAGGAATGAATATGCACTATAAATACAGAACTTTGGATTATTTCTTTAAAACGCAGCAGGCTCTCGGAATAAAAAATATAGAGTTTTGGTGTGCAAGACCGCATTTCCTGCTAGATGATTATGGGTTTGAGGATGCGGCTGAATTAAAAAAGAATGCAGCAGATTATGGATTGACAATCGGAGCTTTTTCACCGGAGTGTACGATTTATAATTATGCACTTTGCTGTCATGACGAGACGGCAAGAAAGCATTCAATCGGATATTTTGAAAATGGAATCCGTGCAGCGGCAGAAGCTGGTGCGAAAGTGATGGTACTCAATTGCTGCGGCGGTGCAAGAAATGAAGATCCGAGACGTATTTTTGAACGTGCGGTTCAAACCTTGCGTCGGCTTTCAAAAACTGCTGCGGAAGAGGGGGTTATTCTTGCAGTGGAAACAGTACGGCCAGAAGACGCAACGGTTATTAATATGCTTCCAGAACTAAAAAAACTTTTGGAGTCGGTTAATGAGCCGCAGATACAGGCTGCCCTGAATTTGACGAGTGCTGGAGTGGCAGGAGAGTCGATGAAAGACTGGTTTGAAGCATTTGGAGACAAAATATACCATATCCGTTTTGTGGATGGACGTCCGCAGGGATGCCTTGCATGGGGAGATGGTTTGAGACCGTTAGAGGATCAATTGATTTGTCTGGATCAGTACAAATATAAAGGATTGCTAAGCCTGGCACTGAATGATGCACGCTACCTGGAGGATCCGGCTGCAGCCGATCGGCAGAATATGCGTGAATTGGAACCGTTTATAATGGATTAATGGAGTAATTGTATGAGGAGGAAGCGAAAATGAAAATAGTTGATTTTGATAAACTTTCGGTATTGAATCTTCATTATTGCCAATATACGTTGGATTATTTCCTGGATTGTATGCAGGAACTGGGAATCAAAAATGTAGAATTGCTGGGAGGACATCAAGGACTTTGGCTGGATCCAAAGGAATATCAGGATCCAGAGCCAGTCCGTAAAAAATTACAGGAACACGGTTTGAAGTGTCCGGTATTTACACCACAGAATTGCCGGTTTGGTTACCAATTTGGTGTAAAAGAACCAGAACTGAGAGAAAAAACATTTGGATTTTTTGCAAATGGGATACGTCTGGGGGCTGCGCTGGGGGCAGAGAAGATAGAAGCAAATTCCGGATGGGGTTACTGGGATGAAGCGGAGGAGGATGGATTGAAACGGGCAGCTGAGATGCATCAGAGACTTTGTGAGGTCGCAGAGGAAAATGGCGTGACAATTGTGGCAGAGTCTTTACGGCCGCAGGAATCAAGAATTGGGTATAGTTTGCGGCAAATGAAACAGTTATTTGATTTAGTCGATCATCCGCGCTTTAAAGTTATGATTGATTTGACAGCAATGTCGGTTTCTGGTGAAACGATTCAGCAGTGGTTTGATGTTTTTGGAAAGGAAAACATTGTACATTCACATTTTCAGGATTGTGATCCCTATGGGCATTACATCTGGGGTGAAGGGAAGAGAAACTTAAGAAAAGATTTAGAGGACATGGTAAAAAATGGATATGAGGGATATTTTACGCAGGAACTGACAGCACCGGCGTATTACCTGGATCCATTTCGTTATGACAAAAGAAATGTGCAGAATTTGAGAATGTACATGGAATAGAGGAGAGAAAGAATATGTGGACAGATGAATTATTTCATGTAAAAAAACCGATCATTGCACTGTTGCATTTGCGGGCGCTGCCGGGGGATCCTCTGTATGAAAAAGATGCAACGATGGGAGAGGTAATTAAAAATGCAGCCAGAGAGCTTCAGGCGCTCCAGGAGGGAGGAGTAGATGGAATTTTGATTGCCAATGAATTCAGCCTTCCGTATGAAAAAAAGGTTTCCTACGTAACTGTGGCAGCGATGGGACGGATTGTGGGAGAATTAAAAAAAGAGATAAAAGTTCCATTTGGTGTCAATATTGTTTCTAATCCATTGGCGACGATCGATTTGGCAGCGGCAGTCGAGGCAGATTTTGTAAGAAGTACATTTACGGGTGCCTATATAGGTGAAAATGGAATTACAGATACGAATATTCCAGAAGTCTTGCGTAGAAAAAAAGCACTTGGACTAGATAAAATGAAATTGCTATATAAGGTAAATCCAGAGTCGGATGTATATCTAGCAGAGAGAAGTCTGGAAAAAATAACAAAATCCATGATTTTTCATTGCTTTCCAGATGGTCTGTGTGTTTCTGGAAGTAGTGCTGGTCAGGAAACGGATTCAAGTTTGGTACGCAGGGTCAAGGCAGTTTCTGGATTTGTTCCTGTTTTCTGTAATACAGGGTGTACGAAGGAAAATGTGGTTGAAAAACTTAGTGAATGTGATGGCGCTTGTGTAGGGACTGCTTTTAAGAAAGATGGTAAATTTGAGAACTTTGTTGAAAAACAGAGAGTCATGGAGTTTATGGATGTAGTTAAGGCGTATCGCTGTACAATGAAAGAAGGCGTATAGACGTTGCATTATTTTTTAGGAATTGACGTTGGTACATATTCAAGTAAAGGAGTTCTAACAGATGAGTCTGGAAAGGTGGTAAGTCGGGCAGTTACTCATCACGGAATGGAAAATCCAGAACCTGGTTATTATGAGCAGGACGCGGATAAGGTATGGTGGAATGATTTTTGCATTTTGTCAAAAATGCTCTTACAGCAGAGTGGTGTAGAACCAGAAAAAATTGCTTGTGTAGGGGGAAGCACATTGGGAGCAGATTGCCTTCCAGTTGATAAGGATGGGCATCCTTTACGAAAAGCAATTTTATATGGTATTGATGCACGTTGCGTGGAAGAAATGGAGTATCTCTCACAGTATTATGGCACAGAAAAAGTAAAAAAACTATTTGGACGTCCAATTTGCAGTGGAGATGTGTCTGCTAAAATTTTATGGATAAAAAATCATGAACCAGAGGTATATAGACGCACACACAAGTTTTTGACAGGTTCTTCTTATCTAACATTTAAACTAACTGGAAAATATGTAATAGATACATTTTTGGGGATGGCTTCATTTCGTCCGCTGTATTATCCGGATGGGAGCATCCATAAAGAAATGTGTAAACCGATTTGTATGCCGGAGCAGTTGGCAGAAGGAATGCCGGTTACCCATATTTGTGGAACGGTAACAAAGCAGGCAGCTAAGGAGACAGGACTCAAAGAAGGAACGCCAGTTATTACTGGAACTGGAGATTCAGCAGCTGAGGCAATCAGTGTAGGAGTACTTGCACCAGGCGATCTGATGGTACAGTTTGGATCGTCCTTATTTTTCTATTGTTGTGCAGATCGGCTGATTCAGGATGAGCGAGTGCGCGGAAATCCATTTTTAATTCCAGAAACTTATAGTGTAGCAGCAGGAACTAATAATGGAGGCACACTTCAAAAATGGTATTTGGAACAGTTATTTTCTGAATGCTTGGAAAAGGAAAAAACAGCAGGATTGAATGCATATGAAGAAATGATGAAAGGAATTTCTGAGATTGCACCCGGATCGGATGGTTTGATAACTTTACCCTACTTTGCGGGAGAAAGGACACCGCTGAATGATCCGGACGCAAGAGGAATGATTGTGGGACTTTCATTGAGCCATACAAAAAGGCATTTGTATCGCTCGGCACTGGAAGGAATTGGGTATTCAGTTGCACAGCATATTGACATATTCCGTGAAAATGGTTTGCCTGTAAAACGGATTGCAGCGGCGGGGGGAGGAACGAAAAACGCAGTTTGGATGCAGATGGTGGCGGATATATCAGGAGTATCGTTGGAAACACCAAAGGAAGACATAGGGGCAGCTTATGGAGATGCACTGATGGCAGCGATTGGAGTCGGATTCTACCAAGGTTTTTCAGATTTGCGCCAAGTAATCCAAAAGAAATGTATTTATAAGCCGGATTTAGAGAGGCATGAGTTATACAAGCCGTTTAGAAAGCTATTTGATGAATTATATAGGTGTAATCAGGAAATATTACATAGTTTATCTAAGCATAACAAGTAAATAAAAGATAAGGAAAGGCTTTTTGACTGTAATCATTGATATTACAATTGAAAAGCTTTTTCATTTATAGGTTCCCGATAATGTGTAAAAATGAAATTCAATCAACCGGGCAGAATATATGTTCGAAATTCCGCACTTTCCTTGCAATGAAAACTGTGCTATGGTATACTGAAAAGAAGATTTGGAGGCATTTTGAAGCGTTCTTTTTTTAGTTTGAACCAGATCTTGAACCAGTGAGAAAAGAAAGGAATTTACCGTGATTTCGTATGTAAAAGGCATCCTGGCGGAGAAAGCAAAGGACCGTATCGTGGTCGAGTCCGGCATGATGGGGATCGGGATTTTTGTCCCGATGTCGGTGCTGGAAGTTTTACCGCCGCTCGGGGAAGAGGTAAAGATATATACGCACCTGCAGGTGCGGGAGGATGATATGAGCCTGTACGGCTTTTTAAGCCGTTCGGATCTGGAGATGTTCCGCCAGCTTCTGGGGGTCAACGGCATTGGTCCGAAGGGGGCACTTGGCATCTTGTCGGCGCTGCGTCCGGAGGATCTGCGTCTTGCGGTTATGACTGGGGATGCGAAGGCGATCTCCCGTGCACCGGGCGTTGGGGCAAAGACGGCACAGCGGATCATTCTCGATTTGAAGGATAAAGTACAGGCAGAGGATCTGCTGACACCGCTGTTAGATGGCAGTGCGGCGGTTTCGCCGGCTGCGGGAAACGGGCTTTCAGGCAATGCGGCGAAGGAAGCCGTGGAGGCGCTGGTGGCGCTGGGATATACGAATGCCGAGGCGGTGAAGGCGGTCAAGAGCGCCAATGTGACGGAAGAGATGGATTCCGAGGCGGTATTGAAGGCATCACTGAAATATCTGGCGTTTTTGTAAAACAACCTATGTGTCGGACATTCGAAATTGCTGGATCATAAAAAATAGTGGTGCTTGTGCGTCAGATGAAAATTTGGAATGTGTGGCAGATATGAGAAAATGGAACTGTCATGGCTTAATTGAATGAGAGAGAAAAACAGGAAAGACAGGAAACAAGTATGAGCAGAAGGACGATTACAACCGAGGTGACGGAGGAGGATAAGCGGATTGAGGGAAGTCTCCGCCCGCAGACCTTAGACGAATATATCGGTCAGGAGCGGATCAAATCGACGTTAAAGGTATTTATCCATGCGGCGAAATCCCGCGGCGAGGCGCTTGACCATGTTCTTTTCTATGGACCGCCGGGACTGGGAAAGACGACACTTAGCGGCATTATCGCCAATGAGATGGGAACCCGTATGAAGGTTACTTCCGGTCCGGCAATCGAGAAACCAGGGGAGATTGCGGCGATTCTCAACGGGCTCCAGGAGGGAGACGTCCTCTTTGTGGATGAGATTCACCGCTTAAACCGCCAGGTGGAAGAGGTGCTTTATCCGGCGATGGAAGACTATGCGATCGATATCATGTTGGGAAAAGATTCGACGGCGCGCTCGATTCGTCTGGATCTGCCGAAATTTACGCTGGTAGGCGCGACGACACGCGCGGGGCTTCTGACGGCGCCGCTGCGCGACCGCTTCGGCATCGTGCAGAAGATGGATTTTTATACGCCTGAAGAGCTGCAGACGATTGTCCTGCGGACGGCGGGAGTTCTGAATGTGGAGATTGATAAGACGGGCGCCTATGAGATTGCGAGACGTTCGAGAGGAACGCCGCGTCTGGCAAACCGTCTGTTAAAACGTGTGAGGGACTTTGCACAGGTCAAGTACAACGGCGTGATTACGAAAGAAGTCGCGGATTTTGCACTGGATATCCTTGATGTGGACAAGCTGGGACTTGACAACAACGACCGTGCGATCTTACATATGATTATCGACAAGTTTTCCGGCGGTCCGGTCGGACTGGAGACGCTGGCGGCAGCGCTGGGCGAGGATGCTGGGACACTGGAAGATGTGTATGAGCCATATCTTCTGATGAACGGTCTGCTCAACCGGACTCCGCGTGGGCGGATGGCGACCGAAGCAGCGTATCGGCATCTCGGGTATGCCTGGAATCAAGCAAAAAACGGTATTTCTGAGATTTGATATTTGATTGATTTGAAGGTGGTATTTCTGTGTGGGTGACGTGACAACGTCGAACCATATTTATTATAGATAGAAAGAAGAGAATGCGATGGCAAAACAGTATATAGATGTATTAATTGATGGAAAAGTGTATAGCCTGGGCGGCAGTGAGACGGAAGGATATGTACAGCAGATTGCCACGTATCTGAATGGGAAGATTTTCCAGCTCAAGGCGCAGCCGGGATTTTTGAAAATGCCGGAAGACTACCAGAGTATTATGACTTATCTGAATCTGGCGGATGATTATTTTAAAGAAAAAGAGAGTGCGAAGGCACTTGCATCCGACAAAGAGAGCATGGAAAAAGAGACATATCGTCTGAAACATGAGATGGTCAGCACCCAGATGAAACTCGAGAGTCTCCGCAATGAGCGCACCGTCAGCGAGGAAGAACTGGAGACAGCAAAGAAGGCGGCAAAAGAGGCAGCTGAGCAGGCGGAAGCTGCTAAAAATGAGGTACAGGCGCAGATTGAGCGTGTGAAAAAAGAAGCGCAGGAGCAGATCGAGGCTGTGAAGAAAACAGCACAGGAACAGGTTGAGTCTGCAAGAAAAGAAGCGCAGGGGCAGATCGAGGCTGTGAAGAAAACAGCACAGGAACAGGTTGAGTCTGCAAGAAAAGAAGCGCAGGGGCAGATCGAGGCTGTGAAGAAAACAGCACAGGAACAGGTTGAGTCTGCAAGAAAAGAAGCGCAGGAGCAGATTGAACGTGCGAAGAGAGAGGTACAGGAGCGCGTGGAATCCGCGGAAAAAGCAGCCCAGGATCGCGCTGCCAGGGCGGAGCAGACAGCCCGGGAGCAGGCAGAAGCTGCAAAGAAAGAGGCATTGGAACAGATTGCGGATGCAAAGAAGGAAGCAAACGATTTCCGTGGAGAAGCAGAGGTTTGGAAGCAGGAGGCAGAAGATCAGCGTCTGGCGGTCGAGTCATCCCAGAGTGAAATCGCTTCTTTGCAGGACAAGCTGGAGATTCTCAAACAACAGCTTGAAGAAGCAAGACAGGCGGCGACAGCTGTGCAGACGGAAAAATCGCAGCTGAAAGCACGTCTGATGCAGACGGAACAGGAAAAACAAAGTGTAAAAGAGCAGCTGAGCCAGCTGGAGCAGGAAAAACAGACGATAAAGAAAGATCTGGAAGAGAGCCTCCAGGAGGCAGGGGCAGCACGTGAGGAACTGGCAGCTGTCCGTCAGGCACAGGTGGAGGCATATATGAAGCGGAAGCCATTTCCCAAGAGACAGGGAACGGTGGAACTGAAAGATGCAATTCTGCGGTTATAATGGGTGAAATGATATGAAAAAAAAGGTGGAAATTCTGGCACCGGCGGGTTCCTTCGATAGCATGAAAGCGGCGGTGGCAGCGGGGGCGGACGCAGTCTATATGGGCGGCAGCCGTTTCGGAGCCAGGGCATATGCGGAAAATCCGGATGAAATGGGGATGCTGGAAGCGATCAACTACGTGCATCTGCATGGGCGCCAGCTTTATATGACGGTCAATACGCTGGTAAAGGAAGACGAGATGGATGACTTATACGACTATCTGCTTCCGTATTACCAGGCGGGACTGGATGCCGTGATCGTGCAGGACATGGGGGTATTTTCTTATATCCGGGAGCATTTTCCGGATTTGCCGGTTCATGCGAGCACACAGATGACGATTACCGGACCGGAGGGCGCGGCGCTTATGACGAGAATGGGCGCGGTCCGCATCGTTACAGCGCGTGAACTTTCATTGGAAGAGATACGCCGCATTTATCAGGAGACGGGCGTGGAGATAGAGAGCTTTGTTCACGGGGCTCTCTGTTACTGTTATTCGGGACAATGCCTGTTCAGCAGCCTGATCGGCGGCAGGAGCGGCAACCGGGGACGATGCGCTCAGACCTGCCGGCTTCCGTTTGATGTCCTTCGGCGGCTGGATGAGAACAACCCGAATGAAAACAAAAACAAAAAGAAAGAAAATGGCGTGTTAAATCCGGGTGATTCCAAGTATGTGCTCAGTCTCAAGGATCTTTGTACGCTGGATATTTTGCCGGATATTCTGGAAGCAGGCGTTTATTCCTTGAAAATCGAGGGGCGCATGAAGAGTCCGCGCTATACGGCAGGCGTGGTGCGCCTGTACCGGAAATATGTAGATTTATATTTAAAGAATGGCAGAAAAGGTTACCGGGTTGACCCGAAAGACCGGAAGGAGCTGCTGGATCTGTTTGACCGCGGCGGTCAGACGTTAGGCTATTATACCGAGCACAATGGACGCGATATGGTGGTCTGCCATGAGAAACCGGCATTCCGCCAGGAAAACCGGGAACTTTACCAGTATCTGAACAAAACGTATGTGGAAGCAGAGGTGAAAGAACCGGTTCAGGGGTTTGCGCGTGTCTGTGAAGGCGAACCGCTGCAGCTGACGCTTCAATACGAAGATCCGCTGACGGGAGAAAGCCGGATGGCAGGCGGAATCGGAGCAGTTGTCCAGACGGCAGTGAAACAGCCGATGAGCAAGGAACGGATTGAGAAACAGCTCGGAAAAACGGGAAATACGCCGTATTATTTTGAAAATCTGGAAGTGGAGACAGGCGGCAGCCCCTTTGTGCCGGTGCAGGAGTTAAATGAACTCCGCCGCTCTGCGTTTGAGCAACTGACCGAGGAGATACTGCGTCCATACCGCCGGGAGATACCGGAAAATAGGGCGTGCGGGACAGGAAAAGGGTGGCAAAATCCGGAAGAAAAGAATCTGGAAGAAAATAACCAGACAGGTTCGGAATCAGAAAAAACCAGCCCGGCTCAGGACGTTGAACTCACAGCGGGTTTACCTGTACAGAGCCAGAAAATGCTGTTTGAGAATAAAAAAGGGAATAAAACAGCTCTGTACCACATCCACGTTTCGGTCGAACACCCGGCACAGTTAAAAGTGGCGTTATCCGTACCGGAAGTCGGAGCCATCTATCTGGATAGTGCTGAATTTGGCGTCGAACAGTGGAACGAATGGGTATCGCGCTGCCATGAGGCAGACAAGCAGTGTCTTTTGGTAATGCCGCATATTTTCCGCGATCGGGCAAAGGAATATTTTGAAACACATCGTTCCAGGCTGGAATCGGCGGGATTTGACGGTCTTGTCATCCGGGCATGGGAAGAGCTGGAACTGGTGCGCGAGTGGAAGATTTCCATCCCGCTTGTGATGGATTATGGTATTTATACGATGAATCACCGGGCGGAGGATTTTGTGCGGGAGATGGCGCCGGAGCTTTCGATGCGTTTTACCCTTCCGGTCGAGCTCAACAGCCGGGAGTTGGAGGCGCGCGACAGCCGGGAACGGGAACTTCTCGTATATGGTTCGATCCCGGTCATGGTAACCGCCCAGTGCATCCGGAAAACAGTGGAAGGATGCAGTAAATGTCCGGAATATCTGTATCTGCGGGATCGCAAAAAGAAGGTATTTCCGGTAAGGAACCAGTGCCGTTTCTGCTGCAATACGATCTACAATTCCAGCCCCCTGTCGCTTTTGAAGGATAAAAAGCAGATAGACCGCCTGCAGCCGGAGGTGCTGCGTCTGGCATTTACGTCGGAGAGTGCGGCACAGACCGGGGAAGTGCTGGATGCCTACGTGAAGACCTTCCTCCATCAGGAACCGGTGGAGCTGGAGGGCGAATTTACAAGAGGTCATTTTAAGAGGGGCGTAGAGTAGCGTGTGTACCGGGAATCTTCCGGGTACACATGAAAAGGAGGATCACCATGATAAATCTTGTGACAACGATGTCCAGGTATCTGATGATATTGCTGATACTGATTTATACATATTACAATTTCCGCTTTTTTTCACTGCCGGATGACGAGTCGAAACTCCGGCTCTGTCGTCTGCAGAATGTACCGCTGTTTTTGATATTTCTTCTGTCGGGTACGATCATTTATCTACAAACCGAGGATGAGGCAGTTGTGCTGTTTTTCGGCGCGCAGCTTGTCTTTTTTGTCCTGTACCAGCTCTTATACCGGCTGTTTTACCGGAATGCGTCGAGACTGTTGCTGAACAACACGTGTATGCTTCTGTGCACCAGTTTTATCATGCTGACGCGCATCTCGATGGACAAGGCGGTCCGCCAGTTTATCATCATGGCAGTTGCGGCGATTATCACAATGATTATACCATATGTGATAGATAGAACCTGGCAGCTCGCTAAGATACCGTGGGTGTACGGCCTGATAGGTCTGGCGCTGCTGCTGGTTGTCTGTGTGATCGGCAATACCAGCTTCGGCGCGCAGCTTTCGATCAGTATCGGCGGATTTTCGTTCCAGCCGTCCGAGTTTGTTAAGATCAGCTTTGTATTCTTCGTGGCGACGATGTTTTACCGCTCAACGGAGTTTAAAAATGTGGCGATCACGACCGGCGTGGCGGCGGCGCACGTGTTGATTCTGGTGTTATCCAAGGATCTGGGAAGTGCGCTGATTTTTTTCCTCGCCTATGTCCTGATGCTGTTTATTGCAACCTCCAACTGGCTGTATCTGGCTGGCGGTCTTGGAAGCGGCTGTGCGGCTGCGATGCTGGCGTATAAGCTGTTTTCGCATGTGCGTGTCCGCGTGGAAGCATGGCAGGATCCGTGGAGTGACATCGCAGGAAAAGGATATCAGGTTACGCAGGCGCTCTTTGCGATCGGCACAGGCGGCTGGTTTGGCATGGGACTTTACCAGGGGATGCCGAAGAAGATACCGGTTGTCGAGAAGGACTTCATTTTTGCGGCGATCTCGGAGGAGCTGGGCGGCATCTATGCGCTCTGTATTCTCCTGATCTGTCTGGGCTGCTTCATGCAGTTCATGCTGATTGCGACCCGGATGCAGGCATTATTTTACAAGCTGATCGCGTTTGGTCTGGGAATTGAGTATGTGGTGCAGGTGTTCCTGACGATCGGCGGCGTGACCAAGTTTATCCCGTCCACCGGTGTGACGCTGCCACTTGTCAGCTACGGAGGCAGTTCGATTCTCAGCACATTTATCCTGTTTGGCGTGATACAGGGACTATATGTCCTGAAACGGAATGAGGAAGAAGAGGAGGAGCAGCAGTTTGATGAGGCAGAAGGATGAAATGGAAAGAACTGAAAATGCGAGAGCGCGTTCAAACCGTCATATTCTGTGGCTGACCTATGGGATTGCGGCGCTCTTTATCGCGATGGCCGTTTATTTTGGCTGGTTTATCCAGTTTAAGAGTGAAAATGTGATCGGCAGCTCTTATAATGCGAGGCTCGATCTCCTCTCAGACCGGGTGACCCGCGGTTCGATTATGAGCAATGATAAAACGGTGCTGGCGCAGACGAACGTTGCAAGTGATGGAAGCGAGAAACGCTATTATCCGTATGATTATCTGTTTGTCCATTCGGTCGGATATTCCGGCAAAAATGGAAAAACAGGTCTGGAGTCGCTGGCGAATTTCTACCTGCTTTCCTCCCATGTGAATCTGATTGAGAAAACGATCAATGAATTTCAGGGGAAGAAAAATCTGGGCGACAATGTGATTACGACGCTCGATGTGGATCTGCAGCAGACGGCATCCGACGCGATCGGAAAACACCGGGGCGCGGTGATCGTCATGGAACCGGATACGGGAAAGATTTTAACGATGGTTTCCCAGCCGAATTTCAATGCGAATCTCGTCGATGAGCGCTGGGCAGAGTTGATATCGCCGGACAATACGAAGGCGCAGTTAGTCAACCGCGCGACGCAGGGCTTATATCCGCCGGGATCGACGTTCAAGATGCTGACGGTGCTGGAATATATGAAAGAGAACCCGAATACCTGGCAGGACTATGTGTATAATTGTAATGGCTCTTACCAGAATGGCGATTATACGATTAAATGTTACCACGGGACGGCACACGGGGCGCAGAACCTGATTCAGGCATTTGCCAATTCCTGCAACGGTGCGTTTGCGGAGATTGGAATGCAGATTAATTCAGAAAAATTCCGGGCGCTGGCAAATCAGATGCTCTTTAATTCGGAGCTTCCGTACACACTTCCGTACAACCAGAGCACGTTTTCGCTCGACGGCAGTTCGGATGACTGGGAAAAGCTTCAGACCGCGATCGGACAGGGAAAAACCCAGATTACGCCGCTGCATAACCTGATGATCGTATCGGCGATCGCCAACGGCGGCACGCTGATGAAGCCATATATGATCGATCATGTTGAAAATGTGGGTGGTCAGACGGTCAAGAAGTTCCTTCCGTCCGCCTATGGAGCCCTGATGTCTGCGAATGACGCACAGTTTCTGACACATCTCATGAGCCAGGTGGTCGAGATTGGTACAGGTTCCGCGATGCGGGGGGCATCCTATACGGTGGCCGGAAAAACCGGTTCCGCCGAGTTTGAGACAGGTAAGGAGACACATTCCTGGTTTGTCGGTTTCGCTCCGGCGGACAAGCCGAAGGTGGCGATCTGCGTGCTGGCAGAAGAGTCCGGTTCCGGCGGTGCGGTCGCTGCGCCGATCGCAAGACAGGTGCTGGATCGGTATTTTGCGAAATATGGGCAGTAGGACAAAAGAAAAGGGCAGGAAAGCGATTTGAAGCTTTTCCTGCCCTTTTTGTCTCAAATATGCATAGTCACATTTTATTTACACAGCCGTTTCAGATCCCCATAGAATCCCGGATAGGAGATGTTCACGCAGTCTGCATCCAGAATTTCGGTCTCGCCGGAAGCGCCGAGTGCGGCAACGGCGAAGGTCATGGCGATGCGGTGATCCTTCTTGCTGTCGATCACAGCACCGTGCAGCGGCTTGCCTCCGTGGATGATCATGCCATCTTCGGTCTCGGTCACATCCGCGCCCATAGCGGTTAAATTCTCTACCATGACAGCAATGCGGTTTGACTCTTTTACCTTCAGTTCCGCGGCATCGCGTATGACGGTGGTTCCCTCGGCATAGCACGCCATCGCAGCGATCACCGGAAGCTCGTCGATGAGAGTCGGGATGATCGCACCCTCGATCGCGGTTCCAGTCAGCTTACCGGAGCGGACGAGCAGGTCGGCGGTCGGTTCGCCGGAGGCGGTGTTTACATTGAGAAGTTCGATGTCCGCGTTCATCGCCTTGCAGACGCGCAGGATGCCGTCGCGGGTCGGGTTGATACCGACATTTTTAATTAAGATTTCTGAATCCGGTACGATGAGTCCGGCTGCGATAAAAAAGGCAGCGGAGGAGATATCGCCCGGAACCTGAATTTTCTGTCCATAGAGCTGTTTTGCCGGCTGTAAAATCGCGGTGGTTCCTTCTGTGTGGATGTCTGCGCCGAATGCGGACAGCATCCGTTCACTGTGATCGCGGGAGATGTACGGTTCGGTCACGCGGGTTTCTCCGTCGGCATACAGACCTGCCAGCAGAATCGAGGATTTGACCTGGGCGGAGGCAACCGGAGAATTATAATGGATGCCGTGCAGCGGTGAGCCGGTGATATGGAGCGGCGCGCAGCCATTTCCATTGACACTCTCGATCTTTGCGCCCATCTGAGAGAGAGGATCGATGATGCGCTTCATCGGACGTTTCTGGATGGAAGCGTCGCCGGTCAGTGTTGTGTCAAATTTCTGGGCCGAGAGAATGCCGGAGATCAGGCGCGTTGTGGTGCCGCTGTTGCCGCAGTCTAAAACGGAGTCTGGGGCAGTCAGCCCGTGCAGTCCACGTCCGTGGACGAGAACGGTCTCGCCCTGATTTTCGATCGAGATTCCCATTTTGGAAAAACAGGAGATCGTGGAGAGACAGTCTGCGCCCTGCAGGAAGCCGTGGATTTCGGTCAGTCCGTCCGCAAGAGCGCCGAACATGACGCTGCGGTGGGAGATGGACTTGTCTCCCGGAACGGTCAGTTCGCCCCGGAGAGAAGATGTATGGGTAAATTTCATTGAGTTCATAGTTGTACCTGCCTAAACATTAATGTTGAAAGTTAAGTTTGAAACATACATTGCAGTCTACGCGAACAGCGTGTAATTGTATTTCTTCAAACGCGCCCACGCCGCTTCCATCGAAGCCTTGTCGTAGAAGCTGATCCGCAGCGCGCCCTCGCCATGCTCACGGTTGTGGCTGATGCCAATATTTTTGATACTGATTCCTTTACCAGAGAGGATCGAGGAAATGATGGAGATAGCACCTGGCTCGTCCACCACGTCGGCGGAGAAGGTGTATTCCGGCTGTATCGATCCTTTTGGAGTTTCTGCAAACGAATTCCGGTAGTCGCGGGAGGACTCAAACAGCTGGTAGATGGCTCTGGACTGGTGGTCGGACAGTTCTTCCCGCAATGTCGTCAGGGAATCAATGTAGCGATCCAGCACCTCAGTGATATTGCCTGTGTTCGTCATGCAGATCTGTTCCCACATGACCGGAGAAGAGGAGGCAATACGGGTGATATCCTTGAAACCTCCGGCAGCCAGCCGTTTCATCATCTGATCCTCGCTGTCGCAGTCGTGTACCAGGTTGACCAGGCTGGAGGCGATGAGGTGCGGCAGATGGCTGATCGCCGCGACAATGAAATCATGACGATGGTAATCCAGCACCAGGGGCAGCGCACCGATCGCCTTTGCCACATCCACCATACGGTCAGTGTGGGAAGCTGGGGTGTGCGGTGTCGGGGTAATGATATAGTATGCATTTTCCAGCAAATGGTCGGTTGAACTCTCGTAGCCGGTCTTTTCCGAGCCAGCCATCGGGTGTCCGCCGACGAAGCAGCTTTCCATGCCAAGCGCGGCAACGGTCTCATGAATGCTGGTCTTGGTGCTTCCGACGTCAGTCACAATCGCGCCTTCCTTTAAGAACGGTCGGATCTGGCGCAGATAGGATTCATTAAATTCAACCGGTGTGCACAGGAAAATGATGTCGCACTCGCTTAAATGCTCGTCCACGCCGTCCAGAATCAGGTCAACAATGCCGTCTGCATGTGCCTGTTCCAATTTTTCGCGGGTCCGCATATAAGCCATGATCTGAATATCCGGGGCACTGCGTTTCAAACCTCTGGCGATAGAGCCGCCGATCAGACCGAGTCCGATGAAACCGGCGGTAAGATGATTAATCGGTGTATTCATAGCAATTACGCTCTCTTTCATAAGTAGTATAGTAAAAAAATGAAACTAGAAATTATTGTAGAATAGAACAAGTCACTTGTCAACGATTTTACGCGTTGAAGTGAAAAAGAAATTTTTTTGCATCTGTTTATTACTAAATTTGCGAAAATGCGATTGATTTCACCGCCTTTGAACAGGGAAATTGTCGCATTTTCAATGCTTTTCAAAATAAAACGAATAAATTTTGTATAAAGGTGTTGTTTTACTTGAAATTTTCTCTATTTTCTTGTACAATATGAACAGAGGTTAAAATACAAGAAGAAAACATCAAAATAAATAGACGGGAGGACTTAACTATGAACGTGTATGGGACAAAACAAATCCGCAATGTAGTGTTACTGGGGCACGGCGGTGCCGGCAAGACAACGGTAGCAGAGGCGCTGGCACTGGTAACAGGTACTACCAAGAGAATGGGAAAAGTTCCAGAAGGAACCACCATCAGCGATTATGATAAAGAAGAAATCAAGAGACAGTTCTCTATCTCCACCACGCTGATTCCGTTGGAGTATCAGGGAGAAGATGGACCGATCAAGATTAACCTGTTAGATACCCCTGGCTATTTTGATTTTGTGGGAGAAGTAGAGGAAGCTATCAGTGTAGCAGATGCAGCAATCATCGTTGTAAACTGCAAGGCTGGCATCGAAGTCGGAACCGAGAAAGCATGGGAACTCTGTGAAGAGTACAACCTGCCGCGCCTGTTCTTCGTTACCAACATGGATGACGATCAGGCAAGCTTCCGTGAGCTGATCTTAAAACTGGAGAAACAGTTTGGCCGTAAGATCGCGCCGTTCCAGGTGCCGATCCGTGAAAATGAAAAATTTGTCGGCTTTGTCAATGCGGTAAAGATGGAAGGCCGCCGTTTCACTCATTTAAGCGAATATGAGAAATGCGAGATTCCGGAGTACACCAAGAAGAACCTCGGCATCATCCGTGATGCGCTGATCGAGGCAGTGGCAGAGACGAGTGAAGAATATATGGAGCGCTATTTCTCCGGTGAAGAATTTACACAGGAAGAGATCGCACAGGCGCTGCGTGAGCACGTAAGTGAGGGCAACATCGTTCCGGTTATGATGGGTTCCGGTGTCAATGCACAGGGCTTCGCATATTTGCTGCAGGCGATCGATAAATACTTCCCGTCACCGGACAAGTTCGAGTGTGTCGGTGTCGATGTATCGACCGCAGAGCGCTTTACCGCTAAATATAATGACGATGTATCCCTGTCGGCACGTGTTTTCAAGACTGTGGTTGACCCGTTCATCGGCAAATACTCCCTGATGAAGATTTGTACCGGTACCTTAAAACCGGATACCGTTATCTACAATGTAAACAAAGATGCTGAAGAGAAAGTTCAGAAAGTATATGTTCTCCGCGGCAAGGATGTCATCGAGGTTCCGGAATTAAAGGCTGGCGATATCGGCGCGGTTGCCAAATTAAACGTTACTCAGACCGGCGATACCATCGCAGTCCGCACGGCTCCGATTGTATACCACAAACCGAAGATTTCTACCCCGTATACCTACATGGCATACGCAGCTAAGACCAAAGGCGATGAGGACAAGATCTCCAGTGCACTGGCGAAGATGATGGACGAAGATCTGACACTCAGAAGCGTCAGCGATACCGAGAACCGTCAGACCTTACTTTACGGCATCGGCGAGCAGCAGCTCGAAGTTGTTGTCAGCAAGCTGCAGGCAAGATATAAAGTAGACATTGTGCTCAGCAAACCGAAATTTGCATTCCGCGAGACACTTCGCAAGAAAGTAGAAGCACAGGGCAAATATAAGAAACAGTCCGGTGGACATGGACAGTACGGCGATGTTAAGATGTCCTTCGAGCCGTCCGGCGATCTGGAGACACCATATGTATTTGAAGAGAAGGTATTTGGCGGTGCCGTTCCAAAGAACTACTTCCCGGCAGTTGAGAAGGGTATTCAGGAATGCGTACAGAAGGGTCCGTTGGCTGGATATCCGGTTGTCGGTGTGAAAGCAACCCTGTTAGATGGTTCCTATCATCCGGTTGACTCCTCCGAGATGGCATTCAAGATGGCAGCGACGCTGGCATTCAAGAAAGCGTTCATGGAAGCGAATCCAGTTCTCCTTGAGCCGATCGCATCTCTGAAAGTAACCGTTCCGGATAAATTCACCGGCGACGTCATGGGCGATCTGAACCGCAGAAGAGGTCGTGTTCTCGGTATGAACTCCAACCATCACGGCAAACAGATCATCGAGGCAGATATCCCGATGTCCGAGCTGTTTGGTTATAACACCGACCTTCGTTCCATGACCGGCGGTATCGGTGAATTCTCCTATGAGTTCAGCCGCTACGAGCAGGCTCCGGGCGATGTACAGAAGAGAGAAGTGGAGGCGAGAGCGGCAGAAGCTGAATAATGGCGGATGAAGTGCTTACCGTTTCGGTCAAAAATATGATATTCTTATATAAATAAGCAGAAAACCGCCGCAGGCGGCTGAGTGGATCGATACCGATTCATCAAGGCTGTCAGCGGCGGCTTTCTCTTTCTGGAAGGTCTTTCGGATCGATATGGTTATAGGCTGTGCTTGAATTGAACAAAGCGCTGCGAATGTTATCGATGGGACAGGCGAGAAGTTAAGGCAGTGAATGCGGATGCCAAATTGCTACGAATTGCGTTCTTTTGCAATTTTCAAAAAGAAGGCTATAAATTGTAAGAAAATAGAAAAGACTACCCACCTGTAAAAAGGTATAATGTTGCAAAGAGAACAACTTATACAGACAGGTGGGTGGCCTTTTTATGATAGAGAAAAATGAGAAAAGCGGGGAACTCATGGAAGTAAAAGAACAGGCAAAAACAGTTCGGAAACATCCGGAGCGGATGATCGTGCGTATCTGGCTGGTGCTGGCGCTTATTTGTCTGCTGGCGGGTCTGATCGCCCAGTATACGTTCCGGCTGAAAGAACCGCTGTTTCTGCACTACAGCCAGTCGGCTTATCTGGGCTGTGGGCTGGACGGAGTAGAAACTTCGGATGTATGGTATACACAGGTAAATTTTGCCTATCTGACGGATGTGACGGATGAGATCTGTGTGAGAGAAATTCGTTTTTCAGAGTTGCCTGAACTTCAAATGCAGGAAATGCGGGAGACAGTCCAGTCAGCGGGACAGTATGCGCTTCATCGCCTGGATGCTACGCTTTCGATTGAAGATCCGCAGCATAACGGGATCCGTCAGTGGAGAATCCTGACGCGGGCGCAGGTGCTCTATTCAGATGGAAACACAGCGGACGTAAAAATTGGTAATCTGGTACTGATTGCAAATCCGGAGGGCGGGAGCGCCCTGGAAAATCCAAGTTCCAGCGCCAATTCAGATGGAACGGCCACACAGGTTTACACCGTTCAGAAAGATGGAACCATCGAAGTAAAAGGCTGCATTGCGTCAGCCGGGGAGATGGAAAATTTTTCGATGACCTTAAATGGAGAGCCTATCCCAGCCCAAAAAGAAGGGGAAGATCCGAAACGGCTGACAGTAAAAACGGGTGATGTCCTGACGTTCCAGAGCCATTGGATTGGCAAAGAGGAAGACCAGTCGCCGCAGGTATTTCATTCAGGAGTTGCAGTGCTTTCATATATCGGCAAAGATGGCGGGGAGCAGGTTCTTTCATTTGAAAATGAATACAGGAAGAGAAGGGAGCTTCGCTTTATTGATGTGTGGAAATATCTGCTGAAAGAGGAGGCATTTAAGTGAAAACGGGAGATCATAAGATTTTAGCCGGTCTGATTCTTGCTTCGATTCATATTAATCTGTTCCATGTGATGCTGCTGCCGCCCTGCATCGGGTTCCTGATTTTATATATCGGGATTCTCCAGAAAGAGCGGCAGGCTGGATTTTTCCAGATGGATGTAAAAGAGATGAGAGTGTACCGGGCAGCAGGGGCGGCGCTTGTGCTGGTGACTGCTTTTTCTAGCTTCCTGTCCATGTTCTGGAGGCGGCCGGACGGAACCATCTGGTCGCTGATTCCCTGTATGCTGGAATATGTGGTGCTCTATGGACTGATGGAAAGCTACACCGCAGGTTCGCCCAGACATTCCTATCACTCCGAACTGTGCTGTGGATATGCTATGGTAATGGGAGCAGCACTGTGTGGGTACGCAGTCAGCCTGATTCTGCATATCGCGCTGTGGCAGCTCTTTGCGTCTATGATTATTTTGGTCTGCCGGTTTATGGTGGTTATGGTTGTTATAGGGGCGAAGAAAGAGGCATAAAAAATAAAAAGCCGTAATCAGATATACTCGCCCATGGGATTAAACTCATGAGCGAAAGTATAAGGTTACGGCTTTTCTATGTTGAAAATTCTGGTTTTCAAATAATCAAAGATAACATGGAATGTTGATGTTTCGGTTCCGATGTATCTTTCCAATTTTTATTTAAAATTCTCCTCCGCATACCGGCGCAGCTCATCACGGAAATCCGGGTGTGCGATGGCGATCATGGCATCCGCTCGTTCTTTTAAGGTAAGCCCGGTCAGTTTTGCGATACCGTACTCGGTCGCCACGTACTGAATCATGGTACGCGGTGCAGATACGGTGCTGCCGCCCGGAATGAACGGTACGATGTTGGATTTTAAGGAGCCATCTTTTTTCTTGTGGGTGGAAGCAAGGCAGATAAAGCCCTTGCCTCCCTCGGAGCGGAATGCGCCCTCCAGGAAATCCATCTGTCCGCCGATACCGGAGAGCTGTCGGGTGCCGGCAGACTCGGCATTTTCCTGTCCCATCAGATCCAGCTCGACACCACCGTTGATACTGATGACATTTTTCATCTCACCGATGCGGTACGGGGAGTGGACGTAATCGACGTCAGCCGGATGGAAGAGCTGCGGCTCATTATCCAGCCAGTCATATAATTCCTGAGAGCCCATGGCAAGGTTCCAGGTAGAATAACCGTTGTCAATTTCCTTCTTCTTGTTGGTCAGCTTGCCAGCCTTATAGAGGGCTAAAAAAGCATCGCTGATGGTGCCGGTGTGGCAGCCGAGGTCGGTTTTGTCGGACTGTGCCAGCATATTGGCAACGGTAAACGGAACGCCGCCGACGCCCAGGGAAAGGACAGCGCCGTCCGGGATCTCCTCAACGACACGTTTGGCAATTTCAATATCAACGGCGCTCGGATCGCGGTAGGTGCGGATCGGAAGCGGCTCATGCTCGCCCTCGACGATGAAATCTGCCTCTGAGAGGTGGACACGGTGGGAACCATCGACGCCCTGTAAGCGCGGGAGGCGCTCATTGATCTCGAAGATGACGGTACGCGCATTCTCAAAGATGGTGCGCCATGCATAGTTGGAAATACCCAGTCCGCAGTAGCCGTCCGCATCCGGTCTGGAAACCGGTACAAAGGCAACATCCACGCGAATGTGGTGGCGGTACATTTCCGGCAGGGAACGCAGCATCATCGGCATAAACTTGCAGAGCCCACGGGTCTGCAGCTTGCGCTCATAATCGCCGATGTGCCAGCTGTAGTAGCTGAATGCTTTCTGCTCCGGGTCGCTTTCGACAACCTCGATGCGCGGGCGGATGACTAAACCGCCGCGGATCTTGACATCGGTCAGCTCATCCCTGCGTGCTGCCAGCGCACGGTCGAGAAGCTCCGGAAATCCAGCACCAAAGCCATAATCCACCCAGTCGCCCGGTTGAACGGCCTTGACGGCGGTCTCAGCACTTACAAATTTGCCTGCGTAATTGTTAGACATAGTAAAAATCCTCCATCGGTATGAAATTCATAATTTTCTAGTTTCCATCATATCCCAGAAAGCGCTTTTTTGCAACTTCCAAAGACAATTCCAAAAGACAATTTTTAAGCTGGGTTTTAAGATAAGTTTAATACGGAAATAGTTGACAAAATAGGTGTTTATGATAAAATTAAGTGTTTATAAATAAGAGTTGATCTTTTACACAGCAGGCAGAAGTGCCTGTATTTTTATGTAATAGGAAATTCCTTGGAATCCCCTATTACACAAAAAGGCACTAACGTGCCAATGATGTGCACTTGCGCGAAGCAGAAACATGTCGCAAGCGACCGCGCTCGGCGCGAGAATGTGACTGTAAAGAATACAACAAATATAGAAAGAGAGGAGTTACGACAAATGAAAACAAATACGGATTTATTTGAAAAAACACCCGTACCGAAGGCGGTCGCAACCATGGCGGTTCCGACTATGATTTCCATGCTGGTGGTTGTTATCTATAACATGGCGGATACATTTTTCATCGGTCAGACGAAGGATCCGCTGCAGGTGGCGGCAGTTTCGCTGGCAACGCCGGTCTTTATGATTTTTATGGCATTAGGCCATCTGTTCGGTATCGGCGGCAGCTCAGCGATATCGAGAGCACTGGGAGAACGCCATAAAGACCGGGCATGTCATATCAGTTCATTCTGCTGCTATGGATCCCTGGGGCTGGGCGTGATAGTGGCTATCCTGTCTGTACTTGGAATGGAAACCATTCTGCATCTCATCGGTGCCAGTGTAAATACGATCGGTTTTGCGAGACAGTACCTGGCGATTATTGCAATCGGCGCGCCGTTTATTATGTTTTCAACTGCATTTGCGAATATTCTGCGGGGAGAAGGCGCATCGAGAGAATCGATGGTCGGAAACCTGTTAGGTACCGTAGTAAATATTATTTTGGATCCGATCATGATCCTGGTGCTTGGCTGGGGAGTGACCGGTGCAGCGCTTGCGACGATCATCGGCAATATTGCGGCCTGTCTTTACTATATTGCTTATTATCTACGGGGAAAATCGACACTGTCGATTCATTTCCGTGATTTTAAGATGGGAGATGGAATCGTTTCCGGCGTGGCAGGGATCGGTATTCCGGCTTCCTTAAATAACATCCTGATGAGCTTTGCCAATATTATCCTGAACCAGGCGCTGGTCGGTTACGGTGACACACCGGTAGCGGCGATGGGGGTTGCGATGAAATCCAATATGCTTGTTGTCCTGCTGCAGATTGGTCTCTGCGTGGGAATCCAGCCGCTGATTGGTTATAATTATGGAGCGCGCAACAAGAAACGCCTGATGTCGGTATTCAAATTTACAGGATTTGTATCGGTTATTATGGGAACGATTCTGACATTGTTTATGATTGTCGCAAGAAAGACAATGATTCAGATGTTTATTAATGATGCGGAAGTTGTCCAGTATGGTATTCAGATGGTGGTTGCGCTCCAGCTTTCTGCGCCATTCCTTGGTATCTTATTCCTCTGCATCAATACGATCCAGGGAATGGGAAAAGCGCTTCCGTCGCTGATTCTTACGATCTGCCGCCAGGGACTGATTTTTATTCCGCTGATTTTCGTGCTGAATGCGATGTTTGGCCTGGATGGAGTTATCTATGCACAGCCGGCGGCTGATTATCTGTCGATTGTGGTGGCGATTTTGATTTGTGCACATCTGTTCCGAACGATGGATCATAGAGAAGAGAAAGCAGAAGGCTGAGAAGATTCAATAGATTCAATAAGGAAAAATATGCTTAAAGAAAATAAAAGAGAAGAAATCACAAAGAACATAGAGAAGAGGGAAGCCCTTGTAGAACAGGTGGCAGATAGAATCTGGCGGATCGGTGTGGAATTGCCGCAGAATCCTTTGCGGGAACTCAACAGTTACCTGATCAAGGGAAAAGAAAACGAGCGTGATCTTCTGATTGACACCGGATTTCGGCGCGAGGAATGCCGGGAGGCGCTGTTTGCCGGGCTTCGGGCACTTGGCAGCAGTCCGGATCGGCTGGATATTCTTCTGACGCACCTGCACTCGGATCACACGGGACTCGCCAGGGAGGCGGCAGGGGCGGACAGCTGCATTTATATCAGCGGAACCGATCTGGCAATCTTAAAGGACGGTTTTACACCAGAGCGTCCGCTTCGCCTGGCGGAGCAATTCCGTGCCGGGGGATTTCCGGAGGATGAAATGAAGAAAACGCAGGCGCTCAATCCGGCAGTCCGCTATAAGCTGGATCGGGTTGATGACCGTTTTGTTCCGATTGAGGCAGGCTGGAAATACACGGTAGGAGATTACACCCTGGAAATGATCTCCGTGCCGGGGCATACGCCGGGCAATGCGATGTTCTGGGCAGAGAAGCAGGGCGTCATGTTCACGGGCGATCATATCCTGTTTGATATATCGCCGAATATTACTTCCTGGCTGGAATCGGAGGATTCATTAGGTGACTATCTCGACAGCCTGCGTCTCGCCAGAAAATATCCGGTCCGCCTTGCCCTACCGGGACACCGGAAGACAGGCGATTATGCGGCGCGCATCGAGGCGCTGCTGGCACACCATGAGCGGCGTCTGGAGGAGACGGAGGCGCTGCTTGCCGAACATCCGGGTATGACGGCATATGAGACGGCTGGAAAGATGCGCTGGAAGATCCGTGCCGCCAGCTGGGAAGAATTTCCACCGTCCCAGAAGTGGTTCGCGGTGGGCGAGTGCATGGCGCATCTGGACTACCTTCGCCTGCGCGGCAGAATCCGCCGGGAGATGGACGGAGAAGTGTGGAGATGGTTCACGGTAACGGCTAAATACTGTTAGAATTAACTAACAATTATTACCATTGACTAACAATAGTCTGACTGTATATAATAATAGTAAAGAAAGCGGTAACTGTTCAGTAGGTCTGCGCATTTACTGCGCTGACTGTACGAAAACATGGACCAGCAGACAAAAATCCCATTGCCGTAGGCAATTTTTAATGGATTTTTGCGCGTGACTGTGAAGGTACTGAACAGTTACAGAAAGCGGAATATCAGTCAGGAGGTCGTTGTATGCAGTCGTTGGCAAAGGTGCAGGCGGGAGAGTCCTGTGAAATCAAGTGGATGTTTGGAAATGCGGATGTGATGAACTTTTTGGAGCGCTATGGAATCAAAGAAGGAAGCCGTATCCGGGTCCTTGGACGTGTGCTGGATGGTCTGATCATCGGAAATGGAAAGGTTCGGCTGGCACTGGGCGATGAAGTGGCAGAGCGGATTCAGGTGTAGGTTTGACGGTGATTGAAAGATTGTCGAAAATGTCATGTATTGAAAGAACGTCGAATCTGTCACGTGCAAGTTTGAGAAGGTCACGTTACTTGACATTTCTTCCCATTTATGCTATTCTACCAGATAGCACAAATGCAATGAACGGAAGTAGTAAGCCGCGAAATTTCTACAGAGAGCTGCCGGATGGTGTGAGGCAGCGGAAGGAAGCCGCCGAACTGGTCCGGGAGCAGCCTGTTGAAAGAAGTGTTTTTGAATACCCGAGTAGACAGAGCCGGTCATCCGCCGTTACAGGACGATGAGGAGCACACGGATTCCGTGTGAAATAGAGTGGTACCGCGCAGTTGGAATTTTCGCCCTGCGTCTCTATACAGGTAATGTAGAGACGCAGGGCGTTTTTGACGTTACCGGATTGAAAGAATGTCCGCAAGGGTTGGATGTTATGCAACTGCCAACGGACCAGTCGATTGCAATAATGAATCATCATTTTAGAGACTGGAGCCGGATTTTGACAGGAAATAGCAAAAAATCAGCGTGGGTTAAGCAGAAAACAGGAGGAACAAAGATGTCACAGTACAATCATACCGCCATTGAGAAAAAATGGCGCGAGAACTGGGAAAAACATCCCATCAATGTAAACGATGGAAAGAAAGAAAAATATTACTGCCTGGATATGTTCCCATATCCGTCCGGAAGTGGTCTGCACGTTGGTCACTGGAGAGGCTACGTTATTTCAGATGTATGGAGCCGTTATCAGCTGCTGCGCGGCAAATACGTGATCCATCCGATGGGCTGGGACGCATTTGGTCTGCCGGCAGAGAACTACGCGATCAAGATGGGCGTACACCCGGCTATCTCGACCGAGTCCAACATTAAAAATATTAAACGTCAGATCAACGAGATCGCAGCCATCTATGACTGGGATATGGAAGTAAATACCACAGATCCGGCATTCTACAAATGGACCCAGTGGATCTTCGTCCAGATGTTCAAAAAAGGCCTGGCATACGAGAAAGAATTCCCGATCAACTGGTGCCCGTCCTGTAAGACAGGTCTGGCAAACGAGGAAGTTGTCAACGGCTGCTGTGAGCGCTGCGGTACCCCGGTTACCAAGAAAAACCTGCGCCAGTGGATGCTCAAGATTACCGCGTACGCAGACCGCCTCTTAAATGATCTGGACAAACTGGACTGGCCGGAGAAGGTTAAAAAGATGCAGACTGACTGGATCGGTAAATCTTACGGTGCAGAGGTTGATTTCGGCGTAGAGGGACGCGATGAGAAGATCACCGTTTACACCACCCGCCCGGACACCCTGTACGGTGCAACTTTCATGGTACTGGCTCCGGAGCACGCGATGGCAAAGAGCCTGGCAACCGATGAGACCCGCGAGGCAGTAGAGAAATACATTTTCGATTCCTCCATGCGTTCCAACGTAGACCGTCTGCAGGATAAGGAAAAGACCGGCGTATTTACCGGAACTTATGCAATCAACCCGATCAACGGTGCGAAGGTTCCGATCTGGCTGTCTGATTATGTATTAGCTGACTACGGTACCGGCGCTATCATGTGCGTACCGGCACACGATGACCGTGACTTCGAGTTTGCAAAGAAATTTAATATTCCGATCATCCAGGTTATCGCAAAAGATGGCAAAGAGATCGAGAACATGACTGAGGCGTATACCGAGGCGTCCGGCACGATGATCAACTCTGGCGAGTGGAATGGTATGGAATCTTCCGTACTGAAAAAAGAAGCGCCGGAAATGATTGAGAAGAGAGGTATCGGTCACAAGAGAGTCAATTATAAGCTGCGTGACTGGGTATTCTCCCGTCAGCGTTACTGGGGCGAGCCGATCCCGATCGTACACTGCCCGAAGTGCGGCAACGTACCGGTTCCGGAGGATCAGCTTCCGTTAAAACTTCCGGAGGTAGAAAGCTATCAGCCGACTGGTACCGGCGAATCCCCGCTGGCAGCCATCGACGAGTGGGTCAACACCACCTGCCCGTGCTGCGGCGCTCCGGCAAAACGTGAGACAAACACCATGCCGCAGTGGGCTGGATCTTCCTGGTACTTCCTGCGCTATGTAGATAACAAGAACGATAAAGAACTGGTATCCCGTGAGAAAGCAGACAAATATCTGCCGGTTGATATGTACATCGGCGGTGTTGAACATGCAGTACTGCATCTGCTGTATTCCCGTTTCTACACCAAGTTCCTGTGCGATATCGGTGTTATTGACTTCGACGAGCCGTTCAAGAAGCTGTTCAACCAGGGTATGATCACTGGTAAGAATGGTATCAAGATGAGTAAGTCGAAAGGCAATGTCGTATCCCCGGACGATCTGGTACGCGACTACGGCTGCGATTCCCTGCGTCTCTATGAGCTTTTCGTAGGACCGCCGGAACTGGATGCAGAGTGGGATGACCGCGGTATCGAGGGCGTATCCCGTTTCCTGAACCGTTTCTACAACCTGGTTATGACCAGCAAGGACAAAGACATCAAAGAGACCAAGGAAATGGTTAAACTGCGCCACAAACTGGTATTCGACATTGAGCAGCGTTTCGAGCAGTTCAGCCTGAATACCGTTATCTCCGGTTTCATGGAGTACAACAACAAGCTCATCGATCTGGCGAAGAAAGAGGGTGGCATCGACAAAGAAACCCTCAAGACCTTCACTATCCTGCTGGCACCGTTCGCACCGCATCTGGGTGAAGAGCTGTGGCAGGAGCTCGGCGGCACCGACAGTGTCTTCCATGCTTCCTGGCCGGAGTGCGATGCAGAGAAGATGAAGGATGACGAGAAAGAGGTAGCCGTTCAGATCAACGGCAGAGTCCGTGCGACCATCACCGTACCGGCAGACATCTCCAAAGAAGATGCCATCGCCGCTGGTAAAGAGGCTATCAAGGACAAGCTGACTGGAAATATCGTAAAAGAAATTTATGTTCCGGGACGGATTGTGAATATTGTTATGAAATAAATTGTGAAAAATCCGGGCGGAATCAAGCGGGATTATTGAGATTGATCCGTTGGACTAAAAAACAGCATCCTGTGTATTTCGAGAAGAAAATACACAGGGTGCTGTTTTTTGCTTTTTGTTTCATAGAAAATTGCGTCCTATGAAACAAAAAAACGCATTAGGAAGCGTTTGAATGCGGGAATCCGATCATCTGGAAAAGAGGGACAGAACAAAATTTTCTAGCGGTAGCATCGGAATAGCCGATCTTTTCTTCACCGCTTCGGGGCTCCTTACATTATGTGCTGTCCGAAAGAACAGCAGAAAAGTTTCGTACCAAGAAGATTTCCCTTGGCTCATCTTCTTGATATTTGCGATAATTATTAATGGAGTCTATTTTATTTGGACATTGAATAGAAGTTTTCCTTTACATACGCTGTATTGGATATATTCAGCATTTTTGATCTGGACATTTCGAATTTTATATTCGGAGTCGTTCATGAACGGACTTTGCTGGATGTGCCGCATCAACTTGATTTTCCAGGTGTTGCTACTTGTTTCTGGTCGTGGCAGATATTTTTATGAAACCTGGGGCGGATCACGTTTTGTGGGAACTGTTAACGACCCGAATCAGTTCGCATTTTTCATTTTTATCATGATGCTGGTGCTTTTTATGGAGTACTGGCGGAAAGCCGTTTATACGGCGAAAGCGCGTATTGGCTTTTGGGGAATGTTTCTGGTAGGTGTGTTCTTGATTGTTAAAGCAAAATCGACCGGAATGTCTGTAGGTTTACTGGTATTTTTTGCTGTGCTTGCATGGCAGTTTTTCTGGGATAAATGTTGTCATTCGAAGCAAAAGAAAGTTTGGTGGTTTGGCGGTGCCGCATTTTTGGTGCTTCTGGCAGTCGGCGTGTATTTGATTTCGCCGGGAGCGGATTTTGATGTTTCCCAGACGGATTATACACTTCTTTCGCGGATTCAACAGAAGATATGGAAGCTGGCGAATGGAAATATCTATGATTTACTTTATGATCGAAGCGCAGAACGACTGGTGTTAGAACCGCAGTATCTGTTATGCGGAGCCGGAGAGGGATTTTTTGAGCGGTTTATTCCATATGATGGATTTGAGGCACTTTTGAGTCCGGGTGTTTTTGATGTGTTTCATGTCAACGAGATTCATTCCAGCTTTTTTGATGTCTGGTTTTCGTATGGATTGATTCCGACTACCTTTTTGGTGTACTGGATTGGAAGAAATGTGATTCGCTGCGACCGGGCACAGCGGGCGGCAGTGCTGGCACTGCTGGCGGAAAGTTTTACGTTGATGAACTGCAGGCAGCCGTTTTTCTGGTTTATCTCAGTCGAGAAGACTCCCACCTCTTCAGGTGGTGAGTAATAGCAAATTTGTCTCAGTGGGAGTCCATTCTCCGACTGAGATAAACGCTCCGCGAGGATGCGCAGTGATTCTGTAAAGAATATGTCAGCTTCGCTGACCAGAATCACGCGCCAAGTCTCACGGACGTTCGACTTGAATATTGTGATGGCAGGGATGTCCGGGAAGAAGAAAAATACGGAATATGAGTAAAAATGGATCAGGGGTGCTTTTCGAGAGAGGAGTACTCCTGATCTGCTAAATGAATATTTGCAAATTTTGATGTATGATTGAGGATTTCTCTTGCATCCTTTGGGGGAATATGATACATTTATCCTATCAAGCATATATTTTTCTTTATCAACTATTCAAATGTATCTAATGTTCTAAATTAATCTAAGAAAATCTTATGCTTATCCAAGTCAACAACAATTGAAGAGCAGGAGATTTTCGATGGATGATGAAGAAATGAAATTCTCCTGTCAGAAGGGAGAATGAATGAGAAATAGGAATTCTGTAAAAGTAAGGCGGGATCACAAGGACACGTTGTTTCGGATGATTTTCAGTACGAGAGAGAGTCTGTTGAGTCTGTATAATGCGGTAAATCATTCACATTATACGGATGCAAAAGAGTTGGAGATCGTGACGCTGGAAAATGCGGTTTATATGAATATGAAAAATGACCAGGCATTTTTGCTGGATATGCAGTTGAATTTGTATGAACACCAGTCAACCTGGAATCCGAATATGCCGCTACGTTTTCTGATTTATGTGACGAAAGAATACCAGATGCTCATTCGGAATCAAACGCTGTATGCGTCAACGCTGGTGGAATTGCCGACCCCACACTTTGTTGTATTTTACAATGGAGAAGAGGAGCGGGAAGCGGAAAGTGTTCTGAAACTGTCACATTCATTCTGCCAGAAGGAAGATGAACCAGAGCTGGAATTGATAGTGAAGGTATTGAATATTAATCTGGATAAAAAACAGAGGATTCTGGAAACTTGCTGCCTGTTGAAAGAGTATATGCTTCTGGTTGACAAGATTCGTAAATATGCGGCAGAGTATAAGGACATAAACTGGGCGGCAGAGCAGGCTGTGACGGAATGTATTGAGGAAAATATACTGGCTGATTTCCTAAGAAAGAATCGAACGGAGGCGATAGAGGTGTGTATTTTCGAATATGATGAGAAACGGGAAAAGGAATTGATTCGGAAGGCAGAGTATGCGGAAGGTAAGAAGGAAGGATTAAGGGAAGGGCAGAAGCAGGGTGAGAAACGGGTGTTTGGAATTTATAGATTATATCGAGATAAATATACAGAAAACCAGATTGCAGAACAGATGAAGATAGATGTGGATGAAGTTAGGAATATTTTGGAAAAGTTTAAGGAATAGGTGCGGCGGTTGGTTATACATATGCGGATTAGCTGGATAACTGGACGGATGCGCTTATGATTGCATACGCAGATTTGCTTACATCCATATCGTGTTTACATACCGTGCACTGGTAGCAGCGGTGTGCGCGTGGAGTGGAATGTGCATGGTAAAAATGGAGTTTGTGTTTTATGGATAGCAGTGTGCTAAAGTTTTAGAAGCAATTTCTATAGATAGAACGCGAAAAAGAGCTCTAAACGAAATAAGGATGGAAGAAATCACCCCCCAAAGTGAATTCTTCCATCCCTTTTCTTTACTCTTTTACAATCCGAAACTCCCTCCATTTTCCACTCCGGTAGCGCATCACAACTACGAAGCAGGCGATCAGCCATGCGGGCGGCATGCTCACATAGTAGCAGCGGAAGCCAACCGGGGTGAGCGCCAGCAGGAAGGAGAGCGCGAGGCGGATGCCCAGGTTGATGAAGCCGGAAGCTGCCGGGATCTTGACATCGCCTGCACCCTGCAGAAAACCGCAGGTGATGTTGGTGATCGTGCTGGTCCAGATGAAGAACATCAGGATGTCGAGATGTTCCTTTGCGCGCCGCAGGGACTCTCCGGTGATGTTGAAGATCTGGAGAAGCGGCCGGTCAAAAAGCAGAACTACGATACTGATGGAGATACTGATCAGGACGCCCATCAGGATGGTGGTGCGGTAGCCGCGGCGGGCACGGTCCAGTTTTTCAGCGCCGATATTCTGTCCGGCGAAGCTGGAAATGGCGACGTTAAAGCTCTGGGACGGGATGTGCGCGAGCTGTTCGACCTTCAGCATGGCAGCGTAGCCCTCGATGCTGGGAGCGCCGAAGGAGTTGATGAGACGCTGCAGGATGAGGAAACCGATCGAATTGACGCCCGTCTGCAGCATGATCGGAATACTCAGGCGCATCAGCAGCGCCCCCTGTCCCTTCCAGGCGTAGAGATAACGCCGTTTCGGCAGCAGATCCGGGAAAATATGCCGCAGATACAGGAAACTGGCGATGGCGGAACCTGCCTGTGCGATCACGGTCGCGGCAGCCGCGCCAGAGACGCCCATATGAAAGATGGAGATAAACACACAGTCCAGCACAATGTTCAGGGCGGCGGAGATCATCAGGAAAATGAGCGCGCCGCGCGAATCCCCGTGTGCCCGCAGGATGCCGTAGGTGACATTGTAGAGCAGCTGGAAAATAATTCCGCCGCTGTAGATCAGAAAGTATGCCATACTGTCGAAACGCATTTCTTCCGGTGCCTGCAAAAAGCCGAAAATAACTGGACGGGCTGCCAGAAAGCAGGCGGCAGTTAAAAATATACTTGCGATCACGGCAATCAGATAGGAGACGGAGATGGATTCCTGTATATCCGTCTCTTTTTTGGCACCGAAATACTGGGCGACTGCGATGTTGACGCCGGCACCGATGGAGGTGCAGATGGCGGTCAGAAGCCAGGTCATGGAGCTGGTCAGTCCGACGGCTCCAAGGGCGGTCGCGCTGATGAGGTTTCCGACGATCACGCTGTCAGCGAGGTTGTACAAAACCTGCAGCAGGTTTGCCCCCATGATGGGCAGGGAAAAGAGCAGGATGGAGGACCATTCCCGCCCTTCGGTCATATCTTTTTTCATATGTATAAAACTCCTTTGATACAGCTAAAATCATGAGTTTAGTGTAGCATAGGGGATGGAAAAAGTAAAGAGAACGGAAAGTGCTGTAAGATAATCTGGTGGCAGCAGAAATTTGTCGTGGGTTCAATGGAGCGCAATGGTAAGATGTAGGCTGTGACTGTAGAATGTAGGCAGGCTGGAATATTTATTTCGTAAGAAAATTGGAAGATTTAGAATACAGGAAGCGCTTGTCAAGTGGAAAGAGGAGGATCTATAATAGAATAGGTTTAACAAATATTAAGAAAAAGAGATGAGGAAATCTTGAATCACAACATGGAAATGACGGAGAAAACGACGGGAAGCGGGGCAGCACGGTGGGGCTTTTATCTGATGGGGCTTCTGATTCTGGCGATGGGGCTTACGCTCAATACGAAAGCTGGACTCGGAGTGTCGCCGATTATTTCACTTTCGTATGCGGCATCCGTGATCTGGAACCGGAATTTTGGTGATATGACCTTTGTCCTGTATGGTATCTTTGTCTTGATTCAGGCGGCGATTCATCTGCGGGAGAAAGGAAAAGCCGGACGCAGCCTGCTTATGAAAGATGCGCTGCAGTTTCCATTGAGTATTGTATTTACAAGATTTCTGAATGTATTTTCAGTGTGCATACCGTCGTTAGAAGAATGCGGATCGGAGGCGTCTGGACTTTTAGGACGCCTGGGAGTGCTGATGCTTGCCCTGATTTTTACAGGCATCGGCGCGGCGATGTCCCTGTCAATGCGGCTGGTGCCAAATCCGGGCGATGGTTTGGTGCAGGTGTTTGCAGACACCTTTGGAATCGGCACGGGTCTGATGAAGAACTGTGTGGATGCGTTTTGCATTGTTCTGTCACTGATTATGGGACTTTTGTTTGCGGGAAAACCGGTGGGAATCGGCATTGGAACGGTCTGTGCTGTCATGCTGGTGGGGCGCGTGATTGCGCTGTTTCATCATATTTTTGGAAAGGCGATGCTGCAGGCGGCTGGACTGGAAAGTGGCAGGAACTGACAGAGTGTGTGGAAAAAGGTGTGCGAAAGATAAAAGCAGCCGATTTTTGAGTGAAATTCAGATACATAAAATAATAGGAGATAAATAAGATGAAATTGAGAATGAAGCGGAAAGCAATGGTAGTATTGGCAGCAGGCATGTTGATGAGTGCGGCAGCTCCGGCGGCTGCGATGGCGGCGGAGAAAGCGACAGGACCGGCGCTTACGGCAAGCTACAACGGGGATGTAAATACACTGGAGGCGGCGAAGGATGCAACGCAGCTGATTGTGGTGATTGGCAACCGCCAGGATCCGGCGAAGAGCCGTCTGGACTGGTATAAACGCGATGCAGATGGAAAACTGGTGCAGGTGATGTCGAAAGAAGCGGTCAGCGGCATGAACGGTATCACGATGCAGAAGCAGGAGGGCGATAAGAAGACGCCGGCGGGTGTGTACCGCTTTACGATGGCATTTGGCCTGAAGGCAAATCCGGGAACGATTCTGTCGTATCACCAGATCGTGGACGGCGATTATTATGTGGATGACGGAAACAGCCAGTATTATAACAAGCTGGCAAATACGAAGCAGGTACAGAAGGACTGGAATTCGGCGGAGGATCTGATGGCGCAGGCGCCGCAGTATAATTATGGCCTGGTACTGGATTATAATCCGGAGTGTACACCGGGAAAGGGATCGGCGATCTTTCTGCATTGCCCGAAGAGCTGGAATAATACGGGAACTTCCGGATGCATCAGTATTCCGGAGGAAGATATGAAACAGGTTGTGTGCCAGGTGGATACCGGGACGAAGATTGTGGTGGTGCAGGATGAGAGCGATTTAGCAAATTACTAATTAGATAGGCTGTGAGAGTCAGATCTCATTTGGGGATTTTTATCTGGAAGCAGATAGGAACCCCCAGATGAGTTTTTTTGTTTCATAGGACATAATTTCCTAATGAAACCCAAAAACGCCGGACAATATCCGGCGCTCAGGTGTCTCAAAATATCTGTCCCTACGTTGGCATTATCCAAATCAGGTTTTGGGTCGGAACTTTTGGTTTCCTCTCAGCCTGCATCACAAGCTTCCCATTATCGAAATGAATTGTAGCATGATTTGGAAAAATAGCAGTGGCAACTCTGGTTTTATGATTTATTTGCCCCGCCCATCTGCCGGCTCAGCATCCGTAGCATTTCCGCCTGCCGTTTCTGCGCTGGGGGCATTTGGTCTGTCAGGATCGAAAAAAGAGTGTCCATTTCTGAGGTTGAGAATTGCGGGGAACCGTTGCTGCCCCGGAGACTCATGAGAAGCGGCAGAAGCTTGTCTTGCGGCGTGTTTCTTGCCTGATCGGCTAACTGTTCCATCTGTTTTATTTTGTCTGGATCCATGGAGCGGAGTCTCGGATCCTGTTTCCAGTTTTGAAATTCCATAGTGTGTGCCTCCTGTCTGTTTGAAGTGGATGTGCCAGATGCACGGTCTGTGGGTTCTTTCTGTCTGCGGGAATATTCGGCTTGCGGGTAAAGGACAGATGCCGGAACTGCATCAGAATTGGGTGAATCATTCTGGATATCTTGCGAAGTCGGAAAGGATGCTGTCTGCGGCATATTTTGCCAGTAGGATTCATAGAGGCGGGAACCTTCGATAAAATTTAAGACCAGATCGATCGAACTTTGCTCTTCCTCTGTGCCATACGGCTTGATCGCTTTCAGCATATCAACCGGCGAATCCTTGTCGCGTTCGCCCACCGAGCAGATTCCGATCTCACCGTCAGCCGGATCAGCAAATAGCTGCATCGTCTTTTCTAGTTCGCGGAATTTCACAAACAGGGAGAAAAAACGCTGTTCCGGGATGTGAATATAGGGAAGCGCCGCCTTGACAAGCTGCATATGTGGGAGTGAGGTCAGGCGGTCTAACTCGGTCATTTTGAGAGAAACATCTTGGCTCACGAAAAAAAACCTCCCAAATCTTTGTCTCAATATATGCAGATGAGAGGAAAAAAAGACGTTTTGGTTCACGGGTAGGCACTTTTGGAACCGAAAAAGAACGGGAATGTTTAAAGAAAAAAAGCTCCGGGACAGGAAAAACCACATATAGTATATTATAAAAAATAAGAAAGAAAAGGATTCAGAACTATGAACACCCGGCTGATCATTGATGGAAATGCCGTTTATGAAATAGATGAAGACTGTCTCGCCTGCCGCGGACGGCGGACCGGATGCAGACGCTGTGTGGAACCGGGTTCCCGCACCCGGGGACGAAGCACGCCTTTACAGAAAATGGAACCTGCCAGTGAAAAATCACAAACTCACAAATAAAGAAAGATGTGGTATAATGTAAAGAAAGAAATTCCCCTCATTCCAGCCTGCCCAGCCACTTCCTCATGAGGTGTCAGGGAAAGCTGGAATGGGGATACCGTAGCAGAGCTCCAGAGTCCTAAGACAAACTGGCTCACAACAACATTGCATCAGGAACTGAAAGGACGAATCCATATGAACCCATATAAAATCATGCTGGTAGATGACGAGGAGGAAGTACGGACAAGCATCATACGCAAAATCGACTGGCAGGATGCCGGATTCGAGGTGATCGGGGATGCGGAGAACGGGAAGGAAGCGCTGGAAAAGATCGAGCAGAATGAGCCGGATGTTGTGCTGACAGACATCCGGATGCCATATATGGACGGGCTGGAGATGGCGGAGAATATACGGCAGAGATATCCGTCCATCAAGATCGTGATTTTTTCTGGTTTTGATGAATTTGAGTACGCCAAAAAGGCGATCAAGCTCAATGTGATCGAATATATTTTAAAGCCGGTCAATGTCGAAGAGCTGACGGCGATTTTAAAGAAAATCAAGAAAAATCTCGATGAGGAGATCGAGCAGAAGCGGAATGTTACCCTGCTTAGGGAAAGTTATATCAAGAGTCTTCCGGCGATCCGGGAACATTTTTTGAATGACCTGATTCACGGCGGCATGGAGGAAGCGCAGATTGAGGAAAAACTGAACGAATATGCGATCGACGTTGCGGGTGCGGTCAAATGGGTGATTGCGGCGATCCATCTGGAACCGGATGAGAAGGTGGACAAGGCAGTTTCGCTGCATCAGCAGCGGGAGCTGATTCCGATTTCCGTCCGCAATCTGATTGAGGAAAAACTGGAAGGGCAGTACCGTTTTATTGTGTTCCACTCTTCCTTTGAGACGATCCTTCTGGTGGCGATCGACAAAGACAATACGCAGACCGGACTGATTGCCCTGCTGGGCGATATCTGCAAGGAGACGAAGAAAATTCTGGAGGTATCGGTTACGATCGGCGTGGGTGAGAGCTGCAGTTCGCTGACGGATTTAAGCCGCCCGTGCCACACGGCACTCAATGCGCTCGGTTACCGTGCGATCACAGGTTCCGGCGGTGTGATCTGCATCGGCGATATGGAGCCGTCCGGGCATGAAAAACTCCGGTTCGACAGCCGGATGGAGTCGGAGCTTATAGCGGCAGTCAAGTTTGGACCGAAGGAAAAGATCCGTTCCGTGATAGACGGGATTGTGAGCCGGATGGAGGATGCGCGGGTGCATTACCGCCAGTATCAGGCGTATGTGCTTGCGATCATCAATGTGCTGACACAGCTCTCCCAGCAGTATGATCTGCGGATCAGCGAGATGTTTGGCGTGGAAAATGATTATTTCGAGATTCTGGGGCGCGTCCAGAAGATGGAGAATGTCCGCCCGTACCTGACCGAGGTGGCGCTCAAGATGAATGCCGGAATGGAAGAAGAGCGGAGCAATACGACAAAAAACGTGATCCGCGAGGCGAAGCAGTACATTCAGGACAATTTTCAAGATCCGGATCTGTCGGTGGAGAAGATCTGCCGCCATCTGCATATGAGCCCGGCGTATTTTTCAACGATGTTTAAGAAGGAGACGGGACAGGCGTACATCGCCTATCTGACCGATGTCCGGCTGGGGCGCGCGGTCGAGCTTCTGATGGCAACTGACGACAAGACGTATATCATCGCGGAAAAGGTCGGCTACCCGGAGCAGAACTATTTCAGTTACGTATTTAAGAAAAAATTCGGTGTTTCCCCGACGCGGTATCGCACGGCACACCGGAGCGGGGAGGCATAATGGGTAAAAAAAGGACGATCTGGAAGAAAAAGCTCTTTGACGACGCCAGCATCCGGTCGATGATCTTTATCTATTTTACGATCACGGCGCTGGCGGCGAGTGTGCTGATCTCCCTGTCGCTGTACCAGAGAATGTCACGGCAGGTCACGGAAGTAGTACAGGAGGAGAGCCAGAACCTGATCGCGCAGGTGGGGCGCTCTGTGGAGTCGTATCTCCGCACGATCATGAAGCTGTCCGACTCGCTTTATTATGGCACGATCAAGAATGCCGATCTGTCGAGCCAGTCGCTTGGAAGTGAATTTACGCTTCTCTACGATAATAATAAGGATAATGTGGAGAATATTGCCCTGTTTTCGGAGGATGGGGCGCTTCTGGAGGCAGTCCCGGCGGTGCGTCTGAAAAATGAGGTGGATGTGACGCAGGAAGAATGGTTCCGGAGCGCCTTAAACCGGACGGAAAACCAGCATTTTTCCCTGCCGCACGTACAGTATGTGTTTGACAATGCGGAAAATCAATACCGATGGGTCATTTCGCTATCGCGGGCGGTCGAACTGACACACGGAACCTCGACCTCGCAGGGCGTCCTTCTGGTCGATATTCGCTATTCGAGCCTGGAACAGCTCTTTGGCGGCATCACGACGGGGCGCGGCGGTTATTTCTATATGATCAGCGGAAATGGCGAGATTCTTTACCACCCGCAGATGCAGCTTCTGGATTCCGGCTGGGTGCAGGAGAACAATGGACAGGCAGCCGGCTATTCGGACGGAAATCATGAGGAGATATTTGCCGGAAAAAAGCGGATGGCGACGGTCAAGACGATCGGCTACACAGGCTGGAAGGTGGTCGGGGTGACGCCGGAAAATGCCGTGTCGCTCAACGCCATCAAAACCCGGCTTTTTATCGTATTTGTCATTGCCCTCATTTTGTGCATTCTGGCTCTGATTAACTCTTATATTTCATCGAGGATCACGAATCCGATCCGCGAGCTGGAAAAATCGGTCGGCGTCCTGGAGGCGGGCAATTTAAGCGCACCGGTGTACATCGGCGGTTCGTATGAGATCCGCCATCTGGGAAAATCGATCAGTGATATGGCGGGTCAGATCCGCCTCCTGATGCAGGATATTGTGCGTGAGCATGAGGCGAAACGCAAGCAGGAGTTTGATACGCTGCAGTCGCAGATCAATCCGCATTTTCTCTATAATACGCTCGATATCATTGTCTGGATGATTGAAAATGAGCAGAAAGCGGAGGCGGTCAAGGTGGTGACGGCGCTGGCGCGGTTCTTCCGTATCAGTTTAAGCCGCGGCAAGAGCTTAATTACCGTGAAGGATGAGCTGGAACATGTCCGGAATTACCTGATGATCCAACAGATGCGGTTTAAAAATAAGTTTACCTACACGATCGAGTCAGATGATGAGGTTTTGGAACTTGCAAGTTTAAAACTGATGCTGCAGCCGCTGGTGGAGAATGCGATCTACCATGGCATGGAATATATGGACGGCGACGGCGAGATCTTCGTGCGCGCCTGGCAGGAGGAAAAAGAGCTGTATCTGGAGGTGCGGGACAACGGGCTTGGCATGACGGAGGAACAGGTCGGGAACCTCTTTATCGATACGGCGCACGTGGCGTCCAAGCGTGGCTCCGGCATCGGGGTACGCAATGTCAATGAGCGGATCAAGCTGTATTTCGGCGCGGAATACGGTCTTTCGATCGAGTCGGAGCCGGATGAGGGAACCGCGGTGAAGATTCATCTTCCGGGAGTGCCCTACGAGAAAGTGCTGGAAGAGAAGAAGGTGTAAAAGTGGGGGAGACAGATCAATGCGATATGGAGTGAGAAAAAAAAGGGAGCTGGTGCTCTGGGGAATCCTGTTTATGGGACTTGTTTTGCTGTATCTTCTTTCCTCCACGGACTGGATTATCAAGGAAAAAGAGGCGGAGGTCTACCCGGTGTCCCTGATTATCAGCGATACTTCGGATGATGATTACGTCAACTTCCGCAAGGGCGTGGATCAGGCGGCGGTTGAGTATAATGTAGATGTCAGCTTTATTACCCTGTATGAAAAGGATAATCTGGCACAGCAGATGGAGCTGGTGCGCCGGGAAGCGGCAGACGGTGCCGGGGCAGTGATACTGGAGCCGGTTGATGAGCTGGAATGCCGTCAATATCTGGAAGAAAATACATATGGAACGCCGATTATCCTGCTGGGCGAATTATCGCCGGATGAGGAGGTCAAGGGGGCGGTTCATATGGACTGGACGGCAGCCGGGAGAAAGCTGGGCGAGGCGATTGCAGCGGAACAGAGTCCCGCTCTCCCTGTCTGGATCTTTGCAGATAACCCATATATCGGCAAGGCGGGGGAGATGAAGCGGGGGCTGACGGAGGTACTGGAAAAACAGGGCTTTTCCTATACCATTGTGCCGCGCGGCACCGATGATACTTATCGTTCCGTCATTGAAAAAACAGTTTATCCGGGCAGCGGCACGGCGGTGGTGGCGGCACTGGATTTCGCCAGTACAGCGGAGGCGGCAGAGATTGTCGGCGGAAGCAGCGTGTACGGAAAATACATTTCCGGGCTGTACGGCGTCGGGATGATGCCGTCCCTGCTGGATCAGCTTGACAAGGGGACAATCCGGGGGCTGGTGGTGACAAACCAGTTTGACGCGGGCTATTTTGCGGTCAAAAAAGCAGTGCAGGCGATTGAAAAAGAGCAGGAGAGAAGCCAGCTTTCATTGGAATCCTACTATATAGAGAAGGATGAGCTGCGCTCGAAGAAATATGAGAAGATGCTGTACCCGATTGATTAAAAATCCGGGAGGGAGTAATAGAAAGATGAAAAAAAATGGAAAAAGCATTCAGATGGCGCTGGCACTTCTGGCAGTGGGCACACTTCTTTTAAATGGATGCAGCGCGGCAAAACCGGCAGAAAAAAAGAGCATCCGTATCGGTGTAACGCTGTACCGGGGCGAGGATGCCTTTATCAACAATATCCGTTCCAGCCTGGAGGAAAAGGCGAAGGAATATGAGCAGCAGACGGGCATTAAGGTCAATCTGGAAATCATGGATCCGAAGGGAAACCAAAATACGCAGAACAGCCAGGTAGATCGTTTCCTTTCCCTGGAATACGATGCGATCTGCGTCAATATGGTGGATCGCTCAGCAGCATCGTATGTCATCAACAAGGCGATGGATGCCGGGACGCCGGTCGTATTTTTCAACCGCGAACCGGTCGAGGAGGACATGAAACGGTGGGAGCACCTCTATTATGTAGGGGAGGACGCGCGGGAATCGGCGGTTCTGCAGGGAGAGCTTCTGGTGGATGCGTATCAGGAAAATCCGGGCAGTCTTGATTTAAATGGGGATGGAACCGTGGGATATGTGATGTTGGAGGGCGAGCGCAGCCATCAGGATTCGCTGATCCGCACAGAGTGGTCGGTGCAGACGATGCGCGACGGAGATATTCCGCTGGAAAAACTGACCGGTGGTTCGGCAAACTGGGATCGGAGCCAGGCAGCGGCGCTGATGGAACAGTGGATCCGCCAGTTCGGGGATGCGATCGAGGTGGTGATCTGCAACAACGATGAGATGGCGCTCGGAGCTGCCGAGGCGCTTGAACGCGCCGGTGACACAAGGGGCGTCAAGGTGGTCGGCATCGACGGAACCCCGCAGGGAATCGAGGGGCTTAAGAGCGGAAAACTGTATGGAACAGTCCAGTGTGACAGCGACGAGTATGCAGAAGTGATTTTTGAGATAGCTGCCGCTGAGGCACTTGGTCAAAATGTACAGGAAAAGGTCGAATTAGAGGAAGGAACCTATTATCAATGCAGTCAGAAAGCGTTGACTGTTGCTGATTTACCATAAAATCCCACAGTTTCACACCGGAAAAACAAGAATATGTGAATAAAATCACAAAGGATCTAAAAAAATTTTATATAAGAACCAAGAAAATTATATGGAAAAGTGTACAAACGATCCGTATAATAAAGGTGTCGATAAGAAAAAATGACGAATCGGCGAAACTGTATAATGTGTGTATGCGGAAAATTTAACTGTTCGGTGGATCCGGACAGCGCAAACGGATACGCAAGTTTAAGGGAGGACAAACATTATGAAACTGAAAAAAGTAGCAGCACTTGGTTTGGCAACTGCAATGGCATTTTCCGTAACTGCTTGCTCCAGCAAACCGGCAGAGACAACTGCAGCGGCAGAAGAGACAACAGCAGCAGCTGACGCAGCAGAGACTGTTAAAGAAGCAATCGAAGGAAAAGATCCGGCAGAAGTTAAAGTTGGTATTTCTATTTACCAGTTCGCTGATAACTTCATGACACTGTATAGAAACGAACTTCAGAAATATTTAGTAGATGAGCTTGGCTTAAAGGCAGAGAACATCTCCATCATGGATGGTAAGAATGACCAGTCCGAGCAGATGAACCAGATCCGTAACTTCGTTACTCAGGGATTTGATGTTATGATCATCAACCTGGTTCAGGCTTCTTCTGAGCCGGATGTAACCAACATCTGCAACGAAGCAGGTATCCCGGTTGTTTACATCAACCGTGAGCCGGATGCTGAGAGAGAGCAGGCTTGGGTTGACGACGGCATCAAAGCTACTTATGTAGGTGCTGATGCTAGACAGTCCGGTACATATCAGGGTGAAGAGATCGCTGAGCTTGAGAACAAGGGTGATGCAGACGGCGACGGCGTTGTTCGTTACATCATGGTTCAGGGTGATCCGGAGAACGTAGATGCTCAGTACAGAACTGAGAAATCCGTTGAGGCTTTAAAGGCAGCTGGCGTAGAGGTTGAAGAGCTGACCAAGCAGCGTGGTGATTGGGATCAGACAAAGGGTCAGGAGATCACTGCTAACGCTCTGTCCCAGTACGGCGACAAGATCGATGTTGTATTCTGCAACAACGATGCTATGGCTCTTGGTGCTCTGCAGGCTATCGAGGCAGCTGGAAGAACTGTAAACAAAGATATCTACCTGGTAGGTGTTGATGCTCTGGTTGAGGTTGTTGAGAACGTTATGAACGACAAGATGACCGGTACCGTATTCAACGATTACTTCGGACAGGCTCATACAGCAGCTGACAAAGCTCTTGATTTCGTAAACGGCAAAGATGTTGACAACGTATACATGGTAGACTATGTAAAGGTTACAACTGAGAACGCTGGCGATATTCTGGAAATGATTAAATAATTGTAGCTGTTCAGAGAAGGACGGTTATGAACATATCACTCCCCTGCAGGGGAGTGAATAAAGTGTCGGGTGTGCAGATGGCACACCCGATTTTATGAAAGGAGAGAATGGGATGGCAGAGTACAGATTGGAGATGCGCGGGGTATCGAAAAGCTTCCCTGGCGTAAAAGCTCTGGACAAGATAAACCTCAAAGTACGTCCCGGCACCGTCCATGCACTGATGGGAGAAAACGGCGCTGGTAAATCCACCTTGATGAAATGTCTCTTTGGTATTTATCATATGGATGAAGGTGAGGTATATCTGGATGGAGAAAAAGTGGAGATCCACAATCCGGATGAAGCCCTTCACAGAGGACTGGCCATGGTACATCAGGAGCTGCAGCCGATACCTGAGAGAACGGTAGCAGAGAATATGTACACCGGTCGTTATCCAACCAAGAAATTTGGTCCGATTCAGGTCATCGACCATAAAAAGATGTTTGAAGAGACAGCAAAATGGCTGGACGATGTTAAGATGCCGTATAACCCGAAGGCAAAACTGGGAACCATGTCCATCGCCCAGATGCAGTCTGTCGAGATTGCCAAGGCTGTATCCTTAAATGCCAGAGTTGTAATTCTGGACGAGCCGACTTCCTCCTTGACGGATAATGAGGTAGAGGCGCTTTTCCGCATTGTCCGTGACCTGAAATCACGAGGCGTATCCCTCATCTATATTTCCCATAAGATGGCGGAGATTCGTGAGATTTGTGATGATATTACCATCATGCGAGACGGCACCTATGTTGGTTCCTGGCATATGGACGAGATTTCGGATGATGAGATCGTCAAACAGATGGTTGGTCGTGAGCTGACCAATATCTATCCTCCGAAGAATGATACAAAAGCCGGAGAGGTACTGCTGGATGTCAGAGGATATTCCAGTATCCATGATCGTTCCTTCCAGGATTGCTCCTTCACCCTTAGAAGAGGCGAGATTCTTGGATTCGGCGGCCTGGTAGGTGCTCAGAGAACGGAACTGATGGAAGGTATCTTCGGTATGCGTCATATTAAATCCGGAGAAGTTTATATTAAGGGTAAGAAAATGAACATTAAGCGTCCGCAGGATGCAATCCGGGGCGGTATCGGTATGATTACCGAGGACCGACGCGGAACTGGTATTCTGGGATGTCTGTCCATTGCAGATAATGTATCAATTTCCTCCCTGGATCAGTATTTACACTATGGTATCAAACTGAATAAGAAGAAGATTGAGCAGCTTGTCAAGGATAACGTGGCAAAGCTTTCAATCAAGACGCCGAGCAGTAAGACACTGATTCAGTCACTTTCAGGCGGTAACCAGCAGAAGGTTCTGATTTCCCGCTGGCTGGCCAACAACCCGGATATCCTCATCATGGATGAGCCGACCCGTGGTATCGACGTTGGTGCCAAGTACGAGATCTACCAGATCATGATTGACCTGGCAAAGCAGGGCAAAGGTATCATCATGATTTCATCTGAGATGCCGGAGCTGATTGGTATGTCGAACCGTATCCTTGTCATGTGTAATGGTCACATTACCGGCGAGGTACAGGGTGAGGAAGCAACTCAGGAGCGTATCATGAGCTACGCGACTAAGTTCTAAAGGAGGAAGAGAGAATGGATAAGAAACAACTGAATGTAAAAGATATATTGATCAATAACGGTATCGTTATTCTGATCCTGTTGATGGTTCTCTTTGTTGGTGTGACAAAACAGAACTTCTTCAGCCGTAGCAACTTTAGCAACATTTCCATCAACGTAGCATGCCGTTTCATCATCGCAGTCGGCGTATCCGGCTGTCTGATTACGAAAGGTACCGACCTTTCTGCAGGACGTCTGGTTGGACTTTCTGCCTGCCTGGCAGGTACTCTGCTCCAGAAGAGTGATTACAGCGGACATTTTGAACTTACCAAAGGATTTGGCGAGCAGAACGTATGGCTGATTCTCCTTATCTGTATTGCTATCTGCTGTGTATTTGGTCTTATCAATGGTATCGTAGTTGCTTACCTGAATGTACCGGCTTTCATCGGTACCCTGGGTATGCAGATGATCGTATACGGTATCAACCTGGTTTACACAAAATCCGTTCCGTTAGGCGGTTATCGTCAGGAGTATACCATCATTGCAAATGGTAACTTCTTCGGTATTCCGTACCTGTTCATCATTGCATTTGTCATCGGCGCGATCATGTGGTTCGTATTTAACTACACCCGCCATGGTAAATATATGTATGCAATCGGCGGCAACGAGGCAGCAGCAGAGGTTGCTGGTGTAAATGTTAAGAAAACCAAGATCATCATCTATGTAACAGCTACTGCACTGTATGCTATCGCAGGTTTCCTTCTGGGAGCTAAATCTGGTGGTGCCGGTGTAAATACCGGTAACGGTTACGAGCTGGAGGCTATTGCAGCTTGTACCATCGGTGGTGTATCTGTAAACGGTGGTATCGGACGTATCTCCGGTGTTATCATCGGTGTACTTGTATTCGAGTTCTTAAAGACCTGCTTACAGTTCCTCGGCATCGACCCGAACTATCAGTATATTGCACAGGGTATCGTTATCGTTGTTGCGATTGCGCTGGATATCCGTAAGTACATTGCGAAGAAGTAATAAGATTAACTGTGTTCTGACGAGAATGTATGTACCATATGAAAAGTCGTCGGGAACCGTACATAAATATTGAAAACAAATCCAAAACTCCCTCTCCATGGATGCATGGCGGGGGAGTTTTTTATATAATGGGAGAATCCGTTGGAATCTCCTATTATATAAACAGCCCTGCCGGGCAGGATTTTTTCTTGTATAAATCTGAAAAGTTGTAATCGGCAGGGGATGGTGGATGAGATGGCGTGCCAGCGCTTGCTTTGACAGTGACGGAAAAATATTTTTGGATTGCCTGAACTTATTTTTATGGATATAATAAGAGAAGAGGCTGTTTCAGAGTGAGCAGCAGAGAAAACAAGCCATATTCTGAAAGGAACAAGGATGAGCGAAAACGAAATGCTGGAAAAGAATGAGATGATAAAAGAAACAGTGAGCGAAAAACTGGAGACGGCGAAAGAAGCGGCAGAGGAGACGGCAGATAAAACTCTGGAGGAACTGGAAGCGGAGAATGAAAAGCTCCGCCGGGAGCTGGAACTCATGAAAGAAAAGACCATCAAAGAGCGCATCTATGACCATGTGCATGTCTCTGTGCGGACGATGGATATTTTTATCGGCGTGATGGTGGTACTGTTTGTGGTGGTTGTGGTGATGGGGATGCTGAATAAGTAGAAAGCAGCCGTGGTTAAAACTGTTTTGAGGATAAATGAGAGGAGGAAGAAAGATGATGTACCCATTTATGACCTTAAATGATGATACGGAAATTACCCATTCTGAAATGCGGGCAGATGGCAGGGTTAAAGTTTATATAGAAACACCCGATGAAAAAGATGGATTTCACAATGCGATATGCTATTTGCCAGATTACAAGTGGGAGAATATAAATGGTTATTCAGATATGGAAATGAGTTATTTCAAGAAACTGATTCGGGAAAATGCACACTTGATTATGGAGTTTTCACAAGAGGGAGGAATTCTGAGTGCCGCAAATTTTTAGGATTGGACCATATATTGTATATTTTTGGTCGAATGAAAATGAGCCGCTGGAACCGGTGCATGTCCATATTGCAGAGGGAAGAGCAACTTCAAATGCGACAAAAGTGTGGATAACCAGTACGGGCAAGGCATTGCTCAGCCACAATTCTTCCAAAATATCAGCCCAAATTTTGAACAGTATGATTCGGGTGATAGAGGCCAACAGTGAAGAAATTATAGAAAAATGGCTTTCTCATTTTGGAGAAATACGGTACTTTTGTTAAGACTTTTTAAGAAATATAAAAAGGACAACTAATTTTATGGAAATCGAACGCAAATATTTAATTAGTCACATTCCATTTGATATAGCCGGATACCCCTTCCACCAGATCGAGCAGGCATATCTAAGCACTGCCCCGGTTGTGCGTGTCCGTCAGGAGGATGACACCTATTATCTGACCTACAAATCCAAAGGACTGATGGCGCGGGAGGAATACAATCTGCCGCTGACGAAGGAATCCTATGAGCATCTCCGCTCGAAGGCTGACGGCAGGATTCTGACGAAAAAGCGTTATCTGATTCCGATGGAAGGAACGGAGTACACGATTGAGCTGGACATTTTTTTAGGTGAATATGAGGGATTGAAGCTGGCGGAGGTTGAATTTCCAAGTGAGGAAGCCGCACATGCCTTTGTGCCGCCGGAATGGTTCGGGCGCGAGGTGACGTTTACGGGCGAGTACCAGAACAGCCGTCTGGCGCTGGCGGAAAACCTGGTATTAAAAACGAAAGAATAAAAACGAAAGAACAATACAAAGGTATATTATTAATGATAAAACAAGTAATGAATTGGATCAAAACGCACCGCTACTGTCTGGCAGGACTCTATATGCTGGTGTTTCTGTCAGGATTTTTTCTGCTGGAGCTGCATGAACCATCGGATGTTCATATTATACACTGTGCGGTCGATGACCTGATACCGTTTAATGAATGGTTTGTACTGCCGTATTTTCTGTGGTACGCGTGGGTGCCGGTGTTTATGCTTTATTTTATGATCAAGGATCGGGAGGCATATCTGCGGCTTTGTTTTGTGATGTTTGCAGGAGCAACCTTTTGCTTATTTGTCTACCTGCTGGCACCAAACGGTTTAAATCTGCGGCAGGAGATCACATCACAGAATTTCTGCGCGCAGATTGTGCGGTTTCTGCGGAGGGTGGATCCGCCGAACAATGTCTGCCCGTCGATCCATGTATCGAGCACTGTGGCGGTGCATCTGACGATCTGCCACGCGGCAAGTGTGCGGAACAAGAAACCGATCCGTACACTTTCGTGGATTGTCACGATTCTGATTTGTCTTTCAACCATGTTCATCAAACAGCATTCGCTGGTCGATGTGCTCTGTGGCTGGATTTTGAGCCTGATTCTTGACGAGGCAGTGAATGTGTGGGTGCTAGTAAAGGCATTTTCAAAAGGAAAAGCTGGAAAAACAACGAATGCGGTTCATGAAGAATAAAAAAGTGAACGAATTGAACAGTTGCAATGATTTTCTGATATCTAAAAAGAAAAAATGATTACTTTGTGGAAAATAAAAAAATTAATATAAAAAGTCTTATAAAAATAAAGAACAGGAGGAAATAATCATGGCTGTAGTATACGCATTTTTAGCAGATGGACTGGAAGAAGTGGAATGTCTGGCGACGGCAGACGTGCTGATCCGCGCGGGTGTGAAGGTAAAACTGGTTTCGATTACGGGTAAAAAAGAGGTGAAGGGCGCACATGGATTTGGCATTCATGCAGACACCCTGCTGCATGAGATTGATCCGATGAAAGCGGATCTTCTGTTCCTTCCGGGCGGTATGCCGGGAACGAAAAATCTGATGGCGTGCAAACCGCTCTGCGATGCACTGGTGCAGTCAGATGCTGCTGGAAAGCGCCTGGCAGCGATCTGTGCGGCTCCGAGCATTCTGGGGCAGCTGGGGCTTTTGAAGGACAGGAAGGCAACCTGCTATCCGGGCTTTGAGGATGCCCTGACCGGTGCGAAGCTGACGGGTGCGGGCGTTGTGACGGACGGCAATATCACAACGGCGCGTGGACTTGGATATGCGCTGGATCTGGGAATTGAGCTGGCATCGCTCTTAGTCGATCGCCCGGTAGCATTACAGGTCAAAGATTCAATTCAGTATGACCAGGTGTAGTTTCAACTAAAAAACACACAGAAAATACATCAAAAATGGCATAAAACCCACCTAAAACCACTCATAAACCCGCAAAAAGTGAACGCAAAATTATATTTTCCGCTAGTATTTAGCACGCAGATATGCTATAATGCTATCTTGAAGTGTAACGCCCGGTAGAATGGCGGTTCACATATAGAAGCAAGGAGGACCCCTTAAAATGAGTTTACAGGTAGAAAAATTAGAGAAGAACATGGCAAAGCTGACCATCGAAGTTCCGGCTGAAGAGTTTGATGCAGCAATCAAAAATGCGTACAACAAGAACAAAAACAAATTCAGCATCCCGGGATTCCGTAAAGGTAAAGCACCGTTAGCTATGCTGGAGAAGATGTATGGCGCTGGCATTTTCTATGAGGATGCAGCAAACGAAGTGATCGACGCATCTTATCCGAAGGCAGCAGAGGAGAGCAAGGAAGAGATTGTTTCCACTCCGGAGATCAAAGTAACTCAGATCGAAAAAGGTAAGGCATTCATCTACGAGGCAACCGTAGCTCTGAAACCGGAAGTAACTCTGGGCGAGTACAAAGGCGTAGAAGTTAAGAAGGCAGAAGCTGTTGTGACAGACGAGGATGTAGAGAACGAGCTGACTGCAGCACGTAAGAAAAACGGCAGACTGATCGACGTAGAAGACGGCGCAATCGAGGACGGCGACAACACGATCATCGACTTCACCGGCTACATTGATGACAAGACATTTGACGGCGGCGCTGGTACAGATTATCCGCTGGTAATCGGTTCCCATTCCTTCATCGAGGGCTTTGAGGATCAGTTAATCGGCAAGAAAAAAGGCGAGACCTGTGACGTAAACGTTACTTTCCCGGCTGAGTACCATGCAGATGAGCTGGCTGGCAAACCGGCTAAGTTCGTTGTAACCATCAAAGAAGTTAAGAGAAACGAGCTTCCGGAGCTGAACGATGAGTTCGCAAGCGAAGTATCTGATTTCGATACTCTGGATGAGTACAAAGCAGACATCCGCAAGAAACTGCAGGAGAAGAAAGAGCAGGATGCTAAAGTAGAGAACGAGAACAACGTAATCGAGAAAGTAATTGAGAATGCTCAGATGGAACTGCCGCAGCCGATGGTTGACACTCAGGCAAGAGAGATGGTAGAGAATTACGCTCGTCGTCTGCAGAGCCAGGGCTTAAACATCAACGATTACATGAAATATACCGGCATGACACCGGAGAAGCTGATGGAGCAGATGCGTCCGGAAGCAGAGAAGAGAATCAAGACCAGACTGGTTCTTGAGAAAGTAGTTGAAGTTGAGAACGTAGAAGTTTCCGATGAGAAGCTTGACGAGCAGATCAACGAGATCGCAGCATCCTACAAACTGGAAGGCGCTAAGCTGAAAGAAATGATGGGTGAGCGCGAGAAAGAGCAGATCCGTGAGGACCTGAAAGTTCAGGCAGCGATCGATTTACTGGTAGAGCAGGCAAAGCTTGCTTAATCAAACCGATAAAAGCGAATACTGAAATAAGGCAGAATTCTATGGTGTCCTAAGGCATCATAGAATTTTGTATTACTGTTCACAGGCAGGCACTTTTGGAACCGAAAGTGCCGTGCGATAACATAGTAGCAGCAGATTTTGCTGATTTGTAATGCGAAGCATCAGCAAAATCCTGTTACAGTTTGCACGCGTGTGAACTATAACAATTTTTGCCATAAACATTCATTCTCAATTATAGGAGGAAGAATCATGAGTTTAGTACCTTATGTCCTTGAATCCACCAGCCGCGGCGAGCGGACGTATGACATTTACTCCCGTTTGCTTAAAGATCGTATCATTTTCCTGGGAGAGGAAGTAAATGATGTGACAGCCAGCCTGGTTGTAGCACAGCTTCTGTTTCTGGAGGCAGAGGATCCGAATAAGGATATCAGCTTATATATCAACAGCCCGGGCGGTTCTGTTACCGCAGGTATGGCGATCTATGACACGATGAATTATATCAAATGTGATGTATCTACCATCTGTCTGGGTATGGCAGCCAGCATGGGCGCATTCCTGCTTTCCGGCGGTACCAAAGGAAAGAGATATGCACTTCCGAACGCAGAAGTGATGATTCACCAGCCATCCGGCGGCGCGAGAGGACAGGCAACCGAGATCCAGATCGTAGCGGAGAATATTCTTCGTACCAAGAAGAAATTAAATGAGATTCTGGCAGCCAATACAGGCCAGCCGTATGACGTGATCGTGCGTGATACAGAGCGTGATAATTACATGACAGCAGAGCAGGCGAAAGAGTATGGTCTGATTGATTGTGTCATTACCAACCACTAATTAGATTTCTGGATGGAATAATAGAAAGGAACAAGGTGGAAGTATGCCAGGCAGAACAGACGACAAAATACGCTGCTCATTTTGCGGCAAGACACAGGATCAGGTTAGAAAACTGATCGCTGGCACAGATAATGTATATATCTGCGATGACTGTATCGAACTCTGCTCGGAGATTCTGGAAGAGGAATTTGCCGATCAGGAAAAAGGACCGGATTTCAGCGGAATCAACCTGCTGAAGCCGAAGGAAATCAAAGAATTTCTCGATGAGTATGTCATCGGACAGGACGACGCCAAGAAGGTGCTCTCCGTAGCGGTTTATAACCATTACAAGAGAGTTATGTCCAAGTCCACGCAGGATGTAGAGCTTCAGAAGAGCAACATCCTGATGCTCGGACCGACCGGTTCCGGTAAGACATACCTGGCGCAGACGCTGGCGAAGATCTTAAATGTACCGTTTGCCATCGCGGATGCGACCACTCTGACCGAGGCTGGATATGTCGGCGAGGATGTAGAGAACATTCTCTTGAAGATCATCCAGGCGGCTGATTACGACGTCAGCAAGGCAGAGTACGGCATCATTTATATTGATGAGATTGATAAAATTACGAAGAAGTCTGAAAATGTATCTATCACCCGCGATGTATCGGGCGAGGGTGTACAGCAGGCGCTTTTAAAGATTCTGGAAGGAACCATTGCCAGTGTTCCGCCGCAGGGCGGCAGAAAGCATCCGCAGCAGGAACTGATTCAGATCGATACGACCAACATCCTGTTCATCTGCGGCGGTGCATTTGACGGTCTGGAGAAGATCATCGACAGCCGTTTAGGTGCCGGTTCCATCGGATTTAACTCCGATATTGTGGATCGCAAGCATCAGGATATCGATGAGCTTCTGAAACAGGTAATGCCGCAGGATCTGACGAAGTTTGGTCTGATTCCGGAGTTTATCGGTCGTGTGCCAATCACGGTATCGCTCCAGACGCTCAATGAGGAGGCGCTGGTCCGCATTTTAAGAGAGCCGAAGAATGCACTGATCAAGCAGTATCAGGCGCTTCTCGATCTGGACGGCGTGAAGCTGGAGTTCACGGATGATGCGCTGATGGCGATCGCCCACATGGCAGTCGAGAGAAAGACGGGAGCCAGAGGACTTCGTTCTATCATGGAGTCCCTGATGATGGATACCATGTATGAGATTCCGTCCGATTCCACGATCGGCATCTGCACGATTACCAAAGACGTAGTCGAGGGAAAGAGTGCGCCGGAGCTGGTATATCGCGACAATACGGTGCCCCGCAAGTCTTTTACAGGACGTTCTAAGAAAGACAGAACCGGCGAGATTGCGTAAATGTAAAGGAAAATAAATGCAGCAGCTTGAGAATGGCGGCTGTTAATGGGGTCTGTGAGATGGCGAACTGCCATAGGCAGACCCCTGTTTTTCTTTTCACAGGAAATAACGATACGTTTGATTAAGAAAGATAAAGGTGTTATGGAAGATAAGAAACTGACAATGCCGATGATCGCGCTGCGCGGACTGACCGTGCTGCCGCAGATGACGGTAAATTTCGATATCATCCGGGATAAATCCATCGCGGCGGTGGAGCAGGCGATGGTGGGCGATCAGCGAGTATTTCTGGCGACGCAGAAGCAGCCGGATGAGGTGATCCCGGATATTGACGGGATTTTTCAGGTAGGAACGATTGGCTACGTGAAACAGCTTGTCAAGATGCCGGGCGGCATGGTGCGCGTCACGGTGGAAGGGCAGGAGAGAGCCGAGCTTCTGGAGATGGAGAAGGGCGAGGCATGCTGCACTGCGATCGTGGAGATTCTGGATCCGGTCGAGGACGATCTGGACACGATTCAGAAAGAGGCGATGCTCCGGATCCTGAAAGAAAAGCTGGAAGAATACGGAAAATTAAATGTGGCAGCGGGACGTGAAGTATTAAGTCCGTTGATCGCACAGCCAGATCTGACCGAATTAATGAACCAGATATCAGCCCAGTTCCCGTGGAACTATGAAGCGCGCCAGTCGGTACTGGAATGCCGGACGCTGACGGAGATGTATGAGACAGAGCTGCAGCTTCTGCTGACGGAATTAGAGGTTTACCGCGTGAAACGCGAGTTTCAGACGAAGGTAAAGGCGGCGCTGGATAAAAATCAGCGTGATTATATTCTGCGGGAGCAGCTGCGTGTGATCCGGGAGGAGCTGGGAGAGGAAAATCCGGTTTCTGATGCGGACGAGATGAAGGAACAGTTGAAGAAGATCAAAGCCAGCGTGGAAGTAAAGGAGCGGATCCGCAAGGAGATCAACCGTTTCCAGAATATGCCGGCTGGCAGCCAGGATGCGAATGTGATCCGGACATATCTGGAAACGGTGCTGGAACTGCCGTGGAACAAAATGACGAAGGATAACGCGAGCCTGAAGCATGCGGAAGAGATTCTGGAAGCCGACCATTATGGTCTGGAAAAGGTCAAAGAGCGCGTGCTGGAATACCTGGCAGTCCGCATCCTGACGAAGAAGGGCATCAGCCCGATCCTTTGCCTGGTGGGACCGCCTGGAACCGGTAAAACTTCGATCGCCCGCTCGATTGCGAAGGCGATGGGACGCAAATATGTCCGCATCAGCCTGGGCGGCGTGCGCGACGAGGCGGAGATCCGCGGTCACAGAAAGACCTACGTCGGCGCGATGCCGGGACGCATCGTGGAAGGGCTCAAGCAGGCAGGGGTTGCCAATCCGCTGATGCTGCTGGATGAGATCGACAAAGTCAGCAGCGATTATAAGGGAGATACATCCTCGGCGCTCTTAGAGGTGCTGGACAGCGAGCAGAATGTGAAATTCCGCGACCATTATGTGGAGATCCCGATTGACCTGTCGGAGGTATTATTTATCGCGACGGCGAATACAACGCAGACGATCCCTGGACCGCTGCTGGACCGTATGGAGCTGATTGAAGTCAATAGTTACACGGAAAATGAAAAATATCACATTGCAAAAGACTATCTGATTCCGAAACAGTTGGAGAAGAATGGCCTTTCGAAGGAACAGTTAAATATCACGGGTTCGGCGCTGGAGAAAATGATTCACAGCTACACCAGGGAAGCTGGAGTCAGGAATCTGGAGCGCCGGGTTGGCGATATCTGCCGCAAGGCAGCCAGAGAGGTGCTGGAGAAGAAGAAACCGTCGATCCGCGTGACAGAGCGGAATCTGGATCATTATCTGGGACGCGAGAAAGTCTTCTTCGATGCAGCCGGAAATGAGGCACAGGTCGGTATCGTGCGCGGTCTGGCGTGGACGAGCGTCGGCGGCGATACACTGCAGATCGAGGTCAATGTCATGCCGGGCAAAGGCGTGCTGCAGATGACGGGTCAGATGGGCGATGTTATGAAGGAGTCGGCGCAGATTGCACTGACCTATGTGCGTTCGGTTGCATCTGATTACGGCGTGAAGGAGAACTATTTCGAGAAACACGATATTCACCTGCATATCCCGGAGGGCGCGGTGCCGAAGGATGGTCCATCGGCCGGAATCACGATGGCAACGGCGATGCTGTCGGCGGTGACAGGACGGAAGGTACTGCCGCGTGTGGCGATGACCGGCGAGGTAACGCTGCGCGGTCATGTGCTGATGATCGGCGGTCTGAAAGAAAAACTGCTCGCAGCCCGCATGGCGCAGGTGGAAAAGGTACTGGTACCGGCGAAAAATCAGCCGGATGTCAAGGAACTTTCGAAGGAAATCACGAAAGGAATGGAGATCGTATACATCAAGGAGATGAACGAAGTCATCCGAGAGGCATTTGTACCGGAGAAATAGCGGTTTAGTAGGAGAAAAAATATGATTATAAAAGATGTAAATCTGGAAACCGTCTGCGGTATCACCAGTAAGCTGCCGGCAAATACACAGCCTGAATTCGCGTTTGCAGGCAAATCAAACGTCGGCAAATCGTCCCTGATCAATGCGCTGATGAACCGCCGATCCTATGCGAGAACATCCTCGCAGCCGGGCAAGACCCAGACGATCAATTTTTACCATATCAACGACGCGTTTTACTACGTCGATCTGCCAGGCTACGGCTACGCGCGCGCGAGCGTTGAGGTCAAGGCAAAGTGGGGCAAGATGATTGAGAATTATCTGCACAAATCGCAGATGCTTCGCTGCGTCTTCCTGCTGATTGATATCCGTCATGAGCCGTCTTCAAACGACAAACTCATGTACGACTGGATCGTTTCCCAGGGCTTCCAGCCGATCCTGATTGCGACCAAGGCTGACAAGATCAAGCGCAGCCAGCTCCAGAAACAGTTAAAGATTCTCAGAACAGGTCTGGGAGTCGGCACCGAAGTGATGATGATTCCGTTCTCCGCCGAGACAAAACAGGGCAGAGAAGAGATCTGGAACTATCTGGAGACGGAGATCTGGAAGGTGGAACATCCGGGGGAATAGATGCCGGTGGGTAACTGTTCACAGGTAGGAATTTTCTGAACTGAAAATTCCGTACGATACAGTTCCGGCAGCAGATTTTGCCGATTTGGAATGCGTAGCATCGGCAAAATCCCGTTGCTGAGCACACGTGTGTGAACAGTAACGCCGGTGGAGAGTGCGGACGGCGAGAAATAGAATAGAGTTTTAGAAAAATTCGAAAAATAAACGTATAAACTGCGGTATCTGACCGGATATCAGGCGGCGCCTATCCTTGCGGGCGATGTCAAATATCTGGGCTGGGTGGCGCAGTTTTTTGTTTCACAGGAAATTGCGTCCTATGAAACAAAAAAGCGTTAGGTTTTTTTGAGAGAATAAAATATATATTTTTGGAAAATATAAAAATTGAGGTAACTGTTCAGTAGGTCTGCGCATTTACTGCGTTTTAATGGATTTTTGCGCGTGACTGTGAAGGTACTGAACAGTTACGAATTGAGAAAAATAATAAGGCTATCTTGAAGTAAAAAGTGATAGGATGGAATTTAAGCCTTATGGTGGTGCGGGTTGTGATTGAGTTGTGAGATAGAAGGGAGCAGCCATGTTTGAAAATCGGACGGATCTGGCGTTGGAGGAGAGAGAAAGTTTTGAGGGGAATGGGGGCGAAATCGGCGGTGTGGCGCTGCGGGAATGGCGCTGTCATGGCAGTTCGATCCGGATGACGGAAGTCTCGATTTTGAACGAAAAAGGTGCGGAATCAATGGGAAAGCCGATGGGAACCTACCTGACGATGGAAGATCCGGGTCTGTCGGAGACAGAGGATGTATACTGTGAGGCGGCTGCCGGGGAGTTAGGACGGCAGCTGGCGTCCCTGATCCGGAAAAACTGTGCTTCAACCATGGCCGGACTTTCGATTCTGGTAGCGGGACTGGGAAACCGGCAGGTGACGCCGGATTCGCTGGGACCGCGCGTGGTGGATGGGCTTTCGATGAACCGCCATCTGCGGACGGAGCCAGGCAGAAGAAATGGCACATACCTCTATACGGCTGAGAAAGCGGGGCGGACGGTGCATCCGGTTCTCAGCGGTATCCATCCGGGGGTGATGGCACAGACAGGGATGGAGACGGCAGAAATTGTCCGCGGCGTCGTGCGGGAGAGCCGCCCGGATCTGGTGATCGCGGTCGACGCGCTGGCGGCGCGAAACGTCCACCGTCTGGCAAGCACCATTCAGCTGACGGATACAGGAATTCATCCGGGTTCCGGCGTCGGCAACCACCGCCGGGGAATGACGCGGGAAAATCTCGGCGTGCCGGTAATCGCGATCGGCGTTCCGACGGTTGTGGGCGCGGCGGCGATCGTTCACGGGACGGTCAATGCGTTAGTGCGGACACTAACCGCCTCAAAAGAGGGCAGCCGGTTCGGTGAATACATCCGGGAACTGGATTCGGACAGCCAGTATGAGCTGATCCGGGAACTTCTGGAACCTGAATTTGGAGCGATGTTTGTGACCCCGCAGGACATGGACGAGCGTATCTGCAAGCTGAGCGCAGCAATCGCCGAGGGGATCCGGCGGGCAGTGGAACGGCTGGAGGAAGAAAGATAACACTGAAAAAAATGCCAGATTGAAAAACAGAACCAAACAGGAAACTACACTTTGCTAATCGCATAGGATAGAACAGGAAAGAAGGGAGATGAATGCGGTGCGGTGGTGGCAGAGGGCAGCCGGGCTCCTGATGGTTCTGTTTTTGCTGACAGTCGGCTGGAAGATGCGTGCATTCATCTGGACAGCTGTGCAGAATGCGGTGGTAAGGTCCTGGTATCCGGTCTGGGGGACTAATTTGCGGGATATACCAGATTCGGAGGAGGGGAAAAGGCATAGACTTGCCGGGTGGAAGAAACAGACGCAGGGAGAAGCCGATCCGTCCTATTATAAATATCTGGAAGAACAGGAAGTCCGGCAGGAGTATATGGATTTCCTGGCACAGTTTTCCGGGAGTAGGCTGGTGGATGGAACTTTACTTGGAAAATGGAACGGGCTTGTTCATGGAAGTGGGAGACAGGGCGGCGGAGAGACAGACGAAGAGAGGCTGTATAGTGCTGGAAAGAATGGAGAAAAGACAGAGAGGGCAAATCCTGCCGCACTGGTGGACAGCCCGCGTCTGCGGAAAAAGCTGGAAGATTATGATTATCTGATCCAGCATTTTTTTACAATCCACCCGACGGCATCGATTGACCGGAGCCTGATGAACGCAGAGACATTTTTATCGATGGATCTGACAATCAGGAAGGACGAGGCGGACGGACCACAGATCTTGATTTATCATACCCATTCGCAGGAAAATTATAGAGATTATGCGGGAAGCGACGGAAAGGGAGCGGTGGTGTCTCTGGGGGAAGAGCTGGCAAAACGGCTGCGGGCGAAAGGATATCAGGTCTGGCACGATACAACTGCCTATGATATGAAGTCGGGGCATCTAGACCGGAGCCGTGCCTATACATATGCCTGCGAGGGTGTCACGAACCTTTTGCAGAAATACCCGTCGATTCAGGTGATTTTAGATGTGCACCGGGACGGTGTCAGCGAGCAGACGCATCTAGTCACGCAGATAGAAGGGAAACCAACGGCACAGATCATGTTTTTCAACGGTACCAGCGAGACGCCGGACGGACCGATCGAGTATCTGGCAAATCCCTGCCGGAAGGAAAATCTGGCGTTCAGTTTTCAGATGAAGTGGAATGCCGATCAGATATATCCTGGGTTTACGCGGACGATTTATTTAAAGGGGCTTCGTTACAATCTGCATCTACGCCCGCGCTCGGCGTTGATCGAAGTCGGAGCACAGACGAATACATATGAAGAGGCGGTCAATGCGATGGATCCGCTGGCGCAGCTTCTGGATCAGGTGCTGACAGGCTAATGGCAAGGCTTTTAGTCAAGGCTTTTTCTATTTCAGGACTTGCGGCGTACCTGAAAAAATGGTATATTCATTTAGATCAGGTGTTATTTATTATAAAAGATGATTTTAAATAAAAAATAAGATATCGCAGCAAACATGTTGCTGCCAAACAAAGTGATACAGAGAGAGGAATGAACGGATGGCAATTATAGATCAGAGCAAAATCAGAAATTTCTGCATCATTGCACATATCGATCACGGCAAATCAACGCTGGCAGATCGTATTATTGAGATGACGGGACTTTTAACGAGCCGTGAGATGCAGGCGCAGGTGCTTGATAACATGGATCTGGAGCGGGAGAGAGGTATTACCATCAAGTCGCAGGCAGTCCGCACGGTATATAAGGCGAAAGACGGTCAGGAGTACATTTTTAATCTAATCGACACGCCTGGACATGTGGACTTTAACTACGAGGTTTCCCGAAGCCTGGCGGCGTGCGACGGTGCGATTCTGGTTGTGGATGCGGCACAGGGAATCGAGGCGCAGACGCTGGCGAATGTATATCTGGCGCTGGATCATGATCTGGAGGTCATTCCGGTGTTAAATAAGATCGATCTGCCGAGTGCGGATCCGGAGCGCGTGGCAGCGGAGATCGAGGATGTGATCGGTCTGGAGGCGTCAGATGCACCGCGTATTTCTGCGAAGACCGGCTTAAATGTCGAGGCAGTTCTGGAGGAGATCGTGCAGAAGATCCCGGCACCGGCGGGCGATCCGGAGGCATCGCTGCAGGCGCTTATTTTCGACTCTCTGTATGATTCTTACAAGGGCGTTATCGTATTCTGCCGTGTGAAGAACGGTACGATCAAAAAAGGCACACGCATGAAAATGATGGCGACCGGAGCGGCTGCCGAGGTTGTGGAGGTTGGATATTTTGGCGCAGGTCAGTTTATTCCGTGCGAAGAGCTTTCAGCCGGTATGGTTGGCTATGTGACTGCCAGTATTAAAAATGTGCAGGATACCCGCGTGGGCGATACGATCACCGATCTGGACAACCCATGTGCAGAGCCGCTTCCGGGTTACAAGAAGGTAACGCCGATGGTATACTGCGGTCTTTATCCGGCGGATGGTGCGAAATATCCGGATCTGCGGGACGCGCTGGAAAAATTGCAGCTCAACGATGCAGCGCTCTATTTTGAACCAGAGACATCGGTAGCGCTGGGCTTTGGTTTCCGGTGTGGTTTCCTGGGGCTTCTCCATCTGGATATTATCCAGGAACGCCTGGAACGCGAGTACAATCTGGATCTTGTGACAACGGCGCCGGGCGTTGTATACCGGGTGCACAAGACGAACGGCGATATGATTGAGCTGACGAACCCGTCAAACCTGCCGGATCCGTCCGAGATTGCCTATATGGAAGAGCCGATCGTGTCGGCGGAGATCATGGTTACGACCGAGTTTGTCGGTGCGATCATGACGCTGTGCCAGGAGCGCCGCGGCGTTTACCTGGGAATGGAGTATATTGAGGCGAGCCGTGCGCTGCTGAAATATGAACTTCCGTTAAATGAGATTATTTATGATTTCTTCGATGCATTGAAATCGCGCTCCCGCGGTTACGCGTCGTTTGATTATGAGTTAAAGGGCTACGAGGAATCCAAGCTGGTAAAACTGGATATTCTCGTCAACCGCGAGGAAGTGGACGCGCTCTCTTTCATCGTATTCGAAGGTTCGGCATATGAGCGCGGCAGAAAAATGTGCGAGAAGCTCAAGGATGAGATTCCGCGTCATTTATTTGAGATTCCAATCCAGGCGGCGGTCGGTGGAAAGATCATTGCCCGCGAGACGGTCAAGGCAATGCGGAAGGACGTTCTGGCAAAATGCTACGGCGGCGATATTTCCCGAAAGAGAAAACTTCTGGAGAAGCAGAAGGAAGGAAAGAAACGTATGCGTCAGATCGGAAACGTAGAGATTCCGCAGAAGGCATTTATGAGCGTCCTGAAGCTGGACGAGGAATAATGGAATTATATATACACATCCCGTTCTGCGTCCGCAAATGCCGTTACTGTGATTTTCTTTCGTTTGCGTCCGATGCGTGCGTGCGGGAGAAATATGTGGATCAGCTGATCCGGGAGATTGAAAGCATTCCGGAAGAGGATGCAGGGCAGTGTCCTGAAAATGCGGCGCCGCGGCTAAACCTGACAGGGCGGACGGTGGAGACGATCTTTATCGGCGGCGGAACGCCGTCCCTGCTTCCACCATCGGCGGTTGAGCGGATTCTGGCAGCCGTCCGGCAGGTCTTTCGGGTAGAGCCGGATGCGGAGATCACGATGGAGGCGAATCCGGGGACATTGACGCCGGATTCGGCAGCCGGTTACCGGAATGCAGGGGTCAGCCGCCTGAGTCTGGGGCTGCAGTCGGCTTCGGAGGAGGAATTGCGGCTTTTAGGGCGGATTCATACGCGGGAGCAGTTTTTACAGAGTTTTCGTGCTGCGCGGGACGCAGGATTTGACAATATCAATGTCGATCTGATGTCGGCGCTTCCGGGACAGTCGGAGGAGAGCTGGCAGGAGACTCTGCGGTTCGTCTGCGACCTTGAACCGGAACATATTTCCGCATACAGCCTGATTGTGGAAGAAGGCACGCCGTTATATGAAGAGTACGGGGAGATGTGCGCGGATCTGGAGAAATACGGCGATTACGCCTCTATGCCAAAGCGTTTACAGACGAAGTATGAAGGCTGCAAATGTCTGCCGGATGAGGAGACAGACCGGAATATGTACCACCACACGAAAACAACGCTGGCGAAGCTGGGCTATGAGCGGTATGAGATTTCCAATTATGCCAGACCGGGCTATGCCTGCCGCCACAACATCGGTTACTGGACCGGTGTGGAGTATCTGGGGCTTGGTCTGGGGGCATCCTCGTTGGTGGGCGGGAAACGCTTTCAGGTGACGGCGGATTTGAACCGTTATCTGGTGTTTACGAAAGAAGAGCTGGCAGCGGGCGCACAGTATGAGGAAATACACGAACTGAGCCGTCAGGAGCGGATGGAAGAATTTATGTTTTTGGGGCTGCGGCTGACCGGCGGCGTCCGGACGGCAGAGTTTGAACGTCGGTTTGGCGTGACGATGGAAGCGGTGTACGGCGAGGTGATCGAGAGGCTTTTGAAAGAAGGATTGCTGGAAGCGTCAGCCCAAACAGATAGCCATATCCGCCTGACGGAATATGGCTTGGATGTCAGTACCTATGCACTGGCGGAGTTTTTGCAATAAGAATAGAAATGTATGCCCGGAGTGCTTTTTGATTTCTGTTTTGCGACGGCAGGAGGAATTTGGGCGTGCATGAAAATTTTGGAGGATGTAGCATGGATTGCACGATACTGCAGTTTATAATCGTCTGCCCGATGGTATTTCTGGCAGGCTTTGTGGATGCGATCGCAGGGGGAGGCGGATTGATTTCACTTCCGGCGTACCTGATCGCCGGGGTTCCGACCCATATGGCGCTCGGAACCAACAAAATGAGTTCCATGATGGGAACGGCAATCGCGACCGGGCGGTTTGCCAAAAACGGTTACATACAGTTTAAGAAGGTGGTCTGGTTTATCGTGGCGGCGCTGATCGGTTCTTCGATCGGTTCGAACCTGACTTTGTTAGTCAGCGATAAGATTTTACAGTATATGATGATCGTGATTCTTCCGATTGTTGCATTTTATGTTATGCGGAATAAGAAAATGGGCGATGATTCGCTGGCGGGCACCCTGCCGGAGCGGAAATCATTCCTGATTGCGCTGGCATCCGCGCTGATCATCGGTATTTATGATGGCTTTTACGGACCGGGAACCGGAACTTTCCTGCTGCTGGTGCTCACAGGAGCGGCGCGCTATACGATGAAAGAGGCGGCGGGTACGACAAAGGCGATCAATCTTTCGTCCAATGTGGCGGCGTTTGTCACATTTGTGATTCACGGCAAGATCATTTACACGCTGGGGCTGGCTGCGGCGATCTGCAGTATTTTAGGAAATTATATCGGTTCCGGCCTGGTAATGGGAAATGGACAGAAGATCGTGCGCCCGCTGATTCTAGTGGTGCTGGCGATCCTGTTTGTGAAGATTTTATCGGGAAATTAGAAAAGAAAATTAAAACGATTAGGCGGATTCAGTTGTTTGACACATTTACAGTGAGAATGATGCAAAAGTAGCTGCGTGATGAAACGTGAATATTTGGCTGATAAGTCGTTTCAATAAAGAGAGGTAACGAACATGAAATGGAAGAAATTTACGCTGACGACCACCACAGAGGCAGTGGATCTCATCAGCTACACATTGGATGAACTCGGCATCGAGGGCATTGAGATTGAGGACAATATCCCGCTGACCGAGAAAGAGACGAAGGGAATGTTCATCGACATTCTGCCGGAGCTTCCGCCGGATGAGGGCGTGGCGAAGGTAAGTTTTTATCTCGATGAGGATGATGATATCCCGGCGATGATGGCGAAAGTCAAAGAGGCGCTGGAAGAATTGAAGCCGTTTACCGATCTGGGCGCCTGCACGTTTGCAGAATCCGAGACGGAGGATAAGGACTGGATCAACAACTGGAAACAGTATTTCAAACCGTTTACGGTCGATCACATCCTCATCAAGCCGACCTGGGAGACAGTGCCGGAGGAGCACAAGGATAAGCTGCTGATTCAGATCGATCCGGGTACGGCGTTTGGTACGGGCATGCATGAGACAACGCAGCTTTGCATCCGCCAGCTCGAGAAATACGTGACACCGGATTCAGAGGTGCTTGATGTCGGAACCGGAAGCGGTATCTTAGGCATCACGGCGTTAAAACTGGGCGCAAAACACGTATTTGGAACGGATCTGGATGAAAATGCGATCACAGCCGTTGGCGAGAATCTGGAAGCAAACGGAATCGCACCGGAGCAGTTCAAGGTCGTACAGGGCAACATCATCGACGATAAAACAGTGCAGGACGAGGCAAAATACGAGTATTACGACATTGCGGTTGCCAACATCCTGGCAGACGTTATCATCATGCTGCAGAAAGAGATCCCGGTTCATATTAAGAAAAATGGTATCTTCATCACATCGGGTATCATTGATATGAAGGAAGAGGCAGTCAAGGCGGCATTTGAGGCGAACGATGCCTTTGAGATTGTAGAGATTACCCATCAGGGCGAGTGGGTTTCTGTCACAGCGAGGAAGAAATAATCATGTACCATTTTTTTGTGGAACCGCACCAGATCGGGGCGGAAGAAATCCGGATTGAGGGCTCGGATGTCAACCATATCCGCAATGTTCTGCGGATGAAGCCGGGCGAGGAGATCCTGATCAGCAGCCGTGAGGGCGGCGACTATTTCTGCCGCGTGGAAGAACTGGAACCAGAGTATGTTTCGGCAAAGATTCAGGAAGAATGGGAAAACAAAGAGCTTCCGGCGCGGATTCACCTGTTCCAGGGGCTTCCGAAGGGCGATAAGATGGAACTGATCATCCAGAAGGCGGTGGAGCTGGGGGCATACCGGGTGGTTCCGGTCAGCATGAAGCGCTCGGTTGTCAAGCTGGATGCGAAAAAAGCGGACGCGAAGAGAAAACGCTGGAATGCGGTTTCTGAGAGCGCCGCGAAGCAGTCCAAGCGCAGCCTTATCCCGGAGGTGGCGCCGCTTATGACCTACAAAGAGGCGGTCAAAGAGGCAGCCGGGTACGATATGGTTCTTCTGCCATATGAGTCGGCGGACGGCATCCGGAAAACGAGGGAACTGCTGGCGTCGGTCAAGCCGGGGACGGATATCGCCGTTTTCATCGGTCCGGAGGGCGGTTTTGAGGACGAAGAAGTCGAGCTTGCCAGGGAAAACGGGGCGGAGATCGTAACGCTTGGAAAGAGAATTTTGCGGACGGAGACGGCAGGCTTGTGTATGCTGTCGGCACTGATGCTGCAGTTGGAAGTGTAATTGGAAAATTACAAAGGAGATAGAGATAAAAATGGAAGCCTATTTTGATAATTCAGCGACTACCAAGGTGCTGGACTGCGTAAAGGATGCGGTCGTTGATGCAATGTGCGTCAACTACGGAAACGCGGCGGCGAAGCACAGAAAAGGTGTGGAAGCAGAAAATTTGGTTCGCGAGGCAAAGAAGGCGATCGCGGATACACTGAAAGTGCAGGAGAAGGAGATTCTCTTTACTTCCGGCGGAACAGAGTCGAACAATACGGCGCTGATCGGCACGGCGCTGGCAAACCGCAGAGCCGGAAAACACCTTATCACAACCGGTGTGGAACATCCGTCGATCTACAATACGATGTCATTTCTGGAGGAGATGGGCTTTGAGGTGACCTATCTTCCGGTCGATCATCTGGGACATATTTCTCTGGAGGATCTGGAAAAAGCTATCCGCGAGGACACGATCCTGGTGTCTGTGATGTACGTCAATAACGAGGTCGGAGCAGTAGAGCCGATCGAGGCGATCAGCCAGTGCATCAAGAAGAAAAATCCGAAGACATTGTTCCATGTCGATGCGATCCAGGCATATGGAAAATATAAGATCCGTCCGAAAAAACAGGGAATTGACCTGCTTTCCGTCAGCGGACACAAGATCCATGCGCCGAAGGGCGTCGGATTCCTCTATATCCGCGACGGTGTCAAGATCCGCCCGATTCTGTTTGGCGGCGGCCAGCAGAAGGGCATGCGTTCCGGTACGGAAAATGTGCCGGGGTGTGTCGGACTCGGCGTGGCAGCACGAGAGGCGTACAAAGATTTTGATGCACGCATCGAAAAGCTGTATACACTCCGGGAGCACCTGATTGCGGGATTGAAACCGCTCGGCGGCGTCACCATCAACGGCAGTGAGGACCGCACCAACGCGCCGCAGATCGTCAGCGCCAGCTTTGGGGGCGTCCGCAGCGAGGTACTTCTCCATGCGCTGGAGGACAAAGGGGTTTATGTATCGTCCGGTTCCGCCTGCTCGTCCAATCATCCGGGCATCAGCGGTACTTTAAAGGGAATCGGCGTGAAAAAAGAACTTCTCGATTCGACGATCCGGTTCAGTCTGGGTGATCTGAATACCGAGGAAGAAGTAGACTATGCGATCGGCGTTCTGGGAGAACTGCTTCCGGTACTGCGCCGTTACCAGATGAAATAAAATGGCTGTTTAAAGAATGGCTGTTCAGTTTTTTTGCGGGAAAGCAGAAGAATGACAGCCTGTTGTAGAAAGGGAATTCCATGTTTCATACATTTTTGATTAAATATGCGGAGATTGGCCTGAAAGGTAAAAACCGCTATGTATTCGAGGACGCGCTGGTGTCCCACATCCATCACTCGTTAAAACGTCTTGATGGAAAATTTACCGTAACCAAGGAGGCAGGGCGTATCTATGCGACCGCAGCGGAAGAATTTGATTACGATGAGGTCATCGACGCACTGAAAAAGGTATTCGGTATTGCGGCGATCTGTCCGATGGTCCAGTTAGAGGACAACGGCTATGACGACCTGAAAGCGAAGATTGTTGAGTATGTGGACAAAGCATACCCAGATAAACACTTTACGTTCAAGGTAAACACCCGCCGTGCCAACAAACAGTATCCGCATACCTCCGAGGAAGTCAACCGCGATCTCGGTGAGGTCATCCTGGACGCATTCCCGGAGACAAAGGTAGACGTACACAATCCGGATGTTCTTTTAAATGTGGAACTGCGTGCAAAACGTATCAACGTATACTCTCTGGTGATTCCGGGACCGGGCGGTATGCCGGTCGGAACCAATGGACGCGCGATGCTGCTTTTATCCGGCGGTATCGACAGCCCGGTGGCAGGATACATGATCGCAAAACGCGGCGTTACCATCGAGGCAACCTATTTCCATGCGCCGCCATACACCAGCGACCGTGCAAAACAGAAAGTAGTCGATCTGGCAAAGCAGGTAGCAAAATACGCAGGTCCGATCAAATTAAACGTAGTCAATTTCACAGATATCCAGCTCTACATCTACGAGCAGTGCCCGCATGAGGAGCTGACGATTATCATGCGCCGCTACATGATGAAGATCGCGGAAGAGCTGGCGAAGAAAGACGACTGTCTCGGACTCATCACCGGCGAGAGCATTGGTCAGGTAGCATCCCAGACGGTTCATTCCCTGGCGGTTACCAATGCAGTCTGCACACTTCCGGTCTTCCGCCCGCTGATCGGTTTCGACAAACAGGATATCGTCGATATTTCTCTGAAAATCGGTACCTACGAGACATCGATTGAGCCGTATGAAGATTGCTGCACCATCTTCGTAGCCAAACACCCGGTTACCAAGCCGGTCCTGCACCTGATTGAAAAATCCGAGCGCAATCTGGAAGAGAAGATAGATGCGCTGGTAAAAGAGGCGATCGATACGGTTGAGGTTATCCGGTGCTAGTCATATATAAAAAAGAATGTGCCTTGGCACATTCGGGCGTCTCGCGCGGTCGCTTGCGACAGTTTTTTGCTTCGCGCGAGTGCGCATTCTCGCGGAGTGTTTTTTTCATAGGACGTAGTTCTCTATGAAAAAAAAGAACCGCTGCAAAGCGAGTTGCTTAACAGCGGTTTTTTTCGTTTCAAACAGAACCATCTCGATCGTTCTAATGGTTGCTATACAATGTACGGAGCCAATGTCGTTAAGATCTCATCGATCTGGTTCTCAGAATGGATGTTTAAATCGATCGGTTTAGACAGATCCAGACTGAAGATACCCATGATGGATTTAGCGTCAATCACATAACGTCCGGAAACAAGGTCAAAATCTACGTCGAACTTCGCTAAGTCGTTGACGAAGGATTTAACTTTATCGATCGAGTTTAAAGAAATACGAACTGTTTTCATGAAAAAAACCTCCTCTATCTACAATAATACTTTTATACTACAAAGTAATCTGACAAAAGTCAAGAGAGGATTCAATTTAAAGGAGATAAAAATGAGAAAAGCGGCATTCCACAATCTGGGCTGCAAGGTGAACTCGTATGAGACGGAAGCCATGCAGCAGCTCTTAGAGGATGCAGGATATGAGATTGTGCCGTTCCGGGAAGGAGCGGATGTTTATATTATCAACACGTGTTCCGTGACGAATGTTGCCGACCGGAAATCGCGCCAGATGCTGCACCGGGCAAAGAAAATGAACCCGTCGGCGGCTGTTGTGGCGGTCGGCTGTTATGTGCAGGCAGCAGGCGCGGAGCTGAAAAAAGATGAGGCGGTCGATCTGATCGTCGGCAATAACCAGAAAAAAGATCTGGTACAGATCCTGGATGATTATTTTGCAGATCACGAAAACAGCGGTGAGATTCTGGATATCGGACATTCACAGGAATACGAAGAACTCCATATCCGCCGGATTGCTGACCATACGCGTGCCTTTATCAAGGTACAGGACGGCTGCAACCAGTTTTGCAGCTATTGTATTATACCATATACGAGAGGACGCGTCCGCAGCCGCCGCCCGGAGGACATCGAGCACGAGGTGCGCGGGATTGCGGAAGCCGGATACAAGGAAATTGTCTTGACAGGTATCCATTTAAGCTCCTATGGTGTCGATTTCAAGGATGAGCAGCAAGAAAATCTTCTGACTTTAATCAAACGTCTCGACCAGATTCCGGGCATTGAGCGCCTGCGCCTCGGTTCTCTTGAACCACGTATCGTAACCCGTGAATTTGCCAAAGAGCTGGCGAGGCTGCGGACCATCTGCCCGCACTTCCATCTGTCACTCCAGAGTGGCTGTGACGCGACTTTAAAGCGCATGAACCGCCGCTACAACGCTGCTGAATATCAGGCGTGCTGTGAAATTCTGCGGGAAGAATTTGACAATCCGGCGATCACGACCGATGTCATCGTAGGATTCCCGGGCGAGACCGAAGAAGAATTTGCCGAAACAGAACGCTTCTTAAAAGCGATCCATTTCTATGAAATGCATATATTCAAATACTCCCGCCGCGCAGGCACCCGCGCCGCCGATATGCCGGATCAGGTACCAGAAGGAACCAAATCCGTCCGCAGCGATATCCTGCTGGCACTGGAAAAACAGCAGTCCTTAGAATACCGCGGGCGCTTCCTCGGAACCGAAGAAGAAATCCTTCTCGAAGAACCAATCGAGATTGACGGAACCAAATACATGATGGGACACACCCGCCAGTATGTCAAAGGTGCCGTGCCATACGAAGAAGGATTGAAAAATAAGACGGTGAAGGGAATCTTCACGAAGGCACTGAATGAAGAGGTGCTTTTACTGGAAAAAGAATAAAAGACAGAAAACGAAAAAACCAATGATACCCCCAAGATGGGATTCATTGGTTTTTTACATACATATAAAATTAAAAAAAATGACATAAATAGAATATATCGGCTTAACAAATTAATCAGTAAGCAATCAATGAACCCCAACGAGATCCTTAATAACTTCCCCAGCAATAATCAGTCCCACTACTGACGGTACAAACGAGATACTCCCCGGAATCTGCCGTCTGGCGGTACAATTGCGTGCGGTTCCCGGCGGGCAGACACAGTGGGAACGGCAGGAGGTAGCCATATCATCCACCGGCGTCAGTGGTTTTTCTTTCGAATAAACCACTTTCAGCTTCTTGATCCCGCGTTTTTTCAGCTCCCGCCGCATGACCTTCGCGAGAGGACAAACAGAGGTTTTATTAATATCGGTCACCTCAAAAGCGGTCGGATCCAGTTTGTTTCCGGCGCCCATCGAGCTGATGATCGGCGTGTGGGTTTCTTCCGCCTGTTCCACCAGAATCAGCTTTCCCGTTACGGTGTCGATTGCGTCGATCACGTAGTCATACTGGGAAAAATCAAATTCCTTCGCGGTATCCGGCATGTAGAATGTCTTGTAGGTGTGGACAACCGCATGCGGGTTGATGGATTTGATGCGTTCCTCAGCGACATCGACCTTGTACTTTCCGATGGTGGAGGTGGTTGCGATGATCTGACGGTTGATGTTGGTTAAGCAGACCTTGTCATCGTCGATGAGATCAAGCGTGCCGACGCCGCTGCGCGCGAGGGCCTCCACCGCATAGCCGCCGACTCCGCCGATGCCGAAGATGGCAACGCGTGCTTTTGATAAACGCTCCATGGCATCCCTGCCGAGGAGAAGTTCAGTTCTGGAAAATGAATTTAACATATGATACTCCCTTGTAATATATTCTGTCAGTAGCTTCACAGTCACAACTGTGCTATACTAAATAGTAGCAGGCTCTGTTTCTGAACGTTTTTTACCCATCAGTTCGGTATTTTATTGTAAAGGTGCGGTCTGCGTTTGTCAAGAAAGACATGAAGAAACGTAACAAAGTGTGCAAATAATCGTTACTGGGCACGCGTGCGTGAACAGTAACAACGGGCAAAAAAGGGTTGACAGATATTGCATAAAGTGATAATATACCTACTAAGCTAATAGGAAAAAGAAAAGGAGTGAAGATCATGAAAGCAGTCAATGGTTTTTGGATGAATACGATGTGTTGCAGCAATGTTTGTACCTGTATGGATCGATGTTGTTGTCGCATTTGTGTACGCGAAAACCAGAAAGCTGGACTTCGGTAAGCGGGGGTTCCGGGGAAAACGGGTTTCGTGAATCTTTTTATTCATAAGGGTTAAGGATATAGAAAGAGCGCATCCGCGTACACAGAAAAACAAGCAGGACAGGCGGCAGAAAAGCTGGATTGGACGGGCGGGAAATGTGTATAGAGGATGGGCTCTTTTCGCATTTTAAACTTCTTTTGGAGCGAGTTTTTCAAATTGGAAATGAGTTCTGGAAAAAAGAAGAATCTATAGAAATCTATAAAAATTAAAAAATATAAAAATCATCACAGATATAGGAGGAAATCATCATGGCAAACATTTATAAGGGAACACTGGGGCTGGTAGGAAACACACCGTTAGTTGAGGTTGTGAATGTTGAGAAAGCGCTGGGACTGGAAGCAACGGTTCTGGTAAAACTGGAGTATTTAAACCCGGCTGGAAGCGTGAAGGATCGTATTGCAAAAGGCATGATTGAGGATGCAGAGAAGAGAGGTGTCCTGAAAGAGGGTTCTGTCATCATCGAGCCGACTTCCGGCAATACCGGTATCGGTCTGGCGTCCATCGCAGCAGCGAAGGGATATCGCATCATCCTGACGATGCCGGAGACGATGAGCGTGGAGCGCCGCAACATTCTGAAAGCGTACGGTGCAGAGATTGTCCTGACTGAGGGCGCAAAGGGCATGAAGGGCGCGATCGAGAAGGCAGAAGAGCTGGCAAAAGAGACACCGGGCAGCTTCTTAGCCGGTCAGTTTGTCAATCCGGTCAATCCGGCGGTTCACAGAGCAACCACTGGTCCGGAGATCTGGAATGATACCGACGGAAAGGTTGATATCCTGATCGCAGGTGTTGGTACCGGCGGAACTCTGACAGGTACCGGCGAATACTTAAAATCCCAGAACCCGAATGTGAAAGTCGTAGCGCTGGAGCCAGCTTCATCCCCGGTATTAAAGACAGGCAAGGGCGGCGCACACAAGATTCAGGGTATCGGCGCCGGATTTGTGCCGGATGTACTGAACACTAAGATTTATGATGAGATTTTCGAGGCGGAGAATGAGGATGCATTTGCGGCAGCAAAACTTCTGGCACACAAAGAGGGCATCTTAGTCGGTATTTCCTCCGGCGCAGCCCTGCATGGTGCGATTGAGCTGGCAAAACGCCCGGAAAATAAGGGGAAAACCATCGTAGCGATTCTTCCGGACAGCGGTGACCGCTATTATTCCACACCACTCTTTACAGAGGACTAAGAGACTAATTATAAGAGACTAATTATAGAAATAGGACTTCCCAGAATGCAGGGAGAGTGTTATAATTAACAGAAAATGAGTGACTGGTTACGTGCGCGTGAACGGTAACAAAACAGCAGAAAAACACAGGACCCGTTTGTTTGGCAGAGCACTGTCAGCGCGGATCCTGTGCTTTTGTTTCATTTCATGAGAATTGTGGTTACTGTACACAGGTAGGTACATTTTTTACATTCTTTTTCTTAAAGAGGATTTTGCAGATAACGGATACAGGAGAATATACAATGAAAACGATTACGATTGAGGAGCTGGAAGCGTTAAAGGATGCGGAGAAGACGATCGTGGACATCCGCCCGCAGGACCAGTATATGCGCGGAACTTTTCCGGGGGCGGTAAGCCTCCCGGCGTCCCGGCTGGAAGAGCAATATGAGGAAGAAACAGCCAGGTTAGACAAAATGCATCCAGTGTACGTGATGTGCCATACCGGTGAGAAGAGTCAGGAGTGGGTGCGTCGTCTGACCGGAGACGGATTTGACGCGGTCAATGTGGAGGGTGGTTACCGTGCGTGGCTGCGCCTCTCCCTGTCCCGCTTCGTAGGCGGAGAATCCGAGGCGGATCGAGAGGAAAAACGGGCGAGAATTGAGCAGAGTATTATAAAAAAATTCCGCAAGCCGATCTGGAGGAGATTTACCAAGGCGATCCGTGAGTACGAGCTTGTGCAGGACGGAGACAAGATCGCAGTCTGTATCTCCGGCGGCAAGGACTCCATGCTGATGGCGAAGCTGTTTCAGGAG
>ERZ791808.156-NODE-156-length-91892-cov-5.393894_pt1 | contig 91892 bp, 74 predicted proteins | sample MGYA00510305_ERZ791808 | MGnify/ENA primary metagenome ERZ791808 (study PRJEB30046, sample SAMN00792024) | human gut metagenome | study: EMG produced TPA metagenomics assembly of the A metagenome-wide association study of gut microbiota in type 2... | reverse complement strand
TCACTACTACAATATACTTATGGGTAATCCCCTTACATCCAGTAAGGATTTATCCGTACTCGGTGCTGGTTTGAAAACCTCCGTAAAGAATGAATTTGACATTGTTTACGGAGGTTTTTGTTTTATCCCTTCGCTTTCACTTTATCAAACTCTGGGTTAAACGTATAGAAATTACGACTGCTCAGGTGATCCTGTACATTTCTTAAAGCTTCACCAAACCGCTGAAAATGTACAATCTCGCGCTCGCGCAGAAAACGGATCGGATCGCACACTTCCGGATCTTTGACCACGCGGAGAATATTGTCGTAAGTTGTGCGGGCTTTCTGCTCTGCTGCCATATCCTCATATAAATCCGTGATCGCATCGCCCTTCGACTGGAACTCGCACGCATTGAACGGGATTCCGCCTGCTGCCTGCGGCCAGATTGCCGTGGTGTGGTCGATATAGTATGGTCCGAACCCGGATGACTCGATCTGTGCCGGAGTAAGGTTGCGCGTGAGCTGCTGGACAATGGCGGCAATCATCTCCATATGGGCGAGTTCCTCGGTTCCGATGTCGGTCAGAAGTCCTTTCTGCATCTTATAAGGCATCGTATACCGCTGGGACAGGTAGCGCATAGAGGCTCCGATTTCGCCGTCAGGACCGCCATACTGGCTCATTATATATTGCGCGATCTTCGGATTCGGCGTCTTGATATTGACTGGATATTGTAATCTTTTTTCATATCTCCACATACGCTACACCTCCCCTTCCCACGGCCAGCGCTCTGTAAGCCAGGACCATGTGCATGCATCGTCCGCATCCTCGATCGTGAGCGGTCCAAACGATGCCTCATACGCTTTAACAGCTTCTTTCCGAAGTGCCACCACATACCGGTAATAATTCAGCGCATTCCTGTCATCCGGGTGGGTGTCCAGATAGAGAATCACATCATCCATTGCAAAGCTGGCATCATCAATCCGTTTCATCAATTTTCTGGCAGTCTCATTCATCAGCAGGCACCTCCCATCATAAACGGCAGATCCAGATCCGGAAAAATAGTTCCCCGCCTGAATGCGGTTTCCAGCGCATACGGCTGCTGCCAGGACTGAACCGGTACATATCCCATGCCGACCGGATAATTTCCGCCTCCCAGAAATGTCTGCGGCGGCCTGTTTCCTCCTGTCTGCGGATACGGGCGGGCAGGTCGGATTTCTGGCCCCTGCGGGCAAAATGCCCCATTTTCCAAAACAGGATGCACCGAACCAGCACAAGGTATTTCCGGCGGACAGGTTGGCGGTGCAGTATTTATGCAGCGATTGCCAGAAATGCCTGCCACCGGGCATGACATAAGAGGCATTCCCGAACGGCAGGCATTTTTCCGGCTGGAGTTATCCTGATAACCATTCATATTTCATTCTCCTACAAAAGCAGTTATACTTTATCTTATGCAGGAAATATATAAATGCGATCGCCGCTGAAAAACAGAGCGATCATTATGTACTATTTTTTACAAAGGTAACTGATAACATCTTTTCTGGTAATAATACCGATAAAATTTTTCTGATCATCCAGCACCGGCACGAAATTCTGGTTCATGATCTTTCCCAGAAGATCTTCCATATCCGCATTGACAAGTACCGGCTGATTATCGGAACGGCGTGGAATCTCAGTGATCCGCACTTTTTCCAGTCCTTTCTGCACCAGATCTGTCTTATTTTTGAGTCCCCACAGCAGATCGCCCTCGGTTAATGTTCCTGCGTAACGCCCTGCCTTCGTGATGATCGGCACCGCAGAATACTTGTACTTTTCCATCGTATCCATTGCCTGCCCAACCGTGTCCTCCTCATTCACATAAATGACTTCACTTTTCGGTGTCAGAAAAAATAATATATTCATGGTTTACCTGTTCTCCTTTCATCTTTCCCCATACGTCCCCCATACGTATCTGTAGATTTTGTATATTTTCGTTCAAATCTGCCTTCGTTCTTCTTGATTATACCAAATCCGTCCAAAAAAGATATAAAGAAATCCTTATTTTTCCATCAAATTTTTCTATAATCGGTACTGTTCATACCCGTGACCAGTAACTATATTCCGCTCCTAATAACCCATCTCCTCATCCACAAACACAACCTCTACTTCCATCCCATTGCTCGGACGCTCCAGGATCACGATCGAATGGCAAATCCGTGCCGGGCTGTTGCAGTCTACGCAAACGCCCGTTTTCGCACACGGGGTCTGGACCTGCAGACGGGCTGCGTTCTTCGGTGCTGCGATCTGTTTTGCACGTTCCATCGCAGATGTCAAATCCGGACAGACTTTATTGTTTCCAATGACAAAATATACTTTTTCCGGTCCGAATAAGGTCTGCGACACGCGGTTTCCGGTTCCATCGATATTGACCAGTTCTCCGGTTTTGGAAACACCATTGGCGCTGGTTATGTACACCTCGGCACTTCTCGCTTCCATAAGCGTCTCGCGCCCTGCCTTTTTCCAGTGCCAGATCACCTCATTTTTCTCGGAAAGTGCTTCATAAAGTCCCATCTCCTGTGCCGTCACGCTTCCGCCTATCGCAACTTTTTTCCCGGAAATCTGATCTTTCAGATAGTCCAACGCAGCCTCCTTTGTATCAAAGAAACTCGTTTTAAATCCGTGACGTTCAAAATTATTCTTCAACAATTCCTGTTCCATCTTTGTCCTCCTTATTAAATCGTTCAATTTATAGTAACTTTTATTTATAACCTACATTGACAGCCTTTGATCTTTGAAAATATTCATACTTTACCTATAGTATATCAAATATTGGCAGAAAAACAAGGCAGAGCAAATTAGCTGCCCGCCTTGCTTCAAATCAACAAAATTCCCTGTCTTCATGTTTTCATACAGCAGCTTTCTGTTTCAAAACCACCTGTCACAAAACACAAACTTATCCCTTCATTTCCAATTTCTGCCACAGCCAGAACCAGACTGCAAGGCGCATCATAAACAGCATTTCAGCCTATCATTCCAGATAATCCAGTGCATCCACCGGTTCTCCGTCGTGCATCAGCTCGAAATATACGTTATTTCCCTCAATCGAATAGTATTTGGTCGGCTCTGCCACATATCCGAGCGTCGTATCTTTTGCCACATACTGCTTCTGCGCCACCTGAACGTCTTTGAGCTGTCCACAGACTGCCGTGTAGCCGCTTCCCAGATCCAGCACAACATAATTGCCGATCTCCTCATTGGAACCGACTTCGGTTACCTGCGCCTCGGCGGGTGCGGCGACCGGTTCACTCACATCGCCCTGGATAATGAGCGCCGGATTGCATTTGTATTGATCGAGCGTCGGAAAATAGATGGTCGAATCCATGCTGTAATCGAGAATTACATTGCCCTGGACCGGCCAGCTTAAGCGATCGGTTCCATTGTAGGAAAGTGCGCGTGCGGCAGCTGCTCCGGCTCCCAGACTGCTCTCTTTTTCCTCCTCCATCGGCTTCTGATCGGCTTCATCCCGGTTATTGACCGAATACGAGGCATCCGAACTTCCTGCCACCTGTGCGCGTGTTTCCGCCTGTCCGTCGTTTTCTTCTAAACGGTTCTGCGGCATCTCTTCCGCCAGGATTCCCTCCGTCTGCGGCACATCCAGATACGGATTTCTTCCATCCTGCGCATTATCTTTTCGAATTTTTACGGTTCCTGCTGCGGCTACGATTGTCAGCAGACCAAGCACTGTCATTACCAGAACAAGTTTGTCCCTGAATAACTGTCTTACTTTATTTTTCACGTTTATCACCTCGGTATTAGTCTTGCCGAAGTGAATCGTTTTATTCAGAAACGATTTGAATATTTTTAAAATAATGCTTTAAAATTTCTTCCGCGCTACTCCCATTCTCCGCCATGAGTCCCGCCCCGTACTGCGACAACCCGTAACCATGCCCGCGCCCATAAGTAACACAGCGGATTTCGTCCCCGTCTTCCTCGAGGGAAAAAGCTGGCGACGGCACGCCTAACGCATAGCGCACCGCGTCCCCGCTGTACGTCTCCGCCCCAATCTGCACTGTTTCCACATAACCGGCGCTGTCCCGTTTCACGATCTGAATCTCCTCCAGAATCCGATCTTCTTCCAGATTTTCCAGATCCGGGTGTTCTCCCAATGCATTCAGTCCTTCTTCCAGACGTTTTTTCAGTTCTTCCCGTGTCATGCCCTGCCGCGTCAGGTAGCCGCCAGCGCCCTCATCCTCCTTTGCCGCAACCGACGCCAGATACGGATGCGCCTCATCCCCTTCGCGCGTCCGCCCCGCACTCACTGCATGAAACAGCGGCTCAATATAATTCCCATCCCATATCGCCGTCTGTCCTGCGCTCTCCCGCACCGCCCCACAGATCGCCTGGTAATATTCCGGCATTCCAGCCGCCTCAAACCGGCTCTCGATCTGCTCCGGCTCCAGATAATCCATATCTAACGCCGATTCCTCGATCGAATCTGCCCCGTCCATCTCCCGGTACAGCGCCGTCCGCGCCAGAATTGCCTGCGCCTTGACTGCCTCCTTCGGATAGCCGTCCGGAATCTGCACTGCAGTCAGACCGATCAGATATTCTTCCAGTGGGACAGCATACCCGGTTCCGTTGTTGCGGCCGACATCCTCCCGATCCAGAAGGATCTGCCGATCATCCGTCTGACTTCCCCCTCCAGATGTTCTATCTGAATTTCCTCCGATTTTTCCTCCATCCGCCCCCTGCACACGCCCGGAAACTGCCAGTGTTGTGATATATGGGATCAAAAAAGCCGCCAGTACGGCGGCAGTTCTCTTCTTCATTTCGGTTCTCCTGTTTTGACTGTTCCAGTACGGTTTCACGCATTTTCTGTTTTGCCATACCAGTAAACTTATGGTTTCAATGCCTTACAAACCTGCTTCTTTTCTCTGCCTTCCTTATCTTATGACAGGCACTCAAAAAATATCACAAGTCTACGCTCCGGCTTTTCCTCCGCCGCCCTTTGCAGTCTCTTCCAGTTTCCCCTCTATCATTCTTTTACTCCCCCAGCGTCACACCATCCAGCAGCCAGCGGAACCATCCCTTTTTCTTCATCACCACAGTTCCATGAAAGTCCATCGTCTTCTCCGGTGCCAGCACCTCATCGCCTTTTTCCAGACAGAAACGCACCGAAACCGTGTAGTCATACGTCCGCGCCTTCTTCTCCCGCCCCATCTCGCTCAGCTGACAGTTAGTCACATACACGCGTTCCACCGGTGTGGAAAACTGCGATAATAAAAGAACATACGGAAGCCCCGTCTGCTCCAGCGCCTCACATCCAGCCTCGGTTGCCGTCTTTCCATACTCTTTCGCGTAGATCGCCGTCAGACCGTCCTGATACACCTCATCCAGATCAAACGCCCGGTTCGCCGTATAAAGCGAATAGATTTCCTTTTTCGCCTGCTGATAGGCGCTGTTTTTATAAGAAGCAAACAAAAACAGCGAAATGATAAAAAAGAGGGAAGCACCCACAAGAGGAACCGAAAATCCTTGTGTCCCCGGTCTTTTTCTGTATCCTCTCATAGTGTGTCCTCCCTCTTTTTACTCCTTTTACAGTGCCTTTACATCATCATCGTCCACATGGATCTTCTCCAGATGCCAGATGTCGCGCACATACTCCTCGATGGTACGGTCAGAGGAGAATTTACCAGCGCTTGCTGTGTTGAGCATGGCTGCTCTCGCCCACCAGTTCTCGTCACGATAAGCTGCCTCGACGCGTTTCTGTGCTTCCGCATAGGAACGGAAATCTTTCAGGATGAAGTAGGTATCTGCCTTGGCACTGTTCTTTGTATTTAACAGAGAATTGTAAATATCGCGGAACAGCTCCGGATCCTGCGGTGAATAGTAGCCGTTGATGAGCTGCATCAGCACGCGGCGGATATCCTGGTCGGTGTTGAAGATCTCCTCCGGGTTGTAACCGCCGTTGTTCTCATAATTGATAACCTCGTCAGCGCTCAGACCGAAGATAAATGCGTTCTCCTTGCCTACCTCCTCGACGATCTCCACGTTCGCACCATCCATCGTGCCCAGCGTCAGCGCACCGTTCAGCATGAACTTCATGTTGCCGGTACCGGACGCCTCCTTGCTGGCGGTGGAAATCTGCTCGCTGACATCCGCTGCCGCAAAAATCAATTCTGCGTTGGAAACGCGGTAATCTTCGATAAACACAACCTTCAGCTTACCATTGATGGATTTATCATTGTTGATAACATCTGCTACGGAGTTAATCAGTTTGATCGTCTTCTTGGCAATCTGGTAACCTGCCGCTGCTTTCGCACCAAAGATAAAGGTTCTCGGAACCATATCCATGTTTGGATTGTCTTTGAGCTGGTTATACAGGTACATTACATGAAGGATATTTAAAAGCTGTCTCTTGTACTCATGGAGACGTTTTACCTGTACATCGAAAATGGAACGCGGATCAATGTCGATGCCGTTGTGCTCCTTGATGTATTTTGCCAGGCGCAGTTTATTCTGGTACTTGATGTTCATAAATTCCTGCTGGAATTTCGGATCATCGACGTATACTTTTAATTTTGCCAGGTGCGGAAGATCGGTAATCCACTCGTCGCCAATCTGCTCCGTGATCCAGTCTGCCAGAAGCGGATTGCCATGCAGCAGGAAACGACGCTGGGTGATACCGTTTGTCTTATTGTTAAATTTCTCCGGCATCATCTCGTAGAAATCTTTCAGCTCCTGATTTTTCAGAATCTCGGTGTGAAGTTTTGCCACACCGTTGACGGAATATCCGGCTACGATCGCCAGATGCGCCATCTTGACCTGACCGTCAAAGATGATCGCCATCTTTTTAACTTTCTCGTAGTTATTCGGGTACTTATTCTGTACCTCGATCAGAAAACGGCGGTTGATCTCTTCCACAATCTGGTATACACGCGGAAGCAGGCGGGAGAACAGCTCGATCGGCCATTTTTCCAGCGCCTCTGCCATGATAGTGTGGTTGGTGTATGCACAACATTTTGTTGTGATACCCCACGCTTCATCCCAGTTTAAGCCTTCCTGATCCAGGAGCAGGCGCATCAGCTCAGCAACTGCCACGGTCGGATGCGTATCGTTCATCTGGAATACGATCTTCTCCGGCAGTTTGTGAATATCATCGTTTGTCTCTTTGAATTTCTTCAGAGCAACCTGTAAACTGGCAGAAATGAAGAAATACTGCTGTTTAAGACGCAGCTCTTTACCCGCATAGTGGTTGTCGTTCGGATAAAGGACCTCAACCAGGTTCTTCGCCAGATTCTCCTGCTCGACCGCCTTCTGGTAATCACCCTTGTCAAATGCAGAAAGGCTGAACGTGTCGATCGGCTGTGCATCCCAGATACGCAGGGTGTTGACTACGTTGTTGCCGTAGCCGACAATCGGCATATCATACGGAACTGCCAGAACAGACTGATAACCTTCCTGTACAAAATGGTTGCGCTCACCGTCCCACTCGGTCTTGACATAACCGCCAAATTTAACCTCGGTCGCATAATCCGGGCGGCGAAGCTCGAACGGATAACCGTTTTTCAGCCACTCATCCGGCACCTCCACCTGGTAGCCGTCTTTAATTTTCTGCTTGAACATACCGTAATGGTAACGGATGCCGCAGCCGTAAGCCGGATAACCAAGAGTTGCCAGGGAATCCAGAAAACATGCTGCCAGACGCCCCAGACCGCCGTTTCCAAGTGCCGGATCCGGCTCCTGATCCTCAATCGCATTGAGGTCAAAACCCAGCTCTTCCAGTGCTTCCTTCACTGCTTTTTTCGCACCCAGGTTGATGATATTGTTACCAAGCGCACGTCCCATCAGAAACTCCATAGAAAGGTAATATACCTTCTTTGCGCCTGTCTCGTCAAACTGCTTCTGGGTTGCAATCCAGTCGTCGATAATCACATCCTTGATCGCATAGGACACAGCCTGGAATATCTGCTGCGGTGTCGCCTCGTCGATCGTTCTGCGGTACTGGTTCTTTACATTTTCGATAACACTCTTTTTAAACTCTTCTTTGCTGATCTCGCGCATCCTGTCCTCCTAATATTCGTAGTATCACAGTTTCCCGTCAGACACATCAGTCAGTCGTTTTTTCAACACCAAACATACCTTTTTCGCCATTGATATCCCACTCTTTTGTGTATCCGCCCATGGTGCCAATCAGGATATTATCAGCCAGAACCTCTTTCTTGATTTCCTCTGTATGGTTCTTTAAAATTTCTGCAAGTTTATCATTTCCGTCCTGGAAGACGTTGATATGGTTCATTACCTCAAAACCGGCTTCCTTACGCATCGTCTGAATCTTACTGATGATCTCACGGACAAAGCCCTCTTCGATGAGTTCCGGTGTCAGATTAGTATCCAGAACAACGGTAACGAAATTGTCGCCCTCAGATACAAAGCCCGGTACCTGTGCCATATCAATCAGAAGATCTTCTTTTGCCAGCTCTACCTTTGTACCGTCCTGCGTCTCAAAGCTTAAAAGGTCGGTTTCATTTAAGGTATCCATCGCCTGATTTCCGTCCAGACCTGCAAGAATCTCTTTGATCTCGTTTACATACTTGCCATACTTGCGTCCAACGGTACGAAGCTGTGGCTTGAAGCTGTAGGAGGTAAATGCACGGACATCATCCGTGAACTCTACCTTCTTCACATTCAGCTCATCCTGGATGATTTCCTGATAGAACTCCGGCAGAGCGGTCTCTGCCTTCACGAACATACGTCCGATCGGCTGACGGTTCTTGATGTTAGCAGTATTTCTTGCTGCACGACCCAGAACGACAACCTTCAGGACTTCTTCCATTTTCGCTTCCAGATCCTTGTCGATGTGCGCCTCATTTGCAACCGGGAAGTCGCACAGATGGATGCTCTCCGGTGCCTCTTTATCCAGACTGCGAACCAGATTCTGGTAAATATCTTCGGTCATGAACGGAATCATCGGAGCCGCTACCTTCGCTACGGTTACCAGTGCAGTGTAGAGTGTCATGTATGCATTGATCTTATCCTGCTCCATGCCCTTCGCCCAGAAACGCTCACGGCTTCTTCTGACATACCAGTTACTCATATCATCGACGAAATCCTGAAGCGCTCTTGCAGCCTCCGGGATGCGGTAGTTGCCCAGATCGTCGTCCACCTCTTTGATGAGGCTGTTTAACTTGGACAGCAGCCATTTGTCCATAACTGGAAGTTTATCATATTCCAGCGTATATTTGGTTGCGTCAAAATTATCAATATTCGCATAGAGTACAAAGAATGCATAGGTATTCCAGAGAGTACCCATGAAACGTCTCTGTCCCTCGATAACGGCTTTTCCGTGGAAACGGTTCGGCAGCCACGGTGCACTGTTAATGTAGAAATACCAGCGGATCGCGTCAGCGCCGTAAGTCTGCAGTGCATCGAACGGGTCAACCGCGTTGCCCTTGGACTTACTCATCTTCTGTCCGTTCTCATCCTGGACATGCCCCAGAACGATAACATTCTTGTACGGCGCCTTGTTAAAGATCAGGGTCGAGATAGCTAACAGGGAGTAGAACCATCCACGCGTCTGATCAACCGCCTCGGAGATGAAATCTGCCGGGAACTGCTGCTCAAACAGTTCTTTATTTTCAAATGGATAATGATGCTGTGCAAATGGCATGGAACCGGAATCAAACCAGCAGTCGATAACCTCCGGTACACGGTGCATCTGTTTGCCGCACTTCGGGCAGGTGATCGTCACATCATCGATGAATGGGCGGTGAAGCTCAACCTCTCCATTTGCCTCCTGATCCATCTCTTTTGCATATTTTTTCACAACGTCCGTGTAGTTCGGGCTCATAGATTTTAATTCTGCCTGGCTTCCGATCGCGTGCTGACAGCCGCACTCGCACTCCCAGATATTTAATGGAGTACCCCAGTAACGGTTACGGCTCACGCCCCAGTCCTGGACATTCTCCAGCCAGTCGCCGAAACGCCCTTTACCGATGCTCTCCGGAATCCAGTTGATCGTGTTGTTGTTGCGGATCAGGTCATCCTTGACTGCGGTCATCTTGATGAACCAGGATTCACGTGCATAGTAGATAAGTGGTGTATCGCAGCGCCAGCAGTGCGGGTAGCTATGCTCAAATACCGGTGCAGAGAACAGAAGTCCGCTTTCTCTTAATGCTTTCAGAACCTCCGGATCGGCTTTCTTGCAGAACATACCAGCCCACGGAGTCTCCTTCGTCATCTCGCCCTTGCCGTCTACCAACTGTACGAACGGAAGGTCATATTTTCTGCCGACCTTGGAGTCATCCTCACCAAATGCCGGCGCGATGTGTACGACACCGGTACCATCGGTCAGTGTTACATAATTATCGCAGACAATGTAGAATGCTTTCTTATGCTGTTTTTCACAGGTTGCTACGGCATAGTCAAATAATGGCTCATACTCTTTATATTCCAGATCTTTTCCGACAAAGGTTTCCAGGACGTCGTAAGTGCCCTCGCCCAGAACGGTATCACACAGCGCCTGCGCCATATAATAAACCGTGCCATCCTCTTTCATTTTTACCTTTACATATGTCTCGTCCGGATTTACACAGAGCGCCACGTTGGACGGAAGTGTCCACGGGGTGGTCGTCCATGCAAGAATGTATGCATCTTCGCCCTTTACCGGGAATTTAGCAATCGCAGAACGCTCTTTGACGTCCTTATATCCCTGTGCCACCTCATGGCTGGACAGCGGGGTGCCGCAGCGCGGGCAGTACGGTACGATCTTGAAGCCCTTATAAAGAAGTCCCTTGTTCCAGATTTCTTTTAATGCCCACCACTCAGACTCAATGAAGCTGTTGTGGTAGGTAACATACGGATGCTCCATGTCTGCCCAGAAACCAACGGTGTTGGAGAATTTTTCCCACATTCCTTTGTATTTCCAGACACTCTCTTTACAGTGCTCGATGAACGGTTCCAGACCATACTGCTCAATCTGCTCCTTGCCGTCCAGTCCCAGCATCTTCTCTACTTCCAGCTCAACCGGAAGACCGTGGGTATCCCATCCAGCCTTTCTCGGAACCATGTAGCCCTTCATCGCGCGGTATCTCGGAATCATATCCTTGATAACACGGGTCAGCACGTGTCCGATGTGCGGCTTGCCGTTTGCGGTAGGCGGTCCGTCATAGAATGTATAGGTCGGTCCCTGCTTACGGCTGTCGATACTCTTCTTAAAAATCTGCTCATCTTCCCAGAACTTCTCAATGTTCTTTTCACGTTCCACGAAATTCATGTTTGCCGGAACTTTGTTGTACATGATAAATTCCTCCTAAAAATATGAAATAAAGTTTTTATTTCATAGAATGTCTTTTTCTATGAAATAAAAATGGACCCATCCTGTAACAGGACAAGGGCCCACTTGCTTTTAACCACCTATTACTGCATACCTTTATATGCGCTCCCTATAACGGAGGAAACCGTCGGTACTTACTGAATTTTCCTTCCGGGCGCTGTCAGAAACGGCGCTCAGACTTCCAAAAATGGTTCAGCCCGAAGCTCCGGAGTGATCTTCGCATCCGCTTTACTCACAGCAGGCTCTCACCGTCCCTGCCTCGCTCCCGCTTTCCGTGCGGCGCTACTGTCTCCATCATTGCTTTTCCTATCGTAATTAGTAATCAAATCACTAACATGGACATTGTATCTTTTTTCCAGATGGTTGTCAAGGAATGTTTCGGATATGATTCACATGTTATAAAATTATCATTATTTTGCCATTCCCCTGATTTTATGGTATAGTATATAAAATATGTCTGTATTTACTTTAAAAAACAGACACAGACATTCATTGCAAATATAAACAATGAAGTATACTATATATAAAAAGAAGGGCGTGCCCGCAGCCGTCTTTCGCAACAAAGGAGAATATTATGGAGCCAAGAAACCTTACCCTATTGACCGACCTGTATGAACTGACGATGATGCAGGGCTATTTCCGGGAGAAAGATGCCAACGAAACCGTCATTTTTGATGCGTTCTACCGCACAAACCCGGATGGAAATGCGTTTTCCATCTGCGCCGGCTTAGAGCAGGTCATTGACTATGTGAAAAATCTTCACTTCGATGATGCCGACATCGAATACTTACGCGGACTCGGCATTTTTGATGAAGATTTCCTCGAATATCTTCACAATTTCAAATTTTCGGGTGACATCTACGCAATCCCGGAAGGCACTGTTGTCTTTCCGCGTGAGCCCCTCGTCAAGGTCATCGCGCCGATCATGGAAGCACAGCTGGTTGAGACTGCCATCTTAAATATCATCAACCACCAGAGCCTGATCGCGACCAAAACCTCCCGTATCGTCTTCGCCGCACGCGGGGACGGAATCATGGAGTTTGGGCTTCGCCGCGCGCAGGGTGCTGACGCCGGTACCTATGGCGCCCGCGCTGCCATGATCGCCGGCTGTATCGGCACTTCCAATGTACTGGCCGGAAAACTATTTGACGTTCCGGTCAAGGGAACCCACGCACACAGCTGGATCATGAGTTTCCCGGATGAGCTGACTGCGTTCCGCGCTTATGCAAAGCTCTATCCGAGTGCCTGCATCCTGTTAGCCGATACCTATGATACCCTGGGTTCCGGTGTTCCGAACGCGATCCGCGTCTTCCAGGAGATGCGCGACGCCGGTATCCCGCTGACTTTCTACGGCATCCGCCTCGACAGCGGCGACCTTGCATATATTTCCAAGAAAGCCCGCAAGATGCTGGATGACGCCGGATTCCCGGATGCAGTCATCTCCGCCTCCAACGATCTGGATGAATACCTGATCGACAGCCTGAAGATTCAGGGCGCTGCCATCACGTCCTGGGGTGTCGGCACAAACCTCATCACCTCCAAGGACTGCCCTTCCTTCGGCGGCGTTTATAAGCTGGCTGCCATCAAGGACCGTCACACAGGCAAATTTATCCCGAAGATCAAGCTTTCGGAAAATACAGAAAAGGTTACCAATCCGGGCAACAAGACCATCCAGCGAATCTATGACAAGGAGACTGGCAAGATTATCGCAGATCTGATCTGTCTCGTGGATGAAGAGTTCGATGAGAAGAATTCCCTTCTGCTCTTCGATCCGATCGAGACATGGAAAAAGACACACCTCGCGCCGGGCACCTACACCATGCGCGAACTTCTCGTTCCAATCTTCAAAAACGGCAAATGCGTTTACGAGTCTCCAAAGGTTATGGACATCCGCGAATACTGCAAGAAAGAACAGGAGACGCTGTGGGATGAGTCCCGCCGTCTGGTAAACCCGCATGAGATTCATGTGGATCTCTCCAACGAGCTGTGGCATATGAAGGCACAGCTGTTAGACAGCTATCATTATACAAGCAACTAGTAGATAAAATACGAGTAAATACCATGTTCAGGCAAGTTTATTGCTGCCGGACATGGTATTTTTTTCTTTAATGCTTCCATAAAATTTGCAAAATAAAAACGAATGTGTCTCCAAGGAAATTCCTATTACACAAAAACTGCCGCCAAATACATCCGGCTGCCAGCCCTCTTCTTTGAAAAGTCCAGCCCGCCATTGTATTCCAGCGACAGTTTTTATATGAATCGTATCTTTATTTTTTTAAATCTATATCAAATATGATATCAATTACTCATCCCAGTTATGGTAAGTAGCCTGTACGTCATCATCCTCATCCAGAAGATCCAGGATTCTCTGCATCTTTTTGATGGATTCCTCATCGGTAAGCTCTACCCAGTTCTGCGGAATCATGGTAACGTCTGCTTCCATCATCGGAACGCCAGCCTTCTCCAGCGCCTCGCGGACTGCAGAGAAATCTTCCGGTGCGGTGATCACTTCGTAGCTGTCCTCCTCCTCAGAGAAATCCTCAGCTCCTGCATCCAGTGCAAGCATCATCAGCTCATCCGGATCCATCTCGCACTCTTCTTTGTCGATGATGATCTGACCTTTTTTATCAAACATAAAGGACACGCTGCCCGGAGTACCTACGTTTCCGCCGCCCTTGGTAAATGCGCTGCGGACATTCGCTGCGGTACGGTTCTTGTTGTCGGTCAGGGTATCTACGATGATAGCGACGCCATTCGGACCATATCCCTCATATGTAAGATTCTCGTAATTGACAGAGTTTGCATCTCCGGCTGCTTTCTTGATACCGCGATCGATGGTATCGTTCGGCATATTGTTCGCTTTTGCTTTTGCAATCACATCACGCAGACGGCTGTTGTTTGCCGGATCCGAACCGCCTTCCTTAACAGCTACGGCAATCTCACGACCGATAACGGTAAAGATTTTTCCCTTTGCTGCGTCGTTTCTCTCTTTTTTGTGCTTAATATTGGCGAACTTTGAATGTCCTGACATAAAATAACACTCCTCTTTCTATCTTCTTTGTTGTATCTTTTCGCTCATCAGCTTTTATATCACGCCGATTTCGGCACTAAAAAGCTGCATCTTAACTATTTTAACACCATTCTGTATGCTTGACAAGGGGTTCGCGGCTGATTTTATGTATCCAGTTCCAGACTGACCTTCAGCGCACGGTCCACTTCCTGTAAAAGCGCCCCGTCGATATGACAGATTTTCTCTTTCAGCCGCTGCTTATCGATCGTACGGAGTTGTTCCAGTAAAATGACCGAATCCCTCACCATCGCACAGCGGCGCGTATTTAATTCCACATGCGTCGGCAGCTTGGCTTTGTTCATCTTTGATGTGATCGCCGCGCAGATCACGGTCGGGCTGTGCTTGTTGCCGATATCATTCTGGATGACCAGCACCGGGCGGACGCCGCCCTGCTCTGAGCCGATGACCGGTCTTAAATCTGCGTAATAAATATCTCCTCGTCTGATAACCACTCGATTCACACTCCGTCCAAACTATTTTAAGATATAAATAACTGCTTTGTACTTTCACAGCTCCACAGTCCGTTTATACCGTTAGTATGGACAGATTTACACCGCCTATACGCGGGTCGTCCCATAAATGCATCCGGCAGTCCAGGTTCCCGGCTTTGCCGAAGCTATCTACTTTATCTTATGAATCCTTTTTCTAAATGGTTCAAACGCCGGCTTTACTCCATAAAATCCTCATACCGATCATCATTATAATCCTTTTTCCCGACGATCTTTCCACCTCTCACGTACACGCGCGGCACACGTTTTCCAAGCACGCATGGGATCTCATAGTGGAAACCGCCACTCCATTCCGCCAGCTCTTCCATCGTGATCTCGTCGTCCCCGTCGCGTCCGACCAGCGTTACCCGCGTGTCCTCAGCAGCCTCCGGGATATCGGTCACATCGATCATGCACTGATCCATGCAGACGCGTCCCAGAATCGGTGCGCGGTGTCCATGAATCAGGACATAACCCTTTCCAGAGAGATTTCTCGGATAGCCATCGCCGTATCCGGCGCCAATCGTCGCGATCCGCATCGGACGATCCGTCACAAAGGTTCCGCCGTAGCTGATCGGCGTGCCCGGCTCCACTTCCTTAACATAAGTAATAAAGCTGCGGATCTCCATCGCCGGGTAAATCTTCATGTTTCGCTCTACCTCATCCGACGGATACAGACCGTATACCGTGATACCGGCTCTCGCCGCATCCAGTCCCATCCGCGGCAGTTCCATGATCGCCGCGCTGTTCGCACAGTGGCACATCGGAATATGAACGCCTGCATTTTCCAGACCTTCATGGAATTTCTGGTACCGCTCATACTGTAAATGGGTAAATGCCTTATCCGCCTCGTCAGCACGCGCAAAATGTGTAAACATTCCCTCGATCTCAATGCCCGGAAGCTTTGCAATCCGCTCTATCTCTTTCAGGCTATTTTCATCCGGGTGAAATCCGATTCGTCCCATGCCGGTATCGAGCGCAATATGCATTTTCGCCGTCTTTCCCATCGAAACCGCAAGTTTTGAGAGCAGCTCTGCCTTGTCTTCCTCAAAGATCGCTGGACGGATATCGCCCTCAATCAATTCCGCAAAATGGCGCGGGTGCGTGCTGCCAAGCACCAGAATCGGTTTGTCAATGCCGTGGCGGCGCAGGTTCTGTCCTTCCTCCAAGGTTGCCACCGCATAGCCCCAGACAAACGGCGCGATCGTCTTCGCCACCGGGACAGCCCCGTGACCGTAACCATCCGTCTTAACCACGCCGATCATCTTCGTTTTTGCCGGAAGATTTTCGCGCATCGCCTCCATATTTTTCACAATCGCATCCAGGTCAATCCGCGCATAAATCCGGGTATATGGTTCTTCTGCCATTGTATATGCTTTTTCCATCTTTTTGTCTTCCTTTTTATTTTCAATCTATCTTTTCAAGCAGACAGTCCGCGATATCTCTTGCCAGCACGGAATGCTCTCCCTTTTTACAGGCAGCTGCCGCCCCGGCTCTTCCGTGCAGGAACACGCCGAGCGCCGCCGCTTCATCCTCTGAAAATCCCAGCGCCAGAAGCCCGGCAATCACACCGGTCAGCACATCGCCGGAACCGCCCTTTGCCATCGCGGCGCAGCCGCTGTCGCCGATATACACATTGCCATCGCGCCCCGCCGTCACCGTCACGGCATCCTTGAGCACGCAGGTCACGCCTTTTTCTTCGCCATACCGCACCGCTGACTCGACCAGATCCCGTTTCAGATCCTCAATCGAGCGTCCCGTCAGACGCGCCATCTCTCCCAGATGCGGAGTAACGATCACATTTTCCGTAAAATACCCGGACAAATGCGGATGCTGTGCGACAGCATTTAATCCATCCGCATCCACAATGATCGGCACATAGGCGGAAAGCAGCACGTTCTGCACCAGACTTGCGACATGGGCTTCCTTTCCCAGTCCCGGTCCCAGCACGATCGCGCTCGCCCAGCCGCACTCCTGTTCCACCAGACTCTTAAAACCTGCCGGATCCGTCTGTGCCTGTTCCGGATCATACGGCGTCAGGATCGCCTCTGGAAGGAGATTTTGCAGAATCGGCACATTTGCCCGGACGGTCAGGATCTTCACAAGTCCCGCGCCCATCCGGTACGCAGCCAGGGCGCTCAAATACGCTGCGCCGCACATCCCCTCCGAACCGGCTGCGATCAGGATTTTTCCATACGTTCCCTTGTTGGCGTCTGCCCGCCGTTTCGGGATCTGGTTCTGATCCTCCGGATCATAGGCAAAATAGGTATGCCCTTCATATTTTGTATACGCCGGAAACCCGATGTCGGCAATCACAATCTCGCCGCACAGCTTCCGTCCCGGATAGAACACCATTCCCAGCTTTTCATAGCCGAAAGTAACGGTCAGATCCGCCTCAGCTGCCTCGCCAAGCGCCGCCCCCGTCTCTGAGCTGACGCCGGACGGAATATCAACCGCAACTACCGCCTTTGGCTCCTGCTCCCGCATAAAACGGATCGCCTCGGCAAATTCACCGCCGACCTCTCTGGAAAGACCCACACCAAAGATCGCATCCACCATGATCTCCACATGCCCCGGCACATAATTTTCAAACGCCTCCACCGGGATCCCCAGATTCCGGTCAATCGCCACCTGGCAGGTCATCTCCCCCGTCCAGTGCGCCTTGTCACCGACCGTGAGAACCGTCGGAAGCGCGCCGCGCAGAAAGAGAATCCTAGCCAGCGCCGCGCCGTCCGCACCGTTATTGCCCGTTCCGCAAAATACCAGAAGCCTCTGCCCTGAAAGCTTCCCATACCGTTTTTCCATCTCGTCTGCAACCGCCAGCGCCGCTCGCTCCATCAGTACCAGAGAGGGTATCCCCACTTTCCGGATTGCATATCCATCTATCTCTTTCATCTGTTTTCCTGTCACCAGACGTCTCATTTCCATTCCCCCTCTCCGACTGCGTAAGCGGATGCAAGACTGCCTGTATTCGTGATCGACACGTGAATCCGGGTGATTTTCAGGCTGTCCGCAAGTTTCTTCGCTCCCCCGTGAAGCTGCACCCACGGTTTTCCAAACTCGTCCCGGAGCACTTCTATATCCAGCAGTCCAAAGCCCCGAAAGCCTGTTCCAAACACCTTCGAGACTGCCTCTTTTACCGCAAAATCGCCGGCGAGCCGGGACGCATTTCCCCCAGCCTGCCGACGCTCTTCTTCTGTATATACACGCACCAAAAAAGCCTCTTTTTCACAGGCTTTTTTGATTCGCTCTATCTCTACCAGATCCGTACCAATTCCGACGATCATTTTATTTCTCCGGCACCAGCTGCCTCTTCCTGCTTTCTCTGCGCTTCTTCTCTCGCTTTCTGATCCTGCATACTGCATACGCGGTAAGAAAGGCGCATCAGGCTCTCCGACAGATGGACATTTTCCACCACAACGTCATCTGGAACCTGTAAATCTGTATGGGCAAAATTCCAGATCGCCTTGATTCCGGCTTTGACAAGCCGATCCGCAATCTCCGGTGCTTTCGACTTCGGAATCGTCAGCGCTGCGATCTGCACTTCATTGTCCTTGATAAACTGTTCCAGATCCTCAATACCGCGGATCTCCACTCCACGGACTACCAGGCCGACCAGACGCGGATTCACATCAAACATGCCTTTGATTAAAAAACCACGCCGCTCAAAATTTGTATAATTCGCGATCGCCTGACCCAGATTTCCCGCACCGATAATAATTAGGTTATGCTGACGGTCAATTCCCAGAATCCGGGCAATCTCCGAATATAAATACTTTACATTATAACCATATCCCTGCTGACCAAATCCGCCGAAATTGTTCAGATCCTGACGAATCTGGGACGCTGTCACCTTCATGCGGATACTCAAATCATTCGATGAGATTCTCTCTACTCCCTCCTCGAGCAATTCGCCCAAGTAACGATAGTATCTGGGTAGCCTAGAAATGACCGCTTTAGATATCTCTTTCTGTTCCACGGCTTTCTTCCACCTTTCTTTCCTATAACGTTGTCCATATGGTTTACGCAAACCTTCGGACAATCTGATAAATTTATTATAGTCATATGATAAATAATTGTCAATTTTTTTATTTCATATGAGGGATTTTACATTGTATTTCGCAAAATTTTCTGACCAGAAACAGCCATTAACCGTTCTCATTCTTGCATTGCTTCTTTATTTATATTATAATTTAAGATTGACGGTATATTTTTTAACCGAAATACATGGATACAACCACAGGAGGAATCTATGATTTTATCTTGCAGCAATATTTCAAAAGCATTCGGTACGGAGGAAATCCTCAAACACGTATCGTTTCATGTAGAAGATCACGAAAAAGCCGCCATCGTCGGCATCAACGGAGCCGGTAAATCGACTCTTTTAAAAATAATTGTCGGAGAACTCGCAGCGGACGAGGGCTCCGTGACCATCGCCAAGGGCAAAACCCTCGGTTACCTGGCACAGCACCAGGATCTGCACAGCCAGACCACCATTTATGACTCTCTTCTGGAGGTCAAACGTCCGATTCTGGAAATGGAACAGCAGATCCGCACGCTGGAACTCCAGATGAAGCACGCCGAGGGCGAAAAGCTCGAGACGATGCTCAACACTTACAGCCGCTTAAACCATGAATTTGAACTTTTAAACGGCTACGCATGGCAGAGCGAGATCACCGGTGTCTTAAAGGGACTCGGCTTTGTCGAGGAAGAATTTTCCAAACCGGTTTCCGAACTTTCAGGCGGTCAGAAAACGCGCGTCTCCCTCGGTAAGCTCCTGCTCTCCAAACCGGACATCATCCTTTTGGACGAGCCGACCAACCACCTCGACATGGAATCCATCGCGTGGCTGGAAACCTATCTGATGAACTACGCCGGGACGGTCATCATCGTCGCCCACGACCGCTATTTTCTGGACCGCGTCGTGACCAAGATCGTCGAGCTGGACGGCGGCATCGCCACCTCTTTCCAGGGCAATTACACCGCCTACAGCGAGAAAAAAGCGATCATCCGCGCCGGTGTGCTCAAGGCTTACCTAAACCAACAGCAGGAGATCCGTCATCAGGAGGAGGTTATCACCAAACTCAAATCCTTTAACCGTGAGAAATCCATCAAGCGCGCCGAGAGCCGTGAAAAAATGCTTTCCAAGATGGATCTTCTGGAAAAACCAACCGAAATCAACGACGCGATGCACATTACACTGGAACCGTGCGTCACCAGCGGAAATGACGTTCTCTCCGTCCGTGAGCTTGCCAAGAGTTTCGACGGCATGACACTCTTCACGGATCTGAACTTTGAGATAAAACGCGGCGAGCGCATCGCCATCATCGGCAACAACGGAACCGGCAAGACCACAATTCTCAAGATGATCAACGGTCTTCTGACCCCGGACAACGGCGAGATCCGGTTAGGTTCCAAGGTGCATATCGGTTACTACGATCAGGAACACCAGGTTCTGCACATGGACAAGACGCTCTTTGACGAGCTGCAGGACACCTACCCGGATATGAACAACACGCAGATCCGAAATGTGCTGGCGGCATTTCTCTTCACCGGCGACGATGTCTTTAAGCGCATCCGCGATCTGAGCGGCGGCGAACGCGGACGTGTTTCCCTGGCGAAGCTGATGCTCTCGGAGGCGAACTTCCTGATCCTCGATGAGCCGACCAACCATCTGGATATCGCCTCGAAGGAGATTCTGGAAAACGCGCTGGTTCATTATACCGGAACCGTTCTCTACGTCTCCCATGACCGATATTTCATCAACAAAACTGCGACCCGGATTCTCGATCTGACGATGGGAACACTGATTAATTATATTGGAAACTACGATTATTATCTGGAAAAGAAGGAGACGCAGGAGAAAGCCTATCTGGCTTCCGCCGCACAGGCAGCCAACCGCTCTGCAAAATCTTCCGGAGCCGGAAACACAGGGACTTCCAGCCATCTGACCGCTGCGGCAGGCGCAAATCCGACTGCTCTTTCCGGAAATGGCACTGGTACCTCTGCTGCTTCGTCCGCTTCTGCCGTGACCGCTGCAGTTCAAGCGGCAGCCAGCGCTTCCTCCGGCAAATTGGACTGGAAACAGCAGAAGGAAGAACAGACGCGGCTTCGTAAGAAACAGAATGAATTGAAACGCGTCGAGGAAGAAATCCACACCCTTGAAACCCGCGATCAGGAGATCGATGCGCTTCTCTGCGATGAGACTGTCTTTTCCGATGTTCCGCGTTTGATGGAACTGAATAAAGAGAAGGAAGAACTGAATGCAAAGTTAGAGGGATTGTATGAGAAGTGGGAGGAATTGGCAGAGTAGTGGTTACTGTTCACGCATACGTGCCCAGTAACGGAATTTGCCGCGGCTTTGCATTTACATACGGCAAATTCCTGCTGCCGCCACGTTTTCTTACGGCACTTCCGATGCCGGACCACTCTTAGCCTTTAAAGATTCATCCCCGGCCGGTCCGGCTCCGCTTCCGGCAAATTCCGGATCAGAGTTCATCTCGACTCCTTCGGCTTCGTCTGGTTTTTGTCCTTCCTGCCAGAATCCTAACTTTACGACATATTTGTATAATTCCGGACTGTTTTTTCGGATGTCAGCTCGGACATCTTTGTCACAGCAGGCGGCGAAAAAGCTGCCGAACTGCATCTCCGGCTTATCGTCAAAGTAGGATGGAAGCGGCTGCACCAGTCCACTGCCAGCCAGATACCGCTCGAAATCCGTCAGGGCACGTGAGGTTTCTTCGTCGCTTAGTTCCGACGCAGCGAACTCGCCGAATGCCATCGCAAGTCCCTGCGGTTTAGAAAATTTGATTTTCTTGTAATGCACATCTGTATCATAATTGACAAAATAGATACCCTGCTCTGTTTTCGGCGCTGAGAAGTATGCCTTATCTGTGTAGTACATCAGCTCCCAGCCTGATTCTGCAAATCGTTTGATCCACTCTCTTGGCACGCCTGCCAGTTCTTTCGTAATCTGTTCTTTTTCACTGTCCGACGGACGCCGTTTTCCCATCAAACGCACATCATGCGTCCGGTCGCGCAGTCCATTTGCATCGTAGTAGTTGAGTTCCACGTACTGATCCGCCGCCATCTGACCATTGTCAAAGAAATAATATTTATGCCCGTTTACCATCCGGTTTCCGCCGCTGAACATAACACATTTGGAATCAAACCAATACCAGGCATTTCCTGCCTGATACCAGCCGGTCGTCAGTGCCCCATCCTCGTTTGCATGATACCACTGATCCGTCTCTTCCTCATAAATCCAGCCAGTCATCATCGCGCCGCTCTCGGCGAAATAATAACGGTTTGTGCCAATTTTCCGGAGTCCCCGCTGCATATAGCTGCTTTTTCCCAGATAATACCAGTGACCATTTGATTTCAGCCAGGACGCTTTCAAAAAGCTGCCATCCGTCAGGCGATACTGCCAGTCCTCGCCGTCTCCGACCCACTCGCCCTCATACAGATACATTTCTTTATTTTTAAAACCAGCCGCGCCACTTTCTGCCGCCGATGCCTCTGTCTCCGTTATATCATTGACATTATTTTCGGTACTGAACCGGTAAACCTGATTTTCTTCCTTGCCCTGCGCCGGGGTGTCCGCAGACGCATCATTACCTGCCGCCAGCGCTGTCCCACAAACAAACAGGGATACTAAAAAGGATGCTGCCCACATAAATTTTTTCTTCCAATTCATCGTGTGCCTCCCCTTTCTTGTTCATAATTAAGCAAAAAACTGTGAACAGTTGCCACATCTCTTCTTATTTTACCGCACCGCAAATGAAAAGTATAGAAAAAAATTCTTACATCCTTTATAATAATAAAATAAAAGACAGTTCATCAAAGACAGCAATATCCAATCTGCCTTTGAAACAATATAAAAATGATTACAAATTCCAATCACTCTTTTTTATAGAGTTATAAAATTAGAAAGGATACCATATATGAAATCAAAACGCATTTTGGCGCTGACGGGTGCTGTTATCCTAATCGCTCTCTACGTCTCTTCCATCATCTTCGCCCTGATGGACAGTCCACTGGCAGAAAATCTGCTGCTGGCATCGCTGTTCTGCACGATCGTTATACCGGCGGTGCTCTATGGGTATGCGGTGGCACTGCGATATTTTAAAAAGAAAAAATAACGTTCAAAAAGCAAACGACTGTCTATTTCTAACACAATACGCAGTCGTTCGCTTCTTTCACTCTTCTATACTGACTGCCTCCGCAGTCTCCTGTCATTTTTTCATCATCCCGCCACTGTAACCGCATTCTCCCGGACATCATTAATCGCTTTCATAAGCGCTGTTCTCGTTCTCACATCAAACAGCTTTAAAAAACTAATTGGCTTATCAAACGGAGGCTTCTGCAAAACAGCCACATTCTCCATATACCCATTCTGCTCCATATGATTAATAATCTTATGAACAAAATTGATCTGCCGTTGGTTCAATGACTGATCGTTAATAAACTCTGAAAATACCACTGACCGGACGCTGTGGAGAAGTCTTATCATCCCAGAAATACGTTTCAAATCCATTCGTCGTAAACATCATCGGTCTGCGGCCAAACTTCCGCTCTAAACAGTCCGCATACAGCATAACCTGTTTCCGGCCAATATTCGGATCCTTGCTGGTGTGCTTCGCTTCCATCACCGCTGGCGCAAATAATGCATATTCTTTTGTATTCTTTAAAAATTCAAAGTTTGACATAAGATCCCCCCCCCTATTTGGAAGTATTCTTCTTTTTCTTTGGCGCTGTCAGCTCATAGCTTAACGCAAGTAAATTTTTAATCGGCTCATCCAGCCCCGCATCCCCCAGCAAAACACTGATCCACTTCTCCTTGTTCATATGGTATGCCGGAAAATATCCTTTCTGCCCCCGCAAAGAACCTATCAGCATCGGATCACTCTTTAGATTTATAACATCTATGATATTATCATCCTCCAGCCCCAGCTTACTCCCTGCAACACTCAAAATCACGCCATACCATTTATCATTATCCGCCCGACGCAGCACTGCGTTCGAATCCTTCCACGGATATTCCGCTTCCGTGCCATATTCCTGTTTTACCCATTGAAATAATTCTTCTCTTGTCATTTTGGTGAAACGCCTCGCTTTCGGTTTCAAGGTAGAATATATTTGTTATTTGCAATGTTTGTGTTTGTGTAAATGTGTTTTTATAGTGCGACATGATATTCTGTTTAAGCGACAATTTATCCTTTTACAAAAGCCACCCCAAAAGCTCTCTCTCGAACACCGCCAACGCCCGCTTCACATACTCCCTCCGCGCCGTTTCATCCACAAGTGAAACCGCACACGGATTCATCTGCTTAAAATCCGGCACTTCTGCCTCTTCGCAGTAGCGTTTTCCGTTCGGATAACACCAGGCAAACCACCAGTCCTCCGGCAGAATTATTTCCTTTTTGAGATATCTGGATGCCTCCTGCTTAAGCTCATCGGTTATATCATCTACCTGATAGCCTTTCGAAAAGCCATCCTTGGAGCTGGCTTCTTTATCAAACAGGCAAAATCCCGCAAACAAATTATGTTCTACCTCAATCCGAAACCAGAGTTCCAGACCCGCTTTTTGAAATTTTGCCTTTTTTACCACATAATTCAATCCAGGATAGGTGCTGTAACAATCATAAAATTTATCATGCTGTGAATCCTGATAGGAATAATATCCACTATCCTTTTCTAATTTCAAACCATATTTTTCTAAAATTGGCTGCATCTGCTGCTGAAATTCTTCAAACACCTGGCGAATCAGCCGCATCTTTGCCTTTTTCATTGATTTTTCAATCTCAATTCCGGCAAGAAATTTTTCCGGCGATTCGTACAATGCCTCAATCACTTTATCTGCCACTTTCTTCTCTCTTTCATCCGCTATGCTATGTACCGCATCCAAATATTGCTCCATCACTGCCCGAAATGGCTCTTTTAAATTTTGCAATTCACCTTCTAGCCACCGATAGATATCTTCTGCCCATGAAATACACTGGATTTGCCCTAATGGTAATAAATTTCCTCCGCCTTTCTTCTTCCGGCTGTACTCAGATGGCGGAGTTCCAAAACGGGTTAGATATATCAATCGGGAATTTTGTGCCATCTCAAAGTAATCCGAACACTGTCCTTCCTGTTCCCCCGCATAGATTTTTACCTCGATCGGAATCTGATACTCCGCATTCCGTATGAAAATATCAATTCTTCTCTCTTTATCAATCGGGTACTCTTTGACTACCTCCGTATGCAATAGCAATGTATCGCTTACCGGATCCATTTTCAACACATCTCGGATAAACGATTTCAGGAACCGGATTCCGCAGCCATGCATTCCCTCTGGATTCAGCAGATCGGTCAAAAAACGGCACATGATCACTTCACGGCTCTGTATCTCTAATACATCAAAAATGTTGTAAGCTGATAATTTCTTATGAAATGGTACGTTTTTACAGTTTGTATGAATTTGCGATAGTAAATCTCTATATGCTTCCATTTTTCATTCTCTGGCGATTCCCGTTTGTCTCACTTTTCATTTATAAAACGATTTCTTTTTATCTATCATACCATAAAAAACACGGTTCTCACAGACTCTATCCAAGGCATCCCTCCAACTTTCTTCACACCAAATCATACCTTATCCTGAATTATTCCCTCTTCAAAAAATCAATGACAATTACGAAAAAATCGTCCTTTCCTTGAATCCCAGAATGGACTCTTCCTATGATGGCATAAAATCTAAAAATTTAATTGACTGGCTGATTTCAGAATAAACTTTAAAAAGAATGTGCCTTTTTGTGTAATAGAGAATTCCAAGGAATTTCCTATTACACAAAAATAGCGGCGGTCTGCACTCATCATGCAGGACCGCCGCTGAAATTGATTCTATAAAGTTACTTTCTCATAATGATCTCATCACGTCCCGGACCATTGGATACCATGGTTACCGGTACGCCAAGCTCTGCCTCGATCGTCTCGATGTAGTTGCGGCACTCTGCCGGGAGATCTTCGTATTTCTTGATTCCGCGGATATCACATTTCCAGCCCGGAAGTGTCTTCAGAACCGGTTTTGCTTTCTCCAGCTTGTAGGTTACCGGGAAGTCTTTGACAACTTCGCCGTCGATCTCGTAGCCAACGCAGATCGGGATCTCGTCCAGATATCCCAGAACATCCAGAACGGTCAGAGCCACTTCGGTTGAACCCTGGATACGGCAGCCGTAACGGCTTGCTACTGCGTCGAACCAGCCCACACGTCTCGGACGTCCGGTGGTTGCACCGAACTCACCCTTATCACCGCCACGACGACGAAGCTCATCTGCCTCATCACCGAAGATCTCGCTGACAAATGCACCTGCGCCGACTGCACTGGAGTATGCCTTTACAACGGTTGTGATCTCTTTGATCTCATACGGCGGAATACCTGCGCCGATAGCGCCGTAAGCTGCCAGAGTCGAAGAAGAAGTAACCATCGGGTAAATACCGTGATCCGGGTCTTTCAGGGAACCTAACTGACCCTCAAGAAGGATGTTTTTACCCTCTTTGATCGCGTCATGCAGATATGCAGATACATCGCATACATACGGCTCTACCATCTTCTTGTATTCCATCAGCTCTGCCAGAACCTCATCCGGGTTCAGCAGCGGTTTGTGGTACAGATGCTCTAACAGGACATTCTTTGTCTCGCAGACACGCTGTACTTTATCTTTCAGAGCTGCCTCGTCCTCGAACAGTTCGCTGACCTGGAAACCAATCTTCGCGTATTTGTCAGAGTAGAACGGCGCGATACCGGACTTGGTGGAACCGAAGGACTTGCCGCCCAGACGCTCTTCCTCATACGTATCAAACAGAACATGGTACGGCATCAGGATCTGTGCGCGGTCCGATACCAGAATATGCGGCATCGGAACACCCTGAGATACCAGACTTTCCAGCTCTTTTACCAGGAATGGAATGTTTAATGCCACACCATTGCCAATGATGCTGGTTGTGTGTCCGTAAAATACACCGGACGGCAGAAGGTGAAGTGCGAAACGGCCATAATTGTTGATAATCGTATGACCTGCGTTGCTTCCTCCCTGAAAACGGATAATGATGTCGGATTCCTTAGCAAGCATATCGGTAATCTTACCCTTGCCTTCGTCTCCCCAGTTAGCTCCTACTATTGCTCGTACCATGAATTTTCCTCCCTCAGAAGAATATAAATACTTTTTGGCATGTTCGAAAAACGATCATGCCTTCTTACTGTATAATCATACACAACTTTTCTATATAAGTAAAATCAATATTATTTATAAGCTACATAATTAACACTTATACTATTGATGCTCACACATATGCCAGGCAATGTGATTTGAAAAACCGCTACTTTGCAGCTCCTATTTTTCTCATGTGGTTACCTTCGCCAGCTGCTTAAAAAGCTTCACAGCCGCTGGGGACATCCAGGCTTTCTCAGCTGCCACCAGACAAAACTCACGGGATGGCATCTCTTCGTCAAATTCCAACGCAAAAACATCCCCATTTCCAAGAGACTCCGATGCAAAATCCGACATAAGACAGCCGATTCCCAGATTCCGCTTAACAAACTGGACAATCATCTCACTGGTGGCCAGTTCAAACTCCGGCTCCAGCCGAACCCCGCGCTTTGCCAGAAACTCATCCATAAAGCGGCGCGTACTGGTATTGCGCTCCAGGAAGATGCAGGGGCAGTTCAACAGCTCTTTATATGAAAGTTTTCTGCCCTTTAACTGGGCTGCGTATTTGGGTCCGGCTATAAACACATTGCGGATCTCTCGAACCGGAAGACTCTTTACCGCCTGCTTGGTCTCAAAAGGTGTGCTGACAATACCGAAATCAATGTGTCCCTGATAGAGTGCTTCAAGGGTCTCGGGCGTCGGACCGTTTGAAACCGTCACCTTGATATTCGGATACTGCTCATGAAATTGTTCCAGATATGGAAGCAGATAAAACTGAAGTGTCATATCGCTCGCGCCAATGCGAATCTCGCCCGTTTCCAGGTCCTTCATACGCCGCAGCATCGTCTCCCCGTCCTGTATCGCATCAATTCCCCGTCTGACATACGACAGAAGCAATTCTCCCTCGCTCGTCAGCTTCACGCCGCGGGATGTCCGCAAAAAAAGGCGGCAGCCAAGCGCGGTCTCCAGTTGTCGGACCGCCTGGCTGACCGCCGGCTGGGAAATGCAGAGTGCCTCTGCGGCCGCCGTGATGCCGCCGCATTCGCACACGCTGCAAAATACCCGGTAATACTCCAGATTCACACTTCCATGTAAATCCTGTTTAGACATTAATCTCTGCTTTCACGCCCAGATCTTCTTTATTTGCATCCAGAATCGGCTGGATTACCTCTGCCAAGAACTCATCTACCTGCTCTTTTGCACGGCCGGTGTAGCGCTCCGGTTTCATCGCTGCTTTCAGGTCATCTAAGGACAGATTAAACGCCGGATCCGCTGCAATCAGCTCGAGAAGGTTGTTATCCAGACCTTTCTCTTTCACATTCTTTCCAGCTTCCATCGACAGAGTACGGATCTTCTCATGCAGTTCCTGACGGTCACCGCCTGCCTTTACTGCATCCATCATGATATTCTCGGTTGCCATGAACGGAAGCTCTGCCATCATGTGTTTCTCGATAACCTTCGGATATACAACCAGACCGTCAACGACATTCAGGTACAGATCCAGAATACCATCAATTGCAAGGAAGCCTTCCGGAACACTCAGACGCTTGTTCGCAGAATCATCCAATGTACGCTCAAACCACTGGGTAGATGCAACCAGCATCGGGTTCATCACGTCTGCCATCACGTAGTTAGCCAGGGAAGCCATACGCTCGCTTCTCATAGGATTTCTCTTATATGCCATAGCGGAGGAACCGATCTGATTCTTCTCGAAAGGCTCTTCTACTTCTTTCAGATGCTGAAGAAGACGGATATCGTTGGAGAATTTATGGGCACTCTGTGCAATACCGGCAAGAACATTTAATACACGTGTATCCTGCTTACGGGAATAGGTCTGTCCGGATACCGGATAGCAGCCATCAAAGCCCATCTTCTCCGCGATCATCTGATCTACCTTGCGGCACTTTGCATGATCCCCATCAAAGAGCTCCAGGAAGCTTGCCTGTGTACCGGTTGTTCCCTTGGAGCCAAGGAGACGTAAGGATCCAAGCACATAATCCAGATCATCCAGATCCTGCTTGAGCTCCATCATCCACAGAGTTGCACGCTTGCCGACGGTGGTCGGCTGTGCCGGCTGGAAATGGGTAAATGCCAGGGTCGGCTGTGCTTTATATTTATCAGCAAATTTAGCCAGCTCATCCAGAACACTGATCAGTTTCTTACGTACCAGCTTCAGGGCTTCTGTCATAATGATGATATCGGTGTTATCTCCTACGTAGCAGGAAGTTGCACCCAGATGGATGATTCCTTTTGCAGTCGGGCACTGTACGCCGTACGCATACACATGAGACATAACATCGTGGCGCACCAGTTTCTCACGCTCTTTAGCAACATCAAAATTGATTTCATCCTTATGTGCTTTCAATTCATCGATCTGCTCCTGCGTAATCGGAAGGCCAAGCTCCTTCTCCGTCTCTGCCAGCGCAATCCAAAGTCTTCTCCAGGTGCGGAACTTCTTGTCCGGAGAGAAAATATACTGCATCTCCTTGCTTGCATAGCGCTCGGAAAGAGGGCTTACATATCTGTCGTACATGGCTAATTTACCTCGCTTTCTTTTTTCAGGGTATGGAAAATAGTCTCTTTCGCAGCCATTTGAAGGCGTCACCGACACTTTTTCTCAATATCCTACCTGCAAATTATAATACAGGCACTTTTCAAAATCAATCACTTTTCGCTGTTCCAGCTGCGGCTCTTTCGTTCCTGGTTACTGTTCACGCATACGTGCCCAGTAACGGAATTTGCCGTAGCTCCGCATTTAAATACGGCAAATTCCTGCTGCCACCACGTTTTCTTACGGCACTTTCGGTTCCAAAAGTGCCTACCCGCAAACAGTCACTCTCCTTCTGATTCCACCCGTTCGTGCACGATTTCCAGCTCTCCGGTCTTCAGATGCAGACGGATTTTCGTGGAAGTTCCCGTTTTTTCTGTTGCTCCGTATGTTTCCCCGGCATTTTCCCGTTCAACTGTTCTCTTCTCCTGCCAGTCTGCAGGCGCTTCCTCCGCCCCATTCTCTGCTCTTTCCCCCTCCGGCAGTTCATACTCGATCACATCCATCTCTCGGATCGACCAGATCCGTTCCCGCATCTTCCATATACTCGCCAGGTACATGGATACAGCCAGTGCAAGTCCATACAGAAAATACCTCTGCCTCCGCTTCCTCCGCCAGCGGACGCGTTTCAGATAGCGGCGAATCTTCCGTTTTTGATATTTAAACAGCTTTCTGCTTTGCGGCATTGATTTTTGTGCATTTCTATGTTTCTCTGACATCTGCATTCCTCCCGCAGGTGCCTCTCCATTTTTACTATAACAAATAGAAAAAAATCTGTAAAGATGATGCGGCTCACAGGCAGGGCTTTTCCGAACTGAAAGTTGTGGTTTTTAGGCAGTTTATTTTTTCTCATGATACGCTTTTTCTGTATTCACACTCCAGATATGCTCCTTATCCGCACTTCCCGCCAGAAGGAGATCCACTGCACAAAATGCTGTCATCATCGAATGATCCATGTTATTGTAGCGATGCTGTCCATTCCGTCCGATGCAGAACAGATTTTCGATTTTATTCAACCATGCAGTCAATTCACCCATCCTGTCATAGGTGCCAAAATAAGCTGGGTATGCTTTCTTTACTTTCTCGATATGAAAATCAAGAATTTCCAGAAAACCAAATCTATAATTTATCACATAAGCCGTCAAAAGCACCCCCAGAAAGCCAGCGCTGATCGCCCAGTCTCTCTTTTTTTCTTTCATGACAACACCCAACCTTCCAGCCATTCCAGCCACTGCTCGGCAAATTCCTGTTTTACCGGATATCCAGACAGCACCGGATAGAAAAGAAGGAACGCGCCGATCACTGCTGCAAGATACAGCAACGCTGCTTTCCTGGTTCGTTTCGGATCTCTTTCCCAGAAAAAATGCAGACAATTTCCCAGCATTAAAATCTGTATCATACTGCACGCAAAATACTGATAGATAAACACGGTTCTGTGGATAAATAACCACGGAAACAGCATAGAAGCATAGGAAATGCACAGATATCCCGCTATTTTATCCTGTCGAATCTGCCACAGGTATATAGTATAAAATAGCGCCGGAATTGCCGACCACCAGATTACCGGGTTTCCAAAAGTTGAAACCACACTGATTTTACCGGACTTAAGCGACGTGTATGCATCCAGAAGCGGTCGTTTAATCCAGGCCCACTCATACCATTCAGAGGCATATGGATGTTCAAACACCGTTTTCTCATGGTAATGAAGCATAAGCTGCTGATTTTCCCACATAGTCTGGAAAACATTTCCATTTCCCATATCATTTCCATAAGAAAGATAGGATGCAACGTAAATCACTGCCGGAATCAAAATGTATGCAGCGATACAGATGACAGACAGCCCCGCCAGGTAACTTATCGCCGCCTGTCCAGACATTCCCTTTCTGGTCCGTGCCGCAGCTGTCCCATATTCCTGGAACAAAAATGTAAAAAGGAGGACTGCAATCCCCGCGCAGGCATATACCCCTGTCCACTTCGATGCCATCGCCGCTCCAGCTGCCATGCCATTTAAAATCATCAGACACACCGTTTTCCAGCTGCATCCCATTTTCAGGTCATCCAGCACCAGATACATCAGATAAAAGGTAAGCAGGATAAAAAATCCCACTATCACATCAATGGTTCCGATTCTTGACAATGTAAAGTGCATGAAATCAAAGACTATCAACAGTGCTGCAAATGAGGCAATCCATGTACTCCGGCTGATTTTCCGCATAAACGCATAGCTGACCGGCACCATCAGGATGCCAAACAGAGCGCATACACACCGCCATCCAAACGGCGTCATTCCAAATACGCGGATTCCCAGACTCATCCACCATTTTCCAAGCGGTGGGTGCGTTGTCTCATAAATTGTACGCCCTTCTACTATCTCATTTGCCGTTCTGGCATGGTAAACCTCATCAAACATACTTTGGTATTCATAGGTTGTATCCGCCGGAAACAATTCTTGCTCATCAAATGCCTCTGGATAATCATCTGCATTGGATGGAAGGATCGGATTTCCATCCGGATCCAGAAGAACGATTTCCAGAACCTCTGCACTCTCATCCATCGACACGATCCCTAGTTCGTAAGTGCGGTAATGAATTTCCACTGGATTCCAGCAGTATACAGATAACAATTCTGTCTCTTCCCCGATGGCATCCCAACCATCTCCCTCGGCATTCGGAACCGAGCATACAAAATGTCTCTTCTCCTTTCCACCCAGATAAACCTGTGCCTCTGAGATAGTCACACTTCCATCAAACCGAAGCACCATCTCATTTCCGTGGCTATCATTTTTTTCAAATTCATACGCAGTCTGCGGCGCCTTCATGCTTCCAAGATTCACAAATGCCATCACAGCAAAGAGAACTGTCAATCCTGCTGCCATACACCAGTCACGGCCGGACCAGGGCGCGCCAGTCTTTTCCGACTCTGTGTTCTTTTCACAGGATTTTATTCCCAAGCTCTTCCCGGCATCTATTTTTTCACTCCCCGTCATTCGTTTTGATACGCAGCGTGCCGCTTTTGCTTCATCCAGCTCGACTTTCGATTCAGGAATTTGACATTTTTCATGTATTATTCCAACATAAGAAGCGATTCCATATACACAGGTTCCCACACCCAGTACCGCAAAAAACATCAGCATCAGCGGATAAAATTCATCTCCCGGACTGCACTGTCCGAAGCGCTCTCCGGTGATATCCCGCGCCCAGAGTATGCCAGTTCCCGCAGCCGTGAGAAGAATTTCAATTTTTTTGAATCTTTCTATTCCAAGGCGCGCTCTGAAGCGCTCTATCCACGAACTGCCCATGAAAAGAATCAATACCGCCAGCCAGATAAAAAGCATCCGCTTTTTGCCCTGTGAAAGAACAGATAATACCGGGATCGGATTCCAGATATAAAGATACAGGCATTCCCACGCTGATTCCCGGCTTCCGTTTTTCCCGGACAAAATATATAAAAGTCCGGCTGTCACCAGATCCATTGCCATGACTTCCAGGAAGCCATGAACCTCCTGATTAGAAATGGCAAAGAATACAAAGCGCGTAATCAGATACCCGGCCGCTGCTTTCCAGCAAAGCTTTCCCGCCATCCTCCGCTTTTTCTTTTCCTCATACAGCCAGATGACAGTCAGGCACGCCGTAATGGCGATACAGTAAGCTGATTTCATTCTGGCACCTCCTTTAACGACTTTTTAAGTGCTCCATTTCAGTGGCACTCCCCTCAGACACGCCGTTTCTTTCTCATCGCTCTAACTTATATACTCCCGGGCTCCTCCCTGCACACACGCAGGAAAGAGCTCGAGAGTATATGAATCTGTTTCCATCATCCTATATGCAGGAGAGCAAAAACAAGGTTAAAATATAGATTATTGTAACTGTGAAGGTACTGAACAGTTACAGCTCATTAATGTTTGTAATCGTCCCAAATCTGAACTTGGCCGATTATTTTCACTTCGTACTCTTAGTTTCAGATTGATCACGGATCTGTTGGCTGCGTTGTTGGCTGCGGCGGCTCCGTTGTTGGCTGCGACGGCTCCGTTGTTGGCTGCGACGGCTCCGTTGTTGGCTGCGGCGGCTCCGTTGTTGTATCCCCTTCCGTCTCTTCCGGCTGGGTCGGTTTCACGGTCGACGTCGGGTTTTCGGTCGGTTCTTTCGTCGCCGGTGCATCACTCGGTACCACACTTGGCGTTTCACTTCCACCGCCGCCTCCAGAATGTCTGCGTTCTTTGGATGTTCTGGAATTCAGCTTCGGTGTATCGGCATTGGTCGTCTCTAAGATGGTCATCGTTCCGTCTTCTGCCACTTTTACCTCAAAGCTTCTCGCCGGTCTCGGCTTGCGGCCGCCGAACGATGTGCCATCGTTTTCAAACGTATAAGGAATTCCGTTGATACTGACAACACCCGTTGCCATCTCTCCACTGTCTGGTGTGCCAAAATAATAGGTTTTTCCATTGATCCAGACGACACCGCTGACCATTTCCCCCGACGCCGTACAGAAATACTGTTTGTCCCCGTCTTTTACCCAGCCGATCTGCGGTGCTCCCTGTTCATTCAGGTAATACCATTTTCCATCGATCTGCTGCCAGCCTGTCTGCACCTGTCCGTTTAGGATGTAGGCTCTTGCACTTCCTGTACCTATCCATTCGGCAAAAGCCGGTCCGGCATACAAGCCCATGATCAAAACGGCACTGAGTGCGCAGGCACCCAACTTCATCCATTTGCGTTTTCTCATCCTCATACCTCCTCGTATTTTTATTAATCGAAAAGCTGTCTTTCGTGTATTTTTTATTTTTAATTCTGGAGTTTTTCTTCTTTTTCACGATTTCAAGCTTTTCTTGTTGTATTCATCTTATCATTTGTTTTATTTTTCTACAATTCACACTGCACAAGATGTCATTTTTTTACACAAGATGTAAAAAAATGATACACTAACCTTGACAAATTGATTTTCAGAAGCTTTCATCCACAAACACAAGGGCGGGAAAAGTTCCAGAAATGAAAAACCCGGCTGTGAGTGGATAAACTTACTCACAGCCGGGGTTCCATTTTCACATCTGTATAAAATCTCTTAACCGATCACATCCGCCATATCATACCGTCCTTCCGGCTTTCCTGCCAGAAACTTAGCTGCCTGTACCGCACCCTTTGCGAAAATCGCCTTGGAGTAGGCCGTATGATTAAAGGTAATCACCTCATCCTGACCGGCGAAAATGACATCGTGTTCACCTACGATTGTGCCGCCGCGGATCGCCTGAATACCGATCTCCTTCGCATCACGTTTCTCACGTGTAGCGGAACGATCGTATTTGTAATGGTATGTATTGCCCATCGCCTCGTTGATCGAATCTGCCAGCGCAATTGCCGTACCGCTCGGAGCATCCACCTTCTGATTGTGGTGTTTCTCCAGAATCTCAATATCAAATCCAGCCGGAGCCAGAATCTGCGCTGCTTCTTTCAGAAGCTTTAAGAGCATATTGATACCAAGAGACATATTTGCAGAGCGAAGAACCGCTGTCTTCTCTGCTGTCTCTTCTACCTTTGCCAGCTGTACCTCGGAAAGTCCTGTCGTACACAGAACAACCGGCATTTTCTTCTCTGCACACCAGTCGAGAAGTTCATCGACAGCTGCTGCATTGGAAAAATCAATCACAACATCCGCTTCCACATCACAGTCCTTCAGAGAAGCAAATACTGGATAATCACTCTTCTGCTCGGTTCTCATATCAATTCCGGCAACAATCGAAATTTCCTCATCTTTTTCTGCAATTCCGGAAATAACCTGACCCATCGCACCGTTGCAGCCATGCATAATTGCTCGTACCATCTGAATCTTCCTCTTTTCCTTTTCTCTTTCCCGCCCCAAAAGCTTTGTTCTCGTTCGGAAGCGGACTACTTCTTTCTGTCATCCGTCAGCTGCGGCTGTCTCTGCCGCTTTGCGTTTTTGAAAAATGAACGAATCACTCTTTCAGGCTGATTCCGTAATTTACCAGTTCTCTTCTCAGACGATCGCGGTTTGCCGGTTCCATATCCACTAATGGTTTGCGGAACGGACCCACTTCCTCGCCCATCATGTTCATCGCTTCCTTAACCGGAATCGGGTTTACCTCGCAGAACAGCGCCTCAATCAGTGGAATTGCATCTATCTGCATCTGTCTTGCCTTCGCTACATCGCCAGCCTTGAATGCCGCGCACATATCATGTACCTGACGCGGTGCCACGTTGGATAATACGGAGATAACGCCCTTTGCGCCCAGTGCCATCATCGGAACCGTCTGGTCGTCGTTGCCGGAGTAAATATCAACTGATCCGCCTGACAGGCTTGCAATCTGTGCGATCGCGGAGAAATTGCCGCTTGCTTCTTTGACACCGACGATGTTCTCATATTCCTTGCACAGTGCCACGATCGTCTCCGGGGTGATATTGACGCCGGTACGGCTCGGTACATTGTACAGAAGGATTGGAAGATCAACTGCCTTTGCGACCTCTGAGAAATGAACCTTTAAACCCTTCTGGGTTGATTTATTGTAATACGGGGATACGAGCAGAAGTCCGTCTGCGCCTGCCTTTTTCGCTTCGGTAGACAGATATACCGCTGTCTCTGTGCAGTTGGAACCGGTTCCTGCTACAACCGGGATTCTCTTATTTACGACCTGGCATACGAAACGGATCACCTCGATGTGCTCCTCATGGCTTAATGTAGCCGCCTCGCCGGTCGTACCGCAGGCGATAATACAGTCTGTGCCGCCAGCGATCTGTTCTTCTACGATCTGCTCCAGTTTCTCATAATTTACGCTTCCATCCTCATGAAATGGCGTTACCAGCGCTACGCCTGCTCCTTCAAAAATAGACATTTTGTTTCCTCCTTATTCTTTTGCACGATGGCTGAGTTTCTATTCCAGAGTCCGTTTCTGTCCCCGCTTCAAACGAATGTTTGCAGCCTGTCGGTCCTGAGCGTACAAAAAGCTGGCACGACGGCCAGCTCTATGAATTCAAATCCAAACTCCCAGTAGCTCCCCATCTGTCGATGACAGTTACAGAATTCTTCATCCTGCACCCAGGAACTGCAGATACAGGCGCCGCAGCCCTTCGGCGTATCATCCTTTCAGCTGTCTTCTCCTGCACCTGCCGCATCCGACCGCTTACTGATAATCAACGCAACCTCTACTTGTTTTTTCTATCTTAGCATTACTTTGAATACTTGTCAACCGTTCATGCACGCATGATCGTTTGACGGCTTCAGGCATTCCAGACGCGTCACCTCGTCTGCATGCTCCTCTGCCCCAGCCGGACATACTTTTCCGGTCAGAATCAGATCGACATTCTCCTCGCGCGCTGCCAGCAGTGTTTCCAGAGCATCGTCTCCGACCAGTTTCTGATCTAACACCCCAAGAAATTCATCCAGAATCAGCATATCGCATTCGCCGGTACAGAGTACTTTTTTTGCAAAATTATACCCATTCTGGATATTGCAGAGCTCTTCCTTTTTGCCTTCTTCAGAGAGATTTTCATAATACTCATTCTGTTTTTCAAATCGGAATACTTTAAATGCCGGCTCCAGCTGTTTTAACCCATCTGCTGTCTCATGGCTCAGCACTCCCTTTAAGAATTGTATCATAATTACCTTCCGGCCGTGCATGGCTGCACTGACACCACGTCCCAGTGCCATCGCTGTTTTTCCCATCCCGGTGCCGAAGATGATATGAACTTTCCCCTTTTTCATTTCCCTCTCCTCTTTCTGTGCCTCCCGCTGCGCTGGCGCACAGACTGTCTTTCCTGATGTCTTTTTACACACAGACCTGTGTGTTTTATTTCTATCCATCCAATAATCGTTTTACGAATTCTGTAAGCTGCCTTATTCTAGCATATTTTATCTGTTTTGGCAAGCTATGGCAAAACCAGCCATTTATCATGCCCTATAGATTGCATAACCGGCTTCAAACTTTGCTGTAACATCCTAAACCTATCCTATTCTTCCACGCACTCCAGCTTGCTGACCGACACCTCGTATGCCACACGTTTCTCGCACTCTGTCTCGCTCAGCTTCTTCGTATATTCACGGCTCTGCACGCGCCCCCACACGCACACGTGGCTTCCCACGCCAAATCCGGACGCATAGCGGGCATTTCTGCCCCACGCAATACACGGTATGTAATCGGATTTTCCATACGGACGGTTGACCGCCAGCAGCATATCGGCAATCTCGCGTCCCAGCGGTGTTTTCCGGTAGATCGGCTCCTTGCAGATATAGCCTTCCAGAAAAATCTGGTTGGTTTTGGTGTAATCCGTAAATTCTTCCAGGAAATGAATCTCACGGACAAACACAGACAGCACCAGACGGTTTTTCGCGCCCTCATGACGGTTGTAGGAACGGAACTGGCCGATCGCCTCCATCGTCATTCCGCGGTAGTCTTTCGATACATCCAGAAGCCGTTCTGAAATCATGAGTGGAATCACGTCCACCTGATCGCTCAGACGGCTGACTGCCAGGTCTGCGATATAAAATCCTTCCCCGAATACTTCGTGGCTGAATGTAAATTCCGATACGACCTCACCAATCACGCTAACCTTGTTGTTTTCAATCATTTTTTCCGACATAGTATCTCTCTCCTCTTCTTTTTTGCAGTTTTTCACGGCAGGTTCTTGGAGTCCTGCTTCTTACTGTATATATGTATGAGGGGAATGACCGTTTTAGAAGAAGAAGTGAGGGGGAAATTTCGACAGGGTGGGGGACATGAATCGACAGAGGGAATGGGATCGGCAGAGGGACGGAAACGGCGGGGCGCGTCGTTTCCTGGATATCTCTCGCTTGAATATACGAAAAGGAGCAGCTGGCTTGCGCGGCTGCTCCCACTTTACGATTATTTAGCTATTTTTACGGCTGATCATCGCTCTCTTTCTCAGAGTCGGATCAAGAATCTTTTTACGGATTCGTAAGCTGGTCGGGGTGATCTCGAGAAGTTCATCGGTATCGATGTAGTCGAGGCACTGCTCCAGGCTCATGATTTTCGGCGGAACAAGGCGGAGGGCTTCATCGGCGCTGGAAGAACGGGTGTTTGTCAGCTTTTTGGTTTTGCAGACGTTTAACTCGATGTCTTCCGGTTTTGCGCTCTGTCCGACAATCATGCCGGAGTAAACTTTAACGCCCGGTCCGATGAACAGGGTTCCGCGCTCCTGGGCATTGAACAGACCGTAGGTGATGGACTCGCCTGCCTCAAATGCAATCAAGGATCCCTGTTTGCGGTAACTTAATTCGCCCTTGAACGGTGCATAGCCGTCAAAGCTGGTGTTTAAGATACCATTTCCCTTTGTATCGGTCATGAACTCGCCGCGGTAGCCGATGAGACCTCTGGACGGAATCGAGAACTCCAGTCTTGTGTATCCGCCGCCGATCGGGCTCATGCCCTGCAGCTCGCCTTTACGGCTGGTCAACTTCTGGATAACAGCACCGGTAAAGTCATCCGGTACGTCGACGTAAGCGATCTCCATCGGCTCTAATTTGCGGTTTCTCTCGTCATATTTGTAGAGTACCTCCGCCTTGCTGACTGCGAACTCAAAGCCCTCGCGGCGCATATTCTCAATCAGGACGGATAGATGCAGCTCACCACGGCCAGATACCTTGAAGCAGTCAGCGGAGTCTGTCTCCTCTACACGCAGGCTGACATCGGTATTCAGCTCCCGCATCAGACGCTCGCGGATGTGGCGGGAAGTGATGAATTTACCTTCCTGACCTGCCAACGGGCTGTCGTTTACCATGAAATCCATGGAAATGGTCGGCTCAGAAATCTTCTGGAACGGAATTGCCTCCGGTTTCTCCGGTGAACACAGGGTATCACCGATGTGGATATCTGCGATACCGGAAATCGCTACGATCGAACCGATCTTTGCTTCCTGTACTTCTACTTTATTCAGACCTTCAAACTCATAGAGCTTACCGATCTTAACTTTGCGGAACTTGTCCGGCTCATGATGGTTGACGATGACGCAGTCCTGATTTACTTTCAGGTAACCGTTGTCGATCTTACCAACGCCGATACGCCCTACATACTCGTTGTAATCAATCGTACTGATCAGAACCTGTGTCTCTGCATCCGGATCTCCCTCCGGCGCCGGGATGTAATCCAGAATGGTCTGGAACAGTGGCTTCATATCCACATTCGGATCGTCCAGGTTCTTCTTTGCATATCCAGAACGTGCAGATGCATACAAGAACGGGCAGTCAAGCTGCTCGTCGGATGCATCCAGATCCATCAGAAGTTCGAGAACCTCGTCCACAACCTCCTCCGGACGTGCTTCCGGACGGTCAATCTTATTGATACATACGATAACCGGCAGATCCAGTTCCAGTGCTTTACGCAGAACGAATTTGGTCTGCGGCATCGCGCCCTCATATGCGTCTACCAGAAGGATAACGCCGTTTACCATCTTAAGAACACGCTCTACCTCGCCGCCGAAGTCCGCATGTCCTGGTGTATCGATAATGTTGATCTTGGTGCCGTTGTAATTAACAGCCGTATTCTTGGACAGAATCGTGATACCTCTCTCACGCTCAATATCGTTAGAGTCCATGACACGATCGACTACTTCCTGATTGGCACGGAATACACCGCTCTGGCGAAGCAGCTGGTCTACCAGCGTCGTTTTACCGTGGTCAACGTGAGCGATAATTGCAACGTTTCTGACATCTTCCCGTTTCATTTTCATATCTGCTTACTCTCTTTTCTTATGATGATTCATTACATGTACTAATTAATAATTATTTTCTGTCACAGACAAGCATCCTGCCGTTTCGTCTTTGGCAAAGGATCCGCCCACAAAATAATACAGCTTGTTATTTTAGCATTTTTTTATCCATTATTCAATCTTTTTTTACAATAAAATGATTTTTCCGTCATCCATGCCAAAATAAACTTCATCCAGTTTTTCGATCCGGCATCTTCCATTTGTGCCCTCTATGAGCTTCTTCTCCGCTGCTCCCGCCTGGTCAAACGGCACCAGGATCGTCAGATCCACGCCCTCGCCGTACTCGCTGTCCAGAATCGGCAGCTCTGCTTCTGCCAAAATGTACTGCACCTTTCCAAGCCCGCTGTAGTCTGTCCCGACCTTCCATTTGCGAGCCAGGCATTTTTCCAGAACCACACAGTTTTTAAGACCTTCCTGGACCGCGCCGCCGTATGCCCGCACCAGTCCGCCGGTTCCTAAAAGTGTCCCGCCAAAGTACCGGGTCACGACCGCACAGACATTGTGAAGCTCACGTCCCAGCAGCACATCCAGCATCGGGCGTCCCGCCGTCTGCGCCGGTTCGCCGTCGTCGCTGCAGCGCGCCACCTCGTTATTTTCTCCGATCGTAAATGCCGAACAATGATGTCTCGCATCCCAATATTTCTTCTTGACTTCCGCAATAAATGCCGTCGCCTCTTCTTCCGATTCCACCGGGCGGATCTCCGCGATAAAGCGGGACTTCTTCTCCACAATCTCGCCCTCGCCGCCCTGATAGATGATTTTATAGCGCTCTTTCATCTTTTCCTCCATCTATGAACAACGCATCCTTAAAACGGATGTTTTTTCACTTCTTTAAACGCTTGTAAACCTTAGTTGCTGTTCACGCATACGTGCCCAGTAACAAACCTTATCTTTTATGATACCGTAAAAAAAACTTCATGACAATAGTATTTATTTATCCCATGAATTTTGATATAATTGGAAATACTGTATTTATTAATAGAACGAACCACTACGAACCCAAAGGAGGTTCTCATGAATTACGGTGTAAAAGCAACCAAGAAACGGATCCGGGCAGCCAATTCCCGGAAGAAGAAATACGCCAACCGGCTGTTTCTGACCTTCTTCAAGACTGCCTTTGTTCTTGTTCTGTTTCTCTGCGTGACGGGTGTCAGCACCTTTATCGGCATGTTTAAAGGCATTCTGGACAGTTCGCCGGACTTCAACCCGGACAGCTTCACTCCAAGCGGATATTTTTCTACTATATATAATAGCGCCGGGGAAGTGACCGACACGCTGGTCGGTTCCAACTCGAACCGAATTGAAGCATCCTACGAGGATTTTCCTCAGGATCTGATCGACGCATTCGTCTCCATCGAGGACTCGCGTTTCTGGCAGCACAGCGGTATCGATCTGCGCTCCATTTCACGCGCCGTGGTCGGTGTCCTGACAAATAATTATAAAGGCGGCGCCAGCACCCTGACCCAGCAGCTCATCAAAAATACCGTCTTCAACGGCGGTATGGAGACCAGCAAAGGTTCCAAAATCGAACGAAAAATCCAGGAACAATATCTGGCGCTGCAGCTGACAAAAAACGTCGATCGGAAGGTCATTTTAACGAACTATTTAAATACGATCAACCTCGGCAGCAATACGCTGGGCGTCAAAGCAGCGGCGCTGCGCTATTTTAATAAGAACGTCTCCGATCTGACTCTTTCTGAGTGCGCGGTCATCGCCGGTATCACACAGAATCCGTCAAAGCTGAATCCGATCAGCGGCGCGGAGGCAAATGCCGCCCGGCGCAAGGTCATTTTACAGGCAATGTATGAGCAGGGCTATATCACAAAAGAAGAACAGGAGGAAGCACTGGCGGACGACGTCTACGCCCGTATCCAGAATGTCGACACGGCGCTCAAGGAAAATGAGACACCGTACTCCTATTACACGGACGAGCTGATCAGCCAGGTCACCGAAGCACTCAAAGAGCAGCTCGGCTATACTGACACGCAGGCGTCCAATCTTCTGTTCAGCGGCGGACTGCAGATTTATACCCCGCAGGATCCGCAGATTCAGGCAATCGTCGATGAGGAAGTCAACAATCCTGCCAACTACGACGCGGCTCGCTATTCGGTTGAATACCGCCTTTCCCTGACCCATCCAGACGGGGAAACGCAGCATTATTCACAGGAAACTCTGAAAACATGGATCCAGCAGGTCAAGGGACAAAGCGGTTTTGACGGGCTGTTTAATTCCGAGGAAGAGGCGCAGACGGCGATCGATGAGTACCGCACCGCCCTCACGCAGGACGGAAGCACCGTTCTCGGTGAATCAGTTACCATGATTTTAGAGCCGCAGACCTCGTTCGTCCTGATCGAACAGTCCACCGGCTATGTCAAGGCAATCAACGGCGGACGCGGACAGAAGACGGCAAACCGCACCTTAAACCGTGCGACCGACTCCCTGCGGCAGCCAGGATCGACCTTCAAGGTCATTTCCTCCTTTGCCCCGGCATTGGATGCCTGCGGCGCGACCCTATCAACTGTTTACTATGACGGACCATACTCTTCCGGTGAAAAAGAGTTCCGAAACTGGTGGGGCAGCGATTACAAGGGCTATCACACGATCCGCGACGGCATTACCTATTCCATGAACATCGTCGCCCTGCGCTGCATGGCGGACACGGTAACGCCGCAGCTCGGTGTCGAATATGCTGAACGGCTGGGAATCACTTCCCTCGTAAGCCAGGATCAGACTCTCTCGACAGCACTCGGCGGTCTGACAAAGGGCGTCAGCAACCTGGAACTGACAAATGCATTTGCGGCGATCGCCAACGGCGGCACCTACACGAAGCCTATCTTCTTTACTAAGATCCTGGATCGCAACGGAAAGATACTGATCGACAATGAACCGGAGACGCGGCAGGCGCTCAAAGACTCTACCGCCTATCTTTTAACCAGCGCGATGCAGGATGTTATGCAGAGCAATACAATGTATACGCGTTCCGGTTCCGGGGTTAAATCGACCGGTACGACAGCGGCGATTCCCAATATGAGCTGCGCCGGAAAGAGCGGTACGACCACCAGCAACGTCGACGTCTGGTTTGTAGGCTTTACGCCGTACTACACTGCCGGTATCTGGGGCGGGTGCGACAATAACCAGCCATTAAAAGGCGGCACCGTTTCAAACGGCGGTACCAGTTACCACAAGCGCATCTGGCGAAATATCATGACACGTGTCCATGAGAGCTTAAGCGACCCCGGATTTACGGTTCCGGACAGCATTGAAACTGCTGAAGTATGCCGCAAATCCGGCAAGCTTCCGGTTTCCGGCGTCTGCAGCAGTGACCCGCGCGGAACGGCCGTCTACACTGAATATTTCGCGAAGGGCACGGTTCCGACCGAGACCTGCGATCACCACACCCGCGTGACGATCTGCTCCGCCTCCGGCGGCATCTCGACTGCCTTCTGCCCGACGAACCAGCAGATTTCCAAGACAGTTATGGTCGTTCCGGAAGACGGCGGAGAAACGGACGATTCCCGCTTCTCCATGCCGGGCGAGTGCAAGATTCACAATGGTTCGTCCACGATCATCCATCCTTCTGAGAGCGCCGATTTCTCAGCTCCGGGCTACAGCCCCGATTCAGATAATCTATCGGCTCCGATCCACTCTGTGGTTCCACGCCCGATGACGGGAAGTGGACGGAATGGAAATAATATTCCGATTGTCCCAGCGAATCCGGAGCATTAACAGCAAAATAATATATCTGCAAAAAGCTGCTGTAAAAAGTGACATTCATATGCCTCTTTTACAGCAGCTTTTTATTTCCTCAACTTGATTTTCTTTTGCTTTGCTTTCTTTTACTTTTCCTTTTTTCGTCTTCTCTCTAATCCTTCATCTTGGGTTTGCAAATCAGCGACGACAGATAGCCGAAGATCAACGCCCCGGAAATCCCCGCCGCACCCGCCGTGAATCCGCCGGTGAACAGCCCCAGAACCCCATCCTTATCTATTCCATCCCGCACACCCTTCCAGAGCGTATTCCCAAACCCCAGCAGCGGCACTGTTGCCCCGGAACCCGCCCATTTGGCATACGGTTCGTACAATCCGATCGCACCGAGAATCGAGCCACATACCACCAAAAGTACCATGATCCGCCCCGGCATGAGTTTCGTTTTATCCATCAGAATCTGCACGGCGGCACAGAGGAGTCCGCCGGTCACAAATGCTTTGATATAGTCCATTTTTTTGCTCCCTCTCTAAAGTTTCTTGCAAATACCTATCATTCACCGAACGATTCTTTTCCCTCAAGCACCACTCCATGGGCAATCCCCGGCACATTCTGCCCCTCATTAAAGCTGATCTGGGACAGCAGCGCCCCGGTCGGCACAAACAGGACGCGTTTCCACTCACCCACCTGTATTTTCGGAAGAATATAGCCGCACAGCACCGCCGCCGAGCAACCACAGCCGCTCCCGCCCGAATGGGTATCCTGCGTCTTCGGGTCAAACATTTCGATCCCGCAGTCCATATGGATGCTGGAAATATCCTGTCCTGCCTCGCGCATAAAATCAAGCAGGATTTCCTTCCCCACCATTCCCAGATCGCCAGTGATGATCCGGTCATAGTCAGATGGTTTCCGGTTAAAATCACGGAAATTCTGCAAGATTGTGTCTACCGCCGCCACCGCCATTGCCGCCCCCATGTTCATGGAATCGCGCATCTGCATATCGACGATCTTTCCGGGGGTGGCAGCTGGGATACAAGGTTGAAATTTGGGATGCAATTTTTCCTGTCCAGCATTTTTCAGTGATTCTGACGCATTTTCTTTCGCTCTGCGCCCATTTTTCCCTTCATTTTTCTCATTTCCCTCGATCATCACACACCCGCACCCGGTCACCGTCCAGGTTGTGGACTGCGGTCTCTGATTCCCATACGCCAGCGGAAACCGGAACTGCCGTTCTGCCGAGGCAAAATGGCTCGACGCCAGCGCCAGAACCCGGTCCGCATAGCCAGCCCCTGCTGCCATCGCCCCCAGAATCATCGCCTCTCCCATCGTCGAGCAGGCGCCGTAAAGCCCGAAAAACGGGATATCAAACGACTCCACACCAAACGAGGTCGCCACAATCTGTCCCAACAGGTCTCCCGCAAACAGGCAATTCACATCCGCCGCCTGTCTGCCCGCCTTATCCAGACATTTCTGCACCGTCTGGCGCTGCAATTCACTCTCCGCCTCCTCCCACGACTTTTTCCCAAACGTCGGATCCGGCTCCACCCGGTCAAAAAAACTTGCCAGCGGTCCCTCGCCTTCCGTCTGCCCCACGATCGATGCCGCCGATGTGATGATGGGCGGATGCTCAAACTGGATGCTTGATTTACCTGCCTGCATAAAATTCCTCCTGAAACATAAAAACATTGTCAAAAATATACTGTTCAAACTTTCGCTACAATCTCAGTATTTACACAAACATACATTTTTATGTTCTCTAGTAATCTGCATTCCTCGCAGGCTTCATTCACCCGTTTTTACCATATTATTAATACTACACCGCCGCCAGTTTCTCTCTCAGCTCCTGCGGGTCCTGGGACGCATCGACTGCCGTCTGCGGTGTGATCACGCCCTCTTTCGCCATACGGATCAGAAAATTATCCATCGTAATAGAGCCCTCTTTTGCACTAGAAAGCAGATAGCTCTGCATCTGCGGTGTTTTTCCATCACGGATCAGATTCCGGATCGCCGGCGTGAGCATCATAAGCTCACAAGCTGCCGCCCTGCCCTGGCCGCCCGCCCTCGGCACCAGCTGCTGCGACAGCACCGCCCGCAGCGTCATCGAGAGCTGCATCCGGATCTGCGGCTGTTTATCCTCTGGAAAAACACCCACAATCCGGTCAATGCTGTCGATTGCCGAATTGGTATGAATGGTGGAAAAAACAAGATGTCCCGTCTCCGCCGCCATCAGCGCCGTCTCGATCGTCGCCGGATCACGCATTTCTCCAATCAGAATAACATCCGGATCCTCACGGAGCGCCGCATAAAGCCCTTTATCATAGCTCTCTACGTCCACGCCCACCTCGCGCTGGTTGATGATCGCCTGCGCCGGTTCATAGACATACTCGATCGGATCTTCCAGCGTAATCATATGGAGCGGACGATTCTGGTTGATCTCATTTAAAATTGCCGCCAGCGTCGTTGACTTGCCGCTTCCCGTCTCGCCGGTTACCAGAATAATGCCTTTATTCCAGCTTGAAAACTGATTCACTGCTTCCGGAAGCCCCAGCTCCGACAGGTTCGGAATCGTACTGCCCAGAAGACGGATCGCCGCAGAGAGCGCGCCCTGCTGCCGGAACAGATTCACACGGAGACGCCGTCCCGCAAACGAAGCACTAAAATCCAGCTGTCCGATCGCCTCGATCTGATCGGCCGCATTGCCTGCCAGCTGGCGTCCATATTCCTCACAATCCTCACGCGTCAGCCCGCCATCCGTCAGCGTCTCGATTCTGCCGTCAATTCTGCATTTTGGCGGCAGCCCTGCAATCAGATGCACATCCGATGCCCTTTTTTCAGCTGCCAGCGCGATTAATTCCTCGATTCCATACATACCATCTGTCTCCTCTTCTCTTTCTGCACCATTTACAGCGCCAGCAGCGTCCGGATCACCTCGTCTACCGTCGAAACACCCTCTTCTACCAGCTTCTGCGCGTGTTCCAGCATCGGAACATACTGGCTCGCTCTTCTGGCTGCCTCTAAGAAACGTGTCCGGTCAGCTCCTTCCAGAATGCACCGGCGCAGCTCCTCCTGAATCAGCATTACCTCAAACACACCGATTCTGCCCCGGTATCCCGAATGGAAGCACTGATCGCATCCGGCTCCCTGCCAGTATAATTTTCCAGGGTTCTCCGGGATTCCTGCCATCTCAAGCGCTTTTTTCGGCGGCTGAATCTGAGTTTTGCAGTTCGGACAGATTTTTCTCAGCAGCCGCTGGGAAATAACGCCTCGCAGTCCCGCCGCGATCAGGTATGGCGCCACGCCCATATCTCGCAGACGGTCAATCGCCGAGATCGCATCTTCCGTATGAATCGTGGTGATAACGAGATGTCCCGTCATTGCCGCACGCATCGCGATCTCTGCCGTCTCACCGTCACGGATCTCGCCGACGCAGATGATATCCGGATCCTGACGCAGGACTGAGCGCAGACCCGATGCAAAAGTCAGCCCCACTTTTTCATTGATCTGCACCTGTGTCGCGCCTTTGATATGGTATTCCACCGGATCCTCCAGTGTAATCAGGTTGGTCCGATCCGAAAGAAGTTCGCGGATCAGCGTATACATCGTCGAAGATTTACCTGAACCAGTCGGTCCTACAATCATGATAACTCCGGAAGTAAGCCCTAAAAGTGTATCAATCTTTGCATCCTCCACTGCCGGAATACCGATACCGCGGCGGTTCAGCGTCTCCTCATTTCGTTTCAAAATACGGATAACCACTTTTTCTCCATACAGGGTCGGAAGGGTGGATATACGCATATCAATATCTTTTCCTCTTAAATGCATCACCGCACGACCATCCTGCGGAATTCTTTTTTCGACAATATCGAGCTGGGACATGATTTTAAGCCTCGAAATGACCGAATCCTTGAGTTCCGACGGGATCGTCATGATCCGGTGAAGCTGCCCGTCGATACGCATCCTGACGACCATCTCCTCCTCCGTCGGCTCAAAATGGATATCCGAAGCATTTTCCGAAATGGCGCGCTCAATAATCGAATTGACCAGGCGGATCATCGGCGTCACATTTTCCTGTCCTTCTCTTGCCGCCGTCTGCCCCTGACGCACCTCTTGTGCCGCTGCCGTCTCTGCCTGCATCTGCGCCATCGCTTCTGCCGCTCCCTCGTTGCCATACAAAATATTGATCGCACGCTTCACCGCCGGTTCAGAGGCAATCATCGGCACAATTTTCTTTTTGGAAGTATGCTGTGCTTCCTCAATCGCCATGAAGTTCAGCGGATCCGCCATTGCCAGATAGAGCTGGTCTTTGGAAATACGCACCGGTACGATCGTCATTTTCTTTGCCAGGTTTTTCGGCACAAAACGCGACAGTTCCGGGCTGATATCGACCCGCGTCAAATCAATATAGTCAATGCCCAGCTGCATGCGAAGCGCATCGATCAGCTGACCTTCCGTGATATAATGATGCTTGATCAGCGTTGTTCCCAGACGTTCTTTCTCCTTCGCCTGATAGTCAAGCGCCTCTTTAAGCTGCCCTTCTGTGATCAGTCCCAGCTCCAAAAGCATGTCTCCCAATCGCTTTGTACGCATTCTCTCTACCTCCCTATAAATATGGATCTGGTTATTCAGCCATTTTACTGCGGAAATCCCGGATCCGGTCAAAGCAGTCCCGATCCATCTCGATCGCCGTCTGATTTCCAGTCGTCACAATCCACGCTTCTTCCAAAAGCCGCCGGATGATCCGCGCCGCCTCTTTCTGATCCTCTGCGGTCGTCTTACGGATCTCCTCTGTCCAACGACGGATCTGTACAATATCCAGGCCATTGTACGCATACTGCATCGCTGCCATCCGCCGTCCCAGGCATCCGCACGGCGCCGTCGCATTGCCGTAACTGCTTAAAATATAGCCATTCCGATCTGCCTCCGAAAGCTGCAGTTTTTCCAATACACCCGCTGCCGCCCGGATCGCCTCGATCGTCTCACTGACCTTCGGATCCCGGTATGTACTCGCCACGATCCGGTCCATCGTCGGCGTAAATGCAAACGACGCGCTGTAGGCGCCGCCTTGAAAACGGAGCTGCGGCACAAAATACCGGTCATCCAGCGCATTTACATACGGAAGAATCCGCCCGGAAAATCCATCTACAGCGCTCAGCTCTGCCGAAAAGACGGTATACTGGCTGGAGCTCTCCACAATTACCGCCTCCCTGCGCGCCGGAACCGGGAAAGTATACCCAGCATTTTCCCCTCTGTTTTCCGTTTTATTCTCATGGTCTGGCATCTGTTCTCCCCGCAGATTTCCCAGAATCCGCCCTGCACAGTTCCGCATCCATTCCAGATTTTCCCTCGGTGCAACATGAAGGATCGTCACCGCTGTTCCATGCAGGATGCGGTCGCGCACCTCCTCCATCTTCTCTGCCAGCTGGAAGATCGCTGCATCCTCCTGTTCCAGTCGCCCGCGCAGTTTTTTCAAAAACTCATAAAACGCCTGTCCGCCGACATATTCCTGATACCGCGTATTGATGCTATAGCCAGATGCCGCCAGACGCACCGCCAGCGAATACGCATCACTGCGCGACTCATCACAGGACGGAATCGTCTCATCCAGTGCCTGAAGAACCGCATTCTTATCTCTCCACAGTGGATGTGATAAGAGTTCCAACAGGACATACAGGCTCTCTTCATAATCCTCCGCCATCCCATACCAGCTGACCGCCAGCGTCGGATGGCTGTTTCGTCCCGCCCGAACCTCCGGATGTCCCTCATTCATGGAAAAATCATGCAGATAGCGCTCAATCTGATTTTCCTTTTCCATTCTGCCATACCGGGCATTTTCAAGCTCTGAAACAAACATTGTATATAAAGGAATGTAAAAACGGTCCTCTTCCGGCACGCCGCTCAAATCCAGGTATAAACGGTTATAGCTGATCGCTTCCAGATCCGACGGCGATTCATAGACCGAAATCCCATTTATCTCATATATCTGATATTCCGGCGTCTCTTCCGGCGGCGGAAGCTCATCGACCCGGATCATAAAATCCGCATTCGAACACTCCGACGCATTCCACGCATCAAAATCCAGGGTTTTCGCAATCAGCGCATCCAGCTCTGCCTCGCTCATCTCCGCCTTCATCTGCGCCAGATACGCGTCGCGCTCCTGCTCCATCGCCTCTGCCATCCCCGGCGTCGGAACCGTCGTGACAAGAACCCGCCGCTTCGCCGCGCCAAGCTCTGCCGCAAACCGGCGAATCTCCGCCTGTGCCGTCCCTGCATCCAGAGAATCATAGGCTGCCGCCTCATCCGCATACACATCTGCATCGCCCGTCAGTGCCCATTTCAGGCTGACTTCCGGCACGATCGAATCCGCAAATACATCCGTATCTTCGCCTGCCGTATAATCATGTATCGCCCGCGCCTTGAGCGCCGTCTCCACCACTGACGGGTCGATCCCGCGCTCCTGCATCTCGCACAATGTCTCATCCGACACCTGCCGGAACCGTTCTGCATCCTTCGGACTGCTGTCTGTCATTTCGAAAACAAAAAATGGCTTTTCTGCCTCCATCATCACCGATGCGCTCGCATCACAATGGATGCCCGCCGTCCGCAGCTTTTCCCTGAAAACCGATCCATCCACATTCATCATTCCCGCAATGATGCTGTACTGGATCAGCTTTTCCCATGAAATGCCGCTCAGATCCATCGCATACGATACCACCGCCGCATTCTCCGATGCGTCTCCCCGGTAAGCAGGACTGGGAACGGTTGCCTGACGGAAGAATGATTCTCCCCCATTTTCCAAACTATCTGGCTCGGGGCTGTAAAACGCACTCATCCCTATATTCTGCATTTCCTGTTTTTCCTGTCGCCCGCTGCCTGACTGGAAACTCCATCCGTCTTCTTTTCCATAGCTTTTCTTTGCATCACACAGATACTCTTTATCCAGGAATGCCAGAAACCGTTTCCAGTCCAGATCCCCATACAACAAAATCAGAGCATTATCGAACCGATAAAATCGATCATACATCTCCATCGTATGTTCATACGTCAGATCCTTATAAAAACGGTGCGCCTGTCCATTCGCATTTGCCGCCGTCTCCCCCGGATACAGCGCCCGCAAAACATTCCGCAGTGCCTCATTATCTGTATCATTCAGCATGCCGAAATCCTCGCTGTACACCGTTCCTGCCAGCGTAATCGGGCTTTTGCGGTCGCGCAGCTCATAGCGGACCGCTTCACGGTCAAAAAAGCGGCGTTCCCGCCGGATTCCCGGCGCTTTCATGCAGCTTAAATACACATCTGCCATCTTAAGCAGCTGTTCCTCGCTCTGGCTGCACACCGGATATGCCGTAAATGGTATATAGGTAAATGCATTTACAAATGTGTGGTATGTCTTGCTGCAAAGATCAAAAAAAATATCCTTACTCGGATATTTATCAGAGGAAGCAAGTACCGAATGCTCAAACACATGATTCGTGTCCGTCTCATCCAGATGCGGTGTCCGATAGGAAATCGAGAATCCCCGGTTTGTATCTTTATTTCTGATATAAAACAGGGACGCCCCGCTTTTCTCATGTTCAAAATACAGTGTCTGCGCTCCCAGCGCCTGCAGTTTTCCCACCTGTTTCAATGTAAAACCTGCTGTCTGAAATCCCGGCTGCAGTCTCCCATCTGCCGCCCTCCACTGCTTTGTACCTGCCATTCTTTTATCATGCCTCCTGCCATCATTCGTCTGCTGTCTTTTCTCTATATCTATTATACAAAAGCACGTCCTATATTTCCATAGAAAAAAGCACATCCGGTTCACTCTGTGTTCCGGATGTGCTTCTCTGATTCATAAATCTCTTATTTATTCTTTCCGCAGCACTTCTTGTATTTCTTACCGCTTCCGCATGGACACGGATCGTTCGGGTAAATCTTATGTGTATTGCGGACTGTGCCAGATGCCTTCTGCTCGCGGTACAGCTCTGTTCTTCTCTCCTCAGTCAGGATTGCATCCCACTGCGGAAGCTCATACAGCCAGGTAGCCTTTGCCTCTACCATGTTGTAATATAACTTCTCCGGGTCGATCTCGATCTTAACCTTGGTATCCTCATCCATGGTCTCGATCGGGTTCTCATAGCCCTTTAAGCTCTCATTGATTCCATCCAGGAAACCGGTCATGATCATAACTTCGGTATCATACTTCTCAGCCAGTTCCTTAACGGTACCTTCTATAACCTCAGTCGGGTTTGTAAGAATCTGCTCGTAAATGCCTTTCTCAATCGTAAAATATCCAGACCAGAGTTCCTCTTTCTTTTTATCATCCAGCCCGTCACCATATGCCAGATTGCGCCAATTTTCTAACAGTGTCATCGGTAATTCCTTCCTTTTTTCGTTCTTTCATTACTATAATAACATAGTATATTTAAGTATATAACAAGTTGGGGGGATTTGCAAGGAGGAAAACTGGCATCTGCCTATTTTTATTACTGTTCACGCATACGTGCCCAGTAACGGAATTTGCCGTAGCTTCGCATTTAAATACGGCAAATTCCTGCTGCCACCACGTTTTCTTACGGCACTTTCGGTTTCAAAAGTACCTACCCGTAAACGTAACCTATTTTTCAAGTTTTTCGCTGATCACACAGCATCTTTTTTTGCAAAAGGCAATTCCATATAACCGTATGTCCCTCCGGTCATCATTCAGGAGATATTCCTGATAACGGCGATCTCGGATCTGATTCATTGCTTTCCTGCACGCTATCCTCATCTCATCAAAGTTTTTTGTGTATTTTAATTCTGCAACAATTCCAGCATCCGGATTATCGGTCTCTACAATGATATCCGCAAAGCCATCTCCGGCTTCGACATTTGATTTTACAAGCCAGTCTGCGTTCCCTGTAAGAATCCCGACAAGAAGGTTATGATAGGAGCTTTCCTTTTCTTCCTTCCTTGCCTTTGTATCAAAAACGCTGATGGAATTACTGAGCACCCGATTTAAATATTGCTCTATTCCTTCAGTATCCCCTCCTTCAAAGGCTTTCCAGAATGCAGTCAGGCGTTCTGTGTTAGTGAAGATCGATTTCTTAAACCACTCGTTTATCTGAAGCCGAAAGACCTCGCGCACCTCCCGATTCGGAATAATCAAGCGGTAAGCGCCCTTCTCCGTCCTTCCGGTCTGTGTCAGATATCCGGTCGTAAAAAGTACGCTCCAAAGATTTTCGATGCTCTGATCAATCTCCTCATAGGTAAGATCCAGACGAAGCTCTTTTTCAATCGCTTCGCCGTTAATCAAACGTTCTATTTCATTTTTCGTTGTCTTATTTGCCTTATCAATAAAACGCTTTACCAGATCGTTTCCGCTCGTATTGATCCAATACGCTTCTGGTCTTGCTTCCGGATCATCCTTTACACGATCCACAAAGTTTACAACATCCCACGGGCAGTATACGTCGGCTTTTCCGAAGCGATATCCATCATACCATTCTTTTACTTCCGCAAACCTATCTTCCAGATGATAGTCTGAAAGCAGCTTTCGAACCTCTGTATCAGTAAAGCCAAATTGCTCATCAAATCGTGTATCTGTGATCGATAGGATCTTAAAATTGTTGAGTCCGGTGAAGATGCTTTCTTTCGAGACACGAAGGCAGCCCGTCAACACTGCGAAGTTAAGCGAATCGTTTGTCTTTAATGCTTCTCCAAGCAGTCCACGGGTAAAATAGATCATTTCCTTGTAATAACCATGCTGAAATGCTTTATCCAGTGGTACATCGTACTCATCAATCAGAATGACCGTCTTTTTACCATAATGTTTATATAATAGATCGGACAATGTTTTTATGGAAGAAATGACAATATCCACGTCTTCAGGCTGATCCTTCATGTCAAGAAGCTGATGATACTTTTTTTTATCCAAATCAAGAAGTCTTTCGCTGTCCTTTAGATAATAAAACCGTTCCGCTTCTCTTCTTATCAGCTGAATGCATCTTCGCTTTGCCTCTGAAAAGTTCAAGCCCTCTACTCCCTTTAAGGAGAGAAAGATAACCGGATATTTTCCCAGATGCTGCTCACATAATGTCTGCTTCTCCGAAATATAGAGTCCATCGAAGAGCGATGAATCCGTTCCAATCTCAAAAAAGCACTTCAGCATACTCATATTAAGGGTCTTACCAAAGCGACGCGGACGTGTAAACAGATTCACTTCTCCCCAATTTAAAAACAATTGTTCAATCAATTCTGTTTTATCGATATAATAAAAGCCATTTCGACGGATCTTTTCAAAACCATCAATCCCTACCGGAAGTTTTAATTCATTCATAAGCGAGCCTCCCGTGCTATTTTCTGGTTTTTATTATCTCATATTTCTTTGTAAAAATAAAGGTGGAATGGTTAGGGATGCTCAAACAACTTTAATCGTTCACAAAAAATCATTCTAATTCACTTTTCATCTTTTCAATCATCTGCAGCCGAAATTCATACGCCTGCCGTTCTTTCTCAACCAAAGTTGATAAAACTGCTCCCGAAAAGAATGATACAATCGAAGTAAAAATCAAAATTCCCGATGAAACAAATATAAACGGATGTTTAACCTTTCCCACCTGTATATCATGTAGGATCTCCGGAATAAGCAGTCCCATTGAAACCAGCATCAAAACAGTCGATATCCGACCAAAAAATCCAAACGGACGATAATTCTTATAGAGACGTCCTATCGTCTTCAAGACCTTAAATCCATCTGAATATGTATTTAATTTTGATTCACTGCCAGACGGTCTGTCTCGATATTCGATAACTACATTCTCAATCCGCATATTTTTTTCAACTGCATGAATGGTCATCTCCGTTTCTATCTCAAATCCCTTCGATAGCACAGGAAAGCTTTTAACAAAAAGAAAACTAAAAGCCCGATAACCCGTCATAATATCCCGGATATCAGTATGAAACAAGCGATTTACGCTAGCTCTCACCAGCGTATTTCCAAAATTATGGAACGGTCTTTTGTTCTCATTAAAATAAGTAGATGAAAGCCTGTCCCCCACTACCATATCAGCATTTTTTTCAAGAACCAGATTCGCCATCTTTCTTCCGTATTCAGCAGGATACGTGTCGTCTCCATCTACCATGATATAGCACTCCGCATCAATCTCCCGAAACATACGCCGGATTACATTTCCTTTCCCCTGTGCGTATTCATGACGGACGATTGCGCCCGCATTTTGAGCCAGTTCGGCTGTCTTATCATTTGAATTGTTGTCGTACACATAAATAACCGCTTCTGGAAGTTCAGTTTTCCAATCTTTCACGACTTTTTCAATTGTTTTTTCCTCGTTGTAGCATGGAATCAGTACTGCTATCTTATCCATTTTATGTATATTCCTTTCACTTATCATTCAAAATCTGTGTTCCTGCATTATTCATTTTTATCCAACGATATTTCTTATCAATCAATCCAAGCAACAATACCGCCGGCAATGCAACCGTAATCATATAAACATATCTAAAGTAATATCCATTGCACGGTCCCAAAAATGCAATACCTACCGAAGCCAATAATGGGATAATCCCCCAACATAAAATATCTATCTTTTGTCTTCTGAATAAATAAAATGCAAATATTAATAGCAGCCAGATATATAAGGCAACACACTTAAATACTCCTAGCACTGGAAGATTAAATATTCCTTCTCGCAACGCTTCATAACAATTTCTTAAGCATTTCAGCTTAACTGGATAATGAACATCCATATTTAATTGATTTCCACGTTTATTCACACTATCCATGCATTTTTCCGACCAACTATATGAATAATTTGTGGCCAATCTTTTACCAGGATATAGATAATAATAGTAATTGTTTAGAGTGGCTTCTGCATAAACTAAAGGATGTTTCTTCAGCATCTGATACCATACAGAAAAATATTCTTTTAATTCTACTTTAGATGTATATTTATTCCAGCCATCTTTGACTTTATCAGAACGGTCGGCCTCATAACGTTCCGATAATGTATCATAATTTAAGACGCGATCAATTACCTCTTTTTCTTTCTCCGTCACCTCATCCGAATATTCTTTTATGTAACGTGCTGTTTGCTGAAACGGAACCGAAAGCATCTCTTTTGTACTTCCTGGTGTAATTTTTAAATACGGAAAAATAATATGATTTATAGAAAAACGCAAGAATAAGATTAACGCCAACCCAATCCCCAGTTCTTTTCTATATTCTTTAAAATGAGCAATAAGGAAAACAAACCAGATTCCAACAATATATTTTGCTTCATTTCGAAAGAAAACAATGAAGCCACCGCAAAGAAATATCAATGCCAAATAAATCAACAATATATTTTTATTACACTTTTCTCTATTACTAGTAAAAAGACTTTTCCAAATCATTATTTTAGCTAACAAAACAATGAGGAACAGCATCATATATGCGTAAAAAACATCTTTTGAAAATAAAAACATATATGATACCATTCTCGGAGAAATACAATAGTAAATTAGACTCACGAAACATATTTTTATATTAACACGAAGTTCTCTAAGAAATTTCACAAAATACGAAATAACACTTGCAGCAAATACAAATTGAATTAACGAAACCAAAAACAATCCCGCATTCCACGACTTAAACAAAAACTTTCCAATTATCATACAGATATGCACAAGCATTGTATATGCCACGGGATGATGCGCATTTAAGTATACATTTTTATTTAACAATACCAATCGTTCTGACTGAAGACTAGGCAAATTATATCCCTGCAAAATAAAATCTTGTGCATCTCCCTGCAAAATTGCCGGATATGAACACACAATATAAGGAATATATAAAACTACTATCGTCAAAAACGAACACAGAAATGTATGATTCTCAAGGAACGAGAGATACCTCCCCCCGAAAGTTTTTGAGACTATCTTTTCATCATTCGAATTTTGACATAATGTAAGATGGTCCCATTTATAAAATAAATAGATTATCACGCTTGAAAAAAGGCATGTATAACCGATAAGAACCGTTATACTTTTAAAGATCTGAAGTTTTCCCATGTACAGGGCACTTAATTCTCCGTTTACCTCAATCGCATTACCTACAATCATGCATATTGCAAAAAAAAATCCCAATAAACCTGCACAGCAGCAATCTTTTCTGAACTCTGCCTTATTTTCAGGTCTATACCTCTGAATTTCTTTTAACATATAATAAAATAAACATATCATTCCCGCAAAGAGAATAAGCTGATCTAGTGAAAAACCTGATAGTGCATCCAAATACCGTTTCAATGGATTTCCCTTGTAATCCATCTTCAACAGATTCATTCGGAGACTCATCATTGTAAATACAGCCATGATACAGCTTAAACTCTTTTTATACCTATCTATAGCAATCACTTTAGCTCCTCCACATATTTCATTCTCATTCCGTCTTCGACCTTATTATTTCGATTGTTTTTTCAAGCTGTTCTTTCATTTCATTCTTTGACTTCCAACCTAACTGATTCAACTTTTTCGCATCAAGCCGCGCATCCGATGCTTTTGAATACCCTTTCCGCTCTATTTCATCCGGCAGTTCAAACACAACTTTTCTGCCAGCATAGTCTGCTAAAATACCTGCCAGTTCTTTCAGTCGAATATCATATTTCTCATCCGCAATATTATAAGCTTCCCCGTCTTTTCCATAAAACAGAATATAAAGCAATGCAGACACTACATCCGTAACATAGCAATAAGAAAAATATTGATTTCCTTCACTCTTTAAAACAATATCTTCTCTGTTTACTGCTTTCTTTATGAACTGAGCCAATGCTTTGCTGTCACTTTGAAGCATCGTCGGACCAAAGACTCGACATACTCTCGGAATCACAACATCCAGTCCATATTTCTGTCTATACGCCTGGCACAGCGCTTCACCCGTTCTTTTTCCCTCCGGATATCCGGCTCGAAGAGTATTGCAGTCAATATAACCGCAATACTCTTCTGAAAACCGTTCTACATCTCCACGATTTTCGCCGTAAATTTCGACCGAAGAGAGAAAAACAACTCTCTCAGCCTTTGAATACACTGCCATTTTTAATACATTTTCTGTTCCCGCCACATTCGTCATAATCGTCCCAATCGGATCTTCTGCATAGCTTCTCGGGTGCGTATTGCTGGCACAGTGAAACAGATAATCCATTTTTGTATCCAGCTGCAGCGAATTATTAATATCACCCTGAATAAAGGAAAAGTTCAGATCCTCCATATAATTTTTAAAACGTTCACGTGCTCTCTGCTCAGAACGTCCCATTGCAAACACATGGATCTTAGAATCATATGTACGATTATGTTCCATCAACACATCTACTAACACCGTTCCTATCATTCCGCTAGCACCGGTAATCAAAATTTTCTTATTCTCCAGTTTTTCCCACGGAAAGGTATAATCTGAAATTTTCTTTATATCTTCTACATACAATGGATGTGAATAATACATACTTTATCTCCTCTCCCGCAATTTTTTTATTTTTTCAGCATATTTTGTGCCGTGAATCCATTTTCGATAACATCGCCACACAAAACGATAGGACCATGCCGATCTGGCCAGAGACAGATTGAAATCCTTTGTTCCAAAATGTCCGCCTCTCGCCCATTTAATAATTGCTAGCATCGTGATTGGTGGAGCATATTCTCTTGTCTTTCCATAAAGAGCCACTGAGTCATATAAAGAAGCTGTCATTTGGAGAAAGATATCCTGACTCTTATTATTATGGAAAAATGATATTCCAAAATCAAAAAGACTTCTTCCTATTGATTCTTCATTTTCGAATATCATCCTGCAAAAATCAGTTGCAAATTCAGGAAGGTATCTTTCAAGCGCATTATGAAGACTTTGATTATTATCGCAAGGATTTAATACAGGTTCCACTTTTCCATTCTTTCTCTCATAAGAACTAACACTGCGATATGGCAGATTAGCAAAAATTGATTCTATAAATATTTGTGAATATGTATTCCCCGTAAAATTATAACGGATTAGATGTCCATTCGATGGATAGATACTTCTTGCATAATAAAATATGTTATCGTGTTTATATCCAGCAGCTTTCCAGAGTAAACGTGCTAAACAATTCTGCGTATATCCTCGTCCCCAGAATTCCACAAATGCATATTTTTCCGAAAAATCAATTTCCTGATTCAAATATTCCAGAACAATTTTTCTCTGTTCTGCAGCCGTCTGAAGAAGATACTGCTCATATTTTTCGGATACAGAAAAAGCCTCTCTAATTTTTTTGAGTTCTGGACGTGTAATTATTTTCTTTTCTTTTAAATAAGCCAATTCAGGAAACATACTCTCAAATGTTTCTGAAGTCATGCTAGCCGCTTCCAACAATTTATCATACTCTTCTATATCAACAAAATTTCCAAATTCACCGAAAAATTCTTCATCTATTTCATAGATTTGAGAAGGAATTCTCCAAGCTTTTCTTGAACCATATATATATTTCGTTTTAATAGAAAGTTTTTTCTCTTTTATAATCGCATCGGCAATTCGTTTTAAATGATATCCATCGCGAGAAATAAAATACAGACAATCTATTTTCTTCTCAAGCGCATGCCTAATCGCCCAATTCACATACGGAACCCAATATAAGGACACATACGAATATGCATATACCTCTTCCATACGATGTTCTTCCTGGCGAAACCTTGCAAACAAAGCCGCTATCTGATAAGAATCATACGTTGCTATAAATTGAGTCAAATTTTTTTCATAAAAATCAAACGCCGGGATTTCATGGTTTACAGATTCAATTCCAATTGAGGCTGGCACTTTCCCATCTGCATTTTTATTATCTCCATAATGAATCCATTTACCAAACCGATACTCTACGGCATGATATACATCAAAAAACAATTCTTTTGTTGTCTTCTGTGTTCCATAATCACTTGAAAGGAACAGTGGGAGTTCCCCCAAAATTGGCTCCGCCTTGCATAACAGCTTTTTTATAAATTCTTTTGGTAAATACATATCGCTGATTAAAACAACCGTTTCCCCTTGTTCGATCAAGTCTTTAACCTGCTGAATTTTCTCCGGATATGGTATAGATGTCTCATACTCGCATTCCAATTCCCATTTCTTTAACTGCTCTGTCTGCTCATCTGTTAAGCTATATAGTTCTTTGATTCTCTCATAAATCAAATCAAATGTAATTTCAGTTCTTCTATCCTTCCGCAGAACTATGCTTTTTCTATAGTATTCACGCACATTTGATTCCGCCCATGGACGAATTTTATAGAAATTTTCCTTGATATATTTAGGATATTCTAATTTTGATTCTCTCATCTTATCTTGAACATGATAAAAAACACCGATTGGAAGCAGCGTACTTCTGCCAATCAATGTATCAAAAATATCAAAACTATATAAAGTAGGCAATTTCTTACTTTCATCCGGTTCAAACAAAAGTGCTGCATCTACTATTTTCTCCAGAGAATGCTCATCTGCATATTCCCAGAATTTTTTATAGATACGTGCAATTTCTTCCGATTCATCCTCATCTGCTTTTGAAAACACTTCTAAAAATTCCTGAAAATTAGTACAGATCTTTCCGCACGTATTTTCCATGTAATCCAATGCAAAATCTCTTAACGTATTTTCCTGACCATAGTCAAATATATATCGGGCAAAATGTTTGACTCCGCTTGCCAGCATATCATAGAAAATAGAAGAATAATCGACAATTGCAAGGTCAATCCGATCAAATATTTCATAAAAATCATTTGCATTGTCCCAAAACAGCACTCTCGGACAATTTGTATATATTTTTTTTATATTTTGGTATTGGAAATCATTCGCCATCAATGGATGCATTTTAAAGATCAGCAGGAAATTATTTTTCTCCAATACGTCCACTAACTTTTCCATATCCGGAATCGCCTGTGAGAAAAAATTAGTAGCAGAAGCATCTCTGTAAGTCGGTGCGTAAACAGCTATCTTCGTATCCTCTGGCAGCTTTTTTTGTTTCAAGATATCATGATCATATGTCTTAATTTTTCCCGGATAAAAACAACACGGATATCCGGCTCGAATAATCTTGTCTTCAGCTAGATCACACTGCTTAATAAAATGTTTTTCCATAAGTGGAGAAGTCACTAAAAACAATTGATAATTTTGATAACAATCCATATTGATAATATGTTTTTTGATTATACGTTCATTCAAAAATCCATATGTAACACCCTTTTCAACTGTTTTGCATCCTACTCCATGCCATAAATTTAATACTGTGATTCCTTTAAGATAATCCTGAAAAACTTCCTTCTTTTGGTTCACAACATAAACTCCTGCCTGTGAACCAATTTTTTCAGCCATTTTGGATTTAAACAGAAAAGCCTGATATCCCAGTTTACGAATATAATTTCTCGTTTCTTCCGTATAGCAAAACCAGTATGGAGTAATATCTTTCCTATAATTCACAATATACATGAAAAGCCATTTGGGATTCCCATCAAACGCATTCCCCGCATTGAAAATCCAAATTTTCTTATCTCTCATCTGAAAACTCCCTTTACATTAATGTTCTTTTAACATTAGTAATGCCTTAAATAACTCCAAATCATCCTGTGTCGTAATCTTGATATTTTTATCAGAACCCGCAGCAAAATGAAGTGTTTCTCCCAAATCTGTCATCATTGTATTCGTATAAGAAGAACCATAGATACCTATTTTCTCTTTAAATGCTTTTTTATACGCCCAAAGCAATGTTCCATATTTGTATGCCTGCGGTGTCGAAACTCGTCTCAATGTTTCCCTCGGAATATACTGTTCCGTTGTTTCTTCATCTTTTTTTACAAAGATCTGTTCATTATACGGAAGGGAAGTTACTGCATTTCCATAAATCCCACATTTTACAATCACATCGGACAAAACATTTTCATCAACTAATGGCCGGATCCCATCGTGAATTACCACGATATCATCCTCTTTGCATTCATTTTCAAGCGCAAACACACCGTTTCGGATCGATTCCTGCCCGGTACTTCCTCCGCTTATCACCCACTTTAATTTTGTTATATGATTCTGTCTGGCATACGCTTTCAAAATATCATGCCATCCATCGATACATACAACCAGAATGCTGTCAATCTGTGGATGCTTTTGAAATGCCTCTAGCGTATAGATAATCAACGGTTTATCGTTGACATTGATAAATTGCTTCGGTATCTCCTGATGCATTCTTTGTCCTGTACCGCCTGCTAAAATAATTGCTGTATTCATTTTCTATATACCCTCTCCATCTTTAACTCATAAATTCTTCGTATTTCTCCAGAACTTCTTTTGTATTCCCGTACATCTTTATTTCGCCGTCATGGAGCCACAGTATCTCATCACACAATCCATCCAGCGTCTTTGTATCATGCGACACCATAACAACCGTCCTATTTTCATCCGAGATCAGCTGCTTCATTTTGTTATAACTTTTTTTCTTAAATCGGGCATCTCCTACACTGAGCACTTCATCAATCAACATAATGTCCGTCTCTAAAATCGCCGTAATAGAAAATGCCAGCTTTGAATACATACCGCTGGAATACGTTCTGACAGGCGCATCAATAAATTTTCCAAGTTCCGAAAATTCTATAATTTCTTCCATTCGCTCCCGGACTGCTTTTTCAGAAAATCCCAAAAGCATTCCCGACAAAATAATATTTTCACGTCCCGTCAATTCTCTCTGAAATCCCACCCCAATCGACAGCAGCGAAACGCTGTTTCCTTTCAAATCAATTGTTCCGCTGTCTGGAGCAAATATACCTGCAATTGCATTTAACATCGTTGACTTTCCGCTGCCGTTTTTTCCTACAATTCCTAAAATATTTCCCTTGGGAACATTAAACGACACATTGCGGATTGCCTGAAATTCATCTACTTTATTTCTATGAAAATGCAATAAGCTTTTTTTTATTGAATAGGATTTCAGTCCGCGATAACTGATGCATAAATTTTTTATTTCAATTGCATTTTCTTTCATTTAAATCACCTTTACATAACTATTTTCATTTTTATAAATCTTTCGAATTCCGGTTCCTGCCAAAATAATGCTAACTACAAACCATGCCAGCATTAATTTTCGATGCGGAATTTTTCCATAAAGCAGTGAATTTCTCATGCACTCCAGAAAAAACGCCATAGGATTATAGCGAGTCAAAAGCTCTCCATAGGGTGCCGGAATTCTTGTAGCGACATTATAGAAAATACCTGTCAAATAAAATAACATTCTCAATACGATCGTTATTACATTCGAAAGGTCTTCAACAAAGACTCCGTAATGAAGCAGCCATAGTGAGCACGCAAACGTAAAAAGCAATAATAAAAGCAGCGTTGGAATCGTATAAATAATCTTATAGGTAAAGGGTACCCTCCAAAAAATCATCATTAAGATAACGATCGCAAAGGAAATCATCATTTTAAAAGAATTTACCCATACCTTTGTCAATACCAATATATATTTCGGAAGATACACTTTAGAAACAATTGGCTTATTTGTTTTTACAATCCGTACACTTTGATTAATCATTCGATTAAAAAAATCCCACATGGATAATCCAATAAAAATAAAAATCGGGAAATATGGCTCTTTTGCCTTAAAAACATAACCAAAAATAAATGTATATATGAGCATAAAACAAATGGGATCTAATATCCACCAAAGCCAATTTAAGTATGAATTTGCCACTTCTGACTTTAACTGTGCTTTCGCTGAAACCACTGAAAAGCCAAAATATTTTTTTATATCTCTTATAAATCTTTTCATTAACATCTGATCACCAGCTTTCTCCAAAAACTAATTTCAAAATTCTTTCTGTCGCATGTCCGTCACAAGATGACATAAATTTCTTTCGAAATTCTCTCATTTTTTTCAAATCATAATCTGTTGTATGTTCAATTTGATAAATTATATCTTCTTCCGTTTTACATATATATCCAGGAACAAATGATTCAAACTCATAAAAAAAGCCTTGTTCTTTACAGTATTCCTTTAGGTCATAGGCATAAAAAAGAATCGGGCGTTCAAAAATCGAATATTCAAAAATCAATGAGGAATAATCCGTAATACATAAATCGGCAACGCACATAAGTTCATCTATTTCCATCTTTTCACTTACATCAAACACAAAATCAGCGCATTCCTTCGGTATCTTTATATGCTCTTTTATATGCGGATGCTGCTTAAAGACAATAACATACTGTTTTTCCAATGCAGCTTTCAAACGAATTAATGACAAAATCCGTGGCATTTGTGCATCTAATGCATCGCCTCGGAATGTAGGAGCATATAAAATAATCTTTCGATTGGTATTAAACAAAATATATTTCCTGATTTTTTTCTTTGCTCTTTTATGAAATTCCCTGTCAAAAAAACGATCGGTTCTACTAATGCCAGTGGCAATAATTGCTTCCTCTGGAAGCCCGCATGCTTCTTTATAAGCCCATCTCACTTCCGGACTACTTACAGTCATCCATGTATTGTAATTATAATTTGAATATGTTTCCTTTTTTCCTTTTGATAATGCATTTCCAAATTTTTTAAATGCTCCGCATCCATGCCACAACTGTGTATAAACACTATCTGAACGTATCGACACACACGAAAAAACATTTAACGCATCCGCCAAAAAAATATACCCTGCGGATGCCGAATCCCATACAAGCTTCGTGCATCTCCATAAATACCCTATTTTTGTTCCTCTTTCTTTTTCCAAATATATGATTTTTACTTTTAGATCCGGTCTTTTTTTCAATTTCTCAAATAAAGGCTGGAAATTCACACTAAGCTTTTTTCCAAAATTTTCAATAATAATAATTCTTTTTTTATCAAATACTCTTTTCTTTCCGAATCTGTATATTGCTGGATACCAGCATTTTAATAATATATAATTTCTTATTTCTTTCAGTTTCACCGTTTTATGACAATCTTTTATCTCTTTTTCTTTACCACCTTTCATATTCACGCAGCCCCTTTAACATACTTTTATATGCCTGCTTTAACCCTAATTCTTTGCAAACTTCTTTATGACGTATACAATATTGCAGACACAAAGCCATTGAAAATCTCCTTGAAATTGCTGAAAACAACGCTCCTTTATCATAAAAATACTTTTCGTCATAATTTTTAAACCATGTAGATTCCCGATGATCGACATATCCTATTTGTTGTTCCGATGCATATATTTTCATGTTTTTCTTTAAGCACTCTGTTAAAAATAACGAATCTTCGCCTGAACTATACTTACTTCCGCCTCCAAACAAAAGAGAAAATGAAATATTATGCTTTCTGATACTATTTTTTTTGACTGCAATTCGAAACGTTCCATACCGAAGATAATTGTAAAAATGTACTTTATGAAATTTTTGATCTATATACTCTGGTCTGTTTTTGTTTGTACTCTCCACATTAAACAAAATCAGTTCCGCATCTTTTCTTTTTTCAAATTCAGTTTGAATTATTTTTTCATAATTATCTATATATCTCACATCATCATCTGCAAATAGAAGGATATTTCCCGTAGCCCTTAATAATGCATTATTTCTGCTTAATCCCACCCCTCTCTCTTCCAGGTTATACCATTCAAAGTTATTTCCATTTTCATTCCATGTCTCTTTTGAAAATGAATCTGTCTGATTGATGATGATTGCATCACTATGTATGTTCATACGTTTTATTAAAGATTTATCATCCTGATTCATTGTTGATACTAATATTTGTAATTTTTCTTCTATCTTTTTCACACCCTTCTATTGAGTTCAATCGCTCTATATTTCCAGATTCCGTGCAGCATATAGCTAGAAAAACAATACAAACTTTTTATTATTCCAAATCCAAGATACCGGTATGAGCTCCATGTCATCTGAGCAGACTTCCATTTACTTCCAGATTTTCCTTTTCCTGTCAAACGATATTTTAAAAGTACCTCATTTACTCCGCAGGCACTTCCATATGTTTGTATGATTTTCATCCAGGTAATATAATCTTCATGTGCATCTTCATGCAGCATTGGAAACTCTCGCATAATATGTCTCAACACAAGAACAGACGAACAATTAATCCAGTTTTGCCGAAGCATCATTTTATAGCTTATCTCTTCTTTTACCGGTATAATGCACCTTAAAGAATCTCCTTCCTCATTTACCAGTTCTCTAGCCGTTGTGCAGAGAGAAGCTTTCTTTTTTTTCAGCATTTCCAGCTGTTTTATTAATTTTCCTTCTTCCCACCAATCATCTGCATCCAAAAAAGCAATCCATCTTCCTTTTGCTTCTTCTACTCCATAGTTTCTGCTCCTTGCCGCTCCCATATTGGTTTTATTTCTTAGATAGCGAATCTCTGGATTTTCTTTTTGGTATTTTTTTATGATTTCAGGTGTAGAATCTGTTGAAGCATCATCTACAATCAAAAGCTCTATGCTGCTTATTTCTTTTCTTTGCAACAGAACCGATTCTATTGCCTGATTCAGATATTTTTCTCCGTTATAAACAGGCATAACAACCGATACTGTGATTTCTTCTGATTCATTTTCACATATCTTTTCATTTCCCATTTTCCTGAATTCCTTCTGTACTTTCCTTTAACATCATAATTTTAGGAGTCATTAGAATTAGTTTTAAATCCAGCAGAAACGAATAATTTCGTATGTATGTCAAGTCAAGTTTGAGCTTATCATATGGCGTCGTATTGTACTTTCCATATATCTGTGCATACCCCGTCAACCCCGCCTTCATCTTCAGCCGATAGCAAAATTCCGGTATTTCCTTTTCAATCTCTGCTGCCAGTTCCGGACGTTCCGGGCGCGGACCGACCAGACTCATCTCGCCTTTCCAGATGTTTAAAAGCTGCGGCAGTTCATCCAAACGGGTTCTGCGCAGGAAATGTCCTACTGGGAGGATGCGGTCGTCATGTTCCGATGCCAGTCTTGCTCCGCTCTTTTCTTCCGCGTTCTGAATCATGGTTCGAAATTTGCAAATCTGAAATTCTTTCCCACCTTTTGTCAGCCGTGTCTGTTTATAAAAAACAGGTCCGCGATCCGTCAGATAAATTGACAATGCCACCAACAGGAAAAATGGTGATAATACAACCAGTCCCACTCCGGAACAAATCACATCCAGCATCCGCTTCAAAAAGCGCTGCATACCGGACATATCCTCATTTCTGGATAAAAGAAGCGGACTATCAAAAATATCCAATTCTTCGGATGTCCGAATCAGAATATCTGAAAGTTTTGGAACGGTATAGGTTCGTATATCGCGTTCAAAACATTTTTTCAGCAGTGCATTGCGTTCTTTTGCCGGAATATCTCCGATAATCAAAGCATCAAAATCCTGTGCTTCCCGGATGATCGCTTCCATTCCCGCCTGGATATGAATCGCCTTCGCCAGATAGTATTTGTCCTCCCGCGAGTGAATCTTCTCCATCAGATGAAACGCCGGACGATCGCCGCAAACCAGCAGCATCGTTCTGGGCGGAAATAAACAGCGGTATAGCTTCTGAAATAAGAATGTCCATATGATCGCTATCAAAAGCTGCACCAGTGTCATGGCAATCAAAATCTTCGGATCATGAAATTTTTTATCCAACAGCGATATTTGTATGTAAGTAATCACATTCAAAAGACCGATCGAAAGAATCTGAGAACAGAGCAGATTTCCTTTTTTCAGATATCCGATTCGAAATCCTCCGTATGTCATCAAGAAGAAAAATAGCAGTCCTGCATACAGGGCAATCATCAACCAGTTTCCTCTTCTCCAGAAAGGAAATTCGATCAATTTATTGAAATAACCGTTCCAGACGCATCCATATACGCCCGTGATCACTCCCATCAGGATAGCCGCACTTCCTATTCGGAACAGTCTCTTGAATGGTTCGTATTGTCTCAAATTGTTTCCTCTTTCATTGTTTTTTCCCGATCGTCCTTGACCCGAATCGATAATTCTACCTGATGCGTTTTTCCCAAAAATGGGATTTCCAGTGTCACAACACGCTTGCGGAATCGCTTTCGCACAATCTGCCCCAGCAGCTCTCCTAAAATTCCTTCCGCCGACACAATCTCTCCAGCCTCGTTTGCCTGTACCAGAAATCGTCTCACTGTATGCTGCGAATCTCCTCGAAGCAATTCCTTAAAAAGTATTTCCTCCGATGATTCTATTGCAAGCGCTTGCCCGCCCATCAGCAATTGGGCTTTTCCTGCCAACCTATGAACATTCTCTTCCAAACGCTGTGGGTCTTCTGTGTCCACAAAAATATATCTCGGAAACATCGGTTCCACGCCAATCTGATAAATACCTTCCCGCCTCCAAGTTCGCTCTTTGAGCAACACAAAGCAGGGAGGGTCCGCATGTTCCGAATAAACCCGGTTTAATTTCTCCGCTATCTGTTTTTCGCTTCCCACAGTTGTCTGCACTACGTACCACATACCGGGTCTCTTCCTCTCAGTTCTTCCATTTTCGCAGAATACCCTGTTCTGCGAAATCTCTGTACATTATACTATGCTTTTTTTGCGAATTCAATAGAAGTTTCTGCCAAGAATCTATTAGGAAATTATTAAGATAGAAGTTTCTGATTAAAAATTCATCAAATTCTAAATCAATATCAAATAAAAAACCTTTATTTTCAGAAAGAATAACAATTTATTTTCTCAAACTGCGCTGATATTTTCGCAGAACAGGGTATTCTGCGAAATTTTTCTTTTTAAACAGCTTTCCAGAACTTTATATATTGATTATTTTATGCATTTTTATACATAACGCTTATCTCTCTACAGACTTAAAAAAGCTCCGGAAACAACTTTTTCTGTCATTTCCGGAGCTAACTTCCTCCCAATTATTAATATGTACTTTCAGAATCTTTTTTACACTTACTGTTGTATCTGATTTCCCCCTACTCATTCCGTATCGCCGCCAACGGACTCAGCTTCATTGCGCGCATCGCCGGGAAGAATCCGGCTACCATGCCGATGATGATGGCAAATCCTACCGATGGAACTGCCAGCCAGATCGGGATCACGGACAGTTTTCCATCCATTCCATATAAAAAAGTCGCTGCCAGAAACTGGTTAATCAGCACGGAAACCATAAAACTCAGCGCCAGTCCGATGAGTCCTCCCATGAAACCGATAAAACCTGCCTCAATCAGAAACATATTTCGGATGGTTGCAAGGGAACATCCCAGCACTTTCAGCACGCCAATCTCTTTCGTCCGCTCATAGATGGACATCATCATCGTGTTGGCAATGCCGATCGCAGCTACCAGCAGGGAAACGGCGCCGATGCCGCCGAGGGCTGCCTGGATCATGTTGGACTGCTGTTTGGACTGTTCCAGCCATTCCATCTGGCTGTTTGCCTCATAGCCCATGTTGCTGATGGCTTTCTGAACCTCTATTACATGATCCATATCGTCCACATTGACCGTCGCTTCCTCATAGACAAAATAATTGTACGGTTTTCCTTTTTTATTGGTCGGCTGTCCCGGAATCGGCTTTTTCTTAAATATCTGTTTCAGCTGTGTCTTGAGCTTATTCAGATCCACGTAGACGCCGTAGCTGTAATCACTCCAGTCTTCCGGTCCACCCGCTACCATTCCAGCCGTTTTCATCATATATTTCTTTGGCGCCGCTACTTTCTGGCTGCCATCCTCGCCGCTGGAATTTCCCTTGGACTGATAGTACGCATCCGTGTCAAAGATCGTAAACATCGGTTTGTTGATAAAATCGATGTCCGGCATCTCCCCGGTGTCCCAGTAACCTTTTCCTGTCTTGGCATTGCTGAAATTCTGCGCGACCATGTTTCCGACCACCATCTCCATATCCTTCGTTTCGGCAGTCGGCAAACTTCCTTCCCCCAGCTTGATATTCTTCATTGCTCCCAAGGGGATCCCATGCAGCTGCACATTTCCCTCGTAGACACCCTGACGCATAATCACATTCAGGTTCAGATCCGGATAAGCACTTGTCACATGCGGAATCTTCTCAAATGTCTTCATCGTCTCATCCGTCATAAAGCTGTCCTCTGGATTTTTCTTATCGCTGGAATTTCCATTGTCATAATTATACACCTGAATCGCGGTCAGGCTTCCATAGGAAGAATACTGTTTGATGGTAAATTCTTTCAGTCCTATTCCGATGGAAACCATGACAACGATCGATGCCGTACCAATCACGACTCCCAGAACCGTCAGAAAGGTACGGAGCTTTCTGCGAAACAGGTTGTTGACGCTCATCGTCAGCAGATCACTGAATCTCATTTTAACCGGTCCTTTCTATTTTTTCTTTCTTTTCAGATGATCGTTTTGTTCTTTTTCAACGTCCTTTGTTTCGTCTTCCGATACATCTGCTGTCGTCATTTCCGGCTCGCCCAGCTCATTGTCCAGTTCCTCTTCTAATTCGTCTTCAAGCGCCTTTTCTCCTGCTATTTTCTTCTTTTTCCTCTTCCAGACAATTACACCGGCACCTGCGCCCACCAGCGCAGCGATCACAAGCATCGGAGCGATCCGCCCAGCGCCGCCCGCTTGCGCCGCATCGGCATCTGCATCCATGCCGTTGTCCATTCCATCCATGCCGTCCATCCCGTCATCGGAAAACGCCTCACTCACGTTCAGAAGCATTTCTTTTTCAGTCTCTGAAACGACTCCATTTTCATCCTCATAGGAAATGATAATCTTCACTTTTCCATCATCGGTTGTCGGCGCAATCGCGGTCAGCATCGTATCGACATTGCCGGTTTCGCCCGGCTTGATATTTCCCACGTAAGCGTCAGCTGGTTGGATAGAATCTGCCTCAAAACGCGCCATAACATTGTAAAGAATTACTTTTCCGGTGTTGTTGATGCCAAACATGACATTCGTCTCAGAACCAACCTCGATCGCATCCGGCATCACATCGATCGTGCTGGTGTTCAGCCGCGGCTCCTGTTTGACCGGGAGGGCAATTTTGACTTCTTCTTTGGCATTTTTAAATTCCGGGCTGTCGTACTGCTCCTGAATCGTCATGCGGTATGATTTCTGCTCCGCCGTCGGCGCCGCCTTGAACACCATCGAGAGATCCGCCGTCGCCCCCGGCGCCATGTTATTGACAACTACGGAGGTGGAACCGCTCTCGGATGTAAAGATCGGCGTATTTTCAACTTCTTCCGAAGCAAATGTAAACATAATATTGGAAGCTGCCACATCCGAAGACGCATTCTTCATCCGCACACGCAGTTCAAACGGCTGTCCGGCATAGATCTCTGCCGGGATCGTCTCGAAGCTGTCCACGATGATACGCGCCTTGGTTCGATCCTGCTCGCCCGCATCCGCCGACAGCTCATCGTCATCTTTTCCCTTGACGCGCACGTAAAACACCTTGTCCACCGGCTCCGAAAACTCGCCGCCCTCTTCTTCGCGGTATGTAACCAGATAGTGAATCGGGAAAAAGCCCGATTTTACGTCCTCACGCACCATCATGCTGTACGGAACCGTCACCATCTGCCCTGATTCCATATCCCCCATTTTACGGTTATAGTTGCCCTCATTGATATCAAACGGGAATTTCGTAATATCTGCGTCAAGCTGCATATCCACGCGGACATCGTAAACCTTTTTAAGTCCCGTATTGGTCAGGTTCACGCCAAAATCCATGACCTGATTGTACCCCGCATACGGCGTCTGCTGGTTATCGCCGATGGAAAAATCGTAGTCCAGCTTCGTGTTGTCGTCTTCCTCGGTGGAGGAACCGTCGTAAGCGGAAACCCAGATGTTGATGCCGACTTTTAGGCTGTCATCAATATAGAAAAACGCCTGATAATATCCTGCTGCCAAATCCCGGCGCAGTTTATACGTCAATGTTACACTTTTAGACGAACCTGGCTTTACATCAATTCTTTTTTCTTTAAACGTATTTGAATCAGCTTCAAATGGAAAATGTTTTCCAGACCATGAAATATTGGAATCCGAATCACTGTCATCATCATCGTCATCATCATATGTATAAAATTGATCGTATTGATCCGCATTGGCTAAACGAATTGTTCTTAAATAATTATCTCCTTTGCTGCCATTATTATGAACCGTCATCTTAATCGAAATTTTATTTCCGGCCTTTCCGTGCGGCACTTTGCTGACGGTAATTAAATCATCGTTATATTTTGTCATATCCAGCATTTCCGCCTGCGCTGTCCGGCTTCCTCCCACCGCCAGCACCACAAAAAGCAGCAAAAACACCGCCCATCTCTTCCACTTTCTCATACCTCTCATTTTTCATACCTCCATATCCTCTCACATTAAATGCTGCTTTTATCAATTTCTCATTCTATCGTCAGCATTCCTGTGTTTTAGCCTTCTATTTTCCCATCCTCCTTACCCATTTGCCGATTCTCCTCTATCTTCACAATCTTACCATCGATAATATGGAAGATCCGGTCCGCATACGCCGCCAGATGGTTATCATGCGTGACCATAACCAGCGTCTGGTTCTGTTCCCGGACGATCCGCTGCATCAGTTTCAGCACATCCATCGTCGTGTGCGAATCCAGGTTTCCAGTCGGCTCGTCTGCAAAAATGATCTCTGGATGTACCACCAGCGCCCGTGCAATGCCGACACGCTGCTGCTGCCCGCCGGACATCTGGTTCGGCATATGATCGCCGACTTTTTCCAGTCCGACCATTTTCAGATATTTTTCCGCCATCTCCCGACGCCTGCCGCGCGGCACACCGCGGAAAGACAGCGGAAGCGCTACATTTTCAACCGCATTCATCGTACCGAGCAGGTTATATGACTGGAAGATAAATCCGACCCGCTCCCGGCGGAATGCCACCAGCTGGTTCTCGTTTAATTTTTCTATGTGCTGTCCGGCTATGACAATCTCGCCCTTCGTCGGCTTCTCCAGCCCCGCCAGCATATTCAATAAGGTAGATTTACCCGAACCGGAGGTACCTACAATCGCACAGAATTCGCCACGGTACATCGTAAAATCAACGCCGCTCAGCGCGTATACCTTCGTCTCGCCGACGCGGTAGACTTTATATAGATTTTTTACCTGTATGACAGGTTCCCGTTTCCGGAGTTCATTCTTCCCTGGCACTTTCCGCTCTTCCATCAGCCTTCTCCATTTTCTAACTTATTTCATGCTCCTGAATATTCCATCGAAATCCATTCCTGACAACCTGGATTTATACAAGTTTCAACCATTGCAATTCCAGTTCTTCTTTCTACATTATACCGGATTTGTTTCAATTCTCCTACCTTATTTTTCTTAATGTTCCTTACGCTTTTCTTACCAGATTTTTCTCCCTGTCTGACCGTTCCTTACGCTAATCCATTTTGCCCTGGAAAGTCATTTTTATTTCCTATTTCATCGCAGGTAATCTTCCAGCCGTCATCACATTGTCCATATTTTCTATCCCCCCTATTCATATTTTTTATATCACAGATCATTAAAAGCTATAGCAATCCATCTGGAAATGTTTTATAATAGTTGGGAAAAATATGCTAATACGAATAGAGAAGGAGAATCAAATGAGACATTTGCTGAATCCACTGGATTTTTCCGTTGAGGAGATCGACCAGCTTCTGGATCTCGCTTCCGATATCGAAGCCAATCCAGCCAAATATGCACACGTCTGCGACGGAAAGAAAATCGCGACTCTGTTTTATGAGCCAAGCACCCGTACACGCTTAAGTTTTGAGGCTGCTATGCTGAACTTAGGTGGACGGGTTCTTGGCTTTGCTTCTGCCGATTCAAGCTCTGCTTCCAAGGGCGAGAGTGTGGCAGATACCATCCGCGTTATCTCCTGCTTCGCAGATATCTGCGCGATGCGCCACCCGAAGGAAGGTGCGCCGATGGTTGCTTCCCTGCACTCTTCCATCCCGGTTATCAATGCCGGCGACGGCGGTCACCAGCATCCGACGCAGACCTTGACCGATCTGATGACGATCCGTTCTTTAAAAGGACGCCTGAACAATTTAACAGTCGGTCTGTGCGGCGATTTGAAATTCGGACGCACGGTTCACTCCTTAATCAATGCGCTGTCCCGCTACACAGGCATCCGTTTCGTCCTCATTTCCCCGCCGGAACTGCGCGTCCCGGATTATATCATTGAGGATACACTGAATGCAAAGGGAATCGAGTACAAAGAGGTCGAAAACCTGGATGAGGCGATGCCGGAGCTTGATATTCTCTACATGACACGTGTCCAGAGAGAGCGTTTCTTCAACGAGGAAGATTACATCCGTATGAAGGACTGCTACATTCTCGACAAAAAGAAGATGGAGCTTGCCCGTGATGATATGTTTGTGCTCCATCCGCTTCCGCGTGTCAATGAGATTTCCGTTGAGGTGGACAACGACCCGCGTGCCGCTTACTTCAAACAGGTTCAGTACGGCGTATACGTCCGTATGGCTCTGATCATGACTTTACTGGAGGTGGAAAAACCATGTTAAATATCAGCGGATTAAAAGAAGGTTTTGTTCTGGACCACATTCAGGCAGGACGCAGTATGGATATTTACTTTAAACTGGGGCTGGACAAGCTGGACTGCCAGGTGGCTATCATCAAAAATGCGCGCAGCAGCAAGATGGGACGCAAGGACATCATCAAGATCGACGGCAGCCTTGATCTGGTAAATGTTGATGTGCTCGGCTACATCGATCACCGTATCACGATCAACATCATCAAGGATGGAAAAATCGTAGAGAAAAAAGATGTCAAGATGCCGAAAAAAATCACAAATGTCATCCACTGCAAGAACCCGCGCTGCATTACCTCGATCGAGCAGGAGCTTCCGCATATCTTCTATCTCGCGGATGAGGAAAAAGAGGTATACCGCTGCCAGTACTGTGATGAGAAGTATTCGCTGTAAATTCTCCTGAATATATCAAATGAATATCAAAAAAGCCATGAACGACTTTTCTGTAGATTTACAGATCATAAGCGATTTCATGGCTTTTTATTATTTTCCAGATTATAGATTCCAAAAGTGCCTACCCTTGAACATCTTAATTCCAGAACTCTGTCTTACCTTCCAACCCGATACTCTCAGCCTTGAAGCACGGATTCTTGCCTTCCTTTTTCTGCACCAGGTAATCATCCAGACATTTGAGCGCTGTATTTCCCAGAATCACGATAACCGGCAGGTTGATGATCGCCATGATACCCATGAGGACATCCGCGAGATCCCATACCAGACCGAACTGGAGCTGTGCGCCGATGAAGACAACTACCACCGCAAACAGGCGGAACACGTTCATTTCTTTGTTTTTCAGTGTACGACCTGCGATGTAGTTGAGACATCCCTCACAGTAGAACAGGTTGCCGAGCAGTGTCGTAAATGCAAACAAAAGAAGTGCAAATGTAATGAAATACGGTCCGATCACGCCAAATACCGTTCCCAGCGATTCCTGTACGAACGGAGCGCCTTTCAGCTCTTCGGACGGAACGATACCGGTGCAGAGGCACATCATCGCTGTTGCCGTACAGATGAGGATTGTATCGATAAAGACGGAAAGCATCTGTACCAGTCCCTGCTTAACCGGATGGCTGACATTGGCTGCTGCCGCCGCGTTCGGTGCAGAACCAACACCCGCCTCGTTGGAATACAGACCTCTCTTGATTCCCTGCATCATGGCAGAACCTGCGAATCCGCCGAAGATCGCCTTGAAATCAAATGCATTGGAGAAGATATTGACAAACACTTCCGGTAGTCTTCCGATGTTTAAGAACATGACCGCAACTGCCATCAAGATGTAGAAAACGCCCATAAACGGAACCAGCACACCGGTAATGCGGACAATCTGTTTTCCGCCGCCTATGATACAGATGCCGACCAGAATCGCCAGAATGGCGCCGCCGATCATCGGAACCAGGCTCCTGTCCCCCATCATAAATTGATGGTAAAAGCCGTAATTCGACATGCTGTCAATCAGGTTAAAGGACGCCAGCATATTAAAACCGCCAGCATAAGTAGCAATCAGGGCAATCGCGAAGACAACGCCCAGCGCACGGCTCTTCAGCGCCGCCTCGATATAATAAGACGGACCTCCGTAGCTTCCGCCGGATGCGTCGCGCTTCTTATAAATCTGTGCCAGCGTGCTCTCAACAAAAGCCGATGCGCCGCCCACAATCGCGATCAGCCACATCCAGAACACCGCGCCGTAACCGCCGATCGCGATCGCATTGGCTACACCTACGATATTGCCTGTGCCGACGCGGCTCGCCGTCGATACCATCAGCGCCTGAAATGCGGATACGGAGTTGCTGTCTGTCTTTTCTCCGACTACCCGGATTGATTCCGGAAGCAGACGGAGCTGTACGAAACGGCTTCGGAGTGTGAAATACAGTCCGACCGCCAGCAGCATGATAATCAGCAGATAGCTGTACATAACATTGCTGATCACACCAACGAGTGATGCAAATCCTTCTAACATAAAATTTCCCCCTTTTCTTTTGTATGCAATATAGAAAAAAGAGCCGCTGCCGGATAAAGATGCTCTTTGGTATCTGCATTCGGCAACAGCCCTCTTAAATGATTTGAGCAAAACGGTAAGCCGGGTTATGTCGTTGAATGGTCATCTATCTAGTCCTGCTGTCGCCAGCAGGCTCAAGCGACCTACCCGAGAGCAGACGGGCCGCCTTGCGCTCTCTGTTCGGTCTTGCTTCGGATGGGGTTTACATGTGCCCCGGCTGTTACCAGCCGGGCGGTAGTCTCTTACACTGCCCTTCCACCCTTACCCGGTAAACCGGGCGGTACATTTCTGTTGCACTGTCCTTGGAGTCGCCTCCACCAGACGTTATCTGGCATCCTGCCCTGTGAAGCCCGGACTTTCCTCACCTGCAGCCTTTCGGTTCTGCAGCCGCGACCATCTGTCTTACTCAAAACATCCTAACTCTACCATATTTTCAGGCATTTGTCCAGTCAATCATACTTTAAAACAGCTTCCGCCGATAAATTCGCGCACAATCGAATTGTGCGGCACCTGTTCGCTGCTGACACCCAGAAAATAATCGAGAAATTTGAGCAGCCGCTTCGCCTCGTTGTACTCCGCCGAATCACGCGGAACACTATATAAGATCGGCTCCGCATACTGTTTGAGCACCGAAAGCTCATATAAAAACGCAGAGTTGAACATCGCATCCGCCTCTTCCTGATACGGGAAAATATTCCGCTCCTCGCCCCGGCGTACGGAATCCCACATCCGGATCGTGTCCTGTGCCGACGCACCGCGCGTTCTCGCATCGCGGACCATCCGCCGGATCAGACGTCCGTCCGTCGTCGGAACTCGGTTGTGATCGTCGATATTTAACTGGGTCAGCGCACTGATATAGATCTTAAATTTCTTATCACGCGGCAGTGAATACGACAAATCATCATTCAGGCAGTGGATTCCCTCGATGACCAGAATATCCTCCGCCCCAAGCTGCAAAAAATCGCCCTTATATTCGCGCTCGCCCTTGACAAAGTTGTAAACCGGCAGTTCCACGCGTTTTCCCGCCAGAAGTTCTTCCATATCTTCATTAAACTGTTTCACATCGATGCAGTTTAATGCCTCATAATCGTAATTTCCATTTTCATCCCGCGGGCTGTCCACACGGTTGACAAAATAATTGTCCACCGCGATCGGATGCGGTTTCATTCCCAGCGCGCCGAGCTGAATCGACAAACGGTGTGAAAAGGTCGTTTTTCCCGAAGAGGACGGTCCTGCAATCATGATCAGTTTGCGTCCGCTCTCATAAATCTGCTCCGCAATATCTCCGATCTTCTTTTCCTGCAGCGCCTCCTGCATCAGGATCAGGTCGTTCATGCGCCCCCGCGCGATCGTATCGTTGAGTGTTCCCACGTCAAACACACCGAGCTTGTGACCGAGCTTTTCCGCCTCCTGCTGGACATCAAACAGTTTTTTCTGCGGATGGAACGGCTGAATCGCCTTCGGCTGCTTCTTATTCGGCAGACGCAGGATAAATCCTTCCTCGTACATCTGTAAATCAAAATATTTGAGATACCGGGTGCTCATGACCATATATCCGTAGAAATAGTCGTCATAATCGCCAAGCCGGTAAACATTGACCCGCGACGCCCGCCGGTAATTGAACAAACGCGCCTTGTCATACATGCCCTGCTCCTGGAAATGATCCATCGCCTCATCCGTATTTTCACTCCGTTTCTGCAACGGCAGATCCTGCTCAGACAGGCGCTTCATCTCCGCTTTCACACGGTCTAACAGCTCCTGGCTGAGTGTTACCCCGCCTTCCACCTCCACATACAGACCATTTTCAACAGAAAAGCAGACCGTGATATTTTTCACATTTTCCCTGCCTGCCACATCCTGAAAGGCTTTCATCATCAGAAAGACGGCACTTCTCTGATATGCCAGATAGCCAGCCGTATCTGCCGCTGTGATAAATTCCATCTGGCAGTCCTTCTGCAGTGTTTTATGCAGCTCCCGCAGCCGTCCATTTACCGAGACCAGAAGAATATCATTCTCGTAATTCTTCTGATATTCCTCCGCAATCTCCGCGTAGGCGGTTCCCTGCGGATATGTTTTTATCTCACTCCCAATCCGTACCTCCGGCATGTAATCCCCTCCCTAAACAATCTGGATTGGAAACGCCGGTTTTTCCCGCACAACCTTCACGGCATCACCCAGCTTCCTCATCAGATATTTCTCCATAAATTCTGTAAAAATGTGTTCAATTCCATAATGTCCGGCGTCAATGACCGCCATGCCCTGTGCAACCGCGTCGATTCCTTCATGGTGGCTGATATCTCCTGTGATATAAACCTGCGCCCCGGCTGCCAGTGCCTCTCCCATCGTGCTTCCTCCTGCGCCCGGGCAGACCGCCGCTTTCTGAATCACTGCCTCACCGTCCAGCTTACCGAAGACCGCCACATACGGCAGGCCAAATGCCTCCTTGACCTGCTCGGCAGCTGCCCGCAGCGTCATCGGCTGTTCGAAGCGTCCAGTGCATCCGATTCCGTAGGAAGTGCCGTCTCCGGTCTCTCCCATTTTCTCTAAAACTTCACAATCCGTCAATCCCAGCTTCTTTGCCGCCAGATCTGCCATGCAGCCCGGCGCTGCGTCGAAATTCGTGTGCATCGCATAGTAGGAAATATCATCCTGAATCATCCGCAGGACTCTTCTGCCGATGAAATTCTGATCGGACACCTGCTTGATTCCTTTGAAAATAAGCGGATGGTGCGTCAAAATCATATCCGCCCCCGCCTGCTCTGCCTGCTCAATCACAGAATCGGTGGCGTCCACCGCCAGAAAGATCGTCTTCACTTCCTTCCCGCTGCGCCCCGCTAAAAGCCCCGGATTGTCCCAGTCACATGCCATGCTGCGCGGCGAAAGTGTTTCCAGGATCTTGATAATCTCACTGCATTTCATGTCTCGTCTCCTCTATCAGCGCCAGATAGGCGGTCAGTTCGTTGATGCGCGCTGCTCGGCGGCTGATCGCCGTCTCTCCCGCTTCACTGGCTTCTAAAGTTTCCTTCTTGTTCTGGGCATCATTTTCTGTCAGCCCTGCCAGCACCTGCCGCGTCATCTTCTCTTCTTTCTCCAGATACGCAAGCAGCACCGGATCTTTCTTCCGGATCAAATCGGCTCCAAAACGGTAATCCTGCTCTCTCCCCGGCCGCATCGTGCCTCGCGCCGCTTCTATCACTATGTAATATTTTCCCTCGTCTGTCAGCATCGCTTCCCGGAGAATCGAAAATCCCTGTTCTTCCAGAAAATGACGCACTTCGTCCTGCTCCGACTGTGGCGACAGAATCAGGCGTTCTTTTCCCTCGCTCCAATTCTCCCACACATGGCGTCCCTGTTCCAGAATCCGGCAGGTCAGTTTTCCGCCCATTCCGGCGATCACAACTGTATCTGCCTCGCCTGCTTTCAATTTTGCCAGTCCGTCTGACAGTCGCAGTTCAATTTTCCCGGAAAGCCCCACCTCTTCCACGTGTTCTTCCGCCCGCTCCAGCGGGCCTTTCCGCACATCCATCGCCAATGCCGACGGGCACACGCCCTTCTGCACCAGCCAGATCGGCACATAACCGTGATCGGTGCCGATATCTGCTACCCGGCTGCCCGGCTGTACAAAAGAAGCGATCCGTTCCAGACGCTTCGAGAGTTTTACTTCTGTCCGCATGATTTATTCTCCTGTGTTCTACTTTTTATTTCTTCTTTCCAGATCATTCATCCAGATAATCCTTCAATTTCTTGCTCCGGCTCGGATGGCGCAGCTTCCGCAGCGCTTTCGCCTCGATCTGGCGGATCCGCTCGCGGGTGACATTGAACTGCCGTCCTACCTCTTCGAGCGTGCGCGGTCTGCCGTCGTCCAGGCCAAAGCGCAGACGCAGCACCTTCTGCTCCCGCTCGGTCAGCGTATCGAGCACTTCCATGAGCTGTTCATGCAGCAATGTATAGGTTGCCGCATCGACCGGAACCTGCACATGATCGTCCTGAATGAAATCGCCCAGATGACTGTCTTCCTCCTCGCCGATCGGTGTCTCCAAGGAAACCGGATCCTGTGAAATCTTCATGATCTCCCGCACACGCTCAACCGGCATCTCCATCTTTTCCGCGATCTCCTCCGGGGTAGGTTCCCGTCCAAGTTCCTGTAAAAGCTGTCTGGAAGTCCGGATCAGACGATTGATCGTCTCCACCATGTGAACCGGAATCCGGATCGTCCGCGCCTGATCCGCGATCGCGCGCGTGATCGCCTGACGGATCCACCAGGTTGCATAGGTGCTGAACTTAAATCCTTTTGAATAATCATATTTTTCAACCGCCTTGATAAGACCCAGATTTCCTTCCTGAATCAGGTCAAGGAACTGCATACCTCTGCCGACATAGCGCTTCGCAATGCTGACAACCAGGCGCAGATTCGCCTCCGCCAGACGTTTTCTGGCATTTTCATCTCCCAGCTCCATCCGCTTCGCCAGTTCAATTTCCTCTTCCGGGGAAAGCAGCGGCACTTTTCCGATCTCTTTCAGATACATCCGGACTGGATCATCGAGGCTGACGCCATCCGGGATGCTGAGATCCAGGTTGTCCACGTCGATCGGCTCCTCCTCCTCGCCGTCTTCAAAAAGTTCTGGCTCCATGTCCTCATCGTCATCCATCCGGAGAACGTCTACATGATGATTTTCCAGAAAATCATAGATCTGATCGAGCTGTTCCGGGCTCAGTATCTCACCATGGAAATAATTCAATATTTCTTTATTGTCCAGTACATTTTTCTTTGTTTTTGCCAATTCCAGAAGCTGTGTGAGTTTTTCTTCAAATGTAACTTTTTTCTCTTCCATAGTTCGTCCTTCCTTCCATCCTCAGAACCTGCCCGACCATTTCCAATTTTGTTACTGAACACGCATACGTGTCCAGTAACGGAATTTGCCGTGGCTTCGCATTTCAATACGGCAAATTCCTGCTGCCACCACGTTTTCTTACGGCACTTTCGGTTCCAAAAGTGCCTACCCGTGTACAGTAACCCAATTTTTCCCAATCCGCAATCACTCCAACGTGATTACGAGCGAAGGCAATCCCGCCTGTTCCCGTATGAGCCGCTGCAGCTCATTCAAATCCGACGCCCGCCGGATCTGATCGTCGAGGCTGTTCTTCTTGATCCGGCGCACCGTCTCCGCAAATGCCTTTTTCTGCTCCTCATTGTTTAAGGATTCTTCCAGACTTGCATTGAAAAGCGCCGCGACTTCTTTATAATTGCCCTCGTCGTCGATAAAGCGGTTCAAAATCGCCGCCGGATTGACATTTCCAGCTTCCAGACCCTCAAATACAGCTTTTGCTGCTTCTTTATAAAGTGGTTTTACAAAATCCTCCGGTCCGATGATGTCCTTGATCCGGGCATACAGCGATGGTTCTTCAATCAGCCATGTAAGAAGCAGGCGTTCTGAACGGCGGATGCCCTCGTCCTTCTCCTTCTTCCTGCCCACCGGTCTCACCGCCGGTCCCGTATTTCCCGGAAACTCTGCATTTCCAGCACCGCGGTTTTCCGCCATTGCCCCGGCACTGCCGACGCTTCCGCCTACCTCCCTGTTTTGTACCGCACCAGTCGTATTTCCGGTTCTATATGAATCACCATAGCGACCCGCATATCCGCCTGCTGCCGTCTCCCCGACGCCATACCGGCTTCCGAGCTGGTTGACCAGCCGCCGCAGATCTTCATAATTGATAAAGTATTCCCGCGAAACCGCCTGTATATAATTATCCCGCTCCAGCGCCTCGCCAAATTCAAGCAGCTTGCGCGCCGTCTGATTGTAAAATGCCGTCTTCTGCTCCGGATCTTCCATATCAAAGCCGGCTTTCAGCACATCGATCTCATAGAGAAAGCTGTTTCTAGCCGTCTCGATCCGCTTTTCAAACTCCTCTGCTCCCAGATTTTTCATAAATTCATCCGGATCCTTATACGGACGCATATTCAGTACCTTGGTTGAAATTCCTGCCCGCTTGAGGATCGGAATCGCCCGCAGCGCCGCCTTGACGCCCGCGCCATCGCTGTCGTAGGTCAGAATGACCTGATCCGTATACCGCTTCAGAAGCGCCGCGTGCTGCTCGGTCAGCGCCGTTCCCAGCGATGCGACCGCGTTCGTATAACCCGCCTGGTGCATGGAAATCACATCCATGTAGCCCTCGCAGAGCATCATATATTTCTTTCTCGAAGTACGCGCGTAATTAAGTCCGTATAGATTCCGGCTTTTGTCAAACAGCATCGTCTCCGGTGAGTTTAAGTATTTCGGTTCCCCGTCCCCGAGGACACGTCCGCCAAACCCGATCACCCGGCTGTTGACATCCATGATCGGAAACATGACACGGTTCCAGAACTTGTCCCTGGCGCCGCGCTCCTCGATCGTCACCAGCCCCGTATCCTTTAAAAGCTCGTCCTCATAGCCCTTGCTTTTCAGATACCGATACAGATCGTCGCTGATTTTATTGGAAAATCCCAGTCCGAACCGCCGGATCGTCTCATCCGTCAGCTTCCGCTTTACCAGATAATCATATCCTATCTTTCCCTGCGGCTGCTTGAGCTGGTAATAAAAATAATTGGCTGCCAGCTTATTGATCTCCAGAAGCGCCGCCTTGCGGTCCGCCTTCGCCTTTGCCTCTTTAGAATATTCCATCTTCGGCAGTTTCACGCCCGAACGGTCCGCCAGCATCTCAACCGCCTCGCGGAATGAATAATTTTCATATTCCATCACAAACGTAATCACATTGCCGCTGACACCGCAGCCAAAGCAGTGGTACATCTGCTTGGACGGCGACACCGAAAAGGATGGCGATTTCTCATGATGAAACGGGCAGAGTCCAAACAGGTTGCTTCCCTTCTTCTGCAGCTTCACGTATCCGGAAATCACATCCACAATGTCGCTACGCATTCTGACTTCCTCGATTACCTCTTCCGGATAATACATTTCTTCCTCCTTATACGCTCCAGGCTTTCGGAATAAACAATTCCTTAAACCGGTCAATCGCGTAAATATCTGTCATACCCGCGATATAATCGCATACCGCGCGCTCTTTCGTCTCATTTCTTATCTCCATAATCCGGTGGGATTCTTCCGGAAGTTCCTCCGGATGCGCCATATAATATCCATACAGCATCTCGATCATCTGCTGTGCGCGCCCTTCCTCCGCTTTCGCAATCCCGTCATGGTAGACATGGTCAAACATCCAGCGGCGCAGCCCGTGCATCGCCTCCTCGCGTTCCGGTGACATCGCCACCTCCGGCTTGTCCTGGCTGTGCTCGATGATGTCGTGGATCATGATATTCAGCCGCTCATGCACACTGTTTCCCAGAATGTCCGTGTACTCCCGCGGCAAATCCTCTTCCTTCATGATCTTTCCCCGGATCGCATCATCTATATCATGGTTTATGTAGGCAATTTTATCTGAAAGCCGCACAACATTCCCTTCCAGCGTCGCCGGATGACCGCTCGTCCGGTGGTTCAGGATCCCGTTGCGAACCTCCCAGGTCAGGTTCAGCCCCTGCCCCTTCTGCTCCAGCACCTCCACAATGCGGACACTCTGCTGATAATGCGCGAACCCCTCGCTGCAGAGCCGGTTGAGCACCGCCTCCCCCGAATGACCAAACGGCGTATGTCCCAGATCGTGCCCCAGCGCGATCGCCTCCGCCAGAGACTCATTCAGCCGCAGCGCTTTCGCGATCGTGCGCGCTATCTGCGATACTTCCAGCGTGTGCGTCAGGCGCGTCCGGTAATGGTCGCCCTCCGGCGCCAGAAAAACCTGCGTTTTCTGTTTCAGACGCCGGAACGATTTGCTGTGCAGAATACGGTCGCGATCGCGCTGATACTCTGGCCGGATGTCGCAGAGCGGTTCTTTCCGCTCCCGTCCCCGTGTATTCGCACTCAGCGACGCATACGGACTCAGGGTTTCCTGTTCCCATTTTTCGATCGTTTCTCTGATATTCATCCAGATCCCACCTTTATTCAGAATAATTTACGGAATAAATTCGAAAGTTCGCCCATTATCTTATAATAATATCATATTTTTGTAATTTGGGACAGAGGTTTTCCATGGATTTTTGATCTTTTTCTATTTTCTTTTTTTATTTTATGTGGAAAGAAGGGGAATTATGACTACTTATTTCCATCTATTGAACAAAGGGGCTTAGAATGAAAAAGAGAAAACATCTGTTCTTTTGAATACAGACATCCTCTCTTTACTATCATACATACAAAACGTAACGGCTGTCCCTGATGGACCTCATCTACATTTTATTTTCACTTATTATTTTTACTTATCCGCTTTTTCAAGCAGTTTCTTGATACCCTGAATTGCTACTAATACACCCAGGATTAACAGCAGCACTGCAAATACAAGCTGCAGTGTATTTCCCAGATCCAGACCGGTCGTCATAAATGCGTTTGTGAGCTTTATGATGGTCATGCTCAGTGCAGTAAAGGTAACTGCCATCATGAACAGCATCGGCACCCAGAGCATCCAGCCCTGACGCTTGGTTTTCTTTAAGAATACTGCACAAGCTACAAGAGCAAGTACCGATAACAGCTGGTTTGCAGAACCGAATAACGGCCAGATCTCTGCATAGCCAACCTTGGTAAGCAGGTACGCGAGTACCAGTGTGATGATGGTTGCAAAATATTTATTGGTTACTACTTTTACAAACGGGCTCATATTTTCCTCGTCTGTATCCGAATCCATGAAAAATTCCTGGAACGACAGACGTCCTACCCGGGCAACCGAATCCAGGGAAGTCAGTGCAAATGCAGATACCGCCAGGTTGATTAATGTAAATACAAGCGAATGCGGCAGACCAACTACGGAAAGAAAGTTTGCGATCGCGCCTGCAAAAATCTGCGGCTGGGTGGTAAGTCCCTGTGCTGCTGCCTCGCCATCTGCAAAGGAAGCAACTGCAATCAGTGCGATGATAGCAAGCATACTCTCCATCAGCATTGCGCCAAACGAAACCGGAAGCATGTTCTTTTCATTTTTGATCTGTTTAGATGCAGTACCGGAAGATACCAGAGAATGGAAACCGGAAACTGCGCCACAGGCAATCGTTACAAATAAAATCGGGAACATATACTGTCCATTTACATTAAAGCTTGTAAACGGTTTCAAATTACATGCCGGATTGGCCACAAATACACCGATAACTGCACCGACGATCATAAAGATCAGCAGATAGCTGTTCAGATAATCACGCGGCTGAAGCAGCGCCCATACCGGAGCGACACTGGCAATCAGAATGTACACAAAGATAATAATATGCCAGGTTCCAAGATCGACATAGACCGGGAAATTCAGTCCCAGTGCGATCGCTGCCACCAGTAATAAAATAGCGACGGCTGTGTTGATCCATTTGTTGAATTTGGTATATTTGAGGAAATATCCAAGTGCAACTGCCTCGATGATAAATAACATAGAAGTAGTTGCAACGGCTCCATTTGCCGCTATCTTTGTGACAGCACCTGCCTCATCGACCGTAAATCCCTTAAATGTTCCCGCTACAACGTCTGCAAACGCTGCAACAACCAGAATACAGAACAGCCAGCAGAATAAAAGGAATAATTTCTTTCCTAATTTTCCAATGTACTCTTCGATGATGTATCCGATTGTTCGTCCCTTATTTTTGACAGACGCATACATGGATGCAAAATCCTGAACGGCGCCGAAAAATACGCCGCCGATTAAAATCCAAAGCAGGACCGGAAGCCAGCCAAAAATTGCCGCCTGGATCGGACCATTGATCGGACCCGCACCGGCGATCGACGCGAACTGATGACCAAACACAACGTTTGTATCAGCCGGTACATAATCAACACCGTCCTCCATCTCATATGCCGGAGTTTTGGCATTCGGATCGATGCCCCACTTATTCTGGAGATAACGCCCGTACAGGAGGTATGCTCCTCCCAGAACAACGATGGCGATTATCATCATCATTACTCCACTCATAGTTAAACCTCTTTCCTTTGTTTATTTATAAAAAAACGCCTCTGCTATCCAGTCGGATAACAAAGGCGAATTTTCTATCCCAACAGCTTTCCCGATCCATCCAGTGACTCTCTGTATTTCCGTTCTTTTATGTCTTTCCATGCTCATTGCATTTTATATCATGTAAATTATACTCTTTTGAGCGGAAAATTCAATTAACACTTTAAATATAATTTACAATTTCATTTATTGTTTTTTGTGCACCTTGCACTTCCTATTGTTTTTACAACGGGAAACTTCGCTCCAGACACAATGCCCCATACCCTACCCGCTCATTCGGATATACCGTCTCCCCCGGCAGACTCCGCGCCCCGCGGATGAGATATGCTTTCAGCTTCTCCCCATACAGGTAGGGATCGTTCCCATTTACAATCCCCCATTGCATCATCAGCGCCGCCGATCCGGTCACAAATGGAGCGGCAAAGGAAGTTCCTGTCACCGCCTCATATCCGCCGCCTGCGCGGGCGGTGATGATATTTACACCAGGTGCCACCAGCTCTGGTTTGATCGGATGCCCCAATCTTGCAAATCCACGACCGGAAAAATCTGCATACGCCTGCGTGGCGTCATCGTACGCCCCCACCGAGATCGCCCGGCTGGCGGTCGATGGGATTGTCAGCGTCGTGTCCGGCGATGCCGTCAAAAAACGTGTTTCCCTGTTCAGTGCCATGCCCGCTGGCAGCCACAGATCATACTGACCATCCCGTATTTCTTCTGGAATCAGACGGATTTTCCAGAGCCCGTCCTGAATGTAGCTTCCTTTTGGAATCAAATCCAGATAAATCTCCTGCGCCTGACTGTATGGACTCGGCATCCCATAATATAGAAGAATCTCTTCCGTCTCATAGGAAAGCCGCTGTGCTCCCAACGATTCCCGGATCAGCCCGGTGCTGCTGCCGCCCGGGCTGAAAATTTCTACTGAAAACCGGTCCTGATACAATTTCCATAGCTGCACACCGAAGCCCGTCTGATATTCCCCCACTGCAAGCTCTATCTCCACCGGACGTCCCATCTGCAGAAATCCCGCCCGGTGTCCCATGCTGTATCCTTCATTTCCGGTTCCCACGATGATGGAAGTCCGCCCCCGCTCTGCCATCGAATTTAGATACGTCTCCAGCAGGCTGGTTCCGTCATGAGAACCGTAGGTATTTCCAAAGCTCAGATTCACCGCCACCGGCATCCGCCATTCCTGTGCGATTCCCACCACATAGTCCAACGCCCGCATCAGCTCTGTTGTCCTGGGAAATGAATCCGCAAGCGGCGTTCCAAGCTTCACGACCAGAAGTTCACTCTCCCAGGCTACTCCCCGGTAGTGTCCGCCGCCCTCCCAGCCATTTCCGGCTGCAATCGCCGCAACTGCCGTCCCGTGCCCACTCACATCCCGCGACTGGACGATCTCGTAAGCGCGTTCCCGGCTGCCCGCCTCCAATGCCCGGTTGAGCTCCTCCCGCGTATAAATCCGGTTCTGCTCCTGATCCCAAAGTGCGGCGATGCGCGTCGTTCCATCTGCGTTTCGAAAGTCCGGATGGAAATAATCGATTCCGGAGTCGATGATGGCAGTCAATGTGCCTCGACCACTTAAATCAGCATCTCTGCCATACACGTTTTGAGAGACTTGATTTCCGCTCTGCACCGGCGCAATACAGGTATCCCGAATCGCCCGGTTCACCTCAAAATAAAGACGCTTCGGCTTTTCTATATACTCAACCTGTGATAATCCTGCCAGATCATCCACCTGCGATTCAGGGAGCCGCACAATCGCGTAGCCGCCGGAAAGTGGATAAATTTCCGCCTGCGGCAGCTGTTCCTGCAACTTTTCCACAGTTCCATTATATTGAATGATTAATTCCCAGCGTTTCGTATTCTGGTCGTATCCCATCTGAAGTGCCGGGGACTTTTCCCGTTCCGCTTCTGTCGCATCCAAAGATAAGTTTAAAAGGTTTTCTTTTTTCTGGCTCTTGCCATTCACTAATTCACTCATTTTACAGTTTATGCTTATATGGCAAATCCCAGCATCATATTCTATCTATTTTTTTAACAAAACAAAACCCGGTACATCTCTGTACCGGGCTATCGATCATGCAGAAGAAGGGACTTGAACCCTCATGATGTTGCCATCACACGGACCTGAACCGTGCGCGTCTGCCAATTCCGCCACTTCTGCTTACTGCGGGAGATGGGACTTGAACCCACACGAGCATACACCCACAAGATCCTTAGTCTTGCCTGTCTGCCAATTCCAGCACTCCCGCTTACTGTTTTTCAATTTTCTCTGTCCGATGATTTTCTCACCGACAAAGAGTAGTATAGCACAATTTCATTTGAATTGCAAGCCTGTTTTCCGCAAATTTATATCTGAATTTATTGAATCAGAGTATAGCAAAAACCCGGCACATCTCTGTACCGGGCTATCAGTCATGCAGAAGAAGGGACTTGAACCCTCATGATGTTGCCATCACACGGACCTGAACCGTGCGCGTCTGCCAATTCCGCCACTTCTGCTTACTGCGGGAGATGGGACTTGAACCCACACGAGCATACACCCACAAGATCCTTAGTCTTGCCTGTCTGCCAATTCCAGCACTCCCGCTTACTGCTTTTTATTTTTGCCTGTCGAGTGAGTCACTCACTGACGAAGCTTAGTATAGCACAGGCGCTCCGCGAATGCAAGCATTTTTTTGTTTTTTTTATTTTTTTTTATTTGTTCTAATTATTCCTATATTTTTATAGTTTCTTTCTACTGCAAAATCATGTATTTCAGCCCTATCCTACCACTCCGCAGCTCCCTTAAAAAATCCTTTCTTACTTCTTAAACAGGAAAATAGACAACCATTACACATTTCTGGTTACTGTTCACGCATACGTGTCCAGTAACCATTTCTGCATTCCTATAGCCACAAAATGTCTCCTTTGAGATTGAAAAAGCGCTGTCTTTCTGCTATAATACATAGTTGCATTGATTTCTTTCATTAAAATTAAGAAACATTACAAAAAGGGCGTAAAAAGGCGCAATAAGAAACCGAAAGAAAGGCGGAAATCCTGATAAGCAAAGGATTTTCGGATAGGTAAATCATAAAATGAAATTAGGTATCGTAGGTCTGCCAAACGTAGGCAAAAGTACACTGTTTAATTCTCTGACCAAGGCTGGCGCTGAGTCTGCCAATTACCCGTTCTGTACCATCGATCCGAACGTCGGTGTCGTACCGGTTCCAGATCCGCGTCTGGGTCAGTTAGCAGCTCTTTATAATTCTGCCAAAATCACTCCGGCTGTAATTGAGTTCGTTGATATCGCTGGTCTGGTAAAGGGCGCTTCCAAGGGCGAAGGTCTTGGTAACCAGTTCCTTGCCAATATCCGTGAGGTAGACGCGATCGTACACGTTGTCCGTTGCTTTGAGGATCCAAATGTTATCCATGTAGACGGCAGCGTCAATCCGCTCCGCGATATCGAAACCATCAACCTGGAGCTTATCTTCTCCGATATGGAGGTTCTGGAACGCCGTATCGCCAAGACGACCAAGAGTGCCATGGGAAATAAGGCTCTGGCCAAAGAACTGGAAACTTTAAAGAAACTGTATGCTCACCTGGAAGATGGCAAACTGGCAAAAAGCTTTGAGCCGGAGGATGAGGATGAACTCGCGTTCATCAATACGCTGGATCTCTTAACCTGGAAACCGGTTATCTTCGCTGCCAACGTATCCGAGGATGATCTGGCAGATGACGGTGCTTCCAATGAATATGTAAAACAGGTTCGCGAATTTGCAGCTGAGAACGACAGCGAGGTATTTGTTATCTGCGCCCAGATTGAGCAGGAGATCGCTGAGTTAGATGAAGATGAGAAGAAAATGTTCCTCGAAGATCTCGGTCTGACTGAATCCGGTCTTGAAAAACTGATTGCAGCCAGCTACCGCATTCTTGGCCTTATCAGCTACCTGACTGCCGGTGAAACTGAGACCCGTGCATGGACCATCAAAGTCGGCACCAAAGCACCGCAAGCAGCTGGAAAAATCCACTCCGATTTTGAGCGTGGCTTCATCAAAGCTGAGGTAGTCAACTATCAGGATCTCTTAGACTGCGGTTCCTATAATGCAGCCAGAGAAAAAGGGTTGGTACGCATGGAGGGCAAGGACTACGTGGTAAAGGACGGCGATGTCGTACTCTTCCGCTTCAATGTTTAATATCGTGTCATAAAATCTCAGAAGCTGCCATCCGCTGATCAGATTCCCTTTTCGTAGATTTGGGGGAGGGGTATCCTCTCAAAGCATATCAACGGATGGCAGCTCTTTTTATTTCTCCCTTTTTACAAAAGTGTGTCTGATGCATACTAACTCATAATTATACGAAACACCACACTTTTATTCGTTTTCTATTCATTTCCGGCTAATGGGTATTCATTTTTACTCTAAGTTATCATGCAATTTATTTAGAATGGAATTTTTGAAAGAGCCGGCACCTTGAATGGGCTGACTCTTTCAATGTCACCTGTAATTGACAAACTGGAATTTGGCTATTTCGTTGCAACAATACTTATCCAATGATTTTTTGCATTTGAATACGTTTTGATCTCTGTAAAACCCGCTTCTTTCAAAGCGGCAACAAGTTGTTTAGATGTGTAAATCTTCATACCATTGATCATCTTTGTCCATTTTTCATCTGCGGCATTCGTTCCGTCACTCTCGTTACAAATCAGGAATATGCCTTCGCTTTTCAGCACACGGTTGACCTCGGAAAAGCATTTTACTAATCCTGGCCAAAAGTAAACTGTTTCGAAGGCAGAAACATAATCAAAAGTCGCGCCAGAAAAGGGTATAGCAGATACATCTCCTTGAACTACATTACATTTCCCTTGTTTAATGGCGAGGGCGTTCAATTTTTGAGATTCTGCCACACTAACCTCAGAATAATCCATTCCTGTCACGTGGCCATTTCTACATCTATCAAGCCAGACCGCAATATTTGCTCCGCCGCCACAGCCGACGTCCAGAACTTCAGCATCAGACTTCGCGGAGATATTTGAGAATCCCCATTGCGATAATTTGGCGTGACCGCTGTTCATCATCTTCGTCATCAATTTTCCGCCGAAGCCTTGTGGCTTACGGGTATTTTCAAAAAATTTCATTACAGAATTCCTCCACAAATACCGGTTTTCTTAATTCGACAAACCGGTATTGCTCAATCGTTTTTCTCCGTTAGGAGAATATACAATCCATAAATAAAAAGAACAAGGAATAAAACCGTAGGAATCAATAATCCATTTTCTAAAATACTTACAATCATTCTTCCAGGTGGCGTTACCCATTCAGTTGCTGGATTTTGCATTGCCACTATTATCATTCCCACAATACCAACAACACCACTTAATGTTAAAAAACCACCTTTTATATTTCTACTCATAATCATTACCTCCTCGTTAAATACCGATT